>ERZ773067.2114-NODE-2114-length-10169-cov-10.874036_pt1 | contig 10169 bp, 22 predicted proteins | sample MGYA00580622_ERZ773067 | MGnify/ENA primary metagenome ERZ773067 (study PRJEB29015, sample SAMEA2737998) | human oral metagenome | biome: human oral; feature: human-associated habitat; material: dental | place: China | collected 2113 ...
TCCAACCTTGAGCCGCCCACGGGAATCGAACCCGTGACCTACGCTTTACGAGAGCCCCACAACGCCTAGTCAAAGGCTATCGGGTACGAATCCGGTACGATCATCCATCCCCGAGGGCGTCGCCCAGCAGGCGCCCCATGCGCTCCCCGACCTCGTCGAGATGCCCGTCAAACAGGTGCGCGTACACATTGAGGGTCATCGCCGCCGAGGCATGCCCGAGGGCAGCCTGAACGTCCTTCACGGTAGCCCCCGATGCGACCATCAGCGACGCCGCAGTGTGCCGAAGGTCATGGACGCGCAGCTCAGGCTTCCCGATCGCTTCCCTGGCGGGATGGAACACTCGGGACCGCCAATTGTCGGTGTCTAGCCGCCGCCCTCCGGGGGAGCGAAACAGGGGGCCGGGGGCTGTCAGGTCGAGCATGGCGAGCACCGTGGCGGGGATGGGTACTTCCCTACCCCTGCCTGACTTCGCGCGCCTGACGATCAGCCTGGCGCGCCCCACGTTCACGTCCGCGACGTCGAGCCGCCCACATTCGCCGAGGCGCACCCCAGTGGTGCCAAGCAGCCAGATCATCGGCGCATATCCGCCCGCCGCACCCGCCAGGCTTCGGAGCTCCTCGACACTCAGGAACATGGGTGTGCGCTGCGCACCCCTGCCCGGCTTCACGCAGCCGGCAGGATTGGCGACCACGGCACCCTTGTCGAGGGCAACCTCGAGCGCCCCTCGTAGCACCTGCAACACCCGGGCGCGGGTTCGCTGCGCCATCGGTCGGTCCTCTTGTGTCATCAGCCCTGCGATCCATGCCTGCACGTCGGACGCGCGAACCTCGGTGGCCTGCGTGGCGCCCCAGCGGGCATGGACATGCAGGGCGGCTCCCCGCAGCGCGGATACGTAGCCGGCGGACAGGTTGGCCCGGCCGGCGAGATACGTGTCGATACAGGAGCCGATCGTGAGTCGCGTTCCCGTCGCGGTCGGCTCCTGCCACAGCCTCCGCTCCCACTCGACGGCGTCGGCCTTGACCGCGAACGCCTTCGTGGGATGTCCGGGCACGCTGACCCGCCATCGCTTGCCGCGCCCATATCTGGCTGTTCGCCGCTTACCGGCACCCATCCATAGATCCTGCACCGCCACCGTCGCCCCTTCCGACAGGGACAGCATGGCAGTGGGCGCTGACAAAATCGCAGAAGGTGTAACAAAGCGGGGAATAATATTCCATTTCGCCGCCACGGGGTGGATTCACGCCCCCTCGAAGTGGTGTTCGAGGCGTTGGCGGAGCGCCTCGACCTCAGCCGCCGCTAGGTCCCGCAGCAACGCCTCCAGCGTTGGCGGATCGACGTCCAGCTCTTCCGCGGCAACTGTGGGATGCAGTGACCACGCGAGGGCCTCCCCCAGGGCGTCGAGCGGGATCAGGCGACGGGCCGCTTTCGCGTCGGCGATGCTTTCCTCCCGCGTAGTCAGCCAGCGCGGAAACGGGCCGCGCTCGGCGTGCACGAGTTCATGTGCGAGCGTGCAACGCTGCTCGACCCTGCTCAGCCTGATGTCGAGCAGGATTGATCTCCTCGACCACCGGCACGTCCCCCGCACCGGCATCACCACAAAATCCACCGACCATCCGGCCGGGACCTCCCCCCACGGGTCGTAAGCCATGCAAGGGATTGTGTCGGCCGGGGGCGACAATTTCCGGGCGAATGCGACCGAATTTGCAAGGGGGTCGCGAAGCACTACCCACTATCTCGCCCTGCCTCTTAGAGTCGCAGCACTTCTGCGGCAATATTGCAGGTTCGGCGCATCGCATCTGCATGAACGGGCCGACTTTTGCCGATTTTGGCGGTTTTGTTGCGCCTCAGGCGCGGAATCGGACCGGGATTCACTTCGACTTGCGGGCTATCACTATGGTCAGTCCGTTGTCCGGATGATACGTCCAGCGCGCCACATAATCCCCCCATGATTCACTCTGCATGCCATCCAGCGCGCGGGTCGCGTCGATCAGGCTGTAGATATGCTGAGGGGCTTTCAACCCGGCCAGCACGCATGCCACGTCCTTGACGCTTTTCCCGCCGGAGGTTTTCGCGCCGGCTGTGCGCATTGTGATTGACTGCCCGTCGGAGGCTGCGCTGACGCCGCAGGATGCCGCCACCTGCTCCATGGGGCCCTTGGCTGGGGCGGCTGCTCCCGGGGCGCCCGCCTTCGCGGACCAGTGGGACGCTGCCACGCAGGCCACCGCGATGAGTGCGAGCACTCCCAGAGCCTTGGCCAACTTGGCGCGACGACGCCACAGAACGACTCCGGCGGCGTGCGCCCAGATTCGCCAGCAAGGCTTCTTCTTGCGCGCAACAGGGACCTGCTGCTCAGCGGGTGCAGACACTGCTCCTCCTAAGCTCTTCCCGTTGGAACGACTGCCGTGTCGTCCTATCGACCGACAATAGCCCCAGTTTCGGCCCTGCGCCATGACACGCTGACGGTTCGCAACAAACGGCCTAGTCGCGCGGCGAGTTGCAGCGCGAGCAACCGTGGCCACGATTGGAGGTGGCGGCAGAACAACGCGCCCGCCCATGTGGACTGGGCGGGCGCGCTTCGGCGGGTTAGTTGACCGCGATGCCGTTGTCCTCCATCACCGACCGCAGATACTGCTCCACACTCTCCATTCCGCTGCGGAAGTACGAAGCATGGGTCACCTGAACGGATTCGATGGAGTCCGAGCCGACGAGCACGATGTCGTAGCGCCGGTCGGTCCTGTGGGCCCGTTCGAGTCGCTGATACTCCTCCACGGCGGCTTCCACGTCGGCGCCGAAGTCGCGCTGCTGAATCAGCTCCCCTTTCTCGCGGTCGAACACGAGCAGGAAGTTCTTGATGTCACGCATCTTGGTCGTCATGCTGGTCACCATCCTTTCGTCATCGCGTTCCACGCAGCCGTGAACTCCTCGTCCGACACGTTCGATGAGCGGCCGAGTTCGGCTGCCTCCAGTTTACGCGACCACAGAAGAGCCCACGCGTGGAACGGAGTATAACCATCCTGTTTGTGATTCACCCCAAGCCGGGCGGAAACCTCTTCCACCATGACCGCCCAGCTGTGCATTGCCGGGGTGCGCAGCTGCACCTCCACCGGCCTGATCGCGCCCTTGCCGGAGTACATGCAGATTAGGTGGACGGCCCGATAGCCACTCTGCCGCGGCTCGGCCACGTAGTCGATCGTCTCGACCCCATTCCTGCGCCGCCTCGCCGTCACCTTCTCCTGGAGGCGGCGCAGCGCATCCAGGTCGTCGACGACGACCCTGACCCCGCCGATGTCGCGCATCCGCGCGAGGTTCATCCTCGATTCGCGCTCAGTCAGTTTCTCGATGATGGTCTGCATCCGCTTGAGGCGTTGCGTGACCTGCGCCCCGATTCCCAGCTCTTGGGCATAGCGACGCATCCCGATGTTGGCGTTCAGCATCGGACGGGCGTGCGTCTGCCGGTGCCGCTCAATGATCTCCAGGCAGGCTTCTAGGGTCTCCGGCGGCTTCTCGCCTCTGAGAATCTTGCGCAGCCGGCTGCCAGCTTTCTCCACCTGGCTGCGCGACGGCGGGCCTAACCCGCCACTCACCGCGGCTCCCAGTCGTCGTCGTCAGTCCTGGGGCGTGCGTCCGCGGCTTCCTCGACGGGCAGGGCGTCCACCCGGAGGCGTTGCTGCCGGAGCCCCTGCATCGACAAGGGCGGCTCCGGGGCGGGGTGACGCAGGCGGTCTTCAACACGGCGAGCAAACTCGCCGAATGTCATCCCGAGGGCCTCGGCGAGCTGGATGGCCGTGACGACGGGGATGTTGCGGTCCCCGCGTTCGTATCGGAGGTACGTCGGTCGAGGGATGCCGGCGCGACCGGCTAGTTCGTTCTGCGAGAGCTGCGCCGCTGCACGCTCGGCCCGGATTGTGGCCGCCACTGCCGCGGCCCGGGCGTCTGCTTCCTGCTCCATATGGATCATTCTACGTCATCGCGGATTGGCAGAGTGCCCGAACTGCGTCATCCTTTCGGCTTGCACCTGTTCCATTTGGATAGTATGGTGATGCACATGGATACAGCAACCATCCAACTGGAAAGCCTTGCAGGGGCCATCCGGGATGCGATTGCGCGATCCGGCAAGAGTCGGCGGGATGTCGCCGAGCAGGCGGGCATCCCTCTGGCGACGCTGAGCCGCCGCCTCACCCGCTCAGGCCGCGGCCTGAGAGTCGAGGAAGTGATGGCCCTGTGCGACGTACTCGATTTGCCGTTCGCGGATTTCGTTTCCCGGGCAACCGCCGCCTAACTCAAACAGAAAAAGCCCCCGCTGCGGCAACAGCGAGGGCGGGAACCAAAGAAAGGTCCAACTTTCATGTCCAATATTACCCCACTCGGCCCGGACCGGGGCGAGCCCTTGCGACCCTTCCCCAACGTCGCCGACCTGATCGGCGTCGCCACTCCCCAGCCCTGCCCCCAATGCCAGCATCCCGAGGTCACCACCCTGCTGGACCAGAGTGAGACCCCCAAGACGCTGGCCGTCTACTGCCGACGCTGCATGTGGACTCAGGGCGCCCATCTCTTGGTGCGCGAATACATGGAGCACTGCGGACATCACTTCGGCATCGTCTGCGCGGCCTGCGGTCTCGAAACCGGCCTGGACTACATCGAGGTCAGCAAGGGCGCCTGGAAGCGAATCAAATGGGCATGGATCTGTCCTGAGCATCTGACCGATCTCTACAAGGCGGCCCTGAACGAGCTTCTCGACACTCTCGCGGAAGGACGCCTGCCGTGACCGACCTCGGACCCAGACCCACCATGTCCACCGCCCAGGCGGCAAAACTGATCGGCACCACCGCCAAGAACGTCGCTGCCATGTGGCGCGCTGGAGAGCTCGGAGGATACGCCATCCGCACCCGTCCCAGCTCCCGCGTGCACAAGATCCGCATCTACACCGACTCGGTCGCTGCCTACCAGCAGCGCGCCGAACAAGACAACCCACTGAGGGGGATCGCATGAGCACCCACAATGTGCCGCGCATCGCATACTGGCGCGTCGCCCGCAATCCTGCGGGCAGGGAAATCGAGCTGCATCCGTGGCTGCCCGGCGGCGTCACGATGCTGAAGACCGCGACCATCCGCCATTGCGTGGGGTGTACAGCCTGCGGCGAGGCCGTCGAGGTCGACCCACCTTGTGCCGATCCCCGCTGGTGCGCCCCGGCGCATCCCTGTGATGGCCTGCGCGCTGCTCAGGAGTGGGCGCGTCGGCACGTCGACGGGACGGCAGCCGCGGTCGTAACGACCGCCGTCCCGGGAGGCCTCAAGAAGGACTCCGCGCCGCGGAGTCCTCGGTGGACTGCCGAGGAAGACGATTGGGTGCGCAACCATGCCGACCTCAGCCCCGCAGAGGTGGCCGAAGCCCTAGGGCGCAGCGAGGCGGCAATCCATAGTCGTCGGCACCATCTCGGACTCACCCAACCCAGCGCCCCCTGGGCCGAGCATGAAGACCAGCTGCTGCGCGGCTGCGCCACCATGCGCAGCGCCATGGCAATGCTTCCGGGTCGCACCAGGACCGCCATCAGGCATCGCGCCCGCCTTCTCGGGCTCTCCTTCCGGAGGGCCGCAGCATGAGCGGCCCTATCGAATGGGCTATCGCCGTGCCTGACTTACTGGACGAGCGCGATCCGCGCCCCCGCATCGACATGTGGGGACACCGTTGGACCCGCGCGGATCTCGGCTGGATCCGTGACGATGAGCCCGTCTTCTTCCCCACTCTCGCCCAAGGCGTCGCCCATTACCGCGTAACCCTTGTCAGCGTGCTGCTGGATGAGCCATGCGGCGTGCACGCACCTATCGCCTATTGGTGCATCATCCGCACCCCGTGGGGGGAGGTCCTGCGCTTCCGCCCTTGGGAGCAGGCCAGCATCGAAGCCCTGAAAGCCATGAACATCTATCACGCTGCTGGCTGCTGCATCTGCGGCGCAACCTTCGAGGACAACCACCGCTGCCCCGGCCCCGAGAAGTGCAATCCGGAGCACCCCTGCAAGGGATGGCTGAAGGCCCAGACATGGGCGCGCTGGCACGTCGAGCGGAAGTGGTGGGACTAATGACCGACCCCCTCGGATACGACCTGTTCGACCTGGCCGTCATCATCGCCGGCTCCGCGATCACCGCAGCCCTCATCGCCGTCATCGTCGGCGGCGCACTCCTCGGCTGGTGGTCATGACCACCAGCCTCCACCCCCACCGCACTCAACGAAAAGAGCCAATCATGACAACCGCACCCTCGATCATCCCGTTCCCTGGACCGCGTCACGCCGCCCCCACATCCGACCCCCTCGGCCCCGAACCAGAGTCGGAGGCGAGTCCTCGGCATGGCCTCTATGTCGCCTTCGAGCGCGTCGGCCTCGGCTGGAACTGGCGCTGCCTGCGCTGCAACGCGGATGGCTCCGGCTACACCGACAGACTCGCGATGGCAGCTGCCATCGCCCACCCCTGCGGCGCCGAGGAGGTGCAGGCATGAGCGGCGCCACGGACGTCATCGCCACCCTTGTTTTCGGGCGGGACGCCTATGAGATCGCATGGCCCTGGGACCCGGACTACGAGCCCGGGATGCATCGCCACCCGTGGCTTGGTGTCGTCCGCCAGCACAACGACGACATCATCGAACTCTTCCCCGACGATGAGCGAGACGGGTACACCCGCGCCGTCGAAGTGGTAGTGGACGCCCTGTATGAAATCGGGCCCCTTCTGGAGGTGCAGGCATGAGCAACGAAAGCGCCACCTTCACCATCAACTTCGACGGATGCCGCTACAACGTCGAATGGCCGCGCCTATCTGGAGAGGGTGCCCGACAGGATCCTGACCATGCGGCCATCTACACGACAATGGGCGACCTCGTGGGCCACATCGAACCGCTGATGGCAGACGGCTTCCAGACCGAGACTGACGTGATCGCCGCAGCCTGGACTTTCCTCCAGGTCGCCGCCGAGGAGGTCGACGATGAGTAATCGCGAACCTTCCCTGGCCGAGCTCAGGGAAATGCTCCTCGAGCAGATCGACAGGGCCAAGCGGGAGAGGCGTCGGACGCCGTGGTGGCGGCCATTCCGCCGCCGGAGCCTCCTCGGATATCAGACACAGGCCCATTGGTGGCTGGCCCAACTCCGCAACTGGGAGGCCGACGATGAGTGACGCGCAGGACCGTATCGCCCGTCTAGCCACAGAGGCCCGGCAGCGGGCCGACGTGGCCGGGACGCAGGCAGCGTGGCAGGAGGGCCGCGCCCACGGCCTCCATGAGGCCGCTGCTTTCGTCGCCACCGCCACCGACACCCGGACCCTTCGGGACGACATCCGCGACTACATCGAGACGCTGAAGAAGCGGATCGCCGACAGGGAGGGGGCGCTCCAGAAGTTGGCCGCCAGGGGCTCCGGATACAGCGCGGGCTATTACAGGGGAAGCCGCTGCGCACTCCTCCAGGTCTCTAAGGACCTGCGAGGGCTTCTCGCTGCCGACGGGGCCGAGGAGGGAGACGGCGATGAGCGACCCCGCTGAAGAGTACGGCCGGATCCACGCCTCGGAGCCGCACCGCCCATCCGCCGTGACCTGGGACGACCCCGGCCTGCCCGGCTACCGCTACTGCACAACCTGCTGCCAGACGTGGCCGTGCGAAACCGCCGAAGCCGCCCTGAATACCCTCGAGGAATGGGGGGATGAACGGTGACCGCCGCAACCGCCGATTACGTCCTCGGCATCGATCCCGGGAACGAGTACTCCGCCTACGCCCTCATCCGCGTCGAAACCTGCTTCCCCATCAACTATGAGAAGCTCCCCAACCGGGAACTGCGCCGCCGACTGCTGGCCGACCGGGATCCCCTCGGGACCGCGACCAGCATCGAAATGGTCGCCTCCTACGGCATGCCCGTGGGCCGGGAGGTGTTCGAGACGTGCATGTGGATCGGGAGATTCGCGGAGATCCTCACCCGGACCACCGGCAGGGAACCGGAACTCGTGTACCGGCGTGACGTGAAACTCCACCACTGCCACAGCCCCAGGGCGAACGACGCCACCATCCGGCAGGCCCTCGTCGACCGCTTCGCCGCCGGGCAGGCCAACCACGGCAAAGGCACCAAGAAGCAGCCCGGATGGTTCTACGGCTTCCACTCCGACATCTGGCAGGCCTACGCCCTCGCCGTCGCCACAGCCGACCGACTCCTCGGGAGGTGGGGGTGATGTCCACAGAACCGCAATACGACCCCGACTGCTGGCGCTGCCAGGGCACCGGCATGCAAACCCTCCGCCCCGACGAGGAACCCGGCTGCCTCTGCGCCAACAGGAGAGAGCCGTGACCCTCCACTGGGAGCGGCTCTGCTCGTGGTGCGGACATCCCATCCACCACGACACCTGCCCGCGAAACATCCAGACCGGCAGCCGCAAAGCACGCCCCACAACCGCCCCATGCCCCTGCAAACAACACGAGAAGAAAGCCCGACAGGAATGAACACGAACACCAGCCAGCCGATCCGGCTGGACAGCTTGATCGCCGAATGGCTCGACATCCAGGACCGCATCACCGCCCTCACCGAACGCAAGGAAACCCTAGCGGAACAGATGCGCGCCCTCGGCGAGGGCAGACATGCCGCCCCCATCGGCACCATCACCGTCAGCAGCGGCACCAGGCGATTTAGCGCCGAGAAGGCCGCAGAGATCCTCACCCCCGAACTCCGGGAGGCCTGCACCGAAACCGTCATCACGTCAAAACGCGCCAAAGCCGTCCTGCCGCCCGCCCTCTACGGCCTGTGCTCCGAGACGAGCGGCCGCCCCCGCATCACCGTCAAGCCCGCTACCGGGGCGGAATGATGTCCGACCTCGACCGGATCCCGCCACTACCCGGCAACTGGCCCCCACGCGACGCCGAGGAGGACTACTTCGCCGCCATCACCGACGCCATCACCAACCATCCCCGCAGCTTGCAGAAGCGCATCGGCCCCTCCGAAATCGGCACCCCCTGCGCTCGCAAACTCGGCTACAAACTCGCCGGCTTCCCCGAAAAGCCGGGTGAACCGAACTGGAAGGCGACCGTCGGAACCGGCATTCACGCATGGCTGGAGGATGCCTTCGACCGCGCCAACCTCACCTGGGCGAAGGCGTTCGGCAACCAGGGCGTGGAGCGTTGGTTGATCGAGGAGAGGGTCGCCGTCGGCCTCGACGCCAACGGGCAACCCATCACCGGATCCTGCGACCTGTACGACCGCCATACCCGCACCGTGATCGACCACAAAACCATCGGCCCAACCCAGCTGCGCAAGTACCGCGCATCCGGACCGGGGCGAACCTACCGCACCCAGGCCCACCTGTACGGACAGGGCTGGGCCAATGCCGGCATGCCGCCGGCGGCCGTGGCGATCTGCTTCCTGCCCCGGCAGGGCGAACTCCGCGACGCCCACTGGTGGTCCGAACCCTGGGACCCGGAAATCGCCACCCGGGCCCTCAAGCGCCTCCGCCAGATACAGACGGTCGTTGACACCCTCGGCCCCCCAGGTTTCCGGACCCTGTCAACCTCCGACGACTACTGCTCCGGCTGCCCCTTCCACAATCCACGCAGCACCGACCCCGCGGTCGGCTGCCCCGGACATCCCACCGCCACACCCGCCCAGGGTGGCGGCCAATCGGCCCTGACGCTCGTCACGGCCTGACCGAAAGGAAAACAATCATGCAGTCCATCGATCTCGCATCCGGCGGATCCGCCAGCTTCCCCTTCCAGAACATCGGCGACTCCGTTACCGGCAAGATCCTCAACCTCGAGGAACTCCAGCAAACCGACCTCCAGACCGGGGAGGTGAAAACCTTCACCAACGGCCAGCCCATGATGATGTACCGGGTCGAATTGCAGACCGGCCTGCGCGAAGGCGAAATGGACGACGGGGTGCGCTCCGTCTACCTCAAAGGCTCGAAGAAGGCCGAATCGCAATCCTCACTGGCCGCGGTCCTCCAGGCCGTGCTCGCCGCCACCGGACGCGCCGCACTGACCGTTGGCGGCACCCTGACGCTGACCTACACCGGCGATGGAGTGGCGAAGGGCCGGGGCTTCAGCGCCCCGAAACAGTACTCGGCGCAGTACGCGGCCCCGTCGGTTTCCCTCGACCCGCAGACCGCAACCGCACCCCAGACGCCCGCCCCCGTCCCGGCCACGCCAGCGACGCC
>ERZ773067.2119-NODE-2119-length-10158-cov-127.093834_pt1 | contig 10158 bp, 10 predicted proteins | sample MGYA00580622_ERZ773067 | MGnify/ENA primary metagenome ERZ773067 (study PRJEB29015, sample SAMEA2737998) | human oral metagenome | biome: human oral; feature: human-associated habitat; material: dental | place: China | collected 2113 ...
TGCAATTAGTTATGAATATCGTTTTCTTTGTGCCGCTGGGCATTTTTATGAAAGCGTATTTTCACAAGCATTGGAAATTTGCGCTGCTAAGCGGCTTTCTTTTATCGATGCTAATAGAGGTGACGCAGCTAACTGGCGTGTTCGGTTTATATCCTTGCAGCTATCGGCTGTTTGATGTTAATGATTTAATAACCAATACCTTTGGCTGCTTGCTCGGATTTATGCTGACGTGGCTAATTGGCTATAAAGTCCCCAGCGTCAAACTCAGCGACGAAAACTACGCCGCCCCCAATCGCCGCAATAAATTCTTAGCCGGCTGCATCAATATAGCCCTTATTATCTTCGCCTCAGTAGTTACCCGGCCGCTAGTTTATCCGTTTTTCATAGACACTATACAACCTGGTAGGTTCTATCTTACAGAGCTGGGCGTCTGGATTATTATTCAGTTGTTTATCATACCGAGAATCGCTAAAGGCTGGACGATTGGGAGTTATCTGGTCGGCATCCAACCGAAACGCCAGCGCAAAAGCGATAAACAACAGCCAAAAGACGACGCTAACCCAGAAAATTAACCTTTCAGCTGCCGCATAAATCCGCGCAGCTGCGACGATGTTCGTTCAATCCTTTCACTCGTCCAGTATTTATCTGGCGTGATGTTATCGTCGCCAGTTGACTCCTCTTTGTAGCGGCCGATAATCTTGCCTTTCTTGACAATCGAGACATCCGGTACAAATATTCGTGGCTTGCCGTTATCGTCTTTATCCAAATACGGCTCTAGTTTCTTGACCAATTTTTGGTAAACTTCGTTGTTGCTAGCGCGAGCATCGCGGATGTTCAGGTAGTAGATTTTATCAATGCCCTCGGCGCGTGCCGCCTGATCAACATATTCGCTCAAGCGCTGGCACCACGGACATTGCGGAAAGCCCAAGAAAACCACGCCGCTGCCGCTATCAAATATACTAAGGGCTTCTTTATCGCTGGCATAAACGAAGCGATTATTCGCCGCCACTCGCGGATATTCTGACTTGAATTTGGCGGCATCGGACACGTTAGTAGACGGAGTTTTCGGTTGCTCGGCAGAATGCTGGCGGCTATACCACAGCCCGGCCGCAGCTCCGCACAAGATAATTATCACGGAAACAACCGCAATGGTTTTTTTATTCATGCCAACCCTCTTTTTCATAACGTCGTATCCTTCTTATAATTCTTCTTAGCTTCCAGCCAGCGGCGATTTTGCTCAGCTTTGTCTTCAATCTCAAAAATCTCGACCGGATATTTTTCGGCTTGCTTGGCAATTTTTGCAGCAACCGCTTCAGGGATATTGATATCAAAGCGCGCAGCAAATTGGATAGCATAAATAATGATATCAGCCAGTTCGCTCGCCATGTCGTCTTTGGTGCCGATATGTTTATCACTCCACTGGAAATATTCTAATAACTCATTAGCTTCCAGCGACAACGATATCGCTAAACCGCGCGAATCATTCGTCTTATCCCACTTCCGCGCGCGAATATGATCCATCACTAGTTCTTGCACTTCTTCAAATGTCATAATTCCCCCTTCTGGCACAGCTTTCATACTATAGCTAATTTCATTATACTACAGTGCTCTTGACAACGGAGGTGGACGTATTTAACATAGGCAATTAATTTATATTTCGAATTAAACGCCGTAAAAACATATAATGACACATTTTTGCTTAAAATTCATTGACATTTTATTCTATTAGTGATATATATATCAGCTTTTGCTCAGGGCTACAATCCTAGGGCGGAAGTCGCCCTTTAGCTTTGAGTAAGCTCTCTTGGAAGGAGAGAAATGATTCTCAAGATCGGGCAGTCGGTTGTACCTGATGCCGTCGTTATGGTCGCATTGATCGTGTTTCTCCTGACGTCGAACGACGTCGAGGATATGATTTATGCCCTGGCAGCCGCAGGAAGCATCGAGAGTGTCACGTCAATCCTGAGGGCATACGCCCTCAGCGAGATCATCAAAGACAACAAGGGCTAACCGCCCGCCGAAAATAGCTCGCCGAATGCGTTCAATCTGATTGAGACAATTATTTGTTTCTCGGGTTGAAAAATCCGCATTCAGCTTGAGCTCGTTCGGCGGGCTATTTTCATTGATATTATATTATTCCCACCTAAACAGCTTAATCGCGGCGATGTAAACGACGACAATCCAAGCAGTAACAGTACCAATTTGTGGCAGCACTCCAATGAGGTTAGCATGCTCGGTCATAATCAGGCGAAAGCCATCAACAATCGACGACATTGGAACAAATTGTGTTACGTTACGTAGCCATTCTGGGAAAAGAAACGACGGAATAAAGGCGCCAGACAGGAACATCATCGGGAAAGAAATTAGGTTGGTTAACGGCGCAGATTGATTTTCATTCTTCGCCCAACTGCCAATCATTAAACCTAAGCCCACCATCATCATCGCCGAAACTACTGACATTAATGAAAACAGCAACCAATCGCCCCGCATATTAAAGTGGAATACTAATACGCCGACAATAACCATCATAATCAAGCTAAGCATTGAAACGATTAAATAGTGAATCGCCATAGCTATAATCAGCTGGCCCGAGGTAAACGGCGCCGCACGCAGACGGCGGTAAGATCCGCGCTGCTTTTCTGCCGGCATTTGGTTAGCCAGACCGAAGATACCCATACTCATCAAACTAAAAGCCAGCAACCCAGTAAATGTATAATCAAATGACTTTAGGTGTTCATCACCAACAGCCTTGCCAACAGCCTTCAGCGGCGCTTCTGGCTGTCCCAAATGCTTGTTTATTCCGTTGACAATTTGGCTCATTACTGCAGTTAAGGTGTTACCAGTTTGTTCCGAACCTTTGGCATACAGCACGTTGATCGTGCCCATCGGGCGAGCATCCTTGCCTTCTCCCTTCACTTCGCCAAAGCCGCTCGGTAGTTCAATGATGCCGTTCAGTTCTGAACGCTTCAACTTCTCGCGGGCCTCGTTCATATCCTTGACGTCTTTAATTTTAAGAATCGAGTCTTTGGCATTGTCTTTAGCGCCTTTGACGAAGTTTTTAGCAAATTCTGTCTGCGAATTATTGATAATCGCAATGTTGAAGCTGGTCGATTGATTATTAAAAATCGAGCCGAACACCAACAAAAAGATGAGCGGAAACAGGAAGGTAAAGAACAGCGACATTTTATCGCGGATGAAACGCTTTTGTTGGGCGCGTACTTGCCCGAATACACCAGTCCAATATTTTTTCATACTAATCCCGAATCGCCTTTCCTGTTAAGTCAATAAATACGTCTTCCAAATTGGCCTGCTCGACAACTTGCTTTTTCTTAAAACCGCGCGCCAATAGCTGCTGGATCAGATTATGCGGCGTATCAATGGTGATGATTTTACCATTATCCATAATCGCCAAGCGGTCGCACAGCAATTCAGCCTCGTCCATGTAATGAGTCGTTAGCACAATAGTGATGCCTTCATCGCGAATCTCTTTGATCAAATCCCAGAGATTGCGGCGAGCCTGCGGATCAAGACCAGTGGTCGGCTCGTCAAGGAATAGCACCGTCGGGTTATTAACCAACGTCGACGCGATGGCGAAGCGTTGCTTTTGCCCGCCTGAGAGCTGCTCGACGTAGCTTTTGGCTTTGTCGGTCAATTGCACCTTGGCGAGCAGTGCGTCAGCATCAACCGTCTGTCCGTACAAGCTGGCAAACATTTTCAGTTGTTCGCGCAAAGTCAGCTTGTCGTAAAACATCGTCGATTGTAGCTGGATGCCGATGATGTTTTTAATGCGCCTAGGCTCCCTGGCAACATCAATCCCGTCGATAGTCGCCGTACCGCCATCAATCGGCCGGAGCGCCTCCAGCATCTCTAGCGTCGTCGTCTTACCAGCGCCATTCGGCCCGAGGATGCCGAAAATCTCGCCTTTCTTGACCTCAAACGACACGCTGTCGACGACATTCTTGCCATCGTAAGTCTTGACGAGTTGGTCAACTGTTATAATTGGTTCGGGTTGAGCCATATAAATTCCTTTCTACTCCCTAGCAGAGAAACATCGCGCACGGTGATCGCTCGCTTTTGAGATTATTATAGCACAAGAAGCTCTACACTATATTAGTCCATCAGAAATTACACCCTATATTTTAACAGTCAAACAACTTTCGCGATATAATTATTATATGAAGCACCAGCAGGCGGCGGTACCCAAATTTTTCTCAAAGAAACGCTGTATTATCTTAAGCGTAATTGCGCTGTTGCTTATTACATCAGGCGCAGTCATTACTCAACCGAAAATTGCTGATAAGCTGTCGTCGCTCATCAATTCCACGCGCCTCGATAGGTCATCTGGCGAATCGGTTTTTCCAGATATTGATACAGCAAGTTTAAGCCCAACTCGCCAAAAAATTATCAGCTTAGCAAAGACTGAATTCAAGGCGCAATCCGCTGGCACTAAGTTCAGCCAGGGCGCCGAAGAGGCGTGGTGCGCTAACTTTGTGAGCTGGATCATGTATCAAGCGGGCGCGCCGCTGAAGAATCCGCATACTGGCGGCTGGCGCATCCCGGGGACGTTTACCTTGCGCGAATACTACGAGGCAACCGGCCGATTCAAGCCCGTTAATTCCGGCTACCAACCGCTTCCTGGCGACGTGGCAATTTACCGCAATTCGCCAGTGTTTGGCGACCACGCTAACATTGTCTTGAAAAATGACAACGGCGTGCTGACCACTGTCGGCGGCAATGAAGCAAATCGCATCCGCGTGTTCATCAATCATGACAAACGGTATGACGGGCTGCTGGGATACGGCGTACCAAATTAGACTACAACCCCTCTAAGCCAACATTTACCTTTAATCAAGCAATATTTATCGTTTCCGCAAAAAGAATCCGCCCAGCGCGCAGGCCGCCACGATACTAACCACAGTAATCTTCCAAAACATCAGCGGATCATTAGCGCCAGGCACCGGCACATTCATGCCAAACAGTCCAGCAATCATCGTTGGGATAGTCAGCGCCACGGTGATTACCGTCAGTAGGCGAATTGTCTCGTTCAGGCGGGTGTCCATCACCGCCCGGTAGCTATCGCGCACATTAGTAATGGTTCGCAGCAAGCTCTTACAACGGGCAATTACCTGCTCCAAATCGATCGACAAATCCTCGACATCCTCTTTATCATCCGCCCGCAGGCGCAAGCCACTGGTCGCCAGCAATTTCTCGACCGCCCAGTTCATCGGGATGAGCGCGTCCAGGTAGTCGTTCAGCTTGCGCTCGTATTCTGCCAGCGTAGCAATATCCTTGACTCGCAGCGTGTGAATATTATCGGTAGCCGCTCGCATTTGGCGGTTAATCGCCGCCACTCGCCGTTGGTACTGCCTGGATATCGCGTCAATCATGTCAACCAACAACTCAACTGGCCGGTCGGTGCGCGAACGCGCTTGGTCGATAAACGGCTGCCACAATCTGCCCAAGCTATCGCGCGACAAGGTTACGGCATAGTCCTTATTCAAACAAAACAAAATCGGCGTCGTGAAATCGTTAAAATCATCATCAGTATCTGGCAACCGGGCGATTAGATACGTCCAATCGTCATCAATCTCCAGGCGCGGCACCTCATGCGGATCAAGCGCATCGCTCAGCAAATCATTGTCAAGCCCCAGCGACAACAACTCAGCCAGCTCATCCTCGCTCGGACGTTCGCAGCGCACCCACGAACCTGCCCGCAGGCGTTCCAGCGGCTTGATTTGCTGATTCTTGGCACTTGAATGAAGATATTGCAGCATTCCCTTTTTATACTATAATTTACTGATATTTTCAATGATTTTGATATCCAGACAGATAAAAAATCTGCTAGTAGCAGAAAAACTCAGCAGCAGCCCAGCACCCCTAGTACATTGCAAATGCTATACTATATCTATGCCTGCCAAAAAATCACCAAGGAAGCCGCTAGCGAAACCACCGACGAACAAAACCGATAAGCCTAAATCAGCTAGCAATAAAGCGGCCAAACCCAAACATGCCCGCCGCACAGCGAAAACAAAAACTAAGCCCGCCAAATGGCGAAACGCGCTGATAGCGATATTGTTATTGACAGCAATGGCAGCGGTTTTATCAGGGCTGGTTTACGCATATCTTAACCAGCTGTCGCCGCGCCGCCCGACCGCTTTATCTGACGAGCAATACTATTTCACTGATTCGCGATACTCCGGCATTCGTTCTAAATTCGTAACGCGCCAAACTAACCGCGAGAAAGTTTCGATTGAATATCCGCTGACGAAAAATAATAAGATCAATAAAACCGTCGCCCAGGCAATTGACCGCGCTGACAGCGATTTCCGCTATGCCGCCACTAATATTCTGACGTTCGACCAACCGCTGACCGAAACGATTAGCTACCAAGTGACGCATAATAATTCGGTAGCTTTATCGATTATTGTCAATATCAAGCAAGACATGCACGGCGCGCATCCGGTGTCGTTGACGCATTTTTGGACGTTTGATAAAAAATCTGGCGAGGTGATTGATTTGAATGATTTGACCGAGCAATCAGAGAAAGCGGCTGGAGAAATCGTGGCGGCTGCCCGAAATAATATTAAGGAAACCATCAAGCAACGTCAGCAAGCAGAACTGGATCTCAGTGAAACTATCACCCAGGAAACGCTATCGAATTTCGTTATTATCGATGGCGGCAATAGTTTAGCTTGGCCAATTGGGCAGGCGTCGCTACTGCCGTCAGCCTACGGCGAAATGACGATCAAAGTGCCGATCGCTGCCGTTGCCAAATATCTGCAAAATCCAACAGCCCGGAAACTAGCTAATATCCCTAAACCGCCCGAGCCAAAACCAAAGCCAGCGCCCGCTGCGCCAGCACCTGCGCCGACCACTGGCAATAAAGTGATTGCCTTGACGTTTGATGACGGACCGGGGCCATACACCGCGCACCTACTGGACATTTTGGATCAGTATGGGGCGAAAGCCACCTTCTTCTTGATTGGTAGTAAAGTCTCTGGGCAAGCCAACGTCGTACGCAGCATACAGGCGCGCGGCCACCAACTAGGCAATCACTCGTGGTCACACCCGGAACTACCTAAGCTATCAGTTGACCAAATTGCTGGCGAAATTGACCGTACCAACGAGGCCATCAGACAAGCCACTGGCGTCACACCGGCTATTTTGCGCCCGCCCTACGGCGCGGTTAACGGCGTCGTCTTGGAGCAGCTTCGCCTGCGCGGTATGTCGTCAATCTTGTGGTCGGTCGACACCCGCGACTGGGCTGATCGGAATAGCCAAATTGTTTGTTCACGCGCCGTCGCTGGCGCTCGTCCTGGAGCCATCATCTTGATGCACGACATTCACCAAACGTCAGTCGGCGCCGTACCATGCATCCTCAGCGCACTGAAGCAGCAGGGTTATTCGTTTGTGACGGTGCAAGGACTACTCGGCAATATGGCGGCAGGAGCTGGATATCCGTAGAATCGTAGCTGGATATTGAAACTGTTAGTTGCGGCAACTATTCTGCCTTATCCACCTCAAAAACCTTGTATTTCGAAGCTGCGCCGCGCACTAATTTTACCTTTGATGACGATACACCAAAATGTTTCGCCAGCAGTTTCACCGCCGCCAAATTAGCTCGCCCTTCAATGGTTGGCGCCTTGGTGTAAATCGTCAGCATGCCATCGTCACCAACCACCACTTCTTCGCGGTGGCGGGAGTTGGGTTTGAGGCGGACGGAGATTTTCATGATTAATATCCTGTAGGAATTATCTATTACCTTTCCTTTAGACCTATTATACCCCCTTAAGCCGAGCCTTACGTATTGCAAATAGGCAACGTAAAGTTGCTCGCCAAGACACTAAAATTACGCTATGCTGTTAGAAAATAAATGAAAGGGCGCCAAATGATTTTTGCAAAAAAACTTAAACAATTACGTCAACAAACTGGTTGGTCGCAAGAACAACTAGCCGATCAACTCAATGTCACGCGACAAGCAGTTGCTAAGTGGGAACGAGGTGCGGGCTTTCCAGACATAGACAACGTGCAAGCTCTGGCAAAATTATTCAACACTAGCGTGGACGAGCTGCTTGACTACACGCGAGCAGGACTGGCTTCGGCCATACGCGAACCACTTGATCTTGATGCCTACCCGACAGATACGAAAGGATATTCAGCATCCGACCTGGCAGTTGCAGACAAATTTGCCGACGCCGATCAAATTGAATCACTAAATCGCCACCGACGACTAACGTGGTGGCAAAAAATCATCGACTTTTTCGTAGGAGCTGGAACGCTTGATGTGGCTTTTTCCGGTGAAGCCATTGGACAACTTAAAGGCGACAGACGCTATTATCTGGTTGAAAAATCTGGTCGCTCATGGATCGTCGAAGTTACAAAAACATACATTGAACGACGAGAATTAGCCGAGACATTCCCCCGCAAAGGATTGACGGTTGGTGATTATATGTATCGGCGAAGTGGGTTTATTGTAAACCCAAAGAGAAAGTAGTAAATTAATCCAACAAACTCGCTCCGCCGCCAGCTTCATATGTAGCGCGCTTCTGGCTCCATTCATTACCGTAACGCTTGGCCTGTTCTAATACCATGTCAGTTGCCAACGCCTGCTGATCTGGCGGGTAGCCATATTTCGCCAACGTCTTTTTGACGTTAACTTTCAGTTTTGCTTGAACATTCCTGCGCTCCGCCCAGTCAATCGTCGCATCTCGACGCACCTGCTCTAACAATACTTTTGCGATATCACATAGTTGCGCGTCACCCAGCACTTCGCGGGCACTACCATTTTCAACCAGCGCATCATAAAAGATAATCTCATCCTCGCTGAGGCCATCAACCGCTCCGTTCTCAACAGTCTGGCGAATTTGCTGTCCAATGTTGATTAATTCCTCAATCACCTGCGCTGCCTCAATCGTCCCATTTCTATACCGTGTCAAGGCTTGATTGAGCAAGTCAGAAAACTTCGTATCCTTGGCATAATTGCGCGAAAATCGTAGTTTAATTTCATCAGCAAGCAGCTTTTGCAGCGCTTCCACTGCCAAATTCTTGCGCTCCATGTTACGAATTTCTGCCAAAAACTCATCGCTTAAAATCGACAATTCCGGCTTTTTGAGCCCTGCCGCCTCAAACACATCGACCACACCAACTGGCGCAATCGCTTTATCGACAATTTGTTTCAGCGCACTTCGGTACTCAGCATCAGTCACCGCCGCCGAGCTCGACACTTTCTCCAGCCGAGCTTTCACCGCCTGAAACAGCGCCACTTCTTCGCGAATTTTCAGCGCCTCAGACCTCGGCATCGCCAATGCAAATGCTTTACTCAGTTCCAAAACATGCTGCTTCAACCGCTTCTCACCGTCTTCCAACCCTAAAATATATTCCTCGGCATCCAAAATAATTTGTAGCTGTTGGTCGGTTGGTGCAGTAAAATATCGCTGGTAGTCAAAGTTGCCAAACAAATCGCGCACTACCTCATAGCGCATCTGCATCTGTGCCACCGCCTCAGTAATATCAAGCTGCGGTGCGCCTTGCCCACCACTTTGCGTATAGTCAGAAATAGCATCACGCAGCGCCCCCGCTACACCCAGATAGTCAACTACCAAACCGCCGGTTTTTCCAGGGAACACTCGATTTACCCTGGCAATCGCTTGCATCAAATTATGACCCTTCAGCGGTTTATCCAGATACATGGTGTGCATATTTGGCACATCAAATCCCGTCAGCCACATGTCGCACACAATCACCAATTCAAGCGGATCATTCGGATCTTTGATACGCTTTTCGACTGCCTTTACTCGCTGCTTGTTACGAATGTGCGGCTGCAGGTAGTCAGGGTCGCTAGCACTACCAGTAATAATCACCTTTATCACGCCGCGCGCGTCATCGTCACTGTGCCAATCCGGCCGATACGCCACAATTTTTTCATACAAATCAGCCGCAATACCACGACTCATCGTCACGATCATACCTTTACCGCTCAGGACACTTTGCCGGGCCTCAAAGTGCTCAATGATATCCAAAGCAATCGTATTCAGCCGCTCGCTATTACCGACGATGGCTTCTTTTTGCGCATACTCGGCCTTCAACGCATCCTGACGACTCAATTCTTCGCCCTCCAGCAAATCATCAACTTCCTTATCCAGCCACTGCCGCGTTGCC
>ERZ773067.2123-NODE-2123-length-10149-cov-2.725480_pt1 | contig 10149 bp, 9 predicted proteins | sample MGYA00580622_ERZ773067 | MGnify/ENA primary metagenome ERZ773067 (study PRJEB29015, sample SAMEA2737998) | human oral metagenome | biome: human oral; feature: human-associated habitat; material: dental | place: China | collected 2113 ...
ATCGCAAATACCTGGTCTAAGATTCCATAGTTAGAAACACAATGCGCGGGATCTTCCTCTTTTAGTTGAGGATGGGCAAAGAATCCAAATACACCAACACGATAATTGATTGTCACAAGAATTACATCATTCTGTACAAACGCTTCTCCATCAAATGGAACTTCATTTCCATAACCATGGTCAAAAGCACCACCATGAAGCCAAATTGCGACTGGATGTCCATGCTCTGATTTACGGTTTGGTGCCCAGATATTTAAATATAAACAATCCTCACTCATTTCAGGATAAGGATACTGCTCATAGTTATAGAACTCTTTACGATAAAACGGATTCGATGCCTTAGGCTGTGGACAAATCCTACTATATTCCAAAGCATCTCTAACACCCAACCAACGATCAGGTGCCTGTGGTGAACTAAAACGCAGATTTCCAATTGGAGGTTTCGCGTAAGATACACCCTTAAATATCAATTTAGATTCTGTAACTTCCCCTCGCAGAATACCTTGTTCCACTTTTATTTCAACTGTCTTCATAAAAACCTCCAGTTCGAATTCTAATCATATTTTTCAACATTATACCATTTCTAATTTTTAAACTAATGAAGAATACATGAAAAAGAGATCCGCTGGCACAGATCTCAGTTTCTTTTTTGGGAGGGAAAGAAATTTATAATTTCTCTGTCATTTAAGACACTTATAATATACCCAAACCATGTGTGAAATATATGGTGAAAACGTGAAAGTATTGTGAAAGTGTATTTTTCATATAATTTTTCTAAATTTATTCTTAAAAAAGCCTATTTTATCGCACTTTAGTAATTCTGCTCTTGTTATTATCAATAACACACTTTCATAATTAATGTAATTAATTTTCAAAATTTAGAATAATTATTCAAAAACATAGCAACCTAAAGCATTTTTTAATTTATAGAAATGTGTTAAATATAACAAACAAATCAAAAAAAGTATAATATTAAATATGGTGGTCTTAATATGCATTCCATAATGTATCATTCATGATTTCCTACGTCCTCGTAGCTCAGTTGGATAGAGCGACTGCCTCCTAAGCAGTAGGTCGTGCGTTCAAATCGCATCGAGGACGCCATAGACAACAAAGAGGCTGTATACCTTAAGTAAATTTTCTAGATTTACTTGAAGCATACAGCCTCTTATCATATTACGGTAAAATCTCGAGCCAGTATCCATCTGGATCTTCAATAAAGTAGATGCCCATTGCCTCATTTTCGAAACAAATGCAACCCATCTCTTTATGCTTTTTGTGTGCAGCTTCAAAATCATCTGCTCAAAATGCGAGATGGAATTCACACTCACCCAAGTCATATGGCTGAGGGTGATCTTTTAACCATGTGAGCTCCAACTCAAACTCGCCAACCTCACTCTTTAAATACACAATGATAAAGTCATCGCTTGTCTTTCTTCATACCTCATATAAGCCAATTGCTTCGTTATAGAAGCGGATGGATTTCTCCAAATCAGATACATTTAAATTCTCATGAATCATCTTAAATTTCATATCTCTTCTCCTTTCGCTGTCTCGGTGTTTTTGATACGAGACTGATATTGTGGGTATTCTGTGATAAAGCGATGAATCACACTAGTATCTCCCCAGTAATGGATTGGAAAAACAGCATCACAGTCCACATTTTCTAGAAAATATAGTATTCCGTCAGCGTAGTGTGCTTCCAGTCTTGGGTCAAGAGGAACAAAGGCAAGGTCAAAATGTCTGCCCTTAATTTTCCCAATCTCCGCGTGATAGATTGCGCGAAGCTTTTGGTTATCCTCTTCCGGTTCCCCTTCCCAATACCAATCGTTTAAATCGCCACCATGGTAAATAATCCCTTTATCGGTACTCACAATGAAGGCGACACCACTGTCGTTTGAAAGTAAGGTCTCAACTTGAATCCCATCAACAAACTGGTAGCATTGATCAGGTTCAACAAAGCTATGCTTTATCTTCATCAGTCTCTTTTCATCGCTTATGTCATTTGCCAGCACTGCCCGATAGTTCAGCCCTCTTTCATCAAGAAGGTCAAAAATCAACGGATTATAGTGATCCTCGTGACAGTGGCTACAAAAGACAATCACTTCCTTCTTTTTATCGAGAAGCGGTAGTTCACCCCTGTAATAGTCAAAAATACAATAGTGGTCTTTGAATTCCACCAAAACACCACTGTGATTTAAGTATGTTACTTTCATGGTATCACCTCCCAAGAATAACTAGGTACAAATCTACTATATATCCTTTGCCCCCTAAAACAAACTTAGTTATTTTTAATAGCAAATATTCTACCCTACTTTTGAGACTTACCAATCATGAATTTGATATATTCAGCCCACTATATAGATGAGAACCATTTACATAAATCGCTCTAGGCGTTTTTTATTTTTCTAGTTTCTCAGTAATGTCATTTATGATTACTGCTTCTTTATTACTCACAATCTCAAACCTATAATTCTCACTTTGCTTACCGCCAAAATAATTTCTTGCATATTCTATGGCAGTATCAATCTGATCTAAACTTTCTAGTTCATATATCACTTCAAAAGCTTCATCAAACCAGTTCATATCAAAAAGAGCCGGATTATCATCTCTAAGTTCTACTTCAAATAAACGAATCTTATCTCTTTCTTCTTGGTCTGCTTCTCCCCAATCTTCTTCAAATAGACGTTTACTACTCTCAATTGAATCAAAGAAATAATTGCTTTCAATACGATTTGGAAACTCAGGAAATTCATTCTGTCTTACATATTCAAAGATTCCTTCACTTGCCCATTTTACAAAATAGGTATCCATATTCTTCATGTTGAACTTTCCTAATACAGCCCGTATGTATTGACCAGATAAACAAAGATTAAAAAAACATTCCCTGTTTTGTTTCAACGCTATAACAAACGGTCTTACAAGTTCTATATTCTTTTTGTAATCGTTGATTAGTCTAGTTCCAACTTGAGCAGTATCACTAGAATGATAAACTTTCATTTCCCTTCTCCTTCATTTATATAGTCTTTTTGATTCACGATTCCTCAAAGATAAATGCTTGTGCAAACTCTTTATAACCGATTGATTTTGCTAGCTCAATCGATGCAACGTTATCTAAAGTACATTCCCATTGAGGAACAATACCTGATTGAATATGGTGATGCGTTGCTAACGCTGTGCATAATTTGGCATAGCCCTTTTTTCTATATGCGGGCAAAGTTATTATTCCTGTATGTTGAATATACCCGTCCATATACGGCATATCTGGAGCATCACATGCAGCTACAAGTTCATCATCATTGATATACCCAAAGAAAAACTCTTTATCCACTTTTTCTTCAAAATAGCCTTTGAGCCAATCTATTTCAGAAACTGATGGATATGCTTTTTTGAAAAAAGTCTCAAACAGTGGATAATCGTCTCTTTTCAGCATTCTTGCATCTTTATAATCAAAAACACGTTCTTTTACAAACTCCATTAATTGGTATGCTTTTAAAGGATAAGTCTGGTTGATTGTGGTAATCAATTCCTTAGCATCTGTTAGTTTCGTAAGTTCATCAAAATAAGATTGGTATTTAGGTGAATAAGCTACGATACAAGCATCTCCTTTACACAAGATATATATCGAGTATTTACATCCAAATCCTTTTAATATAAGACTTCTTTCATCGGTACAAATAAACTGTATACCATGTTCAAAATTACTTATATCTGCTCCACAGAAGCAAGAATAATAATCATATGTTATTTTTTTGATTTCTCTAGCATCTATTTTCATATAATCTCCCTTCCATAAAAGATTTAAACTCTAGTTTTATATATTTTTGTACTACTTAATTGCTATTTTTTCTCTTAATTCTTCGAACAACAAAATCTTGTTTAGGAACATATTTTTTGGAAATCTGTTCCAATTGCTCTAGATGAAAATCTGTTCTAATCGTAATTGTATTCAAGGCGTCATATCCTAATCCACGATAAAAGTATACTGCATCAAAATTACGAGTAGCAAACCCAATATATGACTCATACCTTTCAATCTTGATATGTAACATGCTTTCCCCATATCTCCACCTACTACACTAGCATAAACTTTTTCCAAAGATCTTTACCACTCCTCTTTGTTTCTTTGACATATATTATTTGATGAGTATTATGTTTATTTTACTATTCAATTTACATATATCATTGCAATTAAAATCACAGTGAAATATCAGTATATAAAATAATTACCCGCACTTTATCTTCCTCTACTGTAAGAAATCTCGTTCATATCTTATAGTTAAATACTACAGCATTTTTTATTTCACATAAATTCACACAGCATTTTATTAGCACTCTGTATATGAATGTGCTAAAATCTTTTTATCCGAAAGGAGTTTTATATGAATGATAACAAGAAGAAAAAACCTTTTGTGTACTACTATGCGTTTGTCGCAATTGTATTAGTATTACTCAACTTGGTTTTACGACCTGTTCTTCAGCAGGCACAAATTGAAGAAGTTCCTTATAGTACATTTATTCAACAAACCACCGATGACAAAATTGATGAGGTGACGATTGAGTCTTCTCAGATTACATATAAGCTCAAAGATGGTGATACAGTATACTCTACTGTAAAAGTAAATGATCCTGATTTAGTTGATCGTCTCGAAAATCATAATGTGAAGTTCTCTGGTACACGTGTACAACAGGGTTCTATATTTATGAACATCTTCTTTGGTTGGATTCTTCCAATCATCATTGCGGTAATGTTAATGCGCTATATCAACCGTACAATGCAAGGTGGCGGTAAAAATTCTCCACTTGGAGGTAGCGGTCTAGGCGGTATGTTCAATCTAGGTAAGTCAAATGCTCGTGTTTATGATAAAGATAAGACAACGATTCGCTTCCATGATGTTGCTGGTGAAGATGAAGCTAAAGAGAATCTACAGGAAATTGTTAACTATCTACATGATCCAAATCAGTTTAAATCCATTGGTGCGACTATGCCAAAGGGTATTCTTCTAGTTGGTCCTCCAGGAACAGGTAAGACCATGCTTGCAAAGGCAGTTGCCGGTGAATCAAACGTACCATTCTTCTCTATCTCTGGTTCAGAGTTTGTAGAGATGTTCGTAGGTATGGGTGCTTCCAAAGTTCGTAGTTTATTCAAAGACGCAAAAGAAAAAGCACCATGTATTGTATTTATCGATGAAATCGATGCGATTGGTGGTAAGCGTAATGCAGGTAACTTTGGTGGTAATGATGAGCGTGAGCAGACATTAAATCAGTTACTCACAGAGATGGATGGCTTTGAAGGTAATAATGGTATTGTCGTTCTTGCAGCCACGAACCGTCCTGAAAATCTAGACCCTGCCCTACTACGTCCAGGAAGATTTGACCGTCGTGTTCCAGTTGAGTTACCTGATCTACAAGGTCGTGAAGATATCTTAAAAGTACACGCAAAGAAAGTTAAGACAGAACCAGGCATTGATTACAATGTAGTTGCACGCATGGCTTCTGGTGCATCTGGTGCAGAACTTGCAAATATCATCAACGAAGCAGCTCTACGCGCTGTACGCGAAAAGAGAAATGCAGTGAGTCAAAAAGACTTAGAAGAAAGTATTGAAGTTGTTATTGCGGGCTATCAAAAGAAGAATGCAATTCTAACAGATAAAGAAAAACTAGTTGTTGCGTATCACGAAGTAGGACATGCATTAGTTGCGGCATTACAAACACATAGTGCACCTGTACAGAAGATTACAATCATCCCACGTACTAGTGGTGCTTTAGGTTATACAATGCAGGTAGAAGAAGGTAACCATCCTCTTTACACAAAGTCTGAATTAGAAAACCGTATCGCTACACTTACAGGTGGTCGTGCAGCAGAAGAAGTTGAATTTGGCCAAGTTACTACAGGTGCTTCCAATGATATCGAACAAGCAACAAAGATTGCTCGTGCAATGATTACCCGTTACGGTATGAGTGATGAATTCGATATGGTCGCAATGGAAACTGTAAATAACAAATACCTCGGTGGTGATGCGTCACTTGCATGTTCAGATGGTACAGCTTCAACAATTGATCAAAAGGTTGTAGCACTCGTCAAACAACAACACGAAAAAGCAAAACAACTTTTAACTGAACATAAAGCAGATCTTGATCGAATTGCACAGTTCTTATATCAAAAAGAAACAATTACTGGTGAAGAATTCATGGAGATTCTTGAAAAGAAAGAAGACTTTGAATTACCAGCAGTTCACTAACCTTCACACTCGTGAAGGTTTTTTAGATAAAAAAACCGGCATTCATACCGGTTAAAAGTTTCTCGCTTCGATGTCCATCACCATGTTTACTCTGCGTTCATGACGTCCACCTTCAAATTCAGTATTCACAAATTCATCTACAAGCATCTTTGCTGTTTCGATTCCAATCACTCTTGAACCAAAGGCAATGATATTTGCATCGTTATGTAATCTTGAATATCTAGCACTATATGGTTCAGAGCAGATACATGCACGAATACCTCTTACTTTATTACATGCAATACCGATTCCAACACCAGTTCCGCAGATTGCGATGCCTCGCTCTACTTCACCATTTACAACAGCCATTGATACCTTTTCACCCCAGATAGGATAATCTGTGCTTTCAGATAAATCTGTGCCGTAGTTAATAACTTCGTGTCCTTGTGATTCAAGATACGCAACAAGTTCCTTCTTCATCTCTACGGATGCGTGATCATTTGCAATACCAATTCTCATGCAGCTACCTCCTTTTTCAAATCTGAATGATTTTGTCTATACCATAACAAGAACGCTCCTGCTAAGAATACAAAGATTGAAATAAATTGTGATGTGGAGAAGATCCAAATTTGTCCACGGATTAAATCACCACGTAAGAATTCTACTAAGAATCTACCTAATCCATAAAGAACTAAGTACCACGCTGCTGTATCTTCAGGATGCTTACCCTTTAATAAGTTTCTTAATAAAAAAGCAAAGATTAGGAAGTTACCAGCAGAAGAAATTAGCTCTGTTGGAATAACCTTGATACCAGCACCAGGTCCAAGAGACTCTGCCGGAAATTCTACACCATACCAAGCTGTTGTACGAATACCATAACAGCATCCGGCAAAGAAACATCCAATACGTCCGAAGCCTTGTCCAAGTGAAACCGCAGGCATTAGTACATTTGCGTACTTCATAAAGTCCCACTTCTTCCACTTACAATAGATCCACGCCGCAATAATACCAGCTATGATTCCACCATAGACTACAAATCCTTCATTACTCAAAATCACAACAGGATTCTTTACAAATGAATCCCATACCGTAAAGATATAGAGCAACTTCGCTCCAATAAACCCAAAGATAATGATAAAGAAAATCATTCCATCAATCTTTTCATATTCTAGTCCTTGTTTTTTTGCCAGACGTTCTGATAACCAGAACGCAAACAATATACCAACTGCAATCATGAATCCATATCCATGTACAGTAACAGGACCAATTTTAAACCAATCATTAAACATTAAAACACTTCCTCCATGTATCTATTTTAAGTGATTGTATCGAAAATGAGAAGTCAGGCTATTCTGACTTCTCTTCTTCCGTATTTGATTTGACAGTTTCTTCTACTGGTTTTTCTTCCACTTCAGCTTCGATTACTCTGCCATTTATTTCAAAGCTCTTCAAAAACTTATGAAATTTATCTGCAATAAATAAGATTACAAAAATATCTGAAATACCACAATAAACCAAACTAATACCAATCACGACAAATAAAGTTTTTTGTAATTGTACCCCTGTTAAGAAGAACATAACAACAAAGCCTAAAACAATAGATACTGCAGATAAAACAATATACGTAAAATATTGCGAAGAACCAATACGTTTTGCAACAACTGCATTTTGCAATTTACCAATTCCATCTGCGATAATCAAAAGCCCTAATAGTACCGGTATAATATCCAGCAAAATCTGCTGTTTAAAAATAATGATAAGACCAGCTGTAATTGCCATAATTCCAATTGAAAATTCATTACGGCGTAAACTATCCTTTACGTTAATTACAAAATATGTTGTTAAAGATACGATACCGTATACCACAAGAGCAATTCCTAATACATATGCAATAAGATTGCGGCTACTCTCTGGATAAATAATCAACAACAATCCAGCAATAATATATCCAATTCCGACTAAAATAGATCTCCATTTAATTTGTTTTAACATATTAACCCCTTTTCCATAGAAATATAGTAACACCAAAACATAAAAGAAATCATATGAAACATATCTTCCTAATAAAAAAAGCTCAATTGAGTATATCTTGGTTGAGCTTTTCATTTATTTTTAGTGTTTTTGTAAACGTGTTTTGAACAAATAGAGTGTCTTTGCAAGACCTGCCACAAATAACAACGCAAAGGATGTTATAGATGTAGAATCCGATGTTTTTACGGAACTTACTTGTCTGTGTGACTCTTGTTGTGATTGCGTAGAAGGAATTTGTGCCGACTTCATTTTCACAAAATAATATACCGAGAACTTGTCATGGGAGAATGTAATCTCATTTCCATCCGTACTTTCTACATCAATTTTTTCCAAAGAACCATCATGCTTACGGTGATAAATTTCAACACCTTCGGAAGACATTGTCTTCAAACTCACACGTACCTGCTTCTTTTCATCTACTGTAATTTCATTTCCAGCTTCATCTGCAAAGTAAATATCATATGCTTCGTACTTCTCTACATTATTTAATTCTAAGCTTGCTTCCACAGAATTAATATGAAGAATAGCTGGCTTTTTCTCGGGCTTGCTTGGATTCATCGGTTTCTCTGTTTCAGGCTTTTTATTGCCAGAAATTTTCTCTGTACCAAAGTACGCATCCGCAGAAGGTACTTCATCTGTAATACTCTTCCAATACAAAGGTTGATCATTTTCACTTGAAACTGTTAGAACCTTTCCATCTGTTGCCTTACCAATCGTTGTATCAAATAGCTCAACACCTTTTTCATGTGATTTGCCTAGTGTTGAACCCTTTCCATATGCATTGCCTCCATTCAAGATTGCATACTTAACTGTAATCTTTCCGGTACCCACAACAGCATTACCAGCATGTCCCCATGTTGAAGCACCACCAATAGCAACAAGTTTTCCTTTTCCTGTCACTTCACCATTGGAAAGTTCTAGAGCATTACCACCAATAGATGTCGTTGCAAAACGACCACCACCATATACACCTAGTGTAGAGTTTTCTGTTACATTAACAGTGCCATTTTCAATGCGTAAGGCAGGTTGGCCACCAACCTTCTTACCGTTATATTCACCCGTAGCAGATTCATCTCCACGAATATAAACTTGACCCTTTATCGTAACATTCCCTTTGGCAACAACAACTGGAGTGTCAATTTTCTTAGCTTTATTACCATCTGTTAAGAAGTTTGCATTAGAATAAATTTTAGAATCTTCAAGGGTTGCACCATCCTCTAAAATCAACTGTCCGTTAATCATAGCACCGGTGAGGAACTTCGCATTCCCTAAGTGGTCAACTTCATGGTTCATCTTAAAGGTACCACCCTTCTTTACAACGATTTCTCCATAAATAGAAGTATCTTTTAGATTTAACTTTGCGCCATCTTCAACAACGATACGTACACTACTATTCACAATCATATTAACCATTGTAAGATTAGCACCTGATGGAATCACAAGGGTATGCTTGATTTGACCACCTTGCTCAATTGCTTGTCCTAGTTTTCCATATACACCTGTCGTATTTGATCCATACCATGCTTTGATGTCTTTTGGCACCGTCACGGTCTGAGATGCATCGTGCGTAAATTCTGTAATCACCCATGGATTCATATCCCATATATATTTTCCATCCTTCATCTTTCGTGCATTTTCCACTTTGAGATGATCTTCCAATTTCTCATTTGTACCATATACTTGGAAATATAAAACATTTGAACTTGCTGTTCTTCCTGCAGCATCTTTCACATTTACCTTAACAGGATATTTTCCAATCTTATTTGGCGTTCCAGATAGTGTGATTGAACTATCATATACGTTATATACTGCTTTCATGCCAGATTCCGGTGAAAGTTCAATCGTAAATTGCTTACGATCTGCATGTAAATTCTTCATCTGGCTTAATGGCTTCCAA
>ERZ773067.2128-NODE-2128-length-10139-cov-2.711424_pt1 | contig 10139 bp, 7 predicted proteins | sample MGYA00580622_ERZ773067 | MGnify/ENA primary metagenome ERZ773067 (study PRJEB29015, sample SAMEA2737998) | human oral metagenome | biome: human oral; feature: human-associated habitat; material: dental | place: China | collected 2113 ...
GAACCCACGTATTCAGCTTGGAAGGCTGATGTTCTACCATTGAACCACACCTGCATCAGATGTGCCAATTATATATAATATTGGAACAGCTGTCAAGGAAAATTATTTTCCCGTAAATCTTTGAAAAAAGACTTCATCTGGTGTGTACATTCACTCTGAAGGGGCCCCTCCATAAGGCAGCTGTCTACCTGATGGTTAAAGCCGGAGATATGGAAAAGATCCAAAACAGATCCGCCGCAGCCGGCTTTGGGATTTAAACAGCCCATCACCACCCGGGGGATACGGGCCTGAAGGATGGCTCCGGCACACATGGGGCAGGGCTCCAGGGTGACATAGAGGGTGCAGTCCTCCAGCCGCCAGTCCCCGACTTTTTTGCAGGCCTTTTTGATGGCCAGGATCTCTGCATGGGCCACAGTGCTTTTGTCTGTAATACGCCGGTTGTAGGATCGGGCAATGACTTTCCCTTCCTGAACGATGACACAGCCAATGGGGACTTCCTGCAGGGCATAGGCCTTTTTGGCCTGGCGAAGGGCCTCCTTCATATACTTTTCATCTTCCTGGTTTATGGATCCCATACCCTCTCCCCTGTGTTTTTGGCCATTATACCATACATTGGCCTGGAAGAAAAATTTCTCCCGGATTAGTCATAAAAAGTTCATAATTTTTTCAGAAAAGAAATGCTATACTATTATCTGACTGTGTATATTCTGGGAAAAACCCGGATGGAAATTTCGTTTGAAAAGGGGCGCTCCCCTTATAGATAGGCAGGGAATATGGAAAAGATTTTAGTTTGTGATGATGATAGAGAAATTGTAGATGCGGTAAAGATTTATCTTTCCGGAGAGGGATATGATGTGCTTTGCGCCTATGACGGCGAGGAGGCTCTGGAGGTGCTGGAAAAGGAGCGGTGCGATCTTTTGATTGTGGATATCATGATGCCGGGGATGGACGGGATCCGCACCACTTTGAAGGTACGGGAAAACAGCACCATTCCAATTATTATGCTTTCTGCCAAATCCGAGGATGCGGATAAGATTCTGGGGCTGAATATCGGGGCAGACGATTATCTGACCAAGCCCTTTAATCCCCTGGAGCTGGTGGCCAGGGTGAAAAGCCAGCTGCGCAGATATAAAAAGCTGGGGAATATGGCCCTTCCGGAAAGCCAGACTGTGGTAGTGGGGGATTTGGAAATCAATGATGACACCAAAGAGGTATTGATGGCAGGGGAACCCATCCGTCTCACTCCCATTGAGTACAACATTTTATTGCTTTTGGCAAAGAACGCCGGGAAGGTATTTTCCATTGACGAGATTTATGAGCAGATTTGGAATGAGGAGGCCATTGGAGCGGACAATACAGTGGCAGTGCATGTGCGCCATATCCGGGAAAAGATTGAGATCAATCCCAAGGAACCCAGATACCTGAAGGTGGTATGGGGAGTGGGATATAAGATTGAGAAACAGTCATAATGTCGGGGGAGAAGGGGTTGAGCAATGGAGCAAGGCTGCAAAGAATGAGAAAGGGGCTGCTTTGGCTGACCCATGGGATTTTTTTGCTGCTGTTTGTGGTGGGAATTTCCCTTTTATACTGCAATGAGAACTTTAAAAAGGGATTCTTCTGGATGAATTCCGAGAAGTATGAGAATTCTCCCGCCTTTATGGAGCAGCTGGAGTCGGATATCAATATGATCTTTGACTATACAGCGCTGCAGATGGTATTTGAAACCGAGGGGGTTTTTGATGCCAGAACCAATATTTTCGGCATCCATATGGGGAACCAGGATGTGAATTTTTCTGTGGAGGATGTGATGGCCTACGCCAAACGCCACGGGTATTACATTGACGAAAATTATCAGGCAAAGGTGGTGGACGAGGCGGCGGCCAGCGAGATTGACAATACCCCTTACCGTGTGCTGTACCGGGCCTACATGGGGGATGCCCAGATAACGGAGCCGGGGCAGGCCAACATGACCATGAAGGCTCTGGTGGAGGAAAGTCTTGACAGGCTGGGAAGGTATTACAGGGGATATCAGAGGCTGGTTTTGAATCCCTCCAATTTAAAATACAAGCTGGACTATGTGGATGCGGTTTATACCAATGAATCCGGCCTGAACCGGGACAGTGCCAAGGCTCTGGGAAAGTATGCCATCAGCCGTTCAGAAGAGATTATGATTGACAACAATCTTCCCAGAACGCCGGAGCGGCTGAACTTTTTGTCAGAGCAGCTGGCCACCCGCTTTGAGGATGAATACACCGTGATCATTGCGGTGGACACGGCCTATCCTGTGGAGGATGTATATTTTACTGGAAACATGGATTACCGCAGGCAAAGAAGCCTGTATTTTGCGGGATTTGTACTGACGGCTTTGGGGCTGGCAGGACTTTTGTTTACTCTGGGACTTTTGATTTATCATATGCTTAAGGAAGATCCCCCTGAAAAGCCCGGCAGGTTTTTTGTCTTTTTGCAGAAAATTCCAGTGGAGGTAAAGCTGCTCTTATACCTGTTCAGTATGCTGTTTTTGGGATTTTTAAATAAAAATCTTGGTATCAAACTAATGCATGTTTTGCTTCCAGCTCCCTATTGGCAGTTTGAGTCCCGGATGATGGTATATGTGATTGTGTATGTCTGCTCGTTGGTTACGGGCTTTGGACTGCTTCGGGAGCTGGCCCTGGGGCTTCTTTGGAAACATTCCTATCTAAAACGGATGCATGAAAATTTCCAGACCTATGGAGTACGCCAAACGCTGGCCAGAAGATGGGTGCTGATTTTCTTTACGGTGTTTTTGACCAATGGTGCTCTGGTGGCCTTTGTTGTATTTCAGATTCTGATGGGGAGAAGCCTTTTGTCCCATCTCCAGGGAATTACTGCCTTTTGTGCTCTGTTGGTGCTGAACCTTTTTGTGTTTAACAAAATGTACGGGGTTTCCCTGGAATCCGATAAGATTGCTGAGGCCATCCGGCATATTGCGAAGGGAAATACGGATTATCAGCTGAATGAGGGAGAATTTACAGGAAAGGAAGCGGATATTGTAAAAAGCATCAACAATATCCGGATTGGCTTTCATACTGCCATTAATGACCAGGTGAAAAGTGAAAGGCTGAAGGCGGATTTGATTACCAATGTGTCCCATGATATTAAAACTCCCCTGACTTCCATTATTAACTATGTGGATCTGATTAAAAGGGAGAAGCCGGAGAATCCCAGAATTCAGGAATATCTGGAGGTGCTGTCTGTGAAATCCCAGCATCTTAAGAATCTTACAGAGGATCTGGTGGAGGCCAGCAAGGCTTCCAGCGGCAATATTTCCGTGGATCTTAGGGATATTGATCTGGTGGAAATGATCCATCAAACCAATGGAGAGTTTGAGGAGAAACTGGAAAAAAAGGGATTGACTGTGGTATCCAGATTCCCGGAGGGAAGTCTGATGATCCGGGCAGACGGCAGACATTTGTGGCGGGTGCTGGAAAATCTTTACAACAATGTCTTTAAATATGCCCTCACCGGCTCCCGTATCTATGTGGATGTAAAGCGGGAGGAGGGAAAAGGGGTTTTCATTATGAAAAATGTTTCAGAGAAGGCCTTGAATATTGGCCCTGAGGAGCTGACAGAGCGTTTTGTCCGGGGGGATGAGTCCAGAGCCACCGAAGGCAGCGGTCTGGGGCTTTCCATTGCCAAGTCCTTAACGGTGGTGCGGGGGGAAGTTTTGAGATCCGTATTGACGGGGATTTGTTTAAGGTGATTCTTTCCTTTCAGTTACAGGAAGGGGAGCAGGATGCTGTTTTGTAGGCAGAAGACGCTTTCTGGAAAAATTTCCAGAGGGCGTTTTATTTATATTGTTTGTTAGCACTCGATATGATATACTGCTAACAATATCTGTCCCGGGGTGCAGGCTGCATTGCAGTGAAGGGATGGGAGGACTGGTACAGATGGCTGCAGGAAGCAGTTCTGTCCCCATCCATGCCCCTTGGAGGGATACAAATTCCAGGAAAGGAGAAATTATGGAGGATAAAAACCAAAGCAGAAAACCTTTGATTTATTATTATTTTGTTGTCATGCTGGTTCTGATGCTGATAAATTTTTTGGTATTGCCCTTTTTTCGGGAAAGACAAATGCAAACAGTGGATTATGGTACCTTTATGTCCATGACGGAACAGGGAAAGATAAAAGAGGTGCAGATCCAGACCAACCAGATTGTTTTCACGGGAAAGGAGGGAGATACCATCTATAAAACAGGGATTGTAAACGATCCGGAGCTGACAGACCGGCTTCATAAGGCCGGGGTGACTTTTTCCGGAGAGATTATACGGGAATCCACTCCCTGGCTCTCCGCTGTGTTAAATTGGATCATTCCCCTGGCCTTTTTTTATATTATTTGGAACCGGATCACCAAACGAATGGGCAGTAAGGAGGGAGGAAGTTTTCTTTCCTTTGGAGGCATGGGAAAGGCGGGGGCCAAGGTGTATGTAAAATCCTCTGAAGGCATCCGTTTTGCCGATGTGGCAGGGGAGGATGAGGCCAAGGAAAATCTGGCGGAAATTGTAGACTATCTTCACAATCCCAAGAAATACCAGGATATCGGTGCTTCCATGCCCAAGGGGATTTTACTGGTGGGGCCTCCTGGTACAGGTAAAACCATGCTGGCCAAGGCTGTTGCGGGAGAGGCCAATGTTCCCTTCTTTTCCATATCCGGTTCGGAATTTGTGGAAATGTTTGTGGGCATGGGAGCCTCTAAAGTGCGGGATCTCTTTAAGCAGGCTAAGGAAAAGGCCCCCTGTATTGTTTTCATTGATGAAATTGATGCGGTGGGAAAGAAGCGAGACGGCCATATCGGAGGCAATGACGAAAGGGAGCAGACCTTAAACCAGCTGCTGACGGAAATGGATGGCTTTGAGGGGAACTCCGGGGTGATGATTCTGGCGGCTACCAACCGTCCGGAATCTCTGGACCCCGCCCTGACCCGTCCGGGACGTTTTGACAGAAGGGTGCCGGTGGAGCTGCCGGATCTGATTGGGCGGCGGGAGATTTTAAGGGTTCATGCCAAAAAGATCAAGCTTTCCGACAATGTGGACTTCCAGGTAATTGCCAGAATGGCGTCCGGTGCCTCCGGTGCGGAGCTGGCCAATATCATCAATGAGGCAGCCCTGCGGGCGGTGCGGGATCACAGAAGCTTTGTAACCCAGGAGGATCTGGAGGAAAGCATTGAGGTGGTGATTGCAGGCTATCAAAAAAAGAATGCCATTTTAACGGATGCCGAAAAATGGCGGGTGTCCTACCATGAGGTGGGTCACGCTTTGGTGGCGGCCATGCAGACTCATACGGCTCCGGTGCAAAAGATCACCATTATTCCCAGAACCTCCGGGGCCCTGGGCTACACCATGCAGGTGGAGGAGGGAAACCACTACCTGGTGACCAAAACCGAATTGGAAAACCGAATTGCCGTCCTGACCGGAGGCCGGGCTGCGGAGGAGGTGGTGTATGGAGATTCCTCCACAGGTGCCTCCAATGATATTGAGCAGGCCACCAGACTGGCCCGGGCGATGATTACCCGCTACGGCATGAGTAAGGACTTTGATATGGTGGCCCTGGAAACCGTGACCAATCAGTACCTGGGGGGAGATACCTCTTTGGCGGCCTCGTCTGATACAGCGGCAGCCATTGATAAGCAGGTGATTGATCTGGTGCGCCGCCAGCATGAAAAGGCCGCCAATATTCTTTTGGAGAACCGGGAGAAGCTGGAAGAAATTGCCCATTTCCTGTATGAAAAGGAAACCATCACTGGAGAGGAATTTATGGAGATTCTCAACCGGTAAGCTTTTTCAGAGGGGATGGAAATCCCTGGAAAACCATGATAGAATGAGAGACAAATCCTGTCAAAGATCCATGGGATCATATAGGGGAGAATAACAAAGGAAAGCGGGTGAGCAAATGGTAGAATTAGATCAATTTAAATCTACACTTTTATCCTATGAAAAACCTTTGCAGCAAGTGAGGGATTCACTTTGACCTTGCTGGCAAAGAACAAAAAATCATTGAGCTGAATCGTTCCATGGAGGAGCCGGACTTTTGGAACGATCCTGCCAGGTCTGCCAAGATTGTGCGGGAGGCCAAGCAGCTAAAGGATACGGTGGACCGGTTCTCCAAATTACAGGGGGACTTTGAGGACATCCAGACTTTGATTGAGATGGGCTATGAGGAGCCGGATCCGGAGCTGATCCCGGAGATATCTGCTCTGTTGGAGACCTTTGTCCGGGAGGTGGACGCCATGAAGACGGAAACTTTGCTTTCCGGTCCCTATGACAGCAACAATGCCATTTTGAAGCTGAATGCCGGGGCTGGAGGAACAGAGTCCTGTGACTGGTGTTCCATACTGTATCGGATGTATACCAGATGGGCAGCGGATTCCGGCTATACGGTGGAGGTGTTGGATATGCTGGATGGAGACGAGGCGGGGATCAAGTCTGTTACCATTCAGGTAAATGGTGTGAACGCCTACGGCTTTCTAAAAAGCGAGCATGGGGTGCACCGCTTGGTGCGGATTTCCCCCTTTAATGCAGCCGGCAAGCGCCAAACCTCCTTTGTATCCTGCGACATTATGCCGGAAATTGAGGAGGATCTGGATGTGGATATCAATCCCGATGATTTGCGCATTGATACCTACCGGTCCTCCGGAGCAGGAGGCCAGCACATCAACAAAACCTCCTCGGCGGTGCGTATTACCCATATGCCCACAGGGGTGGTGGTACAGTGCCAGAATGAGCGGAGCCAGTTCCAGAATAAGGACAAGGCCATGCAGATGTTGAAGGCCAAGCTGTTTTTGCTAAAGCAGCAGGCCAATGTGGAGAAGCTCTCCGACATCAGGGGAGATGTGAAGGACATCGGCTGGGGCAATCAGATCCGCTCCTATGTACTCCAGCCCTATACCATGGTGAAGGATCATAGAACCGGAGCAGAAAGCGGCAATGTGGCTGCGGTGCTGGATGGAGATCTGGAAAAGTTTATTACAGCCTATTTGACCTGGCTTAGTCTGGGTTCCCCGCCCAGAAATGCAGGGGAGGCGGAGTAGGTGCCAAGGGGAAGGCCCTCCCGGAGTATTCCGGGAGGGCCTTTTTTCGGGGGGAGGTATTATACCCCTTTTCCCCTGGATGTTTTATATCTTCTCTAAGCTTTTGGAAGAGCGGACTGCCTGGGTTCAGAGATTAATCATCCAGCAGATCAACGTCCTTGTCCACGATGGCGCCATTGCTTACGGCAATGTCGTAATCATACTCATAGGCACCGCTGATAAATTCCAGATCGTAAACTCTGATGCCATTTTCCCATCCCAGCTTTGCCTGAACAAATACTGCATTGGCGGCGGAAATACCTGCATCCTTCAGGGCAATCTCTTTTGCAGCTTCCATGGTAATGCCATTTTCGGCCTGGGTGGGAGCAGGCTGGGTAGCGGCAGGCTTGGTGGCAGCAGGAGCTTTCTTATTCTTGTGTACCTCCACATCCTTTTCCAGAATTTTGTAATTGCTTACGGCGATGGTGTAGTCGTACTCCGTGTTGCCATTGTAGAATTCCAGCTCATATACCTTCACCCCATCTTCGGTGTCGGTTTTAGCCTTGGTAAAGCTTACCTGGGAAGCGGTAAAGCCTGCATCCTTCAGGGCAACTTCCTTGGCCCGATTCATACCGGTTTGACCTCCCTGTGCAAAAACAGTCAGGGGAGCAGTCAAGGCAAGGGCAGCGGTAAGAGCAACAGCAGCTTTGGGTGCAAAGTGTTTAAATTGATTGGTTTTCATAACAGACCTCCTGATTCAAATTGTTTGGATTCGCCTTTGCGAATCGGTGTAGGTGTGATGCTTGGGGAGCGTTCCCGGGTTGTGCCCTCCGGCGGTTGGTTTTTTATTCACTACGTTTGTAGTTATTGTTATTCTACACTTGTAGTGAATATATGTCAAGGGGTTTTTAAAATTTTTTTTTATTTTTTTCTCAAAACAGGAAGGGAAAAGATATAATGGAGAAGATTGCTTTTGGGGATGGCCTTTGCCATAGCCGGACAGGCAAGAGAAAGGGGAAGAGGAATGATTTATATTATGCGTCATGGCCAGACAGATATGAACAAGGCCAGGGTTCTTCAGGGAAGGAGTGATTATCCTTTAAATGCAGTGGGAATTGCCCAGGCCAAAAGGGTGGGGGAGGCATTTCAAAAACAAGGCATCGTTTTTGATGCAGTATTCTCCAGCCCCCTGTCCAGAGCCTTTAAGACAGCGTCTTTGGCTTCTTTGGGGAAGGAGGTACAAACAGATCCCAGGATTATGGAATTGTACTGCGGCCCCTATGAGGGAATGGATTTAAACAACCTCCCCCCGGAGTTGGAAGCCTTTTTTGCAGACTTTATCCATGTGCCTGCCCCCAGGGGAATGGAGCCTTTGGAGGATATTGTAAAGCGGGTGGGGAATTTTTTGGAGGATCTGAAAAAGGAGGTGCAGGGGAAGAATGTTTTGATTGCTACCCATGCCATTGCCATGAAGGGGGCATTGGAATATTTGACTCCAGAATCCAAAGGAGCCTATTGGTCTAAAAAGGTAAGCAACTGCGAGGTATATGCAACGGAACTGGTGCAGGGAAACTATCTAGTGCCAAAGCCCTTTCTGAGGGAGAACTGATACCATCTGATAGAAAAAAAGGCCCTTGAGATGCATCCTATAAGCGGCAAAGTATTTTGCGTTTGTGACAGCATCTCCAGGGGCATTTTTCAGTTTGCCCGCCATGGGCAGACCGCTGCAGGTATTACTGGTCTCTGGTATCCGTATCCCGGTCTAGAATCTGTCCGCTGCTGACAGCGATTTCATAGTCATATTCATAATTTCCGCTGTAAAATTCAATATCATACACCTGTACCCCTTCCTCAGTGGTTTGATGGGCCTTGGTGAATACTGCCTCGGAGGCAGCAACCCCTGCATCCTGCAGGGCAATGTGTTTGGCGGACTCCAGGGAGATTCCGGCAGAAGTCTGGGGAGCTTTGGTTTGGGGAGTGGCTGTAGTCTGGGGGGCAGCGGTGGTTTGGGGAGCCGCTGTGGTTTGGGGAGCCGGCGTGGTTTGGGGGGCGGCTGTGGTCTGAGGAGCCGCTGTGGTTTGGGGAGTGGCTGCGGATTGTGGGGCGGCTGTGGTCTGGGGGGCAGCGGCTGGTGCTGGAGCTGCTGCCGCTGCAGTTTGGACCGCTGGGGTTTGGACCGCAGGGGCTTGGGCGGGAACTTGGGGCTGGGCAGCGATCCCGGCTGCCTCCTGGCTTTGGGCAGCAGTTTGCTCTGTGGTTTCGGCTTGTGCTGTTTCCGGCACCGGGGCTTCCTCCTGGGAGGGGGCCGTTTCATTGGCCGCAGCCAAAGTGCTTCCCTTGACTTCTTTTTCCAGGATCTCATGGCTTTCTACGGATAAAAGATAGCTGTAGGCAGCTCCTCCATGGGTAAATTCAATGGCATACATTTTGATGCCATCCTTGGTGACCTGCTTGTACTTGGTAAAGTTTACCTCCTGCTGCGTCAGGCCAGCCTCCGCCAGAACCTCCTGCCGGGCCTGCAAAAGATCTGCATTGTTTTGCTTATTCCCCAGACCAAAAATCTTTAAAGGAGTAATAATCACAATCAGTAAAATTGCAATCCCAATGGCAAGCTTTGGGAAAAAATTCATTTTTTTGGTGGTTTTCATAATGGACAGCATTCTCCTTTTTAAATCTTTTTTGCTGGTGTGAAAACAGGTAGTTAACAGGGCATGCCTTTGCCGGGAGCGGACAATGAGATCCAAAATCAGGTTGCAGTAGGAGAGCTTTAAGTGCTTGTCTGCCTGGAACAGCACTTCTTCGTCACAGGCGCATTCGGCGGTTTCCTCCACTTCCCGGCAAACCATCCAAAGAAGGGGGTTGAACCAGTGGATGCTGGAAACAAAGAGAATCAGCAGATTGATAATATTGTCTCCATGCTTATAATGGGTCAGCTCATGGGTTAGAATAATGGACAGATCCTTCGGGTCATACTCTCCCTTGGGCAAAAGAATCACCGGGGAGGTCAGACCCACCAGCATGGGGGTTTGGGCCAGGGGACAAAGCAGCAGAGGAATATTCCTATCCTCCACTTCCATTTCCTTTTTTACTTTCTTAT
>ERZ773067.2132-NODE-2132-length-10131-cov-3.129416_pt1 | contig 10131 bp, 11 predicted proteins | sample MGYA00580622_ERZ773067 | MGnify/ENA primary metagenome ERZ773067 (study PRJEB29015, sample SAMEA2737998) | human oral metagenome | biome: human oral; feature: human-associated habitat; material: dental | place: China | collected 2113 ...
AATGATATTATTTGCTATTTTCAGTCTTTATGCGGGTTTTGCAAATACAAGTACAGATAATATTGCGCATCTTGGGGGATTTGTATCCGGTTTTCTTATTGGGCTGGTTATAACTAAGCAATCTAAGAATCAGGAAGGTATTTGGCATGAATATTAATGTTTATTATGGTGGGCGAGGTCTCATTGAAGATCCCACCATCTATGTTTGCGATAAAATTGCGGAAGTTCTTACCGAGCTTCGGGTGCAGGTTAAACGTTACAATCTGTTTGAAGAAAAAAACAGCATCAGTATGCTTCCAAAAACTCTTAAGGAAGCTGACGGAATTATACTGGCTTCAAGTCTTGAATGGTTTGGCATAGGCGGATATATGCTTCAGTTTCTTGATGCCTGCTGGCTTTATGGAGATAAATCTAAAATTAAAAATCTTTTTATGATGCCTGTAGTTACCTCCACAGCCTTTGGTGAAGATGAATCATATCTGAGTCTGATAAGAGCCTGGAAAATACTTGGCGGCAAGACCTGTCAGGGGATAAGTGCTTATGTTGAGGATCATACCGAATTTGAGTTGAACGGTCAGTATGCAAGAAGAATTGAGAGGATTGCCGAAGACTTGTACCGTGCTGTTAATCAAAATCTTACAGTCTTCCCTTCAAGTGAATTTACTATACGCAGTAATACCGCTATCGGAAGCAATCTTCCACTCACACCTCAGGAAAGTGAGCAGCTCTCTGTCTATGTTGCAAATGACAATTATGTGAAGAAACAAAAGGAGGATATAGAGGAACTCTCACAGATGTTCAGGGAAATGCTCGGCAATGATGGGACTGACCAAAATGATTTAATCAAACAGTTTAGAAATCACTTTAAGCCTCAAGAAGGGTTTAAGGCAACTTACTCCATAGAAATGTCAGATTTGTCTCGCACCATTATAATTGAAGCAAAGGAAACTGAACTTAAATGCTATTACGGAGAATTAAAAGAAACCGATGTTGCCTCCAGAACCACCGGTGAAGTAGTTAATGATATAATTGCCGGAAAAACTACCTTCCAAAAAGCGTTTATGTCCGGAGCTTTGGCCGCCAAGGGTAATTTTAAGACTCTTAGAATGTTTGATACCATTTTTCAGTTTGCCAAAGAATGAGAGTGAAATAAACCAAATTTAAGCTAAATATAAACTTTGTAAGAAAGAAGGATGAATTTATGAGAGACGAAAATTGTATTTTTTGTAAGCTTGCAAACGGCGATATTCCAACTAATTCAGTTTATGAAGATGAGTATTTAAGAGCTATTATGGATGCCTCTCCCGCTAACAAAGGACATATTATTATACTTCCGAAGTCTCATGCAGCGAGTATCTTTGAACTTGAAGATATATATGTTGAAAAAGCTTTTGTACTTGCAAAGAAAATTGCTGTTGCTCTTAAAAAGCATTTTAACTGTGACGGAGTGAATATTTTGCAGAATAATGAAGAAGCTGCAGGACAGACTGTATTCCATTTTCATGTTCATGTAATTCCGCGCTACAAACAGGATACCTGCAAACTCGCCTGGATTCCCGGTAAATACGATGAAGGCGAAGCTGCTAAGCTTGCCGGGGAGATAAGCGCGCTTATCTGATTCTTACAATAATCTAAATTCGCGGCTATTTACTTCAAACTTACCGAAAGATTTAGTTTGCAGAAATTTTTTGCTAAAAAAGGGCTGTCGCATTAAGAATGAGATACACAAAATATAATGAGAATTTGATGACAAATTTTCTATATTTTGTTGTATTTTTACTTATTGCGACAGCCCCTTCGTATACCAGCGGTGCCTTAAGGCAAACTTCCATGCCGCGAGCTTCGCATCCCTCAGAGAGATTTTTTATGTAATAGGAATTTCGGTGAGATTTCCTATTTCATACCAAAAGCCGGACTCCTAAATGTCCGGCTTTTGGTATGTAATCAAGTTATGCAAAAAACCAAATTAACACCCAAAGACTATACCTTGAATGGAGGAATGTAACTAAGTTCTCATCTTCTGCACTTATTTCACTGCAAGATTATTTATCAAGTCCATAATTATTTTAATTGAATCTGTCTGCGGACTTTTTTTCATATTACTGATATATTCTTCTCTGTTATCATATGTTCTGTAAATAATATCTAACAGACCTTCCTCAGTAATATCCTCTTCATCAATAACCTCTGAAAATCCCTGATTTTTAAAGGAATCTGCGTTTAATATCTGATCTCCGCGGCTAGCTTTGGCAGGAAGCGGAATTAAAATATTTGGTATTCTGAGTGCCAAAAGCTCACATATAGCATTTGCACCGGCTCTTGATATAGCTATATCAGTGATTTTAAATATATCTTTCATTTCTTCATTGATATATTCAAACTGTGCGTATCCCTTTACTTCCTTAAGACTGTCATCAGCCTTTCCCTTACCGCATAAATGAACCACATCAAACTTTTCGGTAAGCTTAGGCAGGATTTTTCTTACAGCTTCATTTACTGCCAAAGCTCCCAGACTTCCGCCCACTACAAGAAGTACAGGCTTCTCTCCGGTAAACCCGCAAAATTTCAGTCCTTTTTCCCTATCCCCCTTAAAAAGCTCCTGTCTGATTGGAGTACCGGAAAGGATACCTTTATTTTTAGGAAGTTTTGCAAGTGCTTCCGGAAAATTTGCCAGCACATAATCAGCCTTTGGTATGCAAAGTTTGTTTGCCAATCCCGGTGACATATCCGACTCATGAATAATCGCAGGAATTCTGCACCTTTTGGCCGCAAAAACAACCGGAACAGTAACAAAGCCGCCTTTTGAGAATACAACATCCGGCTTAATTCTCTTTAATACTTTCACAGATTCATTATAACCTTTAAGTACTCTGAACGGATCTGTCAAGTTTTTAGCACTTTTATAGCGTCTTAATTTTCCTGAAGATATACCTATATAATTTATTCCAAGATTTTCAATCATAGCTCTTTCCATGCCATCATAAGAGCCAATATAATGAATCTCATAGCCTTCTTTTTTTAATTCAGGAATCAGCGCGATATTAGGTGTTACATGACCTGCTGTTCCTCCGCCTGTTAAAACTATTTTTTTCATTTTTTATCTCCACATTATACTTAATAGATTCAGTATAATTCTTTATAGGAGAAAAAACAAGTTATCCAAAATACAAATTCTTATACAAGATGTCTGAATTCATATCTTTTTCTGGAAATTACTACCGAATCGCCCCGGCTTACTTTTATTCTGTCATAGGGAAGAAGTCTTATCCCGTTTAAGAAGGTACCATTGGTAGAATTTAAATCCGTAAGCCATAAATCATTCTCTTCTTTATCTATTCTTGCATGAAATCTGCTGACAGTACTGTCATCTATCCTGTGATTAGTATTTTCTCCTGATTTACCTATAAAAAACGGAAATTCCGTAAGCAATATATTATCTTCATTCATATCTTCAGATCTTAAGCAATATACTCCGTTTCCTACCATTGCACCCGTTAATAAGGTCGTCTCATTATTTATAACTTCTTTTTCTTTAACAACAGGACTTCTTACTTCCCTTATATTATATGAAGGTTCTTCCGATACAGCCACTAGCTCTTCTTCCTCATCCGCAGATTTACTTCCGATATCTGAATTCAAATAATTCCATACCTTTTTTAATTTGGACTTCATATCAATTTTTTTATCTAAGATTGAACTCTTTTTCTTATGCTTCTTTTCCTTACTTTTTCCCTTATCTTCCATTATTTTTATTTTTTCTTCTTTATTTTGAACTTCTGCCCTGTAACGCTTCGCCATACTGTCAGGTGCTTCAGAAATCTCTTTATAGCCGGCTTTTGTCAATTCTTCAGAATAGCTCATATTCGACATAGCAAAATTTGCTCTTTCATTTTCCTGCCTTATCAGCTCTTTTGCTCTTATGTCAAGACTTTGGTAAGGAGCAGACAATATCTCCTCTGCTTTTTCTTTAATTTTGGTAATGCTGCTTCCTCCGATTTCTTTACTTAAGATATCTTCGCTGTCTTTAGCTGCCTGATACATTGAATACATCATTTTTACAGCTTTCTCATCTTTATAATCAACCTTATCCAGCAATTTTTCAAATAAAGCGGTAAAATTACTGTCTGTAGTCAAATTACCGTAAATCCAATAAAATTCATTTTTCTTATTATAGTTCTCATAGATATAAGCTTCATCTACAATCAATCTCTCAAACGGAAGCAAAAATTCTTCCATACTTGCATATAATTTCACTATAGAGCGCAGAAGCCCCTCCACTCTTTCTGCATTTAACTTGTTAAGTTCAAAACTCTGACCTATGGGTATCAACCCGTTCATATTATAACAAATATAATTTTCGTTGTTCAGGCTCTTAAATTTTGCTGTTACAAAAGCCGGTATATCATTATGGATAAGCATTTGAGTAGTATAATCTATCTTACTTATCTCTTCTGATTTCAGATAGTTCTTACCCCCTTCTTGAATATAGCTGAATTTCTCCATATAAAAATTTCCTCCGATGCAAAATACCGATTAAGTCTAAAGCTATTTGGCTTCCTTATCGTCACTCAGGCTTTCCAAGGCCCCTATTCTCCTCACAAACTGTGCCGGCATGTATTCTTTATACTCTTCTTCAAATTTACCATCTGTTAAATCTTTATCAAGGTATTCCGATACAAAAGGAAATATTTTAAATTTGGCCTCTGCTGATGCAGTCCATTTCCCTACGGTTTTATAGCTGTTCATATCTTCATAAGTTAAATAAAACAAATTTTCTTTACCTCCCTCAGGAAATTCCCATTCTCCCTCTATGTCTTCTGCTACATATTTTATTAGTGCTGACCTCACTTCGCTTCTTAAGACTACTATGTCATGCTCATAATATGCAAAGAAAATAATTGCAAACATTACAATTATAAGCATGGGAAATATGATAGCAGCCTCAATAACCATACTCCCTTTTAACCTCATATTATCTCCCTCAATAAAATTTTCGTCAGAATAAATGCTGTAAATATAAACGGAATAAAAGGAAGCTCCTTATTCCTTTGCTTAAGTCCGAATTTTAAGACTGCAAACAATAAAAAGAGGAAATCTGAAATAAAAAATATTATCAACATATACATTACTCCGTTTTCTATTCCAATCAATGATAAAACTATAGCATCTGCCATTCCGAAAGCCTGTCTTGTCACAAGACTGACAGAAACAAGGAAAACTGCCGATATTATCCCAAAGAAATCCACATTATTATTCCATATAGATATTCCGAGCCAAACAGCTATAACCGGAAGTAATATAAGTATGTGTATCTCTTTTTTCTTAAAATCAATCACAGCCAATGAGCCTAATAAAACCATATTAATCATGTATTTTCCCACATCTTTCACAGGGACGAAGCCCTCTCGCTTCCGCATCTATCTTCTTCATTGTTGTCACAGTTCTTTTTATCCCCGGACAGGTTTTGTTCTTATGTATCCTGTTTCCTTCAGAAGTAATGTATACTATTCCACCAAGTTTTCCTCTTGCACAATATTCGCAGGGATAATATTTAGCTCCGCCTTTATTTCTCAAGTGATTTACAGATGAAAAATCTACTTCTCTGACTGATATTTTTATATGACTGCAAATATTACTGGTATGATATACCTGTCCTGTCTTAGTTACAAAGACTATTCTGTTATCCTCCGCATCTCCGCCCTCTTTGTTTTTATAATGTCTCCCCGTAAACGGTCTGGCTACAGCCATTCTTTCAAAGTATGTTCCGTTAAGAAGCTCTCCTTTGCCTATTTCTATAAGTTTTACTTCTTCACTTGTCTCTTCCTCGGTAACATAAGCCAGTTTTGCTATTTCCCTGGCTTTATCCGCCGCATCTGCATTTAGCTTTTCCTGAGTTTGCAAAAAACTTGTCCAAAAAATTAAAAGACTGACTGCCAATATAAACAGCGGCATGGCAAGTGCTGACTCTATAGTGAGACTTCCTCTTAGTTTTTTCACCTTTTACCTCATATTATTAATTATAGCTGCTATAGACTGCTCATATAATGGTGTTAAAATGATTTTTTCTGATCATTGATTTTGTTTGATTCCACTTTTTATTGGGATATAAAAATTTTTATGAAAGAAATATGATCAAAAAACAAGATACAGACTAAAAGCAGGGTGACATACTATTCCTTAAATACACTAAATAACAACTCCTTTCTTTAACCATATATGAGCACTCTATAGCAGCCTTCATTCCCTACAAAGACTTTGCGACAACTGTATAGTCGATTCCCAAGGACTTACATTTTTTCCGACTATGCCATCAAGCAGAGATAATCTGAAAATCCTCGGTACTGTTTTAATTCTGACTTCACCGTTGATTCCGGCGAAAAGACTGTCAGCCCTGAATCCATCATAGTATCTGACTTTTATGTTTTGTTCTATCAACTTAACCATTCTTTTAGGAAGGTCTGCAGATACCAATAAAAGAAAAGAATCCAAAAAACCTTCATATTTTAGCTTTATTCCTTCTGCTTTTCCGGGAAGAAGCGGAATTTCTTCTCCTTTCAGAAGTTTTTTTACTTCATTTTTCGCCTCATCCATAGACCATCCCATAAGAATACCTGTTTTAATAATCTCTATAGCCGCAGGCATGGCTAAGACTCCCGCAATGGCTGCAGCTATTGCTTCCGCCTCTGCAACCTTATCCTGTCTGGTAAGAAAATAACTGAACTGAACTATTGTTCTTATTCCAAATATCCTATTGGTTACAGAGCCCAGATTTGCTTCATCACTATCTTTACCGACTATTAAATACTCTATTCCGTATTTAAGGGCTTCTCTTTTTTCATTTTCTTTAGCAGGTGATAAAAAATTCTTAAAATGCTCTTTCGCATAAAGTATCATAAGCCCTGTATCTATCAGGTTAGTCTTTTCTTTTTCCGTTGTTTGTATTTCATTCCAGGTAGTAGGTTCTATCTTTAATTTTGACACCGTTTTTCCCGAAGGAAGAAACACTCCCAGAAGGCCGCCTGCTGTACCTTCACCGGTAGCAGTTTCAAGGTTTTTTTGACACTGTTTATACTTTTTTTCAGCTTCGGATTTCTTCATTGGTTCCGGTTTTTTCTCAATAGCTTTCTTATCACTGTCTACCCCTAGCATATCTGATTTAGAAAAAGCTTCAACCTTTACTTCAGATCCTATCCTATCCTTTATCTTATCGATATCTTCTACTTTTTCTTCAATTTTCTTTTTTTGTCTTTCAAGTTCTATAAGCTTTTTTTCAGCCTCCACCTTTAGCTTAAGTGCTTTTTTTAATGCATCAGTTCCATTTTCAGCCCCATTTAATATATTGGCATTGTTAAGCATTTTCTTTCCGATACTTCCTGCTGCTCCATACTTCATGTAAGCTGATACCTGTTTCGCAAAATAATAACAGTTATTTTCGGTTAAATTTTCCTTATAATCAATTTCTGTAAAATCTGCGGTAGTTCCCAAATAATCACCCTTGCCTGAAGGCATCATTTTGGCAAGATATGAATTGCCGAGCTTCTTAGCTCCTTCCTCCCCCTGCAATTCAGAAGCATCCACAAAAAGTATATGATAATCATCCCATATCTCTCTTTGGTATTCCGCCAAAATATTCTGAACTGCAAGATAAGAATCATCCAACGCAACCTCCCTTGCCACTGTCACCCTTGCAGACTCCAAAAGACTTCCGACTAAAGCTATAACCAAGAGGAGAGCCAATGATAAAAATATGGTTACACTTCCCTTTGCCTTCATTCTCTCCTCCTTTTACGACTATTTTAGCGGTGCTATTATTTCTTTCTGATTTCCTTTTATCTTATTAAAAATTTCATCAATCATTGCTTTTAAGTTTTTTCTAAAAATGATGATTAAGCCCAGTACAATAACCAAAATCAGAATAATCTCAATTACTGCCAATCCCCTGTTATCTCCTTTTATCTCTTGCCATCTTTCCTTTACAAGCATTTTTTTTACTTCTAAGCTGTAGAAGGCTTCCTTTGATTTTTCCTTCAAGTTCTCTAAAAAACGCATAAATTTCTCCTTTCATACTGCCATTAGGGCAGGTACCATAATAATTAACATAATAAGTACAAGCTGTAACATCATAGGCAAAAGTAATTTTGTGTCAGCAACTTCACCCATGACCTTTGCCCGGTTTCTTCTTTCAAACATAGCTGCTTCCGACTCTGATTCAAGTCTTGCCAGCAGCTGTCCCGAACCAAGTTTAAGGCTTTGGTTTATTACTGATACAAACTTTGCATACTGTGTTCCGCCTATTCTCTTTCCAAAGTTTTCATAAGCCTCTCTTTCCGTCTTTCCGTTAGCAGTCTCCCAAAGTGTCAGTCTGATTTCCTCACTCAGGCTTTTATTGGAAGCAAAACCTCCCTCCAGCTTTTTCCATACAGCAGACACACTGAGTCCCGCACCCAAAAGAATCACAAATCGTCCCACAAACTCCGTATAGCCATTTTTCAGTTCTTCCTCCCTATCTTTGATTTTCTTTTTATTATTTTCATTAAAGCTGACAAAAAGACAAATTATCAGCAATAAAGTAAAACCTGTTATACTTCCTGTAATCTCTTCCTTAGGGATAAATACTTTTACACCATGCCCTTCTACTTCACCCGGCATCTCTATAATTTCATTTTCTCCGCCTGCAAGCAGCTTATCCATCTCATCCTTTACTGCAAGCCTTATTCTTTCTTCTTCAGTCAGAAGTTTCGGAAATACTGTAATATCAACATTTCTTTCAGCTTCCTTACCTTCATAGTCTGCTAATAGTTTTACAGTTAAAAGCTGTTTCCCTTTAACCAAATCAAAATTAATATCACCGTTCTCAAGTAAAACCCCGCTTTCACTTGTACTAAAACTTATATTTACGGGATTTTCCGGCAGGTTTGAAGGAATATTTACTCCGGTAAGTACTTTTTCCCTGCTTTCACCTTCTCTGAACATTGATTTTTCTACCTGATCCAGGGTTTTTATTAAATAATTTTGTATTTCACCTTCTGCAATCTTCTTTGCTCCTATCTGACCTGTATAATTTAACTGTCCATTTTCTTCTGTACCTGATACTTCCACTCCAAAATTTATATCTTCGGCATTCTCATAAGATTCAGGTCTTTTAAGCTTTGTTATTTCCGTGTTTTTCAAAGTACCGTCATATACTATTCCTGCTATAATACCCAATAATGAAATTAATATGGCTGCTAAAATAATTTTCTTCTGTTTTTTATCAAATGATTTGTATATTTCCATTTCACACCTTTATATCCGTAATTCTGTCAAACCAAAGGCAGCAAAAACCATATCCTGCCAATACCCCGCTCATAACAAGCCTGCCTAACATACCTTGGTATAAACTGTTCATCATATCGGCCATTGAAATATTCATATATAACAATATTGCCGGCAGTATAGCTGTCATAAACTTACTTTCAAGCTTCTTACCGCTAATAAATGCCTGTATTTCTCTTTCCATTTCATTTTTATCCACTATGCATTTTATAGTATGATCCATTACCTTTATAAGATTACCTCCCGCTCTTTTTGAAACCTTACAGACTTCCGCAAACTGATTTATATCTTCTATACCGCTTCTTTTTCCGAAATCATATAAAATATCTTCAACCGGTATATTCATTCTCAGGCTACTTTCCATAGATATAATCTCTGTAATTATCAGAGAGTCATTATTATACAGACTGTAAAGTCTTTCTCTTGCAGATAATATTGCCCTTTCAAGCGAAGTCCCGGCTTTTAAGGAAGACATTATTACCTGCAAAAATTCTATAAACTGAGCCGATAATTCATTCTTTCTTTTTTCTATCAGTTTCTTCTTATTAACTTTTTCAAATATTATTACAAACGGGATAATTATCAGAATTCCTACAATAGATTTGTAAAATAATATTCCCAGACTTACAGATATTAAAAACCAGATTCCGATCAGTTTAAGCCATTCCAGCTTAGTTCTTTTATATATTGAATAATTCATCTTTCTTAAAACCTGCCATTTCAAACTTTGACATTCTTAGCGGTGTTCCGCACCTTATTAATCCTGAATCAGTCTTATACTCAAATATTTGATTGAGCACAATGTTTCCATCCTTC
>ERZ773067.2134-NODE-2134-length-10129-cov-4.342863_pt1 | contig 10129 bp, 9 predicted proteins | sample MGYA00580622_ERZ773067 | MGnify/ENA primary metagenome ERZ773067 (study PRJEB29015, sample SAMEA2737998) | human oral metagenome | biome: human oral; feature: human-associated habitat; material: dental | place: China | collected 2113 ...
GTTACTTCATATCCACAGTGGTCTAACATAGAATTATGTTTTGTCTTGGAGCTATCCCTACGTTTCCTGACGGGTTCCCATTTCGTGAGTACACCTACATCGTTGATTTAGACTGCGATGGTAAATCCATAACCGTAGCGAGAAAGCGCAACAGCTTTGCTATAAAGACTGCGGATGGCATTCACGCGTTCGAAAGTGTAGAAGCCTTTAAGGGGTTCTGGAGCGATAACATCAATGAGCTGCCGGAAATCGTGAAGGATGGCCGTGCTGTCGTAGCCGGGCTGGAGCTCTACACCCAAATGTTCTTTGTAGGACAAGATGGCTTGTCTTCCGCAAAAGTCAACAGCGGCCATTTCGACAAGAAGGACTTCATGGAGATGCTCTACTCCTTGAAGGGTCTCAGCGCTAGAACGCTTGAGTCGGGTCAAGTAAAGAAGCTCAAACGACGCAAAGAGGAACTAAAAGGGCGCATAAAGACTTTAAGCAAGCAGGCTGATGCCCTGAAGCAAAGGGGCACTGCGCTTAGCGCGATGAGCGCTACGACGGACAGTCGTGACATGAAGGAATTTACCGAAGAGCTTGACCGCGCAAGTGCAGTTGTAAGCGATTTGAGAAAGCAGAGGAATCGCCTCGCTGCGCGAAGGACAAAAAACAAAATAGTACTCGATGAGCTCCGGTCATTGAAAATCAACGTGAAAGTTGGCAGCCTGACATGTCTTCGGTGCGGGTCTGAAAACGTTGGGTATCGTATGGCAGATTCTGGCGTAGTTTTTGACGTGACGACCTCAGAGATGAGAACGCAGATTATTGACTCTCTGGAAGACAGAATCAGCGGCATTGAAGATGATCTGCATTCCGTGACCCGTCAGCTTAGAAGCGCGCAGGAAGTTCTTGATGACCTGTTAGAGGCAAAGCCCGAAGTGACGCTTGCAGATATCATGGTGTGCAAAGATGACTTTCTCAATGCTCGGGATATAGACACGCAGATACGGCAAAACCAAGACGAGATGGACAGAATCGATAAGATGCTGAGCAACGATCGAGACGTGTCTAGGGAGCTAAGGTCTCGGAGGGAAGAGTTCCGCAAGGAATTGCTCTCATCAATGAACTATGCACGTAAGTTTATCTCCGGGAATCCCAGTGAAACGGACTATACGGAGCTGTTCACTACCCAGGCGAATGTTTTGTCTGGAAGCGACGGAACCATCTACTTCGCCGCTCGCCTTTACGCTATTGCGAAGGTCTTGAACCATGGGATGCCGCTCCTTATTGACTCGTTCAGAGCCGATGACCTCTCATCCGATCGCGAAGACAGGCTCTTGGATTTACTCTCAAGGCTCACAAACCAGATGATTCTTACGACTACGATCAAGCGAGAAGAAGGATCATCGAAATATGCCGAAGACAATCGCGTCCAAGCTATTGATTACTCAGACCACACCATCAATAAGCTGCTTAGCTCGCAGTTCAACGAAGAGTTTGCCGCAAAAGCTGATGAGCTGGGAATGTTTTTAGGCTAAGCTTTGGCAGATTAGCCTCCTACCCCCGCAAGTGTAATTTGTGGCGCTTTCATTCGAGCGAACGCCCTGCCCCGAGCCCGAAGGCCCGGGGCAGCCGCTTTAGGGCCTACCTCCCGTCGTTGAGGACGTTCTTGTGGTGGCGCAGGAGGGCCTTCTTGGAGCCCGTCACCAGAAGACTCACGATGTCGTAGCGGATGCTGGTGAGGCCCTCCACCTCGGCCTCGGCGAGGTGGGATGCCGCGATGCGCTCGAAGCGCTCCTGGTCGAGCTCCTCCTTGGGCATGTCGTGGCCGCCGCGCTTGGTGGCGGCATCCACGAAGACGAGCTCACCTTCGTCCATGGCGATGAAGTCGATGCTGTCCGAGCCGTGCGCCCAGCCCTCCTCCAGGACCTCGATGCCCCTGTGCCTCAGGTACGTGCGGATTGCCTCGTGCGACCTCTCGTCGATGCTCTTTCCCATGGCTGTCTGCCTCCTCGTGTCTGGGCCCGCTCCCTTGGCGCCTTGCGGGGCGGATGGAGCCTGCGGGCAAGCGACAGTGCAAGGGATGAAAGCGAAACGCGGATGCGCCTTGAGTTTTCCGAAGGGTGCCTTGCGCCTATCGGAAAAAGTTTTCGCGGCCCTTGCGCGGAAGCGTCTGTGGGCGGGTCTTCGCTCCCAAGGCGAGACGGGGTGGGGACGTGCTCGCGGAGGCTGCCCGTGGGAATGCGGCGAAGAGGCTGCTGCGAGGTGTTGCGTGCCTGTGCGCTGGGGCGTGTGGTGGAGGTGCCGTACGCTGGCCGGTTGCTGACGGCTTCGCCGGGCGACAGCGCGCTTGCGTGGATGACACATGACGTGCGGTGTCTATGCCCGTGAGGTGCCCGGGGCGCTTCGAGACGTCGTGGCGTGCCCCGCCATGGCGTGTGGAGGCTCCAGTGTCTGCTATGGCGTTGTGCCTGGTGGTGGGTTGAGAGGGTTGCTCCGTACCACGTTGATCGTCTCAACTTGGAGGTAGGCCCATGTGGCTGTTCTTGGCCTTTGGACTCGGGGCAGGGTGTCCTGGCGGAGCATCGCATAAAGTAGACCCGCCAGTGTGCATGCTCGAAAGCAGAGGCCAGGCGGGTTTACTGACTGCGGTCTATTGCATTTGTCGAATGCTCGGTTGGGTTTGAGGTTCAAGCGCTTTGAGGTCACAGTTTGTGACCTCAGGCTGTGTTAACCCTATTCTGACATGGCGCGGCAACACTCTACTCCCACGTCAACCAATACGGAGAACATGGGGGCAGCTTGGCGAGCAGCTCGATCGGGTCGTCGGAGCGGCAGGCTTCGTGCACCGACGTAGGTCAAAAGAGGCAACCGCATCAGAATAGGGTTAACACAGCCTTACCGCCAAAAACTGAGGCTTCGTGAGTTCGTGTGGATGGTTGCGTCACCGCCCCGGCGGCGTGGGCCTCACCGCCAGGGCGACGACGCAACAGTGTACACAGATCGGTGGAAATGGCCTCTCGACGCCGTTTCGGGATATTTGTGTACACTGTTGCACCGCGAGTCGCGATGCGAATCGTGACGCGAGCTGCGTCAGGATCAGGTCCGTTAGCACGCACTCTGCCGCCCGATGCGCCTCCCTCTGCGCATGATCATAGCGAGCCGCGCACATCTCAAGCAAATAATCATTTATCTGATGCCAAGCCTGACAAATTATGGCTACTCGCCGGGCGTAAAGACTTACGACCCTCAGTTCGAAAAACGTTGCCCCTCGTGTATGCAACCCGAAGGGCAACACTGCATCGCGATTCCGTAAAACAAGGCGACAAATGGGTAAGACGCGTTCTCAAAAGCCGTTCCTACTGCGTTTGCAGCCTGCTCCGATGGGGGAATTCGGAGGGAATGGTGATCGCATCGCCCCGAAATCGGGCGTTTTCGAGGTGATGAGCACGGACCCGCTTTATACTCCCAAACAGCCGATCGGGCATACGAGGACCCCGTCTTCGCGCGGGTAGCTGTATTCGCCTACGGCGGTGAGCACCATGAGGAAGGCGGGCTCGCCCGTCCTCTCGGCATCGACTCTATCGCGAAGGGTGGTGAGGCTTTTCGCCCCCTCCTCGATCAAGGTCTCTCCGCCGAGCTTCACCTCGACGAGGGCGTACTTGCCATCGCGCAGGTGTACCACAGCGTCCGCCTCAAGGCCCGAGCGGTCGCGGTAGTGGTAGACGTCCCCGTCCAGCGCCGCCGAATACACCCGCAAGTCGCGAACGCACATGCTCTCGAAGGCGAGCCCGAAGGTCTTAAGGTCGGCGACGAGGTCGGCCGGCCCCAGGCGGAGGGCGGCCGCGGCAATGGAGGGGTCGGAGAAGTGGCGGGTCGGGGCCGAGCGGATGGCGGTTTTCGACCGGAGGTTCGGATTCCACGCCGAGAGGTCCTCCAACACGAAAATCTTGCGCAGGGCGGCGATATAGTTCCTCAGGCTGCTCTCGCTCATCGCGAATCCCATGCCGCAGACATCCTCGAGCATTTGGGTTATCTTTCCCTGCGATGCGACCATCCTGCCGTACGAGCGGAGGATGGCCCTGGCCGCTGCGGCGTCTCGCTCGACGCCGTCGACCCTGGAGATGTCGGATTCGCACACCTCGTCGAGGTAGTCGCGGGCTTGTCTGAGCGCCTGCCGCTCCGTCATGCCGATGCTCTGGGGCCACCCCCCGCGGCATACTAAGAAGGCAACGTCGTCGAGCTGCTTGTCAGAGGGCGCCACGGGCATCGGCTCGCCCGAGAAGAGGCTGCCGAGGGAGACCGCTCCCGAGGAATCGCCCGATTCGAGGGAAGACATCGTCCTCATGTGCATGCGGCCAATCCGGCCGGTGCCCGTGTGCGAGGCTTCGGGAAGGTCGGCCGGGACGGCCGATCCCGTGAGCACGAACTGCCCCGTCGAACCCCGCGTGTCCACCTCGAAGCGCACGGCGTCCCAAAGCTGCGGGGCAAGCTGCCATTCGTCTATGAGGCGTGGGGCTTCCCCCGCGAGCAGCGTCTGGGGCGAGATCTCCGCGAGCCGGATGTTCTGCGAGCGGGTCGCGGGGTTTTGCATGTAGAGTACGCTCCGGGCAATCCGCTCGGCGGTTGTCGTCTTGCCGCACCACTTGGGCCCTTCAATGAGAACCGCCCCGCGGACCTCGAGTCGCTCACGGAGCTCGGCATCCGAAATGCGTGGTATGTATTCTCGGTTCAACACGGCTATCACCTGCATGATTAACGGCATTGGCACATTTGTGTTAACGGGATTGGCATGTTTATGATAACGGAATTGGTAAACGATCGCAACCTAGCCGCAAGCACCCTCGAGTCGGTGTAGATGCTGCGCATCTCGCCAATCCGTGGGTGGAACCAGGCCAGCTCATCCCGAGACGCTGCCAGATGCAGCACTACGGCCTGAGTCCCAGGGCGTCCCTCCGGCAGGACGCGACGTTCACCCTCGCGGGAGCCTCGGGCCCCAGCCCCCGAGCCTCTGCCAGCACTGTGAGCACGGTGCCGGCCCAGGAGTGCGTGACGCTTACTCTGTCCCTGCCGTCGGTGCCGGCAGGCCCCTGCGCTCCCGTTGTGCCTTGCGGGCCCTGCGGACCAATTGCGTCGCCGGTGTCGTCTTTCCCATCGAACTCCCCGGCGTCACGGGCCGCCTTAATCTTGGCGGCGATGGCAAGGGCGTCGTCGATCGCTGACTCGTATTTCTTGATGGCCTCCACGAAGAGCGTGAAGCCGTCAGATACCGAGAGCGTTCCCACCAGCGACGTACCCACTTCAGCCCTAAATTCCCAAAGATTTCTCTCTTCCCTTGCTGCATCAACTTTGCTCGTATCCCGCTGTCGCATCACGAGCGGCAGGCCACTCTGCTAGAATCACCTTCATATGTACTGCACAGCGCATTCTGGACGAAGGGTGGCCCATGAAGTACTCCGACCTGCTCGAATCGGGGGCCACGCAGACCGAGATACAGGCCTTCCCCACAGGATCCGAAAACGTGCCCCTGACCATGCGGATCCCCCGGACGCTTCGCGACTCGGCCAAGGAGGCTGCTGCCCTCAAGGGCGTGAGTCTTACCGCCTACGTGAAGATGTGCCTCATCGAGAGGCTCTCTGAGGCGAGGTAGGCATGGGCACTGTCACCCACCCTCCCTTCTTCGACAACCGGGCCAATATCGTGAAGGACGATCTGGTGACCACCATCGAGGCGGGGGACCGCGTTTCCGTGGCCGCCGAGGTCTTCTCGATGTATGCCTACCAGGAGCTGAAGGACCAGCTCGACGGACTCGACGAGTTCCGGTTCATCTTCACCTCGCAGGCATTCACGAAGGCGCGCATGATCTGCACGCTCACGCGCACCGCAGCTTCGCTTCTGAGCACTGCCGAGAGCATCGAGACACCCTGCTCGGTGTAGGCGTATGGCATGTAGCGCCGCCCGCCGCGTCCGTCTCCGTTGTTTGAGGTGCCAATTTGGCACCTCAAAGATTCGAATTCATCGTGGCCCAATTTGAACCTGAAATCTTCGGGGAAACGCGCTGAGTTGCGCGAGGCGGCACGATTGAGCGCCTTGGTCTCCACTCCGTAGAGCTCTGCGAGGTCGCTGTCGAGCATGACCTGCCTGCCGCGCACGGTGTGGATCATGCTGCGGGTCCGGGCGTCGACCACGGGGACGATGGCGTCTCGCCCCTCGCCCGACCCGGTCTTCTCGTCTGCCATGTCCTCCCTTTCCTCCGCTTGAGGTCACATCCTGTGCCTTCAAGGTTCTACCAAGTTCCAAATGGTTCGGACTTGTCGGTTGCCTATGCTCGCATCAACCTGAGCGCCGCCTTGGCGATGAGCCTGATAGCTTTGACCAGCACCCTAAGCACCCGCACGGCCGTCCTCCTTGAGACTGCTCCACCTGAGCGTACACCTTGCTGCAGCGCATGTCGGTGGCGAGTTCGAGCGGGTTTTATCCCTCGGCGGCAACTGAGGCCTCAAACATACGTTTTTGCATGTCCGAATCACGTCGCTTCTCGCCAGCCTTCCGTGCGGGATGCTTACTATCATCTGTGAAGATTCCCAGAGTGGGGCCTTTGGCGGCCATGAAGCCGTCGTTGTTCCCCTCGTCTCTAGCAGCTTGCAATGCCTGAGTCCAATTTTTATCGGAAACAGTGTTCCCTATGGTGTATTATCAACGGAAACGTTGTTACCGATATGAGGAGTGGACATGGACAAGAAGGGCACGGTGCGGCGATTGTTCGTGCTCATGGGCGGCTATCGCTGGCTCGAGATTGTCAGCATGGCAATCGTGGCGGCCTCTGCGGCCATGAACCTGCTCGCTTACGTGCGCGTATACTACGTGGGAGAAGCTGTGCTCACGACAGCCGGCGACCTTTCCTCAATCGACCGGCAAGCGATAGCGGCCCTCGGCTGGGACGCGGTGCTGTTTATCATGGCGGCATTCGGGATATACGGCGTCGGCCTGCTCTTCTCGCATCTGACGGCGTTCAACACGGTTGCCCGTCTGCGCGACCGCATCGTGTGCCACTTGGGGCGGGTCCCCCTGGGCTACCACGTGGCAAATCCCTCGGGCAAGCTGCGCAAGATAATCGAGAAGAACACCGATAACATCGAAAACACCATCGCGCACACCATGCCCGACTTCGTCAATGCCATCGCACTGCCGGTCGCGTATATCGCGTGCATGTTCGCCTTCGACTGGCGTCTTTCGCTCGCCTGCCTAGCGCCCCTGGTTGCAGGGTTCTTCGTGCTGGCGTGGATGCTGAACGACTCGAGCAAGTCCTTCTACGCCAAGCAGCAGAAGTCGGCAGAGGACATGGCGAGCGCCACCACCGAGTACGTACGCGGCATCGCCGTGGTGAAGGTGTTCGGCCAAACGGCGGAGTCGTTCAAGCGCTATCACGACTCGGTGGAAGAGCACCGATCATGGATGCTCAAATACGCACTCTCCATGCGCCTGCCGGACAGCCTCTACACCGTCATCATCAATGCGGGGTTCCTGTTTCTCATCCCAACCGCCATCGTCCTGCACGACAGCGCGAAAGGCGGTGCGGCGGCAACCACAGCAGCGGCGACCTTCATCTTCTTCTGCGTGCTCATCCCCATGACCGTGACCATGCTTACGCGCATCATGAACGCGGCGTCGAACCTCATGGTTTCCAGTGCGTCGCTCGACGCCGTGGACGGCATTCTTGCCCAGTCCGTGCTGGAACGCCCTCTTACCCCGAAGGAGCCTGAGTGCTTCGACATAGCCTTGGATCACGTCTCGTTCCGCTACAAGCCTGACTCTCCTCTCGCGCTCGACGACGTGACGCTGCGCATTCCCGCCGGCACCGTGTGCGCCCTCGTGGGGCAATCGGGAGGGGGCAAGACCACCGTGGCCAATCTGATCGCGCGCTTCTGGGATGTTCAGGAAGGAACCGTGCGCATCGGGGGAGATGATGTGCGCGAGATGGACTACGCCTGGCTGGCTGCGCACACGAGCATCGTCTTCCAGGACACGCGGCTGTTCAAGATCTCCATCGCGGACAACGTGGCGTATGCGAAGCCTACCGCTTCGCGGGAAGAGGTGCTGCGGGCCCTCCATCTGGCGCAATGCGACGATATCCTCCAAAAATTCCCCAACGGGGCCGACGCTGTCGTGGGCGCGCGAGGCGTGTACCTGTCCGGTGGGGAGATGCAGCGCATCGCTCTGGCACGCGCCATGCTCAAAGATGCCCCTATCGTGCTGCTCGACGAGGCGACCGCCTATTCCGACGCCGAAAACGAGCACCTTATCCAGCAGGCGCTGTCCAAGCTGCTGCGCGGAAAGACCGTGCTCATGATCGCACACCGCCTCTCTACCGTGGTCGACGCCGACCAGATATGCGTGGTTGAGAACGGACGCATCGTCGAGAGGGGCGTGCACGACGAGCTTATGGCGCAGGCTGGTTCTTATGCCCGCATGTACAAGGAGTACGAGCGGAGCGTGGAATGGAAGATCGGAGGGGCCGCATGATGGGCAATCCGCTGCAGAAAGCCTTGCGCGTAAGCGACGAGGGCAATGCCAACCTGCTGCGGGCGAGCGCGTGGATGTGCGCTTTCAGGCTCGCCGCCTTCCTTCCCGTCATACTACTCGCGATGATAGCGAACGAGATGGTCGTTCGGAGCGCGGGCGCAAACGCCCAGGACGTACCGCTTCTGCCCTATCTGGTGGCAGCGGCGGCGTTGATCGTCGTCATGTTCTTGGCGTATTGGGTATCGTACAAAAGCAAATACCTGAGTGCAGGAGACGAGGATGCCCGCATGCGCATCGCGCTTGCCGAAAAAATCCGTCGGCTCCCCATGTCCTATCTGGGGAAGCGCGACCTCTCCGACTTCACCTCCGCAGTCATGGACGACGTCGACACCGTGCAGGGCGTGCTCGCGACTTCGTTTGTCGAGCTGGTGAGCGGCCTGCTGTTCGCTCTGGCAAGCATCGTCTGCCTGCTTGTCGTCGACTGGCGCATGACGCTTGCGCTTGCCGCATGTCTCCCGCTTGCCGCCCTGTTCATGGCTCTGTCCCGTTTGATCTCCGAGGGACAGAACAGGCGCAACCGCGCAAGGCGCCTGCAGATGAGCGAGGCGATGCAGGAGTATCTGGAAAACATGCAGGAGCTGCACGCTCTCAACCTGATGAATGGCTACCAAGGCAAGATTCGCCGTGCGTCCAGAAAACTGGTGCCCGGGCTGGTCCTATACGAGCTGCTGGCCGGTCTGGGGATCTCGTTCGGTGAGAATTTCCTGCGCTGCGGCATGGGCGTGGTGATCGTCTACGGTGCAGCGCGGATGGCATCGGGGGATTTGGGCACGTTCGAGTTTCTCCTCTTCCTGTTCGCCTCGGTGCGCCTGTACGAACCGCTCTGCGTCGCCATCGAGCGGCTGGGCGCCATCATTCATGCGCTCGTGGCATCCCAGCGTATCGGCGAGATACTGGACCATCCCGTTCAGGAGGGGGATGGCGACGTCCATCCGAGGGCGTATGATCTCGAATTCGACCACGTGACATTCGCCTACGGCGAGGACGATGTCATCCACGACGTGTCTTTTACCGCCCCGCAGGGACAGACAACCGCACTCGTGGGGCCTTCGGGCTGCGGGAAGTCGACGCTATGCAGACTTGCCGCGCGCTTCTGGGATGTGGATAGGGGCACGGTGCGCATGGGCGGCATCGACATAGGCGGCATCGACCCCGAGACACTCCTGCGCAGCTACGCGTTCGTGTTTCAAGACGTGGTGCTGTTCGATGACACGATAGCGAACAACATCCGCATCGGACGCGCGGGGGCAACCGACGAGGAGGTGCGTGAGGCCGCGCGGGCCGCATGCTGCGACGAGTTCGTAGAAAAGCTCCCGCACGGCTACGAGACCATCGTGGGCGAAAACGGTCGCACGCTCTCGGGAGGGCAGCGACAGCGCATATCCATCGCCCGCGCCCTGTTGAAGGATGCGCCGATCGTGCTACTCGACGAGGCGACCGCGTCTGTCGACCCTGAGAACGAGACACATATCCAGCAGGCTCTGGGGGCGCTCGTGAAAAACAAGACCGTGCTCGTTGTGGCCCATCGGCTGCGCTCGATCGCCGGCTGCGACCACATCGTCGT
>ERZ773067.2138-NODE-2138-length-10123-cov-3.804430_pt1 | contig 10123 bp, 8 predicted proteins | sample MGYA00580622_ERZ773067 | MGnify/ENA primary metagenome ERZ773067 (study PRJEB29015, sample SAMEA2737998) | human oral metagenome | biome: human oral; feature: human-associated habitat; material: dental | place: China | collected 2113 ...
AATTATATCAGGTCATAGTCTAAACTTTTTTATCAACACTATTTGACAAATAACCTCAATATAATTCTTCAATAAATTTTGTTTTATCTATATAATAACTATCATTTTCTATTATATGTTTAAAGTCATCTCTTCCTATTGCTAAACTCTTCATACAAGATCTCCTCTTATTTATTATATATTTTAATTTTTAGATTTTTAAATATTTTTATTGATCTAATTTAGCTATTTCAATTTTTTTTATTTTATATTTATTTTGTAAATAAATAACATATAATAACTTTAATTTTTCTCTAAAGTTAAATTTTAAATCAACTATATTATTGTATACTTCTTTATTTATATATCCTTCTATCCAATATAAATCAATTGATTTATCTCTACCTTGAAGAGAGTTTTCTTTTTTTATTACATTATTAGATATTAAATAAACATTATTATTTTTAGATAATAGCAAAAAAGGTTCTTCTGGTATTAAATAATTTTCTGTTTTAAAAAATTTGTAATAGATTTTCCAATCTGATATAGCTCTTTCAACTTTTATTGAATTAGGATATTGATTTTTAGCTTCGTTGTTATCAAATGCAGAAAATCTAATTATTAAAATAAAAGATATGCTGATATATACAATTTTTTCACATATTTTTAAATTTTTAAATTTAAAAATACTATGGGTATTTAAATATCTGTATAGTATTTTTTTCATATTATATAACATTAATATTATTAAACATATGTAAGAAATTATTATAAATAAAGAATGTCTAGCATTTAATATTATTGATGTATTTAACCAACTATATGGCTGATTCCATCCAAACATGTTTCCTGTTGTACTAATATTTAAAATTACTACTCCCACTATTAAAAATAACAACGTTACCGAGATTACACTTTCTTTATTTTTTAATTTTATTAAAAAGAAAAAATTTATTCCTAAAAGAAAAAACCATCCTATTAAGAAGGCAATATTTAAAAAACCTATATTATACATATCTGTTATTACTGGAAAAAATACAAAAATAAATTGTTGTACTACTCTATATAAAATTTCACTAATTGTAGGATATCTTAGTTCTTGATTTACTAGTCCGCCTGAATTATTCATTTTTATAAATAAAAGTTGAAAAAAACTAGAAATCATCATTATGACTAAGTATATTCTTTCTCTTTTATTTATTTTTTTTCTCAATAAAACTAAAATTATAAAAGCTATTGGAAATAAAGTTATGTAATGAGATTTTGATGTAATTATTAAAAAAGTTAACAACAATATCACTAAATAATTTATTTTTTTTAATCTTGAAAAATTAATTAGAGAGAAAAAAACTAAAGTTACAAAACCATAATAAACAAAATTAAAAAAATAATATCCTTCAACTGAAGAAGTCAGTGTAACTCCACCACCTAAAATTATTGATACGCACATTCTAAATAAAAAATTTCCATATTTTTTAAATTTATTCGTTATAAATAAAGAAGCAGAAAATGTAATTAATAAAATTCCTATATTTTGCATTAGAAAAACAGTCCACTTTAGATTAAAGCCAAATATTTTAATTATAAATAACCCTATTATACGTGTAAATAAAGGTAAATACCCGACATCTGGAATTAATAAATTTTGTATAAAATCCTTTTGAATTCCATACATAAGAAAATTAGTCAAAGTTTCCACATAAGGTTCTGCATGAAAAGAAACAATAGGAACTTTTACATTAATCATAAAAAAAATCATAAGTGATACAAAAACATATAACTTTTTATTATTCTTTTTTTCATTTTTAGATAATTTATATATAACAATATACATTATTGTAGTTAACATTAAATATAGCAATTGTAATTTTACAATATTATTAAAAGAATAATATGTCATTTCATACATAATACCACTAGCTTCTTGACTTCTATTTATTTTACCAAGTGAAATATCAGAAGATTTAAATATACAAACAGAACTTCCTTTTTTACCGTCTATTCCTTTTATAGTCAAAGTGGCTTTACCTTTTTTTAATTTAGAAAAATTCATTTTTACATAATTTATCTTATTATTTTCTATTTTAGAAACATCTATATTTGTTTCTATTTTTACTTTTTCCTGTTCAATAGAAACTTTTAACACCCCTTTATTGTTTCTTAAATATGTACCAAACATTATTCCTATTTTTTTTATATTTTCAGGAATGTTTATATCTTGAGAATATTTAATATCTTTTGTTATTTCATCTGTAATTCCAAGATTATATTCTTTCGTTCTGATAATTTTATAAGAATTATTATAAATATAGGTTATTGAAGGTATGAAGATACCTATAACAAAAAATAAAACCCATATAATTTTTCTCATATCTAATTATCCTCCCAAGTAATTTTTATCTTCTTTTACAAATTCTTTCCAATACTTTATTGTATTCTGATATTCTTCATAATCTTTTGGAGTTCCCCAGCCAATATATCTGTCTATTTCAAAAACTTTTGCACTATACCCTAAATCTAATAAGTGTGAAATTACGCTATCAACATAAAATTCATTGTTTATTCTGTCATTTTCCTGTATCATTTTTTCAGCACTTTTCACAAATATACTTCCTTCTTTAAACCAAAAAGTTGCCACTATTGCATGATCATTCATTGGAGTGTCTGATATAGCTTTTTTTATTGACAATCCTGTTATTTCATCTTTATCATTTACTTTAACCCATCCATAAGCATTTGGATTTTTTAAAACCGCTTCGTTATTTCTATATGTAAAAACCAATGCATCGCATTCTTTTTTCATTTTTTCAAATTTATTCTGATTAATAATCATTCCGTTGTCACAACCAGCAATTAGTAGCTCTTCATTGTTATTTATTTTTTCTTTTGCCAATAGACAAGTACATGCCTGTCCTTCTGTTAATTTATCTACTGTTATAAAATTTGCTTTAGGAAAAAATTCTTTTATTTTTTCTTCAATGCCATCTTTTTTATGAAAATCCCTATCTACATATATGAGATTATTTCCATCAGTTTCTAATCCAGGCAAATCCAATGTAGCACAAACAACCATAGGATATTCTTTCCCAGTTCTTCTGTCTATTGTGGGGATAACAGGTTTACTTAATTTATATCCTGCATCTGAAAATCTTTTTCCTTCTCCTGCCATTGGGATTAATATTTTCATTTATTTCACCATTCCTTTCACAGTTTCAGTCCAAAAAAGATATTCTTTTAGATCTTCAGGGGTTCCCCATTGACAAAATTTATTTACATTTGTAGGAACCCAAACTTTTAAACCATCCTTTACCATAAAGTTATATGGAAGACTTGCATAAAATTCTCCATTTATAGCCTGATCTTTACTTTCAATCAATTTTTGACAATATTTTTTTAATATTTCTCCTGTTTTAAAATAATAAACTCCAGGGGAATGTTTAGCTTTCTGCTTATCCTCTTCAAAAGAATATTTTTCTCTAATTTCTATCAAATTATTATTTTCATCTGTCAAACATGATGCATAATAATTCTTTTCAGGTAATAAGTTAGGATGAAATCCCGTATAACAAGGAACCGCACCTTCACTTCCTCTACTTGTTACTTCGTGTTTAAATTTTTCAAAATCCCAAGACATATAAAAATCACAATAATTTATTATACATTGTTCATTATCATTTATTTTTTCTGATGCCTGTAATACATCATACACAGGGCCTTTTTTTGTCCAATTATCTACTTCAAAAATTTCTCCTTCAGGTGCTAAATTTAAAAGTCTTGTTCTCATCTCTGGATTGTTATCCAAATGTTCTTTTCGACAAACAAATAAAAAATCGTTTTCGTTTGGGTACATTCCTTTTACAATCCATTCTATCATTGGTTTTCCTTGAACTTTTATAAATGGTTTTAAATCCTTATATCCAGCAGCTACAAATCTTGAACCATATCCTGTCATCGGTATTATTATTTTCATAAATTTTTATTTCCTTTCTAAAATTTATTTTGGTAAACTAATTTAAAGGCTCTCCTATTATAACTTCAGGATATACATAAGCTGTTCTGTTACTTTCTGTTATAAAACTAATTTTATATATTTCTTTAGGGGAGTTTATTTTAAATCCTATGCTCCCTTTAGAATTTTTATTTAACTGTAGAACTTCCATAATTATATTATTATCTTTGTCAAAACCTACTAGTTTAACTTTATCAAAATTATAATCTCTCACTCTTTTTACATATAGAAATTCTATATTTAAAGGTTTTGGTAATGTTAATTCATTAATTTTTTCTAAATTCTCTATTTCTTTAGGATAAAAATTTTCACCATTCAATATCATAACTGAAGGTATTCTTGTTTTTTGACTTATATAATTTAATTTCATTTTTTCTGATATAATATAAGGTTCAATAGGAATTGTGTATTTACCTGTTTCATAAAATTTTGAATAAATTTTCCAATCAGAAAAAATATTATCATATCTGTATATGTCGTCATTTGTTATTGATGAATATCTAAATATTAGTGCAATTACAATAAATGCTAAAAAAATTTCTGATTTTTTTGTGATAAAATCTTTTTTTTCATTTTTAAATTTAAGTTCTAACTGTTTAATACAAAATGGTAAGAATAAAAATACCAATATATATGAAATTTTTATTAAAGCTGCATGTCTTGAATTTATAGACCCTAACGCATTAATCCATAATTCATTATTATCTTTCCACATTTTAGTTACAACATTTAAATACGAAACTCCAAATATTATACCAATTAATACAACTAGCAATAAACTTTCCTTATTTTTAATTTTAAAGAATAAATAAATTATAACACTAATCAAAAAAATTAAAACTACTAAGAAAAATAGATTATAATTTAAAATTTCTTGATTTGGTGCTATACCAGGATAAATTAAATTGATAAATTGTTGTACAATTTGATGAGTTCCGATATTAATAACATCTAAAAATGAAACTTTTGATTCTAAGTCATTCTGAGCCCATACATTTTTATGATTTAGTATATATATCATCTGAATTAAAGAGGTTATACAAATAATATTCAAAAAAATTTTTTCTCTTTTAGATAAAATTTTCCAAAGCAATATTTGTATCAATATACAAATTGGAAAAAGAACTATTGTATGTGATTTTGATAAACACAATAAGAAAACTAAAATCATTAAACAAATGTATCTTTTAATTTCTATTTTTTGAAAATCCAATAAAGCAATAAAAAATATAAGAATTATACACATGTAGCCAAAATCTATAAAAGTATGTGTTTCAGTATACGGCAATATATTAAATACTCCAAAAATTAAACTAATTAAAAATCTATATAATCTATTTCCATATTTTTTATAGTAACTTAATGTAAATACAGAAACCATCATACCAACTACAATTACTGAAGCATTAGACATTATATAACTTGTAATTCCAATATTTAATCCCATCTTTATTATAAAAAGTGCTATTAAGCGTTGAAATAACGGAAGATAACCCGCATCCATAATAACTAGATTCTGAAAAAAGTTAAACTTTCTACCATTATTTAAAAAATTAAAAATTTGTTCAGCATAAGGTTCTGCTTTAAAAGTTAAAACAGGAGCTTTTATACTAACCAAACAAAATACAAGCAATACAGTTATTAAATATAACTTTTTGTTATTTTTTTCTTCATTATTAGTTAATTTTAAAGCTAAAAAGAATAAGCCTATTGAAAAAATAAGTAAAACGATTTGTCCTTTAACTGTTGAATTTAATTCGTAAAATACTATATTATGTGTTAAAGACTTTCCAGTAGGAACTCCATTTTGTATTAATTCGCCATAAATAATATCAGATGTTCTTTGCATAGAAACAGAAGTACCTTTTTCCCCATCAATCCCCTCTATTCTTAGACGAGCAGGTTCTCCTGATTTAAGATTTTTTAGATTCAATTTTAAATAATAATATTTATTATTTTCTATTTTAGAAACATCCAATATTTCAGTATATATTTTGTCTTTTTGAATAATTTCTATTTTAATTTTACCTTTATTTTTCCTTTCATATGTAGCAAACATAAGTCCGTATCTTTTTATATTTTTAGGTATAAATATATCTTCTTCCAATTTAGATCCTGCCACTAATTCTTCAACAACATCTAAATCATACATTTTTGAACTTACTATTTTTTTCATCTCTTTTTTTATAGAAATAAAGGAAGGTAATAAAATTCCTGCTATAAAAAATAAAATTATACAAAACAACTTTATTTTTTTATTTATATCATTATCCATTAAAATATTTCAAATCCTTTCTATTCCTTTATTTTTTTTCTTCTAAATTTCTTTCTAACTTTTATTAAAAAATTTCTCATTCCTTCCGGCATTTTTGAAATAATAAACATTTTTAAAAGATTACGGAATTTTAGTCTCCCACCCAATGTTTTTTTCATAAAATCTAATAAAAAATATTGCATTCCATAATGTTGAAATAATTTATTTGAATATAATGTTTTATTTAATGAAGAAAGCATAAACCCTAAATTTGTCATTTCTACTCTTGTAAAGTCTTCGTTTAAAACATTCGCTGAATAAAATCCAGCTTCCTGAACAACAAAAGGATATGCTCTTTCTATTGCATGAAGCAGTGTTCCGTCTATTTTATTTGGTTCCTTAGGAAAATCTTCGTATTTCCAAGTTTTTTCTAGTAATTTTTTCATTGCTTTTGGTCTGAACCAAAACATTGTTCCATAAGGTGCAATCGGAGCTTTACCCTTGTCGACATTTATTTCAATCTTTAAATCTTTTAAAAATTCTACTGTTATATCGTAGTTTTCTCCCCATTCCCTTCCAAGGTTTCCATAAAATTCTGCATGGTTAGGGGCTGGCGGTGACAGTAAGCCTAATCTAGGATTTTCAATAAATAAATTTATTATATTATTAACAAAATTTTTATTTCCTAATATATTTTCAAGACATTTGTATTTGAATTCTTCACCTTTTAATTCGGGATGAAGTTGCTTAGTTTTTTTATCATGAGCAAAACAAGCTATATCATATTTTAAAATTTCTTCTCTATTTGGAACTAGAAACGCACTAACATCTCTTCCTCTATTTTCTATTATTTTAACATCTACTTTATTTTTTAATTCCGAAAATTTATTTTCTATTTTTACTTTTTTATTTTCTTTATCTGTTGTTATAAAAATATCAACATACTCAGGCATATTTGAAGCATAATTAAAACATTCTTCAATTAAATCTTCAAAATAAATATGAAAGAATAATCCTATTTTTTTTGAATCGTTATCTTTTAACAAGCTGTAATTTGATGGAAGATTATAGTTAAGGTGTAAAGTATTTTTTATATCATACATATTTTCAACTCTTAATATATTATCCCATATAAGATTTACATCATAATTTGTATTTTCTTCAATATGTTTAAATAATTCTAGTGAAGATCTCCCCATACTACGTGTCAAAAAATCATCATAAGGATTAAAAAAAGATCTTCTTTTAAAAATAGGACATCTTTTCTCCTCTATTATTTTTTTAGGGTAATCTATTATTGGATGATCTGTAAAATCTTTTAAATCATCACTATTTATATAGCTATCTGATTTAAAACCTTTGTCATTAAATTTTTTTGTAAAAATAGATTCATGATAGGAAACACTTTCAAAATACGTATTAATCATTCTCATTTTTTCCCAATGCTGTTTAAATTCATAACTTGTAAGCATTGGATTTCTTACTGCTATGAAATGTGACTGTATATGCTCTGGAATATATCCATATTTTATTAATCCCCACGGATCAACTGGGAATTTATGAAATTTCGTTATTCCCCAAAAGTCAAGTTCTTTTCTACTGTCCATTTCATCAAACATTTCTTTAAATGAGTAAACAGGTCCCATAATAGTCATATTTAACATAACTAATTCATCATAATTTTTCAAATTATCCCAGCCGATGTATTCTATTCCTTCTTTATATGCCCAAACATCAAATCCCTTATTTTCTCTCACGATTATCTCATTAGTGTATTTCGAAAACTCTTGTCTTCCTTCTGGAGTCAATTTACCATTACATACAACTATCAGTCTGTCTAGATTTTGTTTAAAGTCTTCTAAAAAATAATTTACATATCTGTCAACCACCCCGTCCTTATCATAGAAAAAATATATTGCAACTCTTTTCATTTACCTATTCTCCCTTATTTATTATTTCTTTTATTTTTTCGTTATTTCCCCATAATGCAGGAGAATCATATTCCCTGTCAGGAAAAACTCCATACTCTAATTTTATTTTCAAATTATTTTCCAATAAAAAACTTTCAACTTTATCTTTCAAACTAATTGCCTTACCTGAGCAACAGTTTATAATTCCTTTTATTTTAGTTTGCAAGGAAGCTTTTGAAATCATCTCTGCTAATTTGAATACATTGATAAAATCATATTTATTTATCCCTGTAGTAAAAGGAAACTTCTCTGCCCCCTCTTCTTCTTTTTGAAGAATTTTTGAAAAAATTGAGTTATTATTTCTGTCATCTCCTTGAATGTAATAAACTCTTAACCATTTTAATTCGATGTTTTCAGTTTTTTCTAAAATTTTTAGTGACTGTCTCAATGTGTTTTTAGCTATTCCATAAAAAGAAATAGGATTCGTTGGAGTATCTTCATTTATTTCTCCTTCCCAATATCCTATTTCATGCATTGTTCCTATAACATTTATGTTTTTTATTCCAATTTTACTTATTTTTTCCAAAAACTCATAATGTTTTGATATATCCTGAAGATGTGTTATCGAATTGTGAACAAATCCATTTCTCCAAGCTAAATGAATGCACGCATCAATGTCTTTAAACTTTTCTAAATGCTCGTCTATATTTTCAAATAAATTAACAACTAGTTTTTCAGCCCTTTCATCAACTTTATCTAAATTAATATCTGTTGCTAGAACATCATTTTTGTTATCTAATAGCCACTTTACAACATTTTTTCCAATATAACCATTAGCTCCTGTTACCAGTATCTTCATCTCTCCTCCTATAAATTCAACTGTTTTTATATTCACTGCATATTTCTTTTGTTAAGCCTATTTTTTTAATACTTCCATTTTCAAGCCAAACTACCCTGTTACACATTTTCTCTATCTGATCTAATGAGTGGGACACCATAAGTACTGTTACCCCATCTTTCATCATGGATTTTATTTTATTTAAACTTTTTTCTTGAAATTTAAAATCTCCAACCGATAAAATTTCGTCTACTATCAAAATATCAGGTTTTACAATCGTAGATATTGCAAATCCCAATCTTGCTACCATTCCAGAAGAAAAATTCTTTAATGGAACATCAATAAATTCACTAAGTTCTGCAAAATCAACTATTTCTTCAAAACTTTTATTAATAAATTTTTTACTATATCCTAATATATAACCGTTAAGATATATGTTTTCTCTAGCTGTCAAATCAAAGTCAAATCCTGTTCCCAACTCTATGAGCGGTGATATTTTCCCATTGACTTTCACTGTTCCTGTTGTAGGTTCTATTATTTGAGAAATAATTTTTAAAAGAGTACTTTTTCCTGCTCCATTAAAGCCTACTAAACCTACAACTTCACCTTTTTCTATTTTCATAGTTATATTTTTTAATGCCCAGAACTCCTCATAATGTAATTCATTTTTTATAAATTTTATGATGTATTCCTTAAAAGAAAGTACTTTTTCTTTACTCATATTGTATTTTAAACTAACATTTTTTAATTCAATCATTCATATACCTCGCTTTTATTGTGTGTGCTATATAAACAAAATAAATTTATTTTGATTTTTTCTAAATACCAATATTCCAATTACAAGAGATATTATTGAAACAAAAAAACATATAAAATTTAAATTTAAATCTGGAATTTCATTATACAGCAAAATTTTTCTGAAATACTCTACATAATAAGTCATAGGATTCAGAGAAATAAAATTTCTATATTTATAAGGCACTATTTCCAAAGGATAAAAAACTGGTGTCAGATAATTCCAGACTATTAATAGAATACTATACAGATGAAGTATATCCCTAAAAAATACTGCCGTACTTGAAAGGATGAATCCTATCCCTAAACTAAATATGGTAACGTATATAAATAATAAA
>ERZ773067.2140-NODE-2140-length-10113-cov-5.550308_pt1 | contig 10113 bp, 10 predicted proteins | sample MGYA00580622_ERZ773067 | MGnify/ENA primary metagenome ERZ773067 (study PRJEB29015, sample SAMEA2737998) | human oral metagenome | biome: human oral; feature: human-associated habitat; material: dental | place: China | collected 2113 ...
ATTAGAAAAATTTCTAACTGCTGTTTTCAAACTAAACATAATAATATACTCCTATCTTGTGCATTTTTTAAGTTGGTGCAACATTGCTCGCCTATCAATTAACCTACCGCGCCCCAAATTGGTCCAGCGACCTCTATGCCCTTGATTAGAATATAAATGTTCGTCAACTCCTCCAGGCAAGTTTGTCTTTTCTTTCCTTACTCAGTCTTCGTCCGAACGGGTCGTAGGCGTAGGTCCAAATCTCGGTGTTGCAGGCGGGCTTTTTGATCTCGGCTCGGACGAGTTAGTTTTCTATATCGTATTGGTAATAATGGTTTTCACTGTCGGTCAGCTAGCGGTAGATCAGGTTGCCATGTCCATTTAGCACCGTATTTTTCAAGTAAATCAGAGCTGGCTTGTGGTCCCATGCTACCTGATTTATAATCATGAAGAGGAACGCCATTATCAGCCCACAACTTCTCGATACGGTCAATCAATTCCCAAGAAGCGCTAACCTCTTCCCAGTGGCTAAAGTTTGTTGAGTTGTTGTTTAAAACATCGTAGATCAGTTTTTCATAAGGATCTGGTGAAGCACCTGTAGCAGTCGCATCTGTTCGATAGTCAAGAGAATTTGGCGCAAGACTAAACTCTTCCCCTACCTTTTTACCGTTAAGGCTGAGAGAGAATCCTTCAGTCGGTTGGATGTAGATTGTCAAAATATTCGGTGCTAGGGGTTCTCCAAAAATGGAATCCATTTGTTTGAAGACAATATTCACGTGTGTTCCTTTTTCAGTCATTCGTTTACCTGTACGGAAGAAGAATGGAACACCACGGAAGCGATCAGTATCTACAAAGAAGGTGCCTGAGGCGAAGGTTTCAGTCATTGATTCTGGGTTGACATTTGGTTCACTACGGTATGAAATATATTTCATGCCATCAACTTTACCAGAACGATATTGACCACGGATAAAGTGCTCTTTAAGTTCCTCGTCTGTAGGGTGGTAAAGGTTCTTGAAGACCTTGATTTTCTCTGCGCGAATGTCATCCTTTGTAAAGCTTGCAGGCTTGTCCATAGCAAGGAGTGACAGAAGCTGAAGTGTGTGGTTTTGAACCATGTCCCGAAGGGCACCAGACTCATCATAGTAGCCTCCACGCTCTTCAACACCTAGACGTTCTGCAAATGTAATCTGAACATTATCGATGTGGTCACGATTCCAAACATTTTCAAAGATCATGTTGGCAAAACGAAGCGCAAAGATACTCTGGATCATCTCTTTTCCAAGATAGTGGTCGATACGATAGATTTGTTCTTCGTTAAAAGTAGCTAGAAGCTCTTCATTTAGTTTGCTTGCGGTCTCATAGTCTGTACCAAAAGGTTTCTCAACAATCAAACGTTCAAAACCTTTACCATCAACGATTTGCTCTGACTTGAGATGTTTGGCGATGGTACCAAAGAATTGTGGTGCCATTGAGAGGAAGAAGAGCTTGTTGTGTTCAGTTTGATATTTTTCACAAAGTTCTGCTTGTAGTTCACGCAAAGCAATGTAGTTATCCGTATCATTGACATCATGACTTTGATAGTAGAAGTGACTAGCAAATGCTTGAGCCTCTTCCACACTATCTGCCAAGTCCAGAATGGATTCAACTACAACAGACTCAAAATATTCCTTACTCCACGGGCGACGAGCAGTTCCAATTACAGCAAAATTCTCTGAAAGATTGCCTGATTTGTAGAGTCTAAAAAGTGAAGGGTAGAGCTTGCGATGAGCCAAGTCTCCACTAGCACCGAAGATTGTAACAATAACTTTTGATGACATCCAGCTACCTAATTTCTATTTACTTTCCTAGATATTCTAGGCATGAGGAAACCCTCATTTTCATACCCTTTATTTTATCATAATTTTCTAAAAAATCCAAAAATCCAATGTAAGTAAGAAAAAAACCGCAAGGTAAACCTTACAGTTTTTTTAAGCGTTGAGGACCTTTTCCAAAAATTCTTTTAGACGAGGGTGTTGTGGGTTGTCAAAGATTTGATCAGGTGTACCATCTTCTAGGAATTCACCGTCTGCTGTAAAGATAACTCGATTGGCAACCTTACGAGCAAATCCCATTTCGTGGGTTACGATAATCATGGTCATGCCTTGTTCAGCCAACTCTTTCATAACATTCAGAACATCACCGACCATCTCAGGGTCAAGGGCAGAAGTTGGTTCGTCAAAGAGCATGATATCTGGATTCATAGCCAATCCGCGGGCGATAGCCACACGTTGTTTTTGACCACCGGATAGACTTTCAGGATTGGCATTGGCCTTGTCAGCAAGGCCGACTTTTTCAAGGAGTTCCATACCCAATTTTTCAGCTTCAACCTTAGTCATTAACTTATGTTCTACAGGAGCGAAAGTAATATTTTCCAATACTGTCATATGTGGAAAGAGATTGAAGTGCTGGAACACCATTCCGATATTTTCTCGAACATGATCCACATTAGTAGCCTTATCAGTCAAATCATAACCATTAACTGTAATAGTCCCTTGTGTTCCTTCTTCGAGAAGATTTAAGCTACGCAAGAAAGTTGACTTACCTGAACCAGAAGGTCCAATGATACAAACAACATCTCCTTCGTAGAATTTCGCTGAAATTCCTTTAAGGACTTTATTTTTACCATATTGTTTATGTAAGTTATGAACGTCAATTTTTAATTTTGCCATTATTGAATCCTCTTTTCTAAGCGTTTGGCTAATCTAGTTAGAAGAGTGATAATCACAAGATAGAAGACTGCGAGAATTGCATACATTTTGAAACTTTGATAGTTACGTGCAATGATGATTTTACCAGTTTGGAAGAGTTCGACCAAACCGATGGCAGATACGATTGTTGTGTCTTTTAAGGCGATTACAAATTGGTTGACGAAGTTAGGAAGCATGAGCTTGGTTGCTTGTGGCAAGACAATCTTACGCATGGTTTTTCCATATGAAATACCAAGACTCCGGCTAGCTTCCATTTGTCCAACAGGAACGGCTTTAATACCACCACGAACAATTTCAGCGATGTAGGCAGCTGAGTTTAGGGAAAGTGCAATCGTACCAGCGACAAAGTCGTTGATTGGACTTTGTTGTCCTGTAAGGGATTCGATAAAGTTAGGAATTCCCCAGAAAATGAAAGCAGCTAGAATCATCAATGGAATACCACGGATAACGTCAACGAAAATCTCTGAAATCAAACGGAGTGATTTATATGGGCTGACACTAAACATCCCAAAGATAATTCCGATGAAAATCGCAATTACAAATGAAACAAGTGCTAATGAGAGAGTGATTCCAAGTCCGCTGAGGAGTTGTCTGTAGTTGTTTTTCAACAAGCCCCAGATAGTTGTTTCATCAGCGGTTGAACTTGTAGTAGTAGAATCGCTAGCTAGATACTTATCAAGGATTTTTTGGAATTCTCCATTTGCCTTAAGGTTTGCAAGCCCTTTGTTAAACTTCTCTAGCAATTCTGGATTGCTTCCTTTTTTGACGGCAAAGGCAGTTTCTCCAATTGGTGTACCTTTGATAGGTGTTTTTAACTTTTGTCCTTGACTGATAGAATATTTAATAACAGGCTCATCGTCCATGACGGCATCAATTGAACCAGTATTTAAACTATCATACATAGAGGCAGCATCAGAAAAAGTTTTGATCTTATAACCGTACTTGCTTTGATTCTCTGTTAGGAAGGTTTGTGAAGCAGTACCATTCTTGACACCCACAGTCTTACCGTTCAAATCTTCATAAGAAGAAATGGTACTTGATTCTTTAACACCAAGAATAGTATTTGCTGTATAGTAAGAATCAGAAAAATCAAACGTTTCTTTACGAGCATCAGTCACTGACATACCTGCAATGATACCGTCTGCTTGTCCAGATTGGACTGCGTTAATAGCAGCATCAAAACCTGGATTGGTAATCTCGATTTCAAAACCTTGGTCTTCAGCGATTGCCTTGATTAGATCCATATCGATACCAGTGTATTGATTGCTTGAGTCCTGGAAAACAAATGGCGCAAAAGATGAGTCACTGGCGATAACATACTTCGTTTTTTCTGTGTCAGCTTTTGCTATTCCTAGTGAAAGAATAGGAAATAAAATTAGCAAAGAAGCTAGAATTTTTTTCTTCATGTGATGTCTCCTTTCAAGATATTTTCAAATTATATCAAAAAAGTTAAAGAACGGCAAATATTTTATATTTATATGTTATAAGATATAACATAAAGCAAAATTAGGTAGTCTGTTGGGAAACAGAAACTCTTTCCTTTTTATGGTAAAATAGAAGGATAGAAAATGTGTATGAGGCTATTATGATAAATCGAATTACAGACAACAAATTTAAACTGGTATCCAAATACCAACCATCTGGTGATCAACCGCAGGCCATCGAGCAGTTGGTGGATAACATCGAAGGTGGTGAGAAGGCACAAATCCTGATGGGAGCGACTGGTACGGGGAAGACCTACACCATGAGCCAGGTCATTGCTCAAGTTAATAAGCCAACCCTGGTCATCGCCCACAATAAAACCCTAGCGGGTCAGCTCTATGGGGAGTTCAAGGAATTTTTCCCTGAAAATGCTGTTGAGTACTTCGTATCCTACTATGATTATTACCAGCCAGAAGCTTATGTGCCTTCAAGTGATACCTATATAGAAAAAGACAGTTCAGTCAATGATGAAATTGATAAACTTCGCCACTCAGCAACATCAGCTTTGTTGGAGCGTAATGATGTTATCATTGTGGCATCTGTGTCTTGTATCTATGGTTTGGGATCTCCTAAAGAATACGCTGATAGCGTGGTAAGTTTGCGTCCGGGTCTTGAGATTTCTCGAGATAAACTGCTCAATGATTTGGTGGACATTCAGTTCGAACGCAATGACATTGATTTTCAGCGTGGAAGATTCCGTGTACGTGGAGATGTGGTGGAGATTTTCCCAGCCTCTCGTGATGAGCATGCCTTTCGTGTTGAGTTCTTCGGAGATGAAATTGATCGTATTCGTGAAGTCGAAGCTCTAACTGGTCAAGTTCTGGGCGAAGTGGATCATTTGGCGATTTTCCCAGCCACTCACTTTGTGACCAATGATGACCACATGGAAGCAGCTATTGCTAAGATTGAGGCTGAGTTGGAAGAGCAGTTAGCTATCTTTGAGAAGGAAGGTAAGCTCCTCGAAGCGCAACGCTTGAAACAACGAACAGAATACGATATCGAGATGCTTCGTGAGATGGGTTATACAAACGGGGTTGAAAACTACTCACGCCACATGGATGGACGAAGCGAAGGAGAGCCACCGTACACCCTTCTTGATTTCTTCCCTGATGATTTTTTGATTATGATTGATGAGAGCCACATGACCATGGGACAAATCAAGGGCATGTACAATGGAGACCGTTCACGTAAGGAAATGTTGGTGAATTACGGTTTCCGTTTACCTTCTGCCTTAGATAATCGTCCCCTTCGTCGTGAAGAGTTTGAAAGTCATGTTCACCAGATTGTCTATGTGTCAGCGACACCTGGTGATTATGAACACGAGCAGACTGATACTGTTATTGAACAAATCATTCGTCCGACTGGTCTTTTGGATCCAGAAGTTGAAGTCCGTCCGACTATGGGGCAAATTGATGATCTTTTAGGTGAAATCAATGCCCGTGTTGAAAAGAACGAACGTACCTTTATTACAACCCTGACCAAGAAAATGGCTGAAGACTTGACTGATTACTTCAAAGAAATGGGGATTAAGGTCAAATACATGCACTCGGATATCAAGACTTTGGAGCGGACAGAGATTATCCGTGACCTGCGTTTAGGAGTCTTTGATGTCTTAGTAGGAATTAACCTCCTTCGTGAAGGTATTGACGTGCCAGAAGTTAGTCTAGTTGCTATTCTCGATGCTGACAAGGAAGGCTTCCTTCGTAATGAGCGTGGACTCATTCAGACCATTGGTCGTGCTGCCCGTAATAGCGAGGGGCATGTCATCATGTATGCGGACACTATGACGCAGTCTATGCAACGTGCCATCGATGAAACGGCTCGCCGTCGTAAAATCCAGATGGCTTATAATGAAGAGCATGGTATTGTCCCACAAACCATCAAGAAGGAAATCCGTGACCTGATCTCTGTAACCAAGGCAGTTGCCAAGGAAGAGGATAAAGAAGTCGATATCAATAGCCTTAACAAACAAGAACGCAAGGAATTGGTTAAGAAACTGGAAAAACAAATGCAAGAAGCCGTCGAAGTGCTTGACTTTGAACTCGCAGCTCAGATTCGTGATATGATGCTGGAAGTCAAGGCTTTGGATTAGGGGAATGATTTTTATATATGTTTAACTAGGAGAATGTAGTAATGAAAAAAGCATTAGTGTTGAATTTCAGTTTTATCGCGATTATCCTCTCAGCTTGTTTTATAAGTTTTGTAGTGATTGTGGTAGTTAATTTTCATAATACTTTTTCTGGACCTAATCAAAAAGATATTGAGGTGGCAGCAAGCAGAACACTGAATTTATATGGCTTTAAAGGTGAAGTGAAAGTGACGAAGTTTTCCAGACATAGATGGCCTTCTGAAGATTATGAAATTGAATACGATTACACTGAAGAGGTTAATGGTAGGAAAATCACTGTAAGTGACAGTTTAATTTATTTTCCTAAATCTCCAGGAAACTCTAAACGGACGAGTGAAGAACTAGCCTACGACGGAACTACTAAAACGATGTTACGAGAATTCTCTGGGATAGCTGATGAATTACTCAATCAACATCCAGACAGTGTTTCCAATAAAGAAAAAGTGGAGAATTTTTTCAAACAATTTGAGAATCCAAACCTAGAATATGTAAATACCTACTGGAGTGTCGATGAGCGTGTCAAAAATATAGAAGAATATTACGATCTCATAGAAAAGAATCGTAAAGATGGGAAACCTTTTCAAGGTTTATATGATCTCCCAATTAATGAATTTTTGGAAAAAGAAATTATAAAAGGAAGTGTTAAATACAAAGACACTGTTTTAGAAGAGGGAGAAAAAGATTATTTTGGTAGTGAAGGCGGACTGACAGATTTTATTTCAAATGGAATCGATAATGCAGTGCTGCCAGATGCCATTTATACTGTCTCTTACTACTATGGTGCTAAAGGTTATCGTTCAGGAAACAGTGTCTCTTTAAAAATTCAGAATCATAAACTGATAAGTTACGAAAAAAACTGAACTGGTCGGTTTTAGATGATAAAATTAAACTTATTGGATTGTATCTCAAAAATGAAATCATAACGTAAATCTCTTTGAACAGTTAATAAAAAAGAAAGATTTAGAAACGAATGAGAAAAAAAGACAGCACACAGAAAAAATCAAAAAAACACTATATGCCAAATCGTAAAATGAGCTGGCTAGATAAAGTAAAATTGTGGTTGCTACAGCATTCAAAAATAGCTTTTCTATTAGATAGTAGTATATTTTTTCTTTCAGCTTTTGGGGTATTCTATTTGTTGTTTGGAACAAGTCTTGTTCCAAAGCCCTATCAAAACTTCAATTATCTTTTTCCGCTCTTTCTGAATCTTATATTCTTAGTGAACATGCTTTATCAAGATGTTTTTAGAGATACTTTTGATGGAATGCATACAGTACAAGATTTTGCAGAACCATTCTTGTACCTAAATGGAGTAGGTCTGTTGTTTCACTTGTTTTTTGGAATATCGAGTCGAAACAGAAAGTCTATTCCTTCTTTGCTAACCCTAGATCACCGCTACATCTGGTTTCCAATCCTTACTTATATAACCTTCTTCCTAGTGGCTACTTTGATCATTTTGATTTCCAAATATGTTAAAAAGAAAAGGAGTTAATCATGCTAAAACATCTAACTATATTTAGGATTCTTTACCTTATGTTTCTTGTATTTGTCCTGATTCATTTTATCTTAGGCTTGTTCGGTTTTGCTTTTACACCTATTGTGTGGAACATCTGGTTATTTAGTCTTTGCCTTACTTTATTTATTCATCCATGGACTATCTTCTATAAAACTAGAATCTTTCAATGGCATCATTTAATTTTTCAGGCTCTCAGTGGCTTTTTCGCTCTTTTAATCTGGTTGATGATATTCTTTTTCCTATCTTTTGTTCCAGACTCATCCATGCCTATCAGTATAGACTATCAAGTCAATAGTAAAGACAAAGAGATAAGGATTAATAGGGGTTCTTTTCTTGATGATACTCGTGAATACCACGACTTGATTAATCCTTTGATTATGAAGTCTAAAGTTAAGTACATGATAGAAAATAACCCATAGAAAGTGAATCCTATGTCTCGAGCACAATTAACGATTTTAACAAATATTTGTCTGATTGAAGATCTAGAAAACCAGAGCGTGGTTATGCAGTATCGATCACCCGAAAGCAACCATTGGTCTGGCTATGCCTTTCCAGGAGGTCATGTTGAAAATGGAGAGGCTTTTGCAGAGTCAGTTATTCGCGAAATATACGAGGAAACAGGTCTAACGATTCAAAATCCTCAACTAGTTGGTATTAAAAATTGGCCACTGGATACAGGTGAGCGTTATATTGTCTTTTGTTATAAGGCTACTGAGTTCTCTGGTACCCTTCGTTCCTCAGATGAAGGAGAAGTTTCCTGGGTACAAAAAGACCAGATTCCAAATTTGGATCTGGCCTATGATATGTTATCTTTGATGGAGATGATGGAAGCTCCAGATAAGTCAGAATTTTTCTATCGTCATCGTACAGAAGATGGATGGGAAAAGAAAATATTCTAATCCTTTACTAAATAACCTAACTTGTCCAAGGCCTTCTCGATATAGAGGAGGTCTTGTTCGTTTTCAGCTTCGACTAGGTGATAATGGACGCCATCTGTTAATTCAGAAAGTGCTCTAAAGTCAGACCGTTCGACTTGCTCTAAAAAATGCTGAACGTCACGGCGACAAGAGAGTTTGAGCAAGGTTTCAATTTCTCCGTAGACAGGATGATCAATCAAGGTATTCTGAACACGTCCCCCATTATCGACGATAGCTAGAAGTTCTTGACCGATTTCTTCCATCTCGTGCTTTACTTTAAACAGCTTGTGAACATACGGATTGGTTTTGCTTTCTTTATAAATATAGCCACGATTGGTTGATAAGATAGGAGCACCGTCTGCACGAAGAACTGCAATGTCCTGAACGATAATCTGGCGAGTGACATGAAAATGTTCTGCTAAGCTTTTTCCGTTTATAGGTTTTTGAGCTTCTTTTAAGAGTTGTAGAAGTGCTTCTTTTCGATTTTTTGTCATATTCTTCTTTCTTAACCCTTAACGGCGTTTTTTCAATGCTTTATAAACAGCTAATGCTATGTAATAGTCTACCATACTATGAATAATTGTACCAATACCAACCAGGACAAATAAGACATAAAACATATTTTCTACATTTGTTCCAGTTCCTGCATAAAAGATAATACATGCAAAAACTTCGGCGATGGCATGAACCAAACCTAGGATAAAGTTAAAAATCAATGAGGATTTAGGGTTATCTAAGGTTTGAGGATGTTTTTGAAGATAGAAGGCTCCCAAAGTGCCGAAAAAGATATGGGAGAAAGCTCGAAGTACAATGACAATTGGATAACCAGCCATGAGGAATCCTAGGCTAGAAGCTATAATGACAAAGATTGCCATCCAAGGAGAAAGGAACATAGCAATAAAGATTGCAACGTGGCTTCCTAGAGTGTAAGAAGCGGGTGGAATAACAATCTTGAAGGGCATTATTAAGGGGATCAGGATTGCGATTGCAGTCAGCAGTGCTGTCAAAGTCATAAATTGTGTTTTCTTATGTGTATTCATAATAACTCCTTTTTAAGTGTATATACAGTTGTATAGTACAATAAATAAACAGACATGTCAAGTATAAAAACTCTTGTCACATGTACATTTCAATCTAAAATAAAAAAGAAATTTTTTTTTTAAAAAACAGGAGAAAACTCTTGCTTTATATTCTCAAGTATGTTAAACTAATAAACGGTTTGAAAAAACTGCCTAAGACAGTAGGGGAGCAAGACTCATAAATATCCTACCGAGGACAAAACGTATCATGTAAAAAGAAGCGTATTGTACTTTCGTGTCTAGGTTTGGGCGCGTTTTTCTTTTG
>ERZ773067.2143-NODE-2143-length-10106-cov-13.486618_pt1 | contig 10106 bp, 5 predicted proteins | sample MGYA00580622_ERZ773067 | MGnify/ENA primary metagenome ERZ773067 (study PRJEB29015, sample SAMEA2737998) | human oral metagenome | biome: human oral; feature: human-associated habitat; material: dental | place: China | collected 2113 ...
GGTAGGGGCGTTTTTTTTTTGCTGCACTTTGTGCTGCGCAACTTAGCGGATGAAATAACCTTATAATTTGTGGTATGCTCGCTTGAAAACTGCAACAAGGAGATTGATAGTGTTCAATTGTCTATCAGACAAATAAGCATTCTTGCAAAGCAGGAGATCGTCATTCAAGTGTGCATTCTAAAGCGATGCGCGACTTTCCTAAGTGGCTTCATAAACATTTTTCTGCAGATTTGTTTGTAACTATTATATTTAATTCGTATATTTGCCGCATACGAACCTAGATATTGTTTCATGCTGAGAAAAGTCTCAGTTAAAACTGCATGGCTTCTTTCTCCCCTAGCCAGGGTGCTAGCCCTGTAAATTCAACTTTCAAATAGATGATGAATACGTTTCTTAATCTGTGTATGCGTGATTAAGTATTTACCAAACCTTCAACAAGCAGAACCGACCAACAAATATACTCACTCTTTATGGCTAAACAACGACAATCAATTACAGCATTGCTAATGACGCTGGCATTAGCGTTTGCATCAGGTATCAGTGCCCAAACCCAGCTGACAAAAGACATGGCCGCATTTCAATCGGGAGTGTTTCCTAGGCGAACGCTCAACTATTTCACAGCTGGTGAACGTGGAAAGAATTGCATTTGGGACTTTTCCAAACTTAAGATTAACAAAACGGAGCAAATTGTCCGTCAAAGACTCGACACGCTTGGCTATTTGTCTGTTACTGATGACAGGCAGATTACCTATTATGGAATGAGCAACGACAGCTTGTTTGAAATAGGAGAAGAATCGCCTCTTACCCGAACATTTTATCACGAACCCATCTGCCAAGCAGTATTGCCTATGGCTTTGGGCGATTCCATCTCTACTCCCTTTGTTGGTTACGGCATCTATTGCAACGACCATTATTATAAAGAAAGTGGCGTGAATAATGTTGTGACAGATGGCTTTGGCTGCATTGTGCTGGCGGAGGGCGACACCCTGCGCAACGTGCTGCGGGTGTACAAGTACAGGTCGTATTTTGTGGCGATGAGTACAGAACCCGACAAACTGGATTCAGCACGCTTAAAGCAAGTGATAGAAGAACGTTACGAGTGGTATGTTAAGGGAATGGCCAAGCCCGTTTTTGAAACCCTAGCCAGCACCAGCTACGACAACCTAACACCCCTAGGCACAACTCAACTGGCTTATTGTGCCTTACCCGCAGACGTGCAGGCCGTTATAGACGAGCAGCGACGCACCAAGCCGAGTGAAACCAATGCCGACACGTCTATTGTTGCACAAGACATCCTGCACTATACGGTGAACGTAGGCGAGGGTGTGGCCACGATAAACTATGCACTAGACAAACGCGCCAATATCACGATGTTGCTATGCGACAACATGGGCATGGTGTATGGCAGCAAGCGATTTGTGCAAGAAGCAGGAGAAGGTTATGAGTCACAGTTCGACCTTCGCAGCCTTCGCCAGGGGGTCTACATACTCTACATCAATGTAAACGGGAAGGTGTACAGCGAAAAGGTGAGGAAATAGTCGCCATAACGTGTACTGCTTCAAACTTGAAACGCTACGCAAACGCACCAATCAACTCTCAAAAAAATACAATAGTTTATGAATACATCTACCTATACCATCATTAATAATAGCTGCATAAGGCATACGCTGTTTCTCTTATATGTTATGATAACCACCCCCATACTAGGTCAAGTAAGGGAGGTGCACAACGTACCTTCGCCCGAAGTGGCTAGCCTAGGCACATTCGGGGCCATACCAGTTGGACATTATACAGGTACGCCCAACATCTCCGTTCCTTTGTATACCATGCAGGTGGGCAAGCTCAGCATTCCCATCCAGGCCATGTACCATCCTGCAAACGTAAAACCCCATACTCCGCCATCTTGTCTTGGCATAGGTTGGGCATTGTCGGCTGGTGGGTATATTGCAAGGAGCATAAAAGTTAACCAAGACGAGAAAGAAGTGGCGGGTTCTAAGCCCGGATACTATTTCAACCATGCTAAAATAAAGGAGATAGACAATGCCACCACGACAGGTAAAGCGCAAAAGTTGAAGGAATTAACTTGCCTTGAAGGAAATGGTTGGTTTGAGTTGGGTGCTGATGCTTTTTATTTTAACTTTAATGGACATAGTGGCACGTTCTTTATGGATAAGGATGGGCAATGGCGAGTTATTTCCGATGAGAATATAAGGGTGGAATTCGACGAACAAACAGGTTTTAAGTCGATTAATGATTTGAAGAGAAGATTCGCGCTGGGGTATTATAACGTGGGCAACAATAAACGATTTTTCGACAAGTTTACATTGATAACTCCCGATGGAACGCGCTATGACTTTGGTGGAGATAATGCTACTGAGTACAGCGTGCCATATTATAATCAGGTATATGGGGACATTGTGGCCACTTGTTGGCGACTTTCGAAAATTACAACGGTAGATAGGCGGGTGGTAAAATTCCTTTATAAGGCAGACAGTTACATGTGCGACATACACTATGCACCGCAAGCGATGTACTATTTCGAGAACAATCAAGGGGTGAGCATGCATCTTGACAAGGGACGCGCAGGGTATTCGGGCTTCTTAACCATGCCTGCCCGACTTACGGAAATAAGTTCAGACGACGAAACCGTGTCTTTCAGCTACGAACGTGACGTATACTATGGCAGTCTGTTCTTGAAAAACTCGGGATGCTTGTATTGGTCTGAAAGGGAGTTCGCTGGTCCTATGCGATATGGTTATGGAGCTTTATTCCACGAAATGAACGCGCATAGATTTATGCTTTTTATGGGTGTGCAACCCTTGTCTAGCGAAAGAGCTACACGAGATGCCATAGCCCAAAAGATAACCCACGACTATTTATCTTGCATGTCTGTACTTAGGGATAATAGTGGTGTTGTGGACATCATTCCAAGCTTTCAAGAGATACGTGGGAGGCGCCTACTTAGTGGATTGAAGTTTAAGGTGCCTGACACATGGCCTTCCGACGAGCGACGCAAGCTAGATCCTGTTTTTGATGGAAAACAAGAGCAACTCGATGTCTCTTCAGAAGAAGAACAGCACACGACAGAGACTAGCAATGAGGGCGTTAATACAAGCACGGAGATTGGCGCGGGGCAAAATGGAGTGACAGGTAGCGGGTTGGGCTTCTTAACGGAGTATACATATAAATTTGAATATTTTCTTGCCAGCGATTACGAAATGCTGTGGCCAATAAGAAATCCCTTGACTTATACCGATTCGTGGGGCTATTATTCAAGGATCGGCTCCAACCAATTCAACAGCGGGGAATGGAGCATTTCAGCTACATACACCAATGCAGACTTCCGCACAAGGACGCCTTCGTTCTATCCTACGAGGATGTTCGTGCTTAAAAGCATCACCTATCCCACAGGCGGAACAACTGAGCTGGAATACGAACAGCACGACTATTCTAAAGAATTCGACCGCCAAAGCTTTACCATTAAAGATGCTGCAGGAACTGTTGGCGGTTTGCGTGTTAGCTCGATGACCTATTATCATGCACCGGGAATGTTGTTGTACACCAAAAAATATGTTTATAAGGATGTGCTTAATGGGCGGAGCAGCGGTATATCGAAAGGTAGGCCTTGTTATTACGAACGCATCTATTTGAATAGCGACAAGAGCGATTACATCGACATGTATTCTTTTGACCCCATAGAACCCTATCCCTTGAACTTCAATACGCCCGATGTGGGTTATTCTACGGTGTTCGAAGATATTAAGGAGCCTGGTGGCAAGCTTTTGAAGCGTACGAAGTTCGAATACACCAATTATGATGCCGATATGTATGGTGTGGCACATGGGGATAAACCTGCTGTTTGTGGGGCAAACGTTTTTGGAACGTATGCCATCGCATCTTTTACGAGTATGGCTTTCGAGAGAGGTAAATTGATCTCCGAAGAGGTGATGGACGAAAAAGGAAATGTGTTGGAAAAAACACGTATAAGTATGTTCGCACTTCGGGTGAGCCTTTTTCTACTGTGGCACAAGAGCACCATCGGAAACTCAATAACGAGTTGTTTGGCTTTTCATATCTCTATAACACCTTCACAAATAAGTATTTGGTGGGCGTACATAAACGCCAAGAGAAGATGGAAAATGGAACTTATGCCACCGAAATGAGCTATAAGTACACAGATTATGGTATGCCAAAGGAAAAAATGGTGATATCTAACGACAACGAAAAGTTTCATACTAGTTATACTTACAGTTTTGATAGCCCACAATATTCGTGGATGATAAATAAGAATATCTTGTTACCCATGAGTGTAAGCGAGAGTCGGGGAGATGCGAAAAGTGAAACTTTCCAAATTTATTCGCAAAGCAGTTGGGGTGTACCGTACGTTTTGAGGCAAGAAACGTATAGGCATGTTGGGAGCGTAGGCAACGTCTCGCACTCGCGTATCGACTACACCGTGGAGCGTGCCGACCAGTATGGTAACCCCATCGTGATAGACGAGCGTGGGGCTAAGACCATCATGGTTTGGTGCCACCGTGGACAAAGGTTGGCAGGCACTATACAAAACGCCACGTACGAAGAGGTGAAAATAGCACTTGGGAAGGCGCCCGAAAGCTATTCGGAACTTACCTCTTGTTATTCAATTTATGATGACGTAAACGAGCTGCGCACCAAACTTCCCTGCGCTCTTGTACATTCATACCTATATGATTACGCTTTATTGTTAAGAGCCAAGATGGAACCCAACGGCATGGAGTACAGGTACGACTATGATAGCCAAGGGCGAGTTATTGCCACTTTCCGTAAAATAGGGAAAGAAAGCCCCGAGAGAATTAATGCTTATAAGTATCACTATCAAAGCACAGAACAATGAAACGATTAAGAATACAGCCTCACTTGTTGCATCCTTGCCTATTCGGTATCATGCTTTTGTGTGTTTTGCCTTCTCATGTAATGGCACAGAGGTATGCAAATTATGTGCTTACTGAAAAGCGTATATCTGCCAATAAGACAAACATTTCGAGTTATCAATTCTTCGACGCCTTAGGCAGGCCCAGCTTGAAAGCAGCAAACAATGTAGGCAACGATAATAGGTTTGTCTATTTGTATAACGAAATAGATGGTGAAAACCAATTGGCTAGTCGTTGGCTACCCGTAGTGGGCGACTCTGAAGTATTAGACATGGATATCGATTTACTTGAGAAGAATGCTGCGCAATATGGTGAGTGGCCTGCCCGTGAAAGTTTTGGATATGATGGCATGGGAAGGATGATAAGGCAAACCAAGGCTGGCAGGGAGTGGAAGAACAAACCAGCCAACATCACTTATGTTACAAACGGCAGAACGGATGTAAAGCGATACGTCACCCTTTCTCCTATTGATAATGCACCTGTAGAGAATGGCTATTATGATGCAGGCACACTTACTGGCGCTTGTGTGGCAAACGAAGACGGCATAAAAGTAACCACCTACACCAATGCCTTCGGGAAAAAGGTGTTGGAACGGTGTGGAAACGATAACGACACCTATTATGTCTACGACTGTTATAATAGGCTACGGCTGGTGCTTATGCCCAAAATCCAAAGCGAGTATGATCTAGACAAGTATGCCTTTCAGTATCGCTACTCCCTAGACGGCAACCTTATCTATAAGAAACTGCCGGGGTGTGCCCCTATAGAATATGTGTACGATAAGAACGACCGTTGCCTATCCGTTCAAGATGGTGAGCTGAAGAAAAAGGGACTTTATCGCTTTATGCTTTACGATGCCGTGGGACGGATGGTGGTGCAAGGCCTGTCGACAACCAAGCCCGATGGTGCTGGTGAGGCGACTGTTACTCTTGACGAAAACGGTGGCGGAATGGAGCAGACTGGCTACCGCATCCTTAATGATGCAAGCCTTAACCTTACAATTAAAGACATCGAGGTGGTTAACTATTACGACAACTATCGTTTCGCCACAGGTTCGTATGCTGCGCATTTCTCGGGGCTAACCAAGCCTTCTGGCGATTATGCCAGAGGCAGACTCTCGGGCAGCGTAGTGTTGGCTTCTAACGGCGAACGACTGGGTAGTGTCATGTCGTACGACCAACAAGGAAATGTGCTCGAGATACAAAAACGCGGTCTGAATGGCTGCATGGAGCGAGTAACCAACACTTATACCTATACCAACCAGTTGGCATCGTCGATAAGCGTAGTCAAAACCCAGAAAGGCGATACGATAAAGTATGAGGAATGTAATACTTACAGCCCAACTACCGACCGTTTGGCGGCGGTTACACGGCAAGCTTTCTCAAACAACCTGCCCTCTAGGTTGAACAAGTGCACCTATACCTACGATAGGCTAGGGCGGCTGTTTACCATAGACCGCCCAATAGACGGCGGCAAAGGCAGGTTGAGTTACGACTATAACATACAAAGTTGGACACAGCGAATAACCAGTGGCTCGTTCAACGAAAGCATTCATTACGTAGATGGGCAAGGCAAACCCATGTATAGCGGCAACATCAGCAGCATTACATGGAGCGATGCCGGCTCTGGTCAAACCAACCGTGGCTACCGCTACACCTACGACGACCTGAACCGCCTGGTGAATGCCGAGTATGGCGAAGACAACTTCTCAACGGGCATCGGCCGTTACAACGAACGTTTGGGGTACGATGGTAACAGTAATGTTACTTCGCTACAACGCAAAGGAGTGACGCAAGAAGGCAGCTACGGACTGATAGACGACTTGCGGCTCGGCTACGACGGCAACCAACTGAGCAAGGTGGAGGAGAATGCGCCCGCCGTGCTGTATGCAGGCTCGCTAGACGTGAAGCGTAGTACAAGCGACATCCGCTATAACGCCAATGGCTCGCTCACGATGGACGGCACGCGCGACATCACCCACATCGACTACGACCTGCACAACAACCCCCTGCGCATACAGTTTGCCAACGGCAACGTAACCAAGTATGTTTATTCGGCCGCAGGCGAGAAGCTCCGCGCCATACATTATACGGCGGTGGCGAACACACACGTGGAGATGGGGCAGGTGTATGCCGACATCGAGAAACGACACCTGGCCGTAGACTCCACCGACTATCGCCTGGGTGGCAACGCCGTGTTTAACAACGGCAGTTTCTCCAAAGTGCTGTTCGATGGGGGATATGTAGAGCTTGTTGCCGTCGACATGCCCGGCTCTGGTTATCACATGCCGATTGTTAAGCCGTGGAAGCCACCCTTTGGTGGTAGATGGCCGGACGACTTGGGCGGAGGAAAGAAAGGACCCACGATATATTCTCTGCGATTTCGGTATTTCAACCGCGACCACCTGGGCAACGTTCGCGAGGTGGTTTCAGAGACGGGCGAGGTGAAGCAGGTAAACGCCTACTATCCTTTCGGCACGCCCATCCATGCCCTTGGCACCAAGGAAAGCCAACAACGCTATAAGTACAACGGCAAAGAGTTCGACGAGCTGCACGGCCTCAACACCTACGATTACGGCGCACGCCAATACGCCCCGCTGTTGCCGCTGTGGGATAGGGTGGACCCATTGGCAGAGAAGTATTATGGTGTTTCGCCGTATGCGTATTGTGCGAATAACCCTGTTATATTTGTAGATCCTGATGGACGTAAGTTTGACTTCTCCAAGATGACAAAGGGTGAATACCAAAGTTATCTAGGCCAGATTAATCTGTTGCGTAGGGCTAGTCCGTTGTTTAACACGATGTACTCATCATTAGAGAACTCTAAAGAAACATATTTTATAAGCTTCGACAAGGTGTCGTCTGTTGTAAAGCAAGCAGGTGATATTGATGGACATTTCGTGAAGGGTGATAATGGTGGAGGCAGTGTTGTTTTCAATAAGGAGAAAATGGGCTACATCCCGAGCGTCGTATTGGCAGAAGAACTCTTTCATGCGTACCAACATGATAACAGAAATGGCTATGCCCAAGGGGAGTTTAATAGGGAGTTCGAGGCTAAAACTTTTGCAACAGCTTTTGCATTTGAGGTTGGTAAACCTTTTCCAACCTACTATGGCATGGAAGGATTCTTAACACGACTTAAAGAGGGTAGGCTGTATGGTTCTTCTTATGAGTTTCTAACACCTAAAGATGTTAGATCCAAACAATTTTTATTTGACTATTTTTTTAGTGCCGGATTTTATTCACAATATAATAATATTAATGGTATTGGCGGTTCTAGCTATCGCGAGCGTACGGCTGTAATTCCTTATGCTTTGCAAAAGATAATATTAGACACCTATAATAAATAATTCGAAACAAGATGAGAAAAGGTCTTATTACGTTTCTTCTGTCTTTGTCTCTGAACTGTTCGGGGCAAGTGGGGATTGGACCTGATTGTCTCAAACAAAACTCTATTTTATTCGCTAGAATAATGTTGGAGGTGTTTGGTAAACAGGTAGTAAAAGGTATGTTGGATGAGAAGAAGCCCATAGGCTTTGTGATACTAGTGGACAACGAGGGATATGTGCAAGGGGTGATAAGGAGTTGGGGAAAAATACCACTTTTACAACAATACAGTATGGTGAGTAAGCTTAGATCGTATTTCAAGAAGAATGTGGTACAGGTACGGATTTGCTACGCATTAGAAGATGTTGGGCGCACTTATGAAGAGCAGTTGAGTTTGGCTCGCAAAAGCTTTCGTAATCAAGACGAAAAAGTTTCTTGCCTTTTTTTTCCTGGTGAATTGATGGACTTTTATGTTCGTGATAAACAGCGAGGTTATAAAGGTTCACGGCTTGACTATTTATTGTTGAAACTAAGCGAGCAGAAAATACCGGTTAAAAAGAAAATGAGTAAGGATGCGACAAAGGACGATTAGAATGATAATACGCAATATTACCTACATCGACTGCGACCTGCACCGTGACCACCTGGGCAACGTTCGCGAGGTGGTTTCGGAGACGGGCGAGGTGAAGCAGGTAAACGCCTACTATCCTTTCGGCACGCCCATCCATGCCCTTGGCACCAACGAAAGCCAACAACGCTATAAGTACAACGGTAAGGAGTTCGACGAGCTGCACGGCCTCAACACCTACGATTATGGCGCACGCCAATACGCCCCGCTGCTGCCTATGTGGGATAGGGTAGACCCATTGGCAGAGAAGTATTATGGTGTTTCGCCGTATGCGTATTGTGCGAATAACCCTGTTATATTTGTAGATCCTGATGGACGTAAGTTTGACTTCTCCAAGATGACAAAGGGTGAATACCAAAGTTATCTAGGCCAGATTAATCTGTTGCGTAGGGCTAGTCCGTTGTTTAACACGATGTACTCATCATTAGAGAACTCTAAAGAAACATACTTTATAAGTTTCGACAGGGTGCCGTCTGTTGTAAAGCAAGCAGGTGATATTGATGGACATTTCGTGATGGATGATAACGGTGGAGGCAGTGTTGTTTTCGATAAGGAGAAACTGGGCAACATCACGAACGTCGTGTTGGCAGAAGAACTCTTTCATGCATACCAACATGACAATAGGAAAGGGTATGACAAAGGAGAATTTAATAGAGAGTTTGAAGCAAAGATCGTCGCATACTTTATTGGACAAGATATGGTAGGATCTGCTGCTTTTGACAATACGAATGGTTTTGTAGATCGTATTTTAGATGGTAATTATGGCAGTGCTTTTCAATATCTAACTCCGAAAGCCGTTATGTCCAAGCCTTTTCTCGATGATTATATCTCTAGTGCAGAGTATTTTGCTAACTATAACATCATAAACAAGGTCGGAGGAGTAAACTATCATCTACACACTACAGTCAGTCCTTATTCTTTACAGAAAATAGTATTAGACACATATAATAAATAACACAATACAATATGAAGACAAAAATTTTAGCAATGTTTTTCTTACTGCCTCTATTCTGTTCGGCACAAATCACTATGGATGATGATTGTTTTGATAGGAGTAACAGGATATTCGCAAAAGTAATACTCGAAGTTTTTGATACAAGCTTCGTCCATAAAATGGTGGATAATGGTCAACGTTTTCTCCTTGTGCTGAACGTTGATACTGCTGGGTATGTGCTAGGTGTGCGTAATGGGTATGTGCTAGGTGTGCGTAATGGTAGAGGCAACTTTCCCGAAACCCAAGTA
>ERZ773067.2156-NODE-2156-length-10081-cov-19.316976_pt1 | contig 10081 bp, 10 predicted proteins | sample MGYA00580622_ERZ773067 | MGnify/ENA primary metagenome ERZ773067 (study PRJEB29015, sample SAMEA2737998) | human oral metagenome | biome: human oral; feature: human-associated habitat; material: dental | place: China | collected 2113 ...
GAGCACTGGCCTCCTCCTGCATCATGCGGGCCAGCTGCCCGCCTCCGATCACGGCAACAATGGGAACGCTCACACCACCAAGGCTACCCGCCCCAGCAAGCCCTCACGGAAGGCGGGACCCGAGACCGTAGGGTGGAGGCCGTGACCTCAGCCGCCGATTCCTCCCCAACCCAGCAGCCCTCCATCTCAGCCTCGCCGACGCCGCAGAGCCTCTTCTCGCGCCTGCCCCGCCCGTGTCAGGTCCTGGCGGTCTGGGCAGCGGCGAGCACCCTGACCTTCCTCATCCTGCGCCTGGGGGCACAGGACACTCCCGCCACCCCGTGGGGTGGGGCCGCGCCGTCCTGGGAGGAGCACATGCGCTTCTGGGACGCCGGTTGGTACAACCGGATCATCGAGGAGGGCTATCCCGCACAACTGCCTCTCGGCGCCGACGGGAGGGTGACGCAGAACGCGTGGGCCTTCATGCCGCTGCTGAGCGGTCTGGCCTCCCTGCTGAACTGGACCGGCTGGTCCTTCTACGTGCGCGCCGCGATCGTGTCGATCCTGGCCTCTGCCGGCGCGGCAGTCGTCATGGACCGCTTGCTCTCACCGGCCACCGGGCGCAGGGCCTCCCTGTGGGCCGTGGCACTGATCTGGTCCTCACCGTGCGCGGCGGTCCTCCAGGTCCCTTACGCCGAGTCCCTGGGACTGGTCATGGTGGGACTGACGCTGTGGCAGGCGAGCCGCGGGCGGGCTCTCGCGGCGATCCCCTTCGCGGTGGCCGCCTGCTTCGCCCGCCCCGTCGGGGTTCCCCTGGGGGCGGCACTGGGGCTGTGGTGGGCCTGGGAGGTGGCCTGCGCCCGAGGCTGGATCCCGCCCTCCTGGTTCCCACGTCTTCTACCCGGCCACGTCCCTCAGGCACCGAGCGCACGATGGCGGCTGCTGGTGCTGACGCTGGTCACCTGCTCGGCGGCTCTGACCTGGCCGGCCATCGCCTGGCTGGTCACGGGCCGGCAGGACGCCTACACAGCCACCGAGACCTCCTGGCGCGGGGCCGATCTGGCACTCTTCGTGCAGTGGGCGACCCGGTTGGGCGACTGGGTGGGCCCGCATCTGGGGCTGATGCTGCTCGCCGTCGTGCTGGTCGCGGTGACCCTGCTGCTGAGCGCCCCGGGCCTGCGCGCCCTGGGCCCCGCGGCCTGGTTCTGGTGCCTGAGCTACCTGCTCTACCTCCTGGCCTTCTTCGACCCGACGACGTCGGTACTGCGTCTCCTGCTGCCCCTGGCCCCGGTGGGCTGGGTGCTGGCCGCTGCGGCCTGCACCACCCGTAGGCGACTGGCACTGCTGGCGGCCTGCGTCGCCGGCCAGCTGGTGTGGGTCTCGTGGGTCTGGGACTTCGGCAGCGTCAGTGTTCACTGGGTACCGTGACCGGCTTCAGCTTGCGTGATCCGGCTGTAACCGACATAGGATGCCAATCATGACGCGTTCCTCCAGCAATTCCTTGGCGCAGCGGCTCATTGCCCTTATCAAGGAATTCACGCAGTTCGGCATGGTGGGCGCGCTTGCCTACGTGATCGACGTCGGCCTGTTCAACCTGTTCCAGCACGGGCCCGCAGGGTTCCTCTCCGGTCACCCTAACTCGGCCCAGCTTCTGGCCTCCTCGATCGCCACCGTCTTCTCCTGGCTGGCGAACCGCTACTGGACCTACCGGGGTCGAACCCAGAAGAACGTCGCTCGCGAGGCCACCCTATTCGTCCTGGCCAATCTGGGCGGGATCGTCATCACGCAGCTCTGTCTGCTCTTCACCCACCACGTGCTGGGACTGACCTCACCGCTGGCGGACAATATCGCGGCCTACGTCGTCGGCTTCGGCCTGGGAACCGCGTTCCGGTTCGTCTTCTACCACTACATCGTCTTCACCGGACACAAGGACCGTGGTGCCGGCGACGACGTCGAGCCCCAGCCCACTGCCGTTCATCCCTGAGCCGGCCCCGGACCGCCACGCCCTGACCACCGGACAAGGGTGCCCGATTCCACAGTCCGGACAGGACCACCCTCACGGCGTGGCCGCGAGGGGACCGCTTAGCCTTACCCGGTGACTGCTCTGACCGCCATGGCCCCAGCGCTCGATCTGCCCGCCACCCATCTTGCGTCCCTCCCCGCCGCTCACGCCCCGATGCTCGGCCCCAAGTGGCTCGACGCCGCCAACCTCATCACGACGATCGTCGAGTGGTTCGGCCCCTGGGCCATTGTCGGCGTCATGCTCGTCGTCTTCGCCGAGACCGGCTTGCTCATCGGCTTCTTCCTGCCGGGCGACTCCCTGCTCTTCACCCTGGGGATGTTCGTGGGCACCGGTCACGTCGGCGTGCACATCTGGGCGGCGGCGCCCCTCGTGTGGCTCGCCGCCATCGCCGGCAACCAGACCGGCTACCTCATCGGTCGCAAGGCGGGACCTGCGATCTTCAACCGGCCGGACTCCCGTCTCTTCAAGCAGGAGCATGTCGATCGCACCTCGGACTTCTTCGAGCGCCACGGGGGCAAGGCCGTCACCCTGGCCCAGTTCGTGCCGATCGTGCGCACCTTCACCCCGGTCATCGCCGGCGTCGGCAAGATGCACTACCGCCACTTCATCACCTTCAACGTCCTGGGCGCCACCTTCTGGGCCTTCGGCATCACCTGGCTGGGCTACTTCCTGGGTTCCTTCGAGTGGATCCGGGAGAACATCGACGCGATGATCCTTGTGATCGTCTTCATCTCGGTTGCGCCGATGCTCGCCTCCGCCATCTCGAAGTTCATCAGGTCCCGCCGTCAGAAGTCCTGACGCCTCCCCCTCCATTGCCTCGCGTTGCGCGAGCGGCCGGCAGCGGGTCAGAAGCGACGACGTCGGCCCACGGAGACCAGCGCGCCTTGCGGCAGGACGTTATTGGGGTCCAGGGACTTGGGGACGGCGTTGAGCAGGATCGAGAAGACGGCCGGCTTGCGCTGGGACAGTTCGATGCGGCCGCCGTCGGCCTCGACGAGATCCTTGGCCAGCGCCAATCCCACACCGGTGGAGCCGTATCCGGAGACATGCCGCTCGAAGACATGCGGGGCGATGTCCTCGGCCACGCCCTCGCCCTCATCGGCGACGTCGATGAAGACCGCGTGTCCGCCGTTGGCACTGCGCACACTCACCGTGGTTGTTCCCGCCCCATAGCGCAGGGAGTTCTCAACGACGGTGGCCAGGACCTGGGCCAGCGACCCGGGTGTGGCCAGGACCGGGTGCCTGATCTCATCGCTGAAGGTGATGGTGCGCCCGGCCTGCTCGAAGGCCGGCTCCCACTCCTCTCTCTGCTGGGCGAAGATGTCCTTGAGATGGAGGGCCTCCGTGGTCCCGCCTCCGGTTCGGCGTGAGACCTTGAGCAGGTCCTGGACGACACCGGTGAGCCGCTCAACCTGCTCCAGGCAGGCATGGGCCTCGGCACGCACCTCCTCCTCACCGGCGAGCAGCTCGATCTCCTCAAGGCGCAGGGACAGGCTCGTCAATGGCGTGCGCAGCTGGTGCGAGGCGTCGGAGGCGAACTGGCGTTCGGCGGCGATCCGCCCAGCCACTCGCTCCGCCGAGCGCACGAGCTCGGCCTGGACCAGGTCGATCTCCTCGATCCCCGAGGATCGCAGACGCGGCCGAACCTGACCGCTGCCGAGCTGTTCGGCCTCGGCCGCCAGGTAGATGAGGGGCGCGGAGATGCGCCGAGCAACCCGGGAGGCCACGACGGAGGCCGCTGTGAGCGCAGTACCGGTGAGAACCAGGACCGTGAGGATGACCGTGCCGATGATGGTGACCCGGTCCCCGCCTCCGGAGGTACGCAACGCGCTGGCGATCCAGGCGCCCCCCAGTGGCAGTCCCAGCAGGAGGACAGCCACGGACACCGCCGACATCGTCATCGTCATGGCGTAGCGACGCATGGCTGCCCTTCCTTCAGACGCGATCGGTTCTCCGAGGCGGCCCCAGGACTCAACGGCGTCTGAGAACCGTCCCGGTCAGTGACTCTCAGCCGATGGTCAGGCGGTAGCCGTCCTCCTGGGCCAGCAGAAGGGCGGGCCGCTCCTCGTCGTCACCGAGCTTGCGGCGCAACCATGTCACGTGCATCTGCAGGGTCTGCGGGTTCCCGGTGGGATCCTCACCCCAGACCTCCTTGAGAATGTCCTCGCCCGAGGCAACCTCGCCTCCAGCACGCACCAGGACTCGCAGCAGCTCGAACTCTCGCGTCGTCAGCTGCAGCTCCCGTGAGCCGACGAAGGCCCGGTGGGCTGCGACGTCGACCCGGATGTCTCCAACGATCAGCTCGTCCTCCGTGGCCTCCCCCGAGGCGCGGCGAACCTGAGCCCGCACCCGGGCCAGCAGCTCCGCCAGGCGGAAGGGCTTGGTGACGTAGTCGTCTGCCCCGGCGTCCAGGCCGACGACGAGATCGGAGTCCTCGCTGCGCGCAGTGAGCATGAGGATCGGGATGGTCAGGCCCTGGGCGCGCACCTGACGGGCCACGTCCAGACCGTCGATGTCTGGCAGTCCCAGGTCCAGAACGATGATGTCAGCGGCCGAGACCTCCTCGAGGGCGCCTTTGCCAGTGCCGTGAGTAAGGACCTCGTAGCCCTCGCGTCCAAAGGCGCGGGCGAGGGGCTCGGAGATAGCGGGGTCGTCTTCGACGAGCAGAACAGTTGTCACATCCGCGATGTTAGGCGACGACGCAACGACCCGCCATCATCTCAGGGGTGGAGAAGATGCCAATACGAGACCCGAAACGAGCGGGCCGAGCGCCCCACGCCCGCGGGGCAGAACGGGTTTCTCATGAGATACAGCGACAAACCGCGATCCAGATGTGACATGTCAACGGCCGGAGGACCAATGAATAACGAGATGGTAACGGACGCTTCAGGCCCTGCGGGGCGCCCTCAGAGCCGGACTGGAGAAGTCCTCTCCAACGACCAGGGCACGATCTGCCCCAGCCCCTTGGCCACGACCTCATGACACTGCCCCACCCGGTACCTGCTGGCCTCAGACGAGCGGAGGATGGCCATAGCAGTCGCCTCATCCAGACGAATGCTGCCGGGCTCGGCCGCATCCACGAGCCGCGAGGCCAGGTTGACGGTCGGGCCGAAGACGTCTCCTGAGCGAGAGATGACCCGCCCCTCAACGAGACTGGCCCTCACCCGGATGGCGTCCGGCCCCTTCTGGAGCTCATCGACCAGGGCGGTGACGACATCGGCCGCGACCAGCAGGTCGTCGGAGATGTACATGACGGCATCGCCGATCGTCTTGACCACGCGAGCCCCCCGCGAGGTGATGACGTCACGGGCCGTGTTCTCGAAGCCCTCGAGCATGTGGGTCAGGGCCGCCTTGCTCATGCCCTGAGCGCGCTGGGTGAAGGAGACGATGTCGACGAACCCCAGGGAACGGATGAGCGGATAGAGATCGGGGCCGGTGTCCTCGCGCCCACGGGCGGAGACTTCTGCATCGGTACGCCCCAGGATCGAGGCCATGTGACGGCGCCAGACATAGTTCAGCTGACGCGACAGGAGGTCCACGAGACTGTCGATGCGGTCGAGGGCCACCAGCCTCGCCGAGGTGTCGTCCAGGCTGAGACGTTCGCTGAGGTCGGTCACGAAGGTCTCCAGCTCCCACAGGACCAGGCGGTCCATCGTGTAGGACTGGGCTCTCAGGAGCTCGAGCACGCTGGCCGCGGCCAGGGCTGATTCGCTGGTCTCATCGAGCAGCGTCGCAGTGTCTTGCAGCGCGGCGACATCCTGCTCAGTGAAGTGGACCGCATCGGGAGTGACGTCGGCGAAGCCCATGGCGCGCCAGAACTTCTGCGCCGTCTCCAGGCTGGTCCCCGCCCTGCGGGCCAACTCGGTCAGGGTGAGGCTGGGAGCCTCCCCCAACAGCAGGTGCTCGTGCCCCGCCAGGGTGGTCCGCTCCGCAGGCCCCGCCCCGACGGTGGTCTCACTTTCCACACGTTGGGTATCCGCGTGAGCCTTCTGCCGGGCGCCTTCCTGGACCCCGAGTGAGTCCGCTGCGCGCCCATTGCTCGCTTGGCTGTCTAGTATCACCGTGCCAGAGTAGCGCAGATCACACGCCAATGCCTGTCGAGAGAGTATCCGCCCAGGATGGCAGCCAGTCCGCACCACTCATTCCTCCTTTCGCAGGCTCAGCCTGTGACACGCACCAGCGTGACGTCGCCCGCACGAACCTCGGTATCACCCGCCTGATTGCGCAGCACCAGGGCGGGGGTGACATCGACAGCCAACCCGCTGAGCTCACCGTCGGGAGCCTGAACACTGACGTGCTGTCCCAAGGTGGTCAGGGCAGCGCGCAGCTCGCGCCCGAGGGCCCCGTCCCCGGCGTCGACGTCGCCGCAGACCTCCTCCCACTGCTCCAGGCGCCGGACCAGCTGATGGCCGATCGCATTGAGGACGACCTCTGCGACAGCTGCGTGCGCAGAATCACCGTCCGCGTCGACTGCGCCGAGGGTGCGCAATGAACCCGCCCATGCCACCGGCAGGTCGTCGACCTCCTGCCCGATATTGACGCCAATGCCGAGAATGACCGTCGGGGCCTCATCGCGACCGGCGGGCCCCTCGTCGGCCACCGGCAGCTGAGTGGTGCAGCCCTCGGAGGGCTCCGGAGTGACGAGCTCACTGAGCACGCCGGCGATCTTGCGGGTGCCGGCCCAGCCGGGCACCGGAGCGACCACCGTCGAGCTCTCGGGTACGGCAACGACGTCATTGGGCCACTTGGTACCCATCCTCCAGCCGCGCCCCCTCACGAAGGGCTCCAGCGTGTCGCGCACGGCCAGGCCGGCCAGCAGCGGCATCCAGGTCAGCAGCCGCGCCGGAACGAGGGGCCGCAGGACCACCGACACCAGGAGGGCGCCGTCATCGGGAGTGACCCACGCACGCCCGGATCGCCCCCTGCCCGCAGTCTGCCTCAGCGCACGAAGGGCTGACAGGTGGGGCCAGGCCTCTGCCTCGGGGCCCCTCAGGGCGCTGCGCAGATCGTCCTGGGTGGAGCCGGTGACGGGGACGGTGACGAGACGCGAGAAGGGACTGCCGCTTGTGCTCATGAACCGAGCCTAGCGGGCGGCGCCGTATAGGGTGACACCGTGATTCTCCTGGCATCCAAGTCATCCGGCCGCTTGGCCACCCTGCAAGCCGCTGGCGTCGAACCGCTGGTGCGAGCCTCCTCCGTCGACGAGGAGGCCGTACTTCACGAGCTGGCCCAGCGGCGCCGAACCACAGGTCTGGCAACCCCGAGCGCCGCCGAGCAGGTACAGGCCCTGGCTCGAGCCAAGGCGCTCGACGTCGCAGCCTCCATCGACCCGCAGGATGCCGAGGTGATCGTGGGCTGCGACTCGATGCTGGAGATTGACGGCCGCGTGGTCGGCAAGCCCGTCAACGCCGCCGATGCCCGCGAGCGTTGGCGGACGATGAGCGGGAGCACCGGCACCCTGCACACGGGGCACTTCCTGGTACGCACCGTCGATGAGGCCATCGCTGAGGGGGTCAGCTCGGCCACCATCCGCTTCGGCTCCCCCTCTCAGACCGAGATCGACGCCTACATCGCCAGCGGCGAGCCACTGGGGTGCGCGGGAGCCTTCACCATTGACGGTCTGGGTGGCGCCTTCATCGAGGGAATCGATGGCGACCCCCACGGGGTCGTCGGCATCTCTTTGCCGCTACTGCGCCGGCTGCTGGCAGATCTAGGGGTGCGCTGGACAGACCTGTGGGCGCCGCCGGTCGGCAAAGGAACCGACTGACGAGCCCACCGATCCGCGGACAATCGATGCGATGCGTCAGGATGCCGAGGACGCCGACACCGCCGACACCCCGGATTCATCCGGAGCCTGAGCGACGACCTTCATGAGCTCAGCCAGAGCGACCTGCTGCTCCCGACTGAGACGGTCGATGACGTGTCGACGCACGCCGTCGAGGTGCACTGGGGCAGCCCTGCGCAGGAAGTCGAGGCCGGCCGGAGTCAGCGCGCAGTTGACGCCACGACGATCCGAGTCGCAGGAGCTGCGCTCGACGTAGCCCACATTCTCCAGACGCCGGACCGTGTGGGTCAGCCGGGAACGGGAGTGAGAGACGTGCTCGGCCAGGGTGGACATGCGCAGCGTCTGCTCCGGCGCCTCCGACAGACGCACCAGGATCTCGTACTCGTGCATGGAGATGCCGCAGCCGGCTTCGAGCTCCCGGTTGAGGCGGGCGGTGACAGAGGTCGAAGCCGCCAGGAAGGCGCGCCAGGCATCCATCTCGATCTCATCGAGCCGGCGGAAACCCCCCTGCATTGACTGCTCTGAGGAGTCGCTCTGTCCGCAGGCCTCAGCAGGTACCTGCCCACAGGTACCTGCCGACTCCTGGCCGCACTCGGCCCGGCCGGCGACCTCAGCCGACTCCTGGCTGTAGGTGGCTTCGACGGCTTCCTGATCGCTCTGGGTCCACTTCATCTCGACGTCCTCAGTATAGGCCGCCGGCTCCACCATTGTCCGCTCTGCAGTAATCACCTTATTGACTCCTCTCAGCACCGACCCGTATAGGCCGCGAGCCCTCAAGCACTCACTTGTTGTCTGCCTTTGGCTTTCATACAAGTGCAAGCCCGCTCCTTTTTTATCACACTCGGTCAGAGCGTCAGCATGTCGATACAGCCACCCAGAAGATCAGACAACCTGTCCAGGACCATCAACGTCAGCGACTTTCAGTTGATATAGCGGGAAACTCGGAGAGCTCCAGCCATCCCGGAAAGAAATTCTCGCCCCGCCTTCACGCCACCCTGACATCCATCAGATTGACAGTGTAATTACCCATCTTTGTCACGTCATCATCCCCACCGACCGATGATTGGAGGGGGTCTACAATTCATTTCAACCCTCTCATCTCGCGGGCACCTAGACAACACTGAATCGCCGTCAGATTTCTCTCCAGCGGGTAATCATTTTTTCCTCACGAAGTGACAGGTGCCCGATCAGCCCCCACCTCCGCCGTGCCTCCAGATCCGGCCGGCCGTCGTCACCGTCGCCGCAGGACAGGGCGGCCCGCCTGGACGATGGCACCGGTGTCGAGGTCGACGACGAGAGTCGCACCGACGAGCTCCCCATCTCCTCGAGGAGACGCCGGAACATCGGCTGAACCAATGAATTCCAAGCCAATGTGTCGATGAGACGAAGACTGGACGAGCGCGAGACTGAGCGCACCGACGAGAAGCCCGTGAGCGACGACGCCATTCGTGCCGGCTCGCAGTCCGGCCTTGGCAGCCTTGCCGGGCAGGAGGTGGACGGGGTTGCGATCTCCGGTGACCTCCGCCCAGGAGGCGATATCACCGTAGGTGAGCCAGCAGGACCTGGCGCCAGAGGACGGATCAATTCCGGCCCCGCCGTCCGTGATTTCCCACCCCCCGGATGCCGTCGGACGGGCCTCGGCGCGACGGGCGACCTCATGGGTCACGTGCCAGTCCCCCGTTCCCACCTCCACCCGAGTCGTCGCTCGAAGGAGCTCCCAACCCGCTCGATGGATCTGTCGGATCACCAGTCCGCCAGGATCGGCGGAGCTCACTGCGGCCTCGGTGCTCAGATGAGCCGGAGTCATGCGGCAACGACGGTGCAGCAGACCATCCCAGGAGGCGCTGCCTCGATGCCTCCGCATCCACTCCTGGAGCTGTCGCATGGCCAGAACGGCGGGGAGAATCGCCGTCGCACCGCGCAGAGCAAGGCGGCCAGCCGTGGGACTGGAGGGCCCAGGCGACGCGGAGGGCTCGGCGGATTCCGTGGCGAGAATGCCGGCGAGGACCGCTGCGAGCCGCTCGACGACGTCGTCACAGGGACCAGGAGTGTTCACGTCGCCGATGCTAGGCGGCAGCCACCTCGGGCACGACGAAGCCCCGCCGACATCATGCCGACGGGGCTTGATCCTGACGTCGCAGGTGGCTGCGACAGAGTCCGGAACGCGCTTGCTCAGCGGGTCTCGCGGTGCTCGGTGTGCTTACCGCAGCGAGCGCAGAACTTGGCGATGCTGAGACGGTCGGGGGTGTTCCGACGGTTCTTCTTGGTGATGTAGTTGCGCTCCTTGCACTCCG
>ERZ773067.2157-NODE-2157-length-10081-cov-2.477957_pt1 | contig 10081 bp, 12 predicted proteins | sample MGYA00580622_ERZ773067 | MGnify/ENA primary metagenome ERZ773067 (study PRJEB29015, sample SAMEA2737998) | human oral metagenome | biome: human oral; feature: human-associated habitat; material: dental | place: China | collected 2113 ...
TCCGTATCCGGGAGAATTTCCCGGGCAAGGATAAAAATCCCCGGATCGGAAATAATCACCGCATCCGGCCCCATGTCCCGCAGCTCCGTAAAGTACTCTCTGGCCGCCGCCAGATCCTGGTTATGTCCCAGAATATTGGCGGTGACAAAAACCTTTTTTCCCCTTTCATGGGCGTAGGCAATGCCTGCCCTCATATCCTCCGGGGAAAAGTTCTTAGCCTTGGCCCTGAGGCCAAAGGCTTCTCCCCCGATGTATACTGCATCCGCCCCATAGTCAATGGCAGTGATCAGCACCTCCAGACTGCCGGCGGGAATCAATAATTCAATGTTCATATTCTTCCTGTTTCCCCCTGGATGCCCTTTTCATGCTGACACAAACCCCGTCTCCAATGGTATACACCCCGCTTAAAAACCGGGGATCCCTTAAAAGAGCTTCTATAAACTGCCGCATCCGGGTATGAATGGTTCGATCCCTTCTGTTGGAAAGAGCAAAGGGGGACAGCGCAATGTCCCCCTCCTGCAGACAATTATCGGATACCAGCAGGGCTCCCGGGGCCATCATCTTTATCAAAAAAGGAAGCCAACGGATATACTGGGCCTTGGCGCCATCCAAAAATATAAAGTCAAAAACCTCCTCCCGGGCCAAATCCTTTAAAATCTCCCCTGCATCCCCCTGTTTTTGTATAATCTGATCCAAAACACCGGCCCTGGAAAAATGCAGGGCTGCTCTTTGAACCCGGGCCGGATCCTTTTCTATGGTGATGATGTCTGCATCCGGGGCAGATTCTGCCAAAACCAGAGTGGAATACCCCACAGCAGTGCCGATTTCCAAAATCCTTCCAGGCTTTGCCAGGGTAAGCAAAAGCCGCAAAAGATTTTCCACATCCCCCCGGATAATGGGGATATACGCTTCAAAGGCATAGAGCCGGATCTCCTCCAAAAGCCCCCCTCTTTTCGGCGTGACCATCTCCAGATACTCTAAGATCCGGCTATTTAGCATCACGGCCTTCTTCCTGTCCTGCATCGATCTGCTCCAGCATTTCTCTGGAGCTTTGGGAGGAATTAAAGGTATAGTTCCCCGGGTGCATCTTAATACCAAAAAACCGGTACTGCACCTCAAAGGCAAACCTGTCTGAAATCACCTTCTTGTCATACAGCATCTGCGCCACATCCCTGGCACTGCTGCCCTGGGCAATTTCCACCTGTACATCCCTCCCGGGAGGAGCATCCACCCGGGAGGCGTAGAAAATACTGTGGCCAAACTGATAGGCCCCTGCAATTCCCCTGGCCGAAACCAGCAAAACCAGAACATACAGCAAAATCCGTATGCCCCCCCATACCAGGGGTTTTTGAGGTTTTTGGGGTTGTTTACTTCTGTCTTCGTTCATCCTTGCCACCTGTTTTCCAGAGCCGATCCCTGGAAAAACCCTAGTTTACTTCCATGATAATAGGCAGGATCACAGGATTTCTCTTCATTCGTTTCCATAAAAAGTCACTTAAGGAATCCCGGATCATATTTTTGATCTTGGACCAGTCATTGATTTTTGCATGCAGACAATCGCTGACTGCCTCCCTTACCACATGGGTAGCCTCATGCATCAAATCTCCCGACTCCCGCACATAGACAAAGCCCCGGGATACAATATCCGGCCCGGATAAAAGCTTGTTGGTGCCATGCTGCAAGCTCATGGTCACAATAATAATGCCGTTTTGGGAAAGACTTTGCCGGTCCCGCAGGACAATATTGCCTCCCACACCCAGACCGTCTACAAAGACGCCTCCGGCCTCCACATGGCCGGTGATTTTACAGGAATCCTGGCTTAGCTCCACCACATCCCCGCTGCTCATCATCAGGATATTCTCCTCTGGAATCCCCACGGCCACGGCCAGTCCCCTTTGGGCCATGCGATGACGGTATTCTCCATGGACCGGCAGAGAAAACCTGGGCTTTAACAAGGCATACATCAGCTTAATCTCCTCCTGGCGTGGCCGGACACATGGGTGTCCTGGAAAATCACCTCCGCCCCCTTCATGGAAAGCTCATTGATCACCTTGGATACCGCCTTTTCATTGCCGGGAATCGGGGTAGAGCTCATAATAATCACATCCGTGGGACCGATCTCCACCTTGCGGTGAATGGAAGCTGCCATTCTGGAAAGAGCCGCCATACTCTCTCCCTGGCTTCCTGTGGTGATTAAAACCGTTTTTTCCGGAGGATAATCCTTTAAATGCTCAATCTCAATCAGGGTTCCCTCAGGAATATCAATGTATCCCAAGTCATTGGCGGTACCAATGACATTTACCATGCTGCGGCCCTCCACCACCACCTTCCTGTCATAGCGGTAGGCGGTGTTAATGATCTGCTGCACCCGGTCCACATTGGAGGCAAAGGTGGCCACAATGATCCGGCTGTTTTTATGCTCTGCAAAAATAATATCGAAGGTTCTTCCCACGGTGCGCTCCGACATGGTAAAGCCGGGGCGGATGGCATTGGTGGAATCGCAAAGCATGGCCAGGCAGCCGTTTTTTCCGATCTCTGCCATTCGTCCCAGATCCGCTGCATCTCCAAACACCGGCGTATAGTCCACCTTAAAGTCTCCTGTATGGAAAATGGTTCCTGCCGGAGAGAAAATAGCCAGGGCAGCGGCATCTACAATGGAATGGTTGGTTTTAACAAACTCCACCTTGAAGTCTCCCAAGGTCACGGTATCCCCGTATTTTACCACATTCATCCTAGTGGTTTTGTCAATCTGATGCTCCTTCAGCTTTCTTTCAATCAAGGCACAGGTAAGCCGGGTGCCAAACACCGGCACATTCAGCTGTTTTAGGATATAAGGAAGGGCGCCGATATGGTCCTCATGTCCATGGGTAATGCAAAAGCCCTTTACCTTGTCAAAATTGTCCTTTAAATAGCTGATATCCGGAATCACCAAATCAATTCCCAGCATATCATCCCCGGGGAAGGCCAGTCCGCAGTCCACCACCAAAATACTGTCTCCATATTCAAAGGCAGTGATATTCATGCCGATCTGTTCCAAACCGCCCAGGGGAATCACCTTCACCTTTTTCCCGTTTTTCCGGGTGGTTCTGGTTTTTTTCTTACGCCCGTTATTTTCCATCAGGATACTGGAAATCTGCTCCTCCAAGGTGGGCACAGCCTTCCCTGCAGGCTTGACATACCTGGTTTTTTTCTCCAGGGATTTATCCTCTTCCAGGGGGAGAGTCAGCTGCGTTCCCTCTAAAACGGATTCTGCTGCCGTCTTTCTGGTTCTTCTGGCCGCCGGCTTTTTTTCTGTTTTATCCGCCTTTTCTGTTTTGGTCTGTTCATGCTTTTTCCGTGCATTTACGGTTTTTTCTTTTTTGGGAGGCTTCTCCTCCCCCGGTGCATCCTGCAAATTCTTATTTGCTTCATTAATCTTTTGAATGGCTTTTAACGGATTGTATTCGTTATCACTCAATCTTTCACTTCCTTTCCTCTGGGTTTATTTAATCAAATCTGCATCTTCCATGAGAGAACGGAAAACTTCATAGGCCTGATCCATTTCATTGTCGTTGTCTACAAATTCGTATACAACCTCTTCATCGGTGTCCTCCACCTCCTTCAGAATATAGCAGGTTCCATCCCCCTCTCCGTCTTCCTCATCCGTGACCAGAATATAGTTCACACCCTTCACCTGGGCTCTTTCTAAAATATAAAAGTTCAGCTCATCCCCTTTACCGTCGGTTAATACAATCTTGTTTTCCAAGGCCATTTCCCTCCATAAACTCCTGTAAAATAATCGCTGCTGCCACCTGGTCAATTACCTGTTTTTGATTCTCCCTTTTGACGCCGCTTTCCTCTAAAATATCCCTGGCTGCAAAGGTGGTAAGACCCTCGTCTTGAAGGAGAATGGGCACAGATGTACGCTTTTCCAGCTTTTCTTTAAATTCCAAGGTACGGCGCACCCGCTCCCCCTGGGCTCCGTTTAAATGCCTGGGAAGCCCCAGCACAATCTGGGAAATCTCCTTTTCCTCAATGATGGCGCAAAGCCTGGCCAGGGATCTTCGCAGCTTGTTTTCCTCTTTTCTCCAAATGGTCTCAAAGGGCTGCGCTGTCAGCCCCAGGGCATCGCTTAGGGCCACCCCAATGGTTTTGGCCCCGTAATCCAGACCCATGATCCTCATGGCTTTCTTATCCTTTGCAAAATTCTCTCTCCTAAAAAACCCGGCCAAAACGGCCGGGTGAAAAGGGCATAGCTATCCCCTTAAAATGACCTCGCCCCACCAGGTCCGTTACGCAGCTTAATCAGTTGTATAGGCCAAGCCTACTCCAATCTTGTATTGATATAGCTTTTTAGAAGTTCTTCCACGATCTCATCCCGCTCTACCCGCATAATCAGGCTTCTAGCGCTTTTATGACTGGTGATATAGGTAGGATCCCCAGACATAATATATCCTACCATCTGATTCACCGGGTTGTAGCCCTTTTCCTTTAATGCCTCATACACAAGCTCTAAAACCTGGCTGACAACCATTTTTCTCTCCTGCACAGCCTTAAAGTACTGTGTATTCCCAACATCCATCATACACCTGCCCTCTTATAATACTCTGTATTCTAAACGAAAACCCCATTTATTGCAAGACAAAATCCCCTACTCCATGTATAAAAGCTCTGGAGTTAAAAAGCCCAAAACCCTTCCCTTCACCAAAGTATTGGGTTTTTGATCCTTCTTTTTCACAGCCACCCGCACATATTCCCTGGTATAGCCTGTCAGATATGTCTCTCCTTCCCGGGAAAATTCCTCCTCTGTGAGGATTTCCTCCTCCCATCCCAGCCTTTCCCTTCGAAAGGCCTCGGCCTTCTTTGCATTCAGACCTTGAAAGAGTGCGGCTCTTCTTTGCTTTTCCTCTGAAGAAATCTGCTTTTCCATTTTCGCCGCTCTTGTGCCCTCCCGTTTGGAATAGGGAAAAATATGGGTTTCATAAAATCCCACCCTTTGGACAAAGGCCAGACTTTCCAGGAATTCCTCCTGGGTTTCCCCGGGAAATCCCACAATAATATCTGTGGTAACAGCAGGTGCAGGGAAATGTCTGCGGATGGCCTCCACCCCCTGGTAAAATTCCTCTGTGGTATAGCGCCGGTTCATCCTTTGCAAGGTGGCATTGCAGCCGCTTTGAAGACTCAGGTGGAAATGGGGGCAAAACTTTGTATTTTTTTTCAATCCCTCCAAAAATCCCTCTGTAATAATTCTAGGTTCCAGGGAGCCCAGGCGGATCCGCTCCAATCCCTCCACTCCTTCCATGGCATTCAAAAGCTGCAAAAGCCCGTTGTGCTGCAAAAAGCCCTCGTCATTTTCCTCCCGCCTGGTACATTCTTCCATCCGGGCATTGTAGCTTTGATCGGAAAAATCCACCCCATAGGAGGAGAGATGAATCCCCGTCAGCACCACCTCCCTGCAGCCTCCCCTTACCAAAGTCTGCACCTCCTCTAAAACATCCTCCATTGTCCTGCTGCGCACCCGCCCTCTTGTAAAGGGAATGATGCAATAGGTACAAAACTGGTTGCAGCCGTCGGTAATTTTTACAAAGCCCCGGGTATGTCCTGTTTTCCTTGGCACCCTTAGCTTTTCAAATTCTCTGATCTTTGCCATGTCCTCCAGGAAATCCTTTTTTTTCCGGCTGCGGTAATATCCCTCCAGAATATGGACCATTTCCATTTTCCGATCATTGCCCACCACCAGATCCACCCTAAGGTCTTCCTTTAATTTCTCTGCAGCTGACTGGACATAGCACCCGGCTGCCACCACAATGGCCTGGGGATTTCTTTTTCTGGCCCGATGGAGCATCTGCCTGGATTTTTTATCCGCCACATTGGTTACGGAGCAGGTATTCACAATGTATACATCCGCCCTTTCCTCAAAATCCACGGTTTTATATCCCGCATCCTCCATCAACTGCTGCATGGCCTGGGTTTCCACGATATTTACTTTGCAGCCCAGGGTATGAAACGCTACTGTTCTCATAAAAACCTTTCTATGGTCAAGGCAGGGAAAAACATTTTATCTTTGCCCTACTTCTTATTGACTTTAAAATAAAATATAGGTAGGATAGAAAAAGCAAAACGATTTACAAGGGGCTATCCCCGGCATATGGATGAACGGAGGTTATAATATGAAAACAGTTCAAATTTCATTGAATTCCATTGACAAGGTAAAATCTTTCGTAAACGAGTTATCAAAGTATGATGTAGACTTTGACCTGGTTTCCGGAAGATATGTAATTGATGCAAAGTCAATCATGGGTATTTTCAGCCTGGATCTTTCCAAGCCCATTGATTTAAATATCCACGCAGACGCAGACAGCAACTTAGACCAGATTTTGGAGGCTCTTAAGCCCTACATTATTGCATGATGCAAGCCCCCCAAGGGGGGCTTTTTTATTTACACAATACCCTTTCCCTGGTGGCCAGGGCCGTCTCCATCATGGCTTCGATTTCTCCCTGGAGCTTTTCCTCGGATTTTTGGATCTTTTCCAGCACCGGCCTGGTAACGGGATGCTTTGCCACAAAAATGGTGCAGCAGTCCTCATAGGGTTCAATGGAGGTTTCAAAGCTGCCGATTTTTTCAGAAATGGCCACGATTTCCTGCTTGTCAAAGCCGATTAAGGGGCGGAATACCGGCAAAAGAGCAGCGGCATCCGTCACCACCAAGGAATCAATGGTCTGGGAGGCCACCTGTCCGATGCTCTCCCCTGTAATCAGCGCCTGATCCTTATTTTCTATGGCAATCCTTTGGGCAATCTCCATCATATACCGGCGCATGATAATGGTCAGCTCGTCATGGGGGCAGTTCTCATAGATATAGAGCTGGATCTGGGTAAAGTTTACAATGTACAGATTGATGGGACCTGCATAGCCTGCCACAATGGCAGCCAGATCCATCACCTTTCGCTTGGCCCGCTCTGAGGTATAGGGAGGCGCATGGAAATATACCGCCTCAATCTGCACCCCTCTTTTGGCAATCATATAGCCTGCCACAGGAGAGTCAATTCCCCCGGATAACAAAAGCATGGCCCGTCCATTGGTGCCCACAGGCATGCCCCCGGGCCCTGGGATTTCCAGGGAATAGAGATTGATATGGGTGCGGATTTCCACCCGGAGCCGTACCTGGGGCTGTTTTACATCCACTTTCATCTGGGGAAAGGCATGCAAAATGGCCTCCCCCAAAGCCGCATTAATGCTTTCTGAGGTGCCGGGATAGGATTTGTCCGCCCTTCTGGTATCCACCTTAAAGGTGAGATTCTTCTCAGGATAAACCTGGTCCATATAGTCCACCACGGCCCTTTTGAGATTTTCAAAATCCTTATCCAAAATCCGCACCATGGGGCAAATGCTTACAATTCCAAAAACCCGGCTAAGCCGTTCCGTTACCCGGGTATAATCATAGTCCCCCTTGGTTTCCACATAAATTCTTCCCAGCTCCTTGGTTACAGTAAATTCCCCCGGTTCCCGGCGCAAAGTGTTGCGGATCTGCTTCATCAGGGCATCCTCAAAACGGTAGCGGTTCTTTCCCTTAACCCCGATTTCTCCGTATTTAATTAAAAAAGAATGATATTCCATTATCTCCTCACAAATCTTCTTAACAGAGGCAAAAGCGCCCGGAACTGTTTCAAAAAGTATTCCCCCTCCTCCAAAGTGGTATCCCTGGAAAAGGACAGCCGAATGGTGGAGGCAGCCTCCTCTTCCCTTAAACCAATGGCCCGCAGGGTGCCGGAGATCCCGGGATGGCTGGAGGAGCAGGCAGCGCCGCTGGACACATAGATCCCCTTCTCTTCCAGAGCGTGAAGCAGCACCTCGCTGGGAATCCCCTCTACCCTAAGGCTGAGAATATGGGGAACGCCCTCCTCCAGACAGGAATTGCTGTACACCCCCTCCACATCAGAAAGACCCTTGATAATACATTCTGAAATGTTCCGAATCTCCTCCGTGGTTTTTGCCAGATCCGAATAGGCCAGCTCTCCGGCCAGTCCCAGACCTGCAATCCCCGGGGCATTTAAGGTACCGCTGCGAAGCCCCCTTTGCTGTCCCCCGCCAAAAAGCAATGGAGCCAGCTTCACCCCGGAGGCGGCATATAAAAATCCCACCCCCTTGGGACCCTGCAGCTTATGTCCCGAAACAGAGAGCAGGTCAATCCTCCAGTCCTTTACCCGTATGGGAAGCTTGCCAAAAGCCTGGACGGCATCCACATGGAAAAGGGTGTGGGGATTGGCTGCCTTAATCAAAGGCCCAAAACAGTCCACCGGCTCTATGGCTCCCATTTCATTGTTTACATACATAATGGAAACCAGAATGGTATCCTCTCGAAGGGCTTCTTTCAAAGCCCTCTGGGATACCTGCCCCCTTTTGTCCACTGGCAGCACCGTCAGTTCAAACCCCTCCTCCTGCAAGGCCTCCAAGGGCCGATATACCGCCGCATGCTCTATGGCAGAGGTGATGATATGCCTTCCCTGTCTGGCATTGGCTCTGGCAGCTCCTGTCAGAGCCAGGTTATTAGATTCTGTGCCGCCGGAGGTGAAAAGGATTTCCTTTGGCTGGGCCCCGATGCATTTCCCGATGCGGGATGCGGCCTGACGGATGTACTCCTCCGCCTCCACCCCCTTTTTATGTCTGGCACCGGGGTTGGCATAGTCTGCTTCCATGGTTTTTACCATCAGCTCTATCACTTCTTTTCGAACCCTTGTGGAGGCTGCATTGTCAAAATAAACGTCCATTTCTATTCCTCCAGCCTGAACATAATATTTCCCAGCAGAGCAACTCCGGCGGTTTCTGTGCGCAGAATGCGTCTTCCCAGGGTAATGGGGATAAAGCCTGCTTTTTGGGCCAGCTTTACCTCCTCCTCTTCAAATCCTCCCTCCGGGCCGATCAGCACCGCCACATCCTCCCCGGGCTTTAATTCTCCCAGGATTTTTCTGGTTTGATCCATGCCCTGGGCTTTTTCATAGGGCATCAGCTTCACCGGCAGATTCCCCACCTGCTCCAAAGCCTCCTCCAAAGCCACAGGAAGCTGCACCTGGGGAATGAGGCTTCTGTTAGACTGCTTGGCGGCTCCTTCTGCAATGGCCTGCCAGCGCTGTCTTTTCGCCTCTTTTTTTCTGCCCTCCAATCGTACAATACACCTTTTGGTAATAACAGGAAGAACTTGATGGACTCCCAGCTCAATGCTTTTTTTCAAAATATCCTCCATCTTATCCCCCTTTGGCAGTCCCTGTAAAAGGAATACACGGGAGGGAAGCTCCCTGGCCCCCACATGCTCCTGGGTCACCGCCAGCTCCACCTGCTCCGGGGTGATGGCTGTAATTTCACATAGATAATCCCAGTCCTCTCCGGTGCTGATTAAAAGCATCTCTCCCGGCTTCATACGAAGCACCAAAGAGATATGGGCCACATCCTTCCCGGTAATAAAGGCCCTTTTTCCCTGCATTTGATCCGGCGTGATAAAAAAATGATACATCTAACTCCTTTTTGCGATGATGCTGACCCATTCTCCCAGACGGCGCACCTCCAAAAGAGCAAGTCCCGGCTCCTTCAAAAGGGCTTGCACCACCGCCTCCTCCTTGGTGTTGATAATGCCGGAGGCAATGAATATCCCGCCGGGTTTTAAATGATCCGGAATGATGGGAATCAGACCTGTAATCACCGGCGCTAAAATATTGGCAAGCACCAGATCATAACATCCCAGGGAATCCCGAAAAGCCCGGTCTGTTAAAATATCTCCCCAGGCAGCAAAAAACTGCTCCGGGGCAATGCCATTGGCCCGAAGGTTGTCAGCAACCGCCGGGGCCACATTTTCATCCACATCAATGCCACACACCTGGCCTGCCCCAAACTGCAAAGCTGCAATCCCTAAAATACCGCTGCCGGTGCCCACATCCAGCACCCTGTACTGAGGCGGCAGTGTATTTTTGTAAAGCTCCATGGCCTCTATACACAGTCTGGTGGTTTCATGGGATCCGGTGCCAAAGGCGGTTCCCGGATCAATCTGAATCATGGCATCAAAGGAAAGCCCCTTTGGAATCTCCTCCCAGGTGGGTTTTATTAAAAGGCT
>ERZ773067.2159-NODE-2159-length-10076-cov-15.698733_pt1 | contig 10076 bp, 9 predicted proteins | sample MGYA00580622_ERZ773067 | MGnify/ENA primary metagenome ERZ773067 (study PRJEB29015, sample SAMEA2737998) | human oral metagenome | biome: human oral; feature: human-associated habitat; material: dental | place: China | collected 2113 ...
AATCGGGTAAATCTACCCCCATCTGTTCTAATCTTAAACTTAAATAAGCGTTGAAAATTAGGACAAGTAGCATATTCCATTACCAGATAAGAAATGGTTGATAAGTCAGCTACTTTTCCCTAGCTATAGCCGATAATGACTTCACTCATCTTTAGCATCGAAAACTTATGCTAATTACCCCCGCTACCCCCGATATTGCGGGCATTAGCAGGTCCCATGTTCGACTACGATGGGTCAGACCTTATACACTAGGGGTCGTCCACAACTTTCCCGATTTTGTTGGCTTTCTATTCGGGAATGTTCCGTTAAATAAACACCGCTGGACACATTCCCCGCCTTGGCGGGGATAAGGCCTAGCAATTGTTGCACACCGCGCAATTGCTAGGCCTTTCGAACATATAATCACACGCAACAAAAATTTCGACGGTTTTAGGGAATAATGATCGGTATAACCGATAGGAGCCATCAACAATAGGAACAGCCATGACCGACCCCTAACCTAATAGCTAATTAGCTACAGTCCCAGGTGAGGAACGTTCCCCACCTTTGTCGTCACCGTGCGCCAAGCTGCATACAATACGGAGCCATAACCGCATAACCATAACCGGATATTTTGGAGAAAGCCATGAACCGACCACCAGTTGCACAGCCCCCGCTTTCCTGTAGAAAAGCCTGGGCAAAATACAACCGGAAGGACCAATCGTGGATGCCGCTCTATCGGCACCTGGACGATGCCGCCTGCACTGCTGCCATGCTCTGGGACTCATGGCTGCCGGAAAACGCGCGCCGAATCATCGCCGAACCATTCAGAAATGGGGATGATGACGGCCTGGAATTGGCGCGGAAGCTGGCGATTTTCGTCGCTGCCGGTCACGACATCGGAAAATATAGCATTCCGTTTGCAACGAAGGCGAAACCGCTGCGGGATGAGATGGCATTGGCGGGAGCGGATTTTGATACGCCACAGTTTTCCAAGGATGAGCTGAAACAATCACCCCATAGCCACTACAGTGCCTTGAGTTTCGATGAATGGATCGACGCTAAGGTCACAAAACCAACGCCAAAGGCCGTTGGTGCCATAATGGCCATTCTTGCCGGTCACCATGGCGTCTTTCTGACAAAGTTAGAGGTCACTGGCCCGAAGAATTATGAGTCGGAACGCAAACTGCATTGGCACGCAGAACGTTTTGCTTTGTGGGATCGCGCAGCTGCAACCGCCGGGTTATCAGATGCTGAGCTAGAGGTACTAGCCACCACTCCCCTCACTCAACCTGCGCAAATGGTGCTCACCGGGTTTCTCATTATGAGCGACTGGATCGCCTCAAACCAAACATTTTTTCCGCTCGACGACACCCGCAGCAGTTGGGACCGGGCACAGTTCGCTCTTCAACGACTTCGCTTTCCCCGCAGGTGGCAACCCGCAGAACCGAAAGATAACCAGGAGCTATTCGCCGCAAGCTTCGCGCTCCCCGAGGGCGCATCCGCCCGCCCAGTCCAGAATACCGCCATGGAGATCGCCAAGCAGGTAACCGGTCCAAGCCTGTTACTGATTGAGGCTCCCACCGGGGAGGGGAAAACAGAGGCGGCACTTGCGGCCGCGGAGATTTTGGCTGCCAGGTTGGGGTTCAGCGGGGTGACCGTGGCGCTGCCCACGTGTGCCACGTCGGACGCCATGTTGCCACGACTGTTGCGATGGTTGGATAATCGGCTCCCCGCGGGCATGCGTTCTAGCCTGGTGCTCAGCCATAGTAAGGCCCAGTTCAATGAGGAGTATCAGAGCCTGTTTCATTATGCTGATGATAGTTTTGGAAGTATTTACGATGATGATCTTCACGGCAAGGAAGCCGTAATTCAACCGCACTGGTGGTTTACCGGCCGTAAGACCAGCACGCTATCGGATTTCACAATTGGCACCATCGACCAGGTGTTATTTGGTGCATTGCGATCGAAGCACCTGGCGTTACGACACCTGGGGTTCACCAATAAGATCATCGTGCTCGATGAAATCCATGCGGCGGATTCATACATGTCGGTGTATTTAGACCGGATTATCACTTGGTTGGGCGCGTTAGGGGTACCGGTGATTGCATTGTCGGCCACTCTAGATCCAGCGCGTCGAGCCCAATTGCTCACGGCTTATCGGGTGGGGGCAGCGCGGAGTACGTCGATAAGTTATCGGGCAAAAGCGCAGCAGGTGGATAAGGATGAGGCGAAGTCGCAGACTAGCTATCCGCTGATTAGCGTGGTTGGAGCTACGGGGATGGAGTTTTATCCACTGGAACCGAGTGGGCGCCGGCAGGTGTTTATGGTGGAGTTCATTGATGATGTGGTGGAACAGGTGGTAGGCCAGTCACGGTTTGGCGGCTGCATTGGGGTGGTGTGCAATACGGTGCGGCGGGCGCAGGAAGTGTATGCGGAGGTCAGCGCGCGAGTTGATGTGGAAGTGGTATTGATTCATTCGCGGTTCCTAGCGTTTGAACGGCGGCGGATTGAGAAGGATTTGGTAGCCAGGTTGGGGCCGGATGCGCCCGATCGGCCAAAGAGTTTGATTGTGGTATCCACGCAGGTAATTGAGCAGTCCATGGACCTTGATTTCGATTGTATGTTCAGTGATCTTGCCCCAATGGACTTGTTGTTGCAGCGGGCGGGCCGGTTGCATCGACATAATCGGCCTCGTGAATCGCGGCCGGCGGAGTTCGCCACGGCAATGCTGTATATTTCTGGTTGCACGCAACCAGAACCTGAGGAGATTCCAGAGCTAGATAAGGGGTCGTGCGCGGTGTATGGTGCCAGCATTTTATTGCGCACGTTAAATACGTTATTGCTGCATGGCTCAGTTATTACGTCCCCTGATGATGTAGCGCCACTGGTGCGAATGACGTATGACCCGGATGTCACGTATCCGCAGGCATGGGCGGATGAGTGGGATTTAGCGGAGGAGCAGGCACAAGCATTGCGGCAGGATCAGGAAAGTCGGGCAAAAACGTTCCTCGTCCCGAAGCCAGCATCGGAGCCGCTGTGGTCCAAGAAACAGGGAGCGTTGAACGCCCGGGAGGAAACCCAGGGCCAGGCCCAGGTGCGTGACATTGAGGATAGCCTGGAGGTCATTGTCATTCGGGACACCGATACCGGGTTTCGCACGCTGGAATTTGCACCCGAACATGCCGATGAGCCCATTGATTTCGGCTTTCCACTTGACGACGATTTCTCCCGCGCGTTAGCCCGTACCACCGTGTCGTTGCCGCAGTGGGTATTGCAGGGGGAATTGGGCGAGCAGTTATTGGATGAGTTGGAGGGAGAAGTACTCGACGAGTCCGAGGTGTATTCCTTGATGCGAAACAAATGGTTGAGTGGTCAGTTGTTTTTGCCTGTGGATCAGGACCTCAAGGCGAAATTTGCTGGTCTCACGTTTCAATACTCCCGGGACCAGGGCATGATAGTCATGAAAGCTACCCCCGAAAGTGGTGAGGGTAACGAATAATCCATTGACATTCTGACGGTGTTTTTTTAAGTTGAAATCATCATTTTTCAAAGGAGTGAATTATGGCAGATAGTTTCAACCTGCTCACCGAACCGTGGATACCGGTTATCTACGCCGATGGTTCGGTTGCCGAAGTTGGTATCGAGGATGTTTTTGCCGACGCACATGACATTCAGGAGCTCGCCTGTGACCTGCCCACCGTGAATGTGGCGATTTTCCGCACCCTGTTGGCGATTCTCCGCCGCAGTATTGATGAGGACATGGTGGAAGATTCGGATTATTGGGCCGAATTATGGGAGGAGGATACCCTCCCACTGGATAGCATCACCGACTACCTTGATTCCGTTTCTGACCGGTTTGACCTGTTGGATTCCGAAAAGCCGTTCCTGCAAACCCCGGGCCTGCGTAATGCCAAGGGCGTATGGAATGGCCTAGGGCAAATCATTGCGGACAGCCCCAAGGAAGACGCCTTATTTGTACAATCCGATCCCAATACGGAATTGTCGTACGCCAAGGCCGCCCAGTGGTTGATCCACACCCAGAATTTCGATTATTCCGGCATTAAATCCGGGGCCGTGGGTGATAGTCGGGTCAAGGGCGGCAAGGGGTATCCCATTGGAATCGGCTGGCTGGGATGGTTAGGCTGCACGATTATCAAGGGGAAAAATCTCAAGGAAACCTTGTTGCTCAATTATGTTTCCCCACAGTTTTTTGAATGTGAGCCAGGTAGTGATCTCCCCATCTGGGAGGAGGCACCGCTCACGTCGGCCATCCGCAAGAACGCCCATGTGAATGGGCAGATTGGGTTGTGCACGTGGCCGCAGCGACGGATTCTCCTACACAACAATGGTTCGGCCATTGATAAGGTGCTGGTGTGTAATGGGGATCCGATAGATTATCTCTCGCAGTACGATAACGAGACCATGACCCCCTGGCGTTATTCCGATCCACAGTCGAAGAAGGCAAAACGGCATATCTACATGCCGAAAACGCTCAACCCGGGTGAGGCACTGTGGCGTGGTCTGAGTTCGCTCCTCCCCCAGGGACAAACCGGTGGCTACGTGACGATTGAGCAGCGCAACAGTAAGGATAAGCTTCCCAGCGCCATGCCGCCGCACACCATCATGCAATTGGCCGAGCGTATTGGCGATCCGCTGCCTAAGGATTTTCGGATCACGGTGGATGTCACCTCCATGATTTATGGGGCACAAAGCGCAGTCTATAGCACCGTCGCCCACGACAGTCTCACGTTCCCCGGCTTGTTAGCAATCATTGATGAGGGCGAGGAGCTGCGGGATATTGCCGAACGTGCTGTGGAGCGCGCAATGACGGCCGCGAAGGAGCTGGGAAAGTTTGCCGCCGATGTGCGCCGCTGCGAGATCAACAGCAAGGAATCCCCCGACGCTGCCGCAAACAAAGCCCGGGCCACCGCCTACGCCCTGATCGACCAGCGGTTCCGTGAATGGTTGAGCAAGTTATCCATCTCCCAGGCTGATGCCCAACAACAGCTGCAGGAGTGGACCGATTGGTTGCGCAGCACCATGCTCACGGAGGGGCGACGTATTGCGCACGAGGCGTCGCCCGCCGCGTGGACCGGCCGGAAGATCAGTAATCCGAACGGGGGCGAAACCATCTACAGCATTGGCCAGGTGGAGGTATGGTTCCGTGGCCGCATCTATAAGGCACTTCCCCAAGCTCAATCACCTACTAGTGAAGGAGAGTAATGTCATCGAAAAGTAATGATCTTGCAGCATACATTTACCACACCGTGGGAAAGCTGCAAGACGGATATAAGGATAATTCATCGTGGGCGAAGGAACGCCTCGCCACACTCCGCCACGTCGCCAATCGCAGCATTGGCGATTCACCGGAAACCTGGGATGTGCTTTACGACGAGTCATTCCCGGAATCCCTCATTGGCATGGGACAAAACCCCACCCGGGGTGAACAAGCAGCGTTTCTCACGCTCACGCTGTATGCCGTGCACCAGCAATCAAAACGACATGGTGTCCATGTGAAAACAGAGAAGGGTTCGCGGCCGCGAACCCTTGGCACCGCGGTGCGAGAATTTGCCACCGCCACTGGCACCGAACTATTTGATAGCTCCTTGTACCGACGGTTTACCGCCATGGTGCAAAGCCAAACAATAGAGGGTGTGGCGCATCATCTGCGTTCCCTCATTAAGCTGTTCCGCACCCAAGACAGTATCACTTTGGACTATGGTGCACTCGCTAAAGACCTGTATCACTTCCAGGACCCTGGGCGTCGTAAAGCAGTACAGCTTAACTGGGCTCGCCAACTGTACCAATCCCCCATCCCCGTAACCTCTCAAAAATAAGGAGTCTCACTCATGTCCTACTACATCGATTTTCATGCGCTGCAATCCACCGGCCCAGCTAACCTCAACCGTGACGATTCCGGCTCACCCAAATCCACGGTCTTCGGGGGAACCCGCCGCGCCCGCGTGTCATCCCAATCGTGGAAACGCGCCATCCGCCGGGAATTTGAGGAGCTGGTCGACCCTGCCGCACTAGGTGAGCGCACGCTCCGCGCAGTCGAGCGCATCGCCGCATCAATCGTCGAACAGGACTCGGAGTACGCAGCCGAGGCAGAAACCATGGCCGTGGAAGTACTCAAGGCTGCTGGGCTGAAGATGGCAAAACCGAAAAAATCCAAGGATGGCGATATGGCACCGGCAAAACCATTGACAGAATACCTGGTGTTTTTGGGCCGAAGCCAAATTGAGGCCCTCGCTGCCCTGGCCATTGATGCCTATGCCAATAATGATGGGAAATTCGACAAGAAGCTGGTCAAACAGGCATTCACCGACGATCACGCATACGATGTGGCTCTGTTTGGTCGCATGATCGCCGACGCCCCAGATCTGAACGCTGACGCCTGCTGCCAGGTTGCGCACGCCATCAGTGTGCACCCGCTGGATGCCGAATTCGACTATTTCACTGCCGTTGATGATAATGCCCCGGAGGACAATGCCGGAGCCGGCATGATCGGAACCCTGGAATTCAACTCGTCAACGTATTACCGGTACGCCACCATCAACGTGCCGGCGCTAATCGCTAACCTGGGTTCGGCAGAGGCCGCGGCCAAGGCTTTGGCTGCTTTTGCCCGGGCGTTCGCCATCTCCATGCCCACAGGTAAGCAGAACACATTTGCGAACCGTACCCGGCCAGAGTTTTTCGCTGTGTCGATTCGTGACGACCAACCGGTTTCGTTCGTTGATGCGTTCGAAGATGCCATCACCGCACAATCGGGTCGCATGACCGAAGCGGTCACTCGGTTGGCCGAATACGCGGCGAACGCCGATGCCGCCTATGGGTCGCAGCCAAATACCCGCTACCTGGCCACTGGTTCCGCGGTGAAAGCCCCGAACCTGGATGATTTCGGTGAGAAGGCAACGCTGGATGAGCTTGTTGCGTTCGCCGAAGCTGCCGCAGGCTCCGACACCGGGGCCACCGATAGCGAAGATGTTTAAGCCATGACGGTATTATTGTTGAATTTTTCGGCCCCCTTGCAGGCCTGGGGCGCTTCCTCCCGGTTTAACTACCGGGATACCCGGCGGGAACCGACAAAGAGCGGCATCATTGGGTTGCTTGCCGCAGCCCAGGGGCGTTCCCGCTCGGCGGACCTGGCCGACCTGGCAGGACTCACGGTGGGGGTACGCATCGACCAGGCTGGCCAGATCTTGGAGGATTTCCAGACCGAGAAGGACTGGCGCACCGGCAAAGCCAAGGCTTTGACCTGGCGGTATTACCTTGCAGACGCCCGATTCCTGGTTGCCATCGAGGGTGACAAGAATTTCCTGACCGGGTTGTCCGAGAATATTGCTACACCGAAATACCCACTATTTTTGGGGCGTCGCTCCTGTCCCCCGGCAAGCAAGCTAGTCATTGGGCTCACTGACCAGACGCTTGACGAGGCGTTAGATAGCCACCCATGGTTGGCATCCAATTGGTATCGCCGGCGGCAGCCGAAAAAGCTCCAGTTGGCGATTTCGCAGGATTGTCCGGCGAGCGAAACCCCGGACGAGTTTATTCGGGACCTGCCGGTGCAGTTTACCCAACGGGCCCGGCAGCATGAACTCCGTCCGATCCGGCACCGATTCACCTGGATTGATAACCCAGATGGTGTAGGAAACGATGACCATAATAACCATGACCCCTTTGCCCTGATTGGAGGTGACTCCTGATGCACTATTTAAGTCGCATGCCGCTCAATCCACGCCGGCGGGGAACCGCAAAATTCCTCTCTGCGCCACATACAATGCACGCGGCTATCGAATCATCGTTCCCACCCCACAATGGTGACAGTAACCCCCGAACATTGTGGCGGCTGGAACGCATCGGCGACAAGGTGACATTGTGGGTGGTCAGCGAGCGGAAACCCTCCTTCGAACCCATTGCGGAGCAGGCTGGCTGGCCCAACTCTGGGCATCCCACATGGGAAACCCGTGACTACACGCTACTTCTCGACCGGCTCATGACGGGGCAACAATACCAGTTCCGGCTCACCGCCAATCCGGTATTGTCGCGCCGAAACGAGAAAAATAAGCAGCAGCGAATCCCACTGGTCAAGGAAGACCAGCAGATTCGGTGGTTGCTTGATCGGGCGCCGCGCCTGGGGTTTTCCGCCGGGGATGACACCCAGCCCACGTTTATGGTCACCAAGTCGCAGCGGTACAGCTTCAAACACGAAAACAGCAGCGGCGTATCCCTGCTGAAATGCCAGTTTGATGGTGTGCTCACGGTTACCGACCCGACTTTGCTTTACGACGCTCTCACCAAGGGTGTTGGCAAAGGCAAAGCGTACGGACTGGGCTTGCTCACGCTGGCCCCTTATCGTGGATAACTGCCATGAAATCTATTCCAGGAATGCGTCCCACCTCGCCCGGCAGCCTAGTTCGGGCATCGGATCGGATCTCGTTTCTTTACCTTGAGCACTGCATCATTGAGAAAGATTCATCGGCACTCACCGCCACCAATGCGGACGGAGTGTTGCACATACCGAGTGCAACACTGTCGGTACTCATGCTTGGTCCGGGAACAAAAATCACGCACCAAGCTATGTGTGTGGTCGCCGATTCAGGAATGTGCGTGATCTGGGTTGGTGAAGAAGGCGTTCGCTATTATGCGCACGGCCGCCCCATCGGCCGAGGCACGAAACTCCTTGAGGCACAGGCAAAAATCGTCAGCAATCAACAAATGCGGATGATTGCCGCCCGTACCATGTATGGCATGCGGTGGCCTGGTGAAGACACCTCCAAACTCACCATGCAGCAACTGCGTGGCCGAGAAGGGGCACGAGTCAAGCGCATCTATGCCCAAATGTCGAAAAAGTACAACGTTATCTGGAACAAGCGACAGTACGACATAGATGATTTCGCTGGTGGCGACCCCATCAACATGGCATTATCAGCCGCCCACACAAGCCTCTATGGTCTCACCCATGCGGCTATTGTGGCACTGGGATGCGCCCCAGGGTTAGGAGTTTTCCACTGTGGCCACGATCGCGCATTTGTCCATGACATTGCAGATCTATACAAAGCCGACGTAACAATCCCCATCGCTTTCGAAGCCGTAGCCGCTATGCGAGACAATGATTTTCCACAAGATGAGTTACCGAGCTATGTTCGCCGAGCATGCCGTGACAAATTCAAGCAGGAAAAACTGGGTAATCGGATCGTCCGAGACATCAAAACCATTCTGCTGCAACAAACCCCCGATACTGATGACGACAATTGGTATGAAGAGGGACTGCTTGCACTATGGGATCCCACAGAAGATGGTCCAGTTCCGGGAGGCCATAACTATGCCACTGATGCGTCATGATTACCATAGTGCTCGCAGCCTGCCCCGAATCGCTCCGAGGCCATCTCACCAGGTGGCTCACCGAGGTGGCCCCCGGAACATTCGTCGGCAAGGTCAACTCCCGTATCCGCGATAAGCTTTGGGAACTGGTCGTTGAGGAATGCAAATCTGGTAGGGCAATCATGACGTTCACCAGCCGTCAGCTGGAGCAAGGATACGATTTCCGAGTTCATAACCATAACTGGGAAGTTATTGACTGTGAAGGGTTGAAAGTTATCCACCGCCCCGCCAAAAAGCGCAGCCGAAAGCCGAAAGCAGGCTGGTCCCGGGCCGGTCGTAAACGACGATTCGGTCACTAAAGCACTCAGAAAGGAGGGAGCTGCAGGGGATTCCACGGAACCCCCACGGTACAGAAAAACAAAACCGAATGTAAAATGACCTTCAGGAACGAGGAACCGCACGTCAATAAGCGTTTTCCCCGCATACGCGGGGATGTTCCCGTTCTATTTCCCACTACCGAAAACCCACCCCGGTTTTCCCCGCATACGCGGGGATGTTCCTTCGGCGAAGCCGTGGTCTAGGTCACATACATTGTTTTCCCCGCATACGCGGGGATGTTCCGTTCGGTGTGGGGGTGAGCACGTGATACGGTGGGTTTTCCCCGCATACGCGGGGATGTTCCGCATTCGAACTCACACCAATCGACAGTCAGAAAGTTTTCCCCGCATACGCGGGGATGTTCCCGCACAAGCGTTCTCCTTTCTTATTGT
>ERZ773067.2163-NODE-2163-length-10055-cov-10.399600_pt1 | contig 10055 bp, 12 predicted proteins | sample MGYA00580622_ERZ773067 | MGnify/ENA primary metagenome ERZ773067 (study PRJEB29015, sample SAMEA2737998) | human oral metagenome | biome: human oral; feature: human-associated habitat; material: dental | place: China | collected 2113 ...
AGAATAATCCCTGCCAGTGCCGCTGCAATGATGAGCAGCGGCTGATAGATTGCAGAAAAAATCATCCATTCACCCCCTCTGCAAGAACATAATTATAGCATACTTTTGCATACGAGAATTTGTTATGGTCGAGCAACCTTGCAACATAAGACTTACATTGAGTGTGTGCAAGAATCTTTGTATCGCTCTTGAAGAATCAGATCTTCAATGTGCAGGGGTACACAGAACCTCATGGTGGTGTCTTGGCAAAGATATTTTACAGGTTTGATTCTGTATAGTCTTCTTCTTTGCGTATCCGATTTCGTTTTACAATGAACCTCCTACAGAGCCGTCCCACGGAAATTGGGAATTAAGCCCTTGCGCGCCGTCCTCAAACATGATATACTAACCCTTGTCGCGTGAGCGTGTGCTTTTTTCGTGCGCGCTCACATAGGAGTAACTCTGCCGCTGCACAAAGCGGCGGCCATAGACCGAAGAGGAGGTGATTTCGTGAGATTGTACGAAGTCATATTTATTGTGAAGCCGATGGAGGAAGAAGCGACAAACGCCGTCATCGAGAAATTCACAAAGCTCATTCAGGCAAACGGCGGTAAGATCGAGAAAGAAGACCGCTGGGGCAAGAAGCGCCTCGCCTATGAGATTAAGGACAACAGTGAAGGATACTATGTTCTGCTGTACGTCAATGCAGAGCCCGCCTGTGTCGCTGAGTGCGACCGCGTGATGAAGATCACGGACGAGCTTTTGAAGCACATGATCGTCCGTGCGGACGGCGTCGAGGAGTAATCGACTGACGGGAATCCATGCAGGAGAGAGAAACCGATGAACAGAGTCATATTGATCGGTCGCCTTGCGCGCGACCCGGAGATTCGCTACACACAGAGCGGCAAGGCGTTTTGCCGCTTCACGATCGCGGTGGATCGTCGCTTTTCGCGGGCGGCACAGCAGGAAGGTCAGCAGACGGCGGACTTTATTCCCGTCACTTGCTGGGAAAAACTTGCTGAAATCTGCGGAAACAATCTGACGAAGGGGCGCCGCGTCGGCGTCGAGGGGCGTATTCAGGTGCGCAGCTACGACGGCAATGACGGACAGCGCAAGTACGCGACGGATGTTGTGGCGGACAATGTAGAGTTTCTCGACTCCAAAAACGCCGGAGGCTCTTCGGGCGGCTATGACGCACCGATGGGGCACAGTGCGGCCCCCTCTGCGGGCGGTGCACCGGATATGATGGGACCCGTGATTCCTGACGACGACATTCCATTCTGAGCGCGTGATGCTCAGTACATCCCGTAATAAGGAGGGACAACGAAATGATGAAACGAGATCGAGGCCGCAAGCCTCGTCGTAAGGTCTGCTCGTTCTGCGTGGACAAGGTAGATCACATCGACTACAAGGATGCCGCAAAGCTGCGCCGCTTCACGACGGAGCGCGGCAAGATCCTGCCGCGTCGTATTTCCGGCAACTGCGCGAAGCATCAGCGTCAGGTGACGCTTGCGATCAAGCGCGCGCGCAATATTGCGCTTCTTCCGTTCACAGCGGAGTAAGGGAGACCTCAGCGTCGCACCTGATCGGTGCGGCGTTTTTAATTTCATAACTCTAACGCATTGTTTACCTCCGCTTAAATACAATCCAACCCAAAGGCAGTAGGGTAAAGGTGGAGGGAACACGTGGCAAAGGAGCAAAGATCATGAAGAACAAAAAATATATCTCTGGTGTTTTGGCTGCAGCTTTGGGGCTTGGTATTATGGCGGTACCTCCTGCGGTGGAGGCGGCACCTGTTTATCAGCCGCTTGAATACATCAGCGGTGCAGCGAATGAGTACAGCTTCCGCATGAAGGAGGAGGATCGCGTGCACGAGCAGAATGTGCGCAAGATCCGCTTTGAGTTCCAGCGTGACGGCGATCAGGCGAAGTATGACCGAGCGATGCAGGAGGAGCAGAAGCGCCACGATCAGGCGGTGAAGAGGATCAAGAGAGACTACAGAGATCGGACACCGTGGAAGCATTGACCATTGACAAATAAAAGAACTTATCCCATGTCGGCCTGTCACATGGGGTAAGTTCTTTTATTTGTGCAGTTCCACTGCATCCAATACACGCCCGTCTAAAGTCTCACAGCGGATGTGAAGACGCTGTGTGTCCGCTTCCATATAGAGGTAGTTGGACGGTGTGGGATCAGGTCCTGCGACGATGTCATGGGACTCAGCACGAACGTTAAAGTATTGATTTCCAGCAGGTCCTGCGAGGAGGTAGAGTGTACCGCGCACATCTGTCTGCCGCGCACGGAGCTGGCGCCTCCGATAGGCGTGGACGTGCCCCGAGATGACGAGGTCGATGCCGATTGTGTCGAATGTGTCCAAGAAAATCTGCCCCACGTCACTGATGCCGACATTTGTTTTCTGTTCGGGCTGATACTCGCCGTACGAGAGAATGTCTTTGTGCATGAGGACGATCTTCCACGGAGCTGTGCTTGCCGCTGCATCACGTACGAGCCAGTTCATTTGCTCCTCTTTCAATGATTCGCCCTGTTCCTCAGCTTCAAGGAACTGCGTATCAAGGACGATAACGTGTACAGCACCGAGGTCAAAGGAATAGTAGCGTCCGTGAAATTCACGGCTGCCGTTCTTGGGCAACGCAAAGGTATGCAGATAGCGCACAGGAGGGACAGCTGTCCAGTTCAGTCCGTAGTATTCGTGGTTGCCGAGGACGGGTACATGGGGGTGTCCAGCGAGCGCCGTATCTGCCGTTTCCATTGCCGCGAAGAAGCTGCGCCAATGCCATGCGGATTCTCCATTGTCTGTGAGGTCACCGACGATGGCAGTGAAGTCTGCATTCCTGTGCCTCTGCCATGCCGCCTGATAGATCTCGCGCCAGGTGTCGTAGCTCTCACCGCATTGACTGTCCGAGAAGAACAGGGCACGTACCGGATTACCCACACCGAGTAGTGGGATCCATTCCGTCGCACTTCCCGCATGCGTGACGCGGTAGGCACTGTCCTCAGCGAAAGAAATCTCTGCATGATAGATAAACTGTACCTCGTCGTCCATCGAAAGATAGGTGTAGGCGGGGATCAGGCTCTCCACTTGCTTGTGGGGGCTGCGCAGCTCAACGCGCACATTTTGGAGCAGCTGCGGGCTGTCCCACTGAATCATGCGCGTGCGTGCGGGATTCGCCGTCACGATCTGGCGCAGATGATGGATGCCGTCAGCAGTGGCGTGGGCAGAGCGGGACGAAAAGAGACCGCCGAAGCTCATCGTGAAGATGGTCTTGGCGGCAGCCTGCAAAAACGAGCGTCGCGTCATTCTTTTTTCTCCATTTCCTGTGGGACAGCCTCTTCACGCATGAGATGTTTCTCGTAGCGAATGGCAGCGTAGATCAAGATACCGGCGGCGATGATGACAATGATGAGGCGCGTGTTGTTCTCCTGCTGCATGATGATGTCATGCCCGATGATTGCCTCGATCCCCGTAGAGGGGAATTTGCCAACGAAGGAGGCGAGTACGTAGTCGCGGAAGCGGATGGAGGAGAGAGCGCCGACGGCATTCATGACGGCAGAGGGAAGATACGGGACCATGCGCCCGATCAGCATAATGATGAACCCCTTGCTGCCGCTGTACTGGTCGACCTTTGCGAGGAAGGGGCTCTTTGCGATTGCCTTCTCTGCTGCTTCGCGGAAATAGAATCGCATGAGGGCGAATGCAATCGTAACTCCGACTGTCTCTGCCACGCAGGAGAGGATGATGCCGGGAACGATGCCGAAGAGAATGACGTTCGCCGTCGAGAAGATGACGGCAGGAGGGAAGCCGAGCGCGTTCGTAAAGAGGGTGAGAAGGAAGGCGAAAACGAGTGCGCCTTCACCAAACGAGCGAATGTACTCCACCGTTGCAGGGATATCGCCGCTGGCGAGCAGGGCGAACATCTCGGGCAGAAATTCTGGTGCGATGAGGTGGATGATGACGAAGAGCAGGACAATCGCCAGTGCCGCGCCAAGTTTCAGTGCGCCCATGCCCATTTGCTGTTTCACGTAGATGCCTCCTAGGTCGTGAGAACCATGACGAGTGCGCCGAGAATCAGTGCAATGCTGAATCCCTGCATGGCATTTGCAATGCTTTTCCCATAACGGAGGGGAAAGTGCTCGACGATCTTTCGGATTTCGAAGATCAGGAACGAAAGACAGAAGAAAACAAGAGAGATATCACCCTCCGTCCATCCGTAGGCGAAGATCACGGCGGCGAGGACAATGCCGGTCTGCTCACCGCGCGAGAAGATGCGCTCCGATTTCTTTGCGTGTTCCCGTGCATCAATGTCGGCGCGCGTCAGTGGAATCCCCATCTCGTCCACCTTCTCCTGATTGCGGTCAAACCAGCGGTAATGGAACCCCATAGATCTTCACCTCCACTATATTAGGTTGCAATGCGCCGCTGTGCAGGACGCGGGTTTGGCTTTGGCAGATCCGGACGTTTATTTGGCTTGATCGACGGCTTCTCCGGCGGCGGCTGCACGGGCGGGTTGGGACTGCTCGGTGTCGGATGTGAGGGGCGCGCCATGCCGTTCCTGCGCTGCGTCTCCTCCATCTGCGCACGGATGCGTGCACGCTGTGCTTCCTGTGCCTCGCGTTCACGCTGCGCAATGCGCAGACGCTCCGCTTGCAGCTCCTCGGACGCGTAGTAGAGACGTGCCTGTTGGACAATATCGGGCATCTGAGCATAGAGATAGCGGCCGGGACAGGCGGTCGCGTTGAGGTCACGGTGTCCCTTGACCGTACCCTGCCACCGTGGGTCGAGTTGATAGATCGTGCAGAGCGAGGCGATGAGATGCGCCGCTGAGGATTTTTGCGCCTCGGTTGGAGTACCGATCTCGAAGTTGCCCGCGAGATTGATGCCGACGGTGTGGTTGTTTTCGCCGTAAACATGTGCGCCAATCGTGCCGAGCGGACGCCCCTCCTCAATCGTGCCGTCCTTGCGGATGAGAAAGTGATAGCCGATGCCTGCCCATCCTTGATTCAAGTGCCATTCATGCACAGTTGCTGCTGCGACATCGTCATCGTTTGGCATGCCGATGTGATGAACGACGATACAGTCCGTCACAAAGCGGTTTTCAAGCGATCTGAACTTCAAATGTGTCGGACGAATGTTGACACCCGGCAGTACGGATGGTATGTACCATGATGCCTCCGCTGCGGAGGGAAAGAAGGGGAAGACGGCGGCACCAATGCCAATGAGTGCCAGACGGCGTAAAAAATCTCTACGATTCATGGGGGATCTCCTGATAGGTATACGTTTGGTCTGATAGGCGGAGCTCCGCGTCATGAAGGGCAAAAAGGGTCGAGCGATGTCCGACGCTGATGATGCTTGCGTTGGGGAGTTCCTGATATAAGAGTTGATAAAGAGTGTGCTCGCGTGCCTCATCGAGGGCAGATGTTGCCTCGTCGAGGAAGATCCAGTCGGGGCGGATGAGCAGGATGCGGGCAAAGGCGAGACGCTGCTGCTCGCCGAGCGAGAGGATGCGGCTCCAGTCGTCTGCATCGTCAAGGCGTGCGGAAAAATGCGTCAGTCCGACCAGCCCAAGAACGCGTGCAATCTCCGTGTCGGGCGCTGTCGCCGTGCGCGGATAGGAGAGCGCGCGGCGCAGAGTCCCAAGGACGAGATATGGGCGCTGCGGGAGAAAGAGGCGAGAGGAATCCTGCGGCATTTCGACTGTGCCGCTGCCGTACGGCCAGATCCCTGCGAGTGTGCGCAGCAGCGTGCTCTTGCCCGCCCCTGAGGCTCCCGTCACAAGGATGCGGCTGCCGTGTGGCAGCGTGAGCGTGCATGCTGTGAGAAGAGGTGCGCCGTCCGGCAGGGCGATCGAGAGATTGTGCAGCGCAAGTGCATCTCCTGTGCCTTCTCTGTGTACAATATTGCTCGTGACGCGAGCGGATTCCTCCATGTGCTCCGTAAAGCCGGAGAGTCGCTGAATCACGGCTGCAAGTTCGGCAATCGAACCGTAGGAGTCGACAAAGAATGAGAGCGCATCCTGCACACGGCCGAATGCAGATATCGTCTGCATGAGCCCGCCGAGCGCCATTTCGCCTGCGTAGTAACGCGGAGCCGCCATAATGAGCGGGAAGATGATCGCGAGCTGACCGTAGCCGTTGACGTAGAAGTTCAGCAGCTTCGTCCGCCGCATGAGTCCCCAGTAGTTCTGGATGATGTTTGCAAATCGCTCCTTGAATCCGACCGTCTCCGCCATCTCGCCGCGATAGAATGCGATGCTCTCACTGTTTTCGCGCATGCGCATCATGCTGAATCGGAAGTCCGCCTCGTAGCGCTGCTGATTAAAGTTGAGTCGGATGAGTTTCTTTCCGACGATGTGAACGAAATATGTGCCAAGTCCGGAGTAGAAGAGAGACAGCCAGAACATATAGCCATAGACCGTCAGCTCCGAGCCTCCGACGGGAACCGTGACCACGCCCGAGAGATTCCAGAGTACAACGGCGAATGCGCCGAGCGTCGTGAGCTGCTTCAAAATGCCGACGAGCAGCGTCAGCGTGAGTGATACAAACTGATTGATGTCCTCGCTGATGCGCTGGTCGGGGTTGTCCGTGTCGCTGCGCAGGACCTGCAGACGATAGTAAACCTGTCCGTACATCCAGCGTGCGACGTACTGCTCTGTCATCCACGTGCGCCAGCTGATTGTCAGCATCTGCCGCAGATACACAGCATAGACAGCGATGATGATGTAGATAAAGGCAAGCATGGTAAACTTGCCGATGAGCGGCCAGAACGAATCCCAGTCATATGCCTGAAGTGCATCGTAGAATATGCGGTACCAGTCGTTGATCTGGACGAGGAGGTAGACCATGATGAGATTGAGTGCAATGACCGAGGCGAGCAGCCCGCGTGCCTTCCACTTTTCGGGGGAACTCCAATATCCTTTGAACAGATGCCAAAAACCGCGTGCAAGAGGGAACTTCAATCCATATCCTCCTTCATTGAACGAACGGTTTTCATTATAATATTTTTTCACATGGTCTGCAAGACATTCGGTGCTGATAAAGCATTATAATGATATTTGTTATCGTTGACGCAAGAATAAATATATAGTAAAATAAGGGGAATTATCAGACGATGATTGCGCTGTCATGCCCCACAGGGGAAAGAAAGGTTGTACGAATGGAGTTTATTTCACAAGGCTTTGATTTTTTTCGGCAGGGTGGTCTCGTTATGTATTTCCTGCTTGCGGCATCCATTTTTGTTGTCTTTATCGGCATTGAGCGCGCATTCTACTTTGCCCGCGCAGATGCGGGACGCGCATTTGCACGGGAATTCATGCTGAATATTTCCAACGAGCGCTTCAAGGAGGCAGTCGAGCTGACGAACACGCAGCGCGGTTCGATTGCGGACATCCTGTTTGGTGCTGTTACGAAGAACAGCAAGAACTCGCGCAAGATGTCCTCCTACATGGAGATTCAGTCCGGTATCGCACTCTCGAAGCTGCGCAGCCGCATGTACTATCTGAGTGTGATTGTCACAATGGCGCCGCTCCTCGGGCTCCTTGGTACGATCAGCGGTATGATCTCGACGTTCAGTGTGTTCAACATCGAGGCGGGGGAGCCGAGTGCCATTACAGGCGGTGTCGGCGAGGCCCTCATTGCGACGGCAATGGGGCTGTGCGTTGCGATCATCGCGCTTGCCGTACACGCGTATTTCTCGCAGCGCATTGAGAACATTATCACGGATATGGAGATGTGCTTCTCGGCTGCTGAGAGCAGCCGTGTAGAACTGGCGCGTGCGGCAGGAGTCAAGGGCGTGATTGATACCTCTTTGCATATGGGAGAATCGGTGGAAGGTGATGGGGTATGAGGCTGCGCGACAGGAGGGCGTTTGAAAAGCCCGAGGTCATGATCATCCCCATGATCGATATCATGTTCTTCCTGCTTGTGTTCTTTATCATGAGCACGCTCTACATGGTGAACCTCAAAACCGTGGATGTGAATCTGCCAAAGGCACAGACGGCACAGACGCAGCTGAACGTGACCTATCTCGTTACCGTGCGCAAGGACGGCTCGCTCTGGCTTGAGGATCAGCAGATCGACGAGGCGACGCTCCTGCGCCGTGCGCGTGTCGAGAGCCAGAAAAATCAGCGGTTCGCCGTTGTTGTCCGTGCAGATGGGGATCTGAACTACAGCGGTGTCATGGAGCTGCTGGACAAGTTCCGCAGGGAAGGGATCACGCGGTTCGGCCTTGCGGCGGAATGAGGATGTATATGAAAAGACCGAAGTCATTGCGGCTTCGGTCTTTGTGTTATGGGGATATTTCGAGATTTGGATGTGACTCCATCCGAATCTCGAACGTGCGTGGCCACGGATAGTATGCCGTGATATTGCTCCGCACCGCACGCAGCCGTATATTGTTTTGCACAAACCGGGCGCGAAATGCGGCGGTGGATTCATAGCTGCGGATGCGGCGGCTGAGGTCGTTCGTGAGCAGATCGTTTGCCCAGCGCCAGCTGCGCGTGAGGTCGAGATCGGCCGTGTTTTGATAGCCCGCATTGCGGAGTGTATCGTTGACACGGTCGATCGTCTCCTTCAGATAAAATTCGTCCTCTGCGATGCGTCCCGTGAGAAACGCAAGATTCGCATATGCGGCGTGCTCTCGTTCTTTCGCGGTCACCGCATTCTGCATGGCGCAGTGGTAGAGGATGCCTTGTGCGAGTGCCGTACCAATCGCGTTGCTTGCCGTGTTCCACCCCGCATACGCCGTGAGCGCATTTACAGGAACGTTCTTTTCGATCAGAATTGGGAGGAGCGCCTCCTCTGCGTGGAAGTGGCGTGAGAGATCGACAAGTGCGACAGGCATTCCGTCCTTGAGCATATCGTTGATGGCAGAGGCGGCAGGAGCACGTGTGCCAAGTGTGTCAGCGTCGCTGTCCCCAGCAGAGATAAAGAGTGTCAGATCGCTGTCTGCGCCATTCTCCGCAGGAGCAGCGCCGAGCAGGCCGATTTTCTCGCGTGCCGTCGCATCGTTTGAGACCGCCATAAAGGGGAATATCGCAGTGTCCATACCTGCGTCCGCATAGCGGAGTGCAATATGTGGAGCCGCACCGCCGCGCACACGCAGTTCGTCAACCGACATGCGTGCAAGCATTGAGAGTGCGATCTCGTCCGCGCCGTGCACGATCATCGCCCGCTCTTGGGCGATGTTCTTTTGTGCAAGCAGGGCGGCAAGCTCTTTTTTTTTCAGATTGCCGACCGAATACTCCTCACCGTCGTCCTGTCCGAGGACAAGTCGTGTGAGTACACCCTCCTCCGTGAGCTCGATGAGCGTCGCGGCGAGAGCCGTGCTCTCATCGAAGTGGGCGAGATATCGTTGCAGATCGTCGGACGGGAACTCACCGCGCAGCCGCTCCATCTCGTCCTCATCGACGGGCAGCCCCGCGCCCGCACGACCGAGGAGACGAGCATAAGCGAGGAGGGCGCGCCGCTCACGCCAACCCTCGATCCCGTCCTGCGGGATCGCGCGCGGCAGGATGTAGAAGGCGTGCAGTGGGGTGCTTGGATGCGCCGCGTGCAGGGTGCGCAGATATGCGGCAAGCTCGTTGATGTCGGCATGAGAAATATGTGCCTCACGTGCTGCGAGCAGTCCCCCCGAGAGCAGCTGATCAATCGAGAGAATGACGGCATCCGCCCCGCCAGCTCGTTCCGCAAGCCAGTGGCGCAGTGCTTTTGTGTCGCCGGGCTTCGAGTAGTAGTCCATATACTCTGTCGGCGGCGTTATGATTTCGCGCCCGATAATTTTTCCGCCATTTACAACAAACTCTCTGCACGGGGGGCGTGAGTCGAGCGGTACGAGGAGAATCGGACGCTTCCCCGCATCATGCTCCATTTTCGTCGCAGTGGACAGCGTGCACCACTCACCGACAGGTGTCGGATGGAATACGAAGTGAAAGAGCAGGAGGGAGAGCATAAGAAAAGCGGCGACAATCCCGAAATCCTTTCTCATGCAACATTCTCCTCTCTTTTACTGCGTCATTCGTGTCCATCAAAAGTATTTTACTGGATACCGCTGTGTTCTGCAA
>ERZ773067.2169-NODE-2169-length-10047-cov-4.779023_pt1 | contig 10047 bp, 7 predicted proteins | sample MGYA00580622_ERZ773067 | MGnify/ENA primary metagenome ERZ773067 (study PRJEB29015, sample SAMEA2737998) | human oral metagenome | biome: human oral; feature: human-associated habitat; material: dental | place: China | collected 2113 ...
CGCCACTTCGACGACCCGGACGCCTTCGCCGGCGCCGCCACCCTCGTCGTCAGCCCCGGCGTGGATCGCCGCCGCGCTGCCTTTACCCACAGCTACGCACGACAAATCAACGACATCGAACTCTTTGCCCTCCTAAACGACAAACCCGTGCTGGCCGTGACCGGCAGCAACGGCAAAAGCACCGTCGTCACCCTGCTTGCTGCCGCCCTCAACCATGCAGGACAACGCGCCAAACTCTGCGGCAACATCGGCCGCCCCGTGCTCGACGCCCTCTTTGACGGCGAACCTGCTGACTGCTACGTCCTCGAACTCTCCAGCTACCAGCTCGAACTCTGCCCCTCGCTCTACCCGCGCGTCGCCGCCATCCTCAACATCACCCCCGACCACCTCGACCGCTACGACGACTTCGCCGCCTATGCCGCCGCCAAAGCCAACCTCGTGCGCCAGTCCAGCATCTGCATCTTGAACGGCGACGACGAAGCCTGCGTGGCTATGGCCGAAGACGGACAGAACATCATCTACTACGGCACCTCCGCCACCCTGCCGAACCGCGTCGAAGGCGGCAAAATCTGGCTGCACGGCCACGCGCTGCTGGAAACCGCCCGCCTGCGTCTCGGCGGCGCGCACAACCACGCCAACATCCTCTGCACCCTGCTGATGCTCGAAGCCTATGGCGTCGCGCCGCAACAAGTTTTGTCCGCGCTGGAAACCTTCGCCGGACTGCCGCACCGCATGCAGCTGGTCAGCGAGGAAAACGGCGTGCGCTGGTACGACGACTCGAAAGCGACCAACATCGGCGCGGCTGCTGCCGCCCTGGCGGGCATCGACGGCACGGTGGTACTGATTGCCGGCGGTGTTGGCAAAAACCAGGACTTCTCGCTGCTCGCACGCGAACTGCAACAGGCAAACCTGCGCGGCGTCTTGCTGATAGGCGTGGATAACCGCGACATGGTAGCCGCCTTTACCGCCGCAGGCATCGCTTTTGAGGACTGCGGCACGATGGACAAAGCCGTCGCCCGCGCACGTGCAATCGCCCAAGCGGGCGACAGCGTCTTGCTCGCCCCCGCCACCGCCAGCTTCGACCAGTACAGCGGCTACGACGCCCGCGGTGACGCCTTTGCCTACGAGGTGACGAGCACATGTCGCTGAAAGACCGGGCGCAACCGCCGCTCACGCGACAAAAAATCATCGCCGACCGGCACATCAACGACTTCCACAACAGCCAAAAACGGGCGAGCCGCTGGCAGGGGATGGAATTTCCCGACATCTGGCTGCTCTTTGCCTGGTGCGCGCTGATTGCCATCGGCATGGTGATGGTCACCTCTGCCTCCATGAGTGAAGCGGTGGGGCATAACAGCGACCCGTATTACTACAGCATCCGGCAGGCCCTGTTTTACGCCGCCGGCCTCGTCTGTGCCTGGGTCGCCTACATCATGCCCACGCATTTCTACTACCAGAACAGTGGGCGCTTTCTCATCTACGCGCTCATCCTGCTCCTTATCCTGTACATTCCCAGCGTTGGCGTCTCGGTCAATGGGGCGCGCCGCTGGCTCAACTTGAAATTTTTCAAACTGCAAGTGGGCGAGGTGGTCAAACTGGCGATGGTTATCTACGCCGCTGCCTTCCTCCAGCGCAACAGCCAATTCCTTGACCGCAGCTGGCGGCCAATGATCGAACTACTCTGCATTACCGGCATCTTTGCCGCCATCCTCCTGCGCCAGCCGGACTTTGGCACGACCATGGTGATGGTTGCCGCCGTCTTGGGGATGATGTTCATGGCGGGGATGAACCTCAAGCGCTTCATCATCTTCTTCGGCGTGGTCTCCGTCATGATGGGGGCGGTGCTCGTCGCCGCACCGTACCGCGTCAAACGCCTGCTCACCTTCCTCGACCCCTGGGAACACCAATACGACGAAGGCTACCAGCTGGTGAACTCGCTCATCGCCGTCGGCAGCGGCGGCCTCTTTGGCAGCGGCCTCGGACAGAGCGTGCAGAAACACGACTACCTGCCGGAAGCGCATACCGACTTCATCTTCGCCATCATCGCCGAAGAATTTGGCCTCTTTGGCGCGCTGGTTGTTATGGCGCTGTTTGTACTCCTCGTTTGGCGTGCCTTTCATATCGGCTACCTCGCCGACCGCGTGCGCCGCCGCTTCCTCAGCCTCGTCGCCTACGGCATCGGCCTCATCATCGCCATTCAGGCGCTGGTCAATATCGGCGTCACCACCGGCGCACTGCCGACCAAAGGGCTGACCCTGCCGCTTGTCAGCTACGGCGGCAGCTCGGTGGTCATCGTCTGCGTCTCGCTCGGCATCCTCGCCCGCATCGACGCAGAAAGCCGCTACCAGGCGAAGCGGGAAGGGATTATTTGAGTTTTTCCTACGTTAAGGCGGACGCTCTAGTAAAATCCGCCGCGTTTTTCTCACACATTTTTGAATACAAGCAATGGAATGAAGCATGAGCACACTACAAGGCAAAACGGTTTTGATGATGGCGGGCGGTACCGGCGGGCACGTCTATCCGGCACTCGCCGTTGCCCGTGCCGCGCGGGATGCTGGTGCCACGGTGCATTGGCTCGGCAATGCCGCCGGTTTTGAAGGGAAAAAAGTGCCGGAAGCGGGCTTTCCCTTGCACGACATCGCCGTCAAGGGGCTGCGCGGCAAGGGCATCACCGGCTGGCTCAAGGCGCCGTTCATGTTGGCGCGCGCCTTGTGGAAAGCGAGAGCGGTGCTGCGCGCGGTCAAGCCGGATGTGGTTATCGGCATGGGCGGCTTTGCCTCCGGGCCGGGTGGGCTGATGGCGGCACGCGCTGGCATTCCGCTCATCGTGCATGAGCAGAACGCGGTCGCGGGCCTGACCAACCGCAAGCTGGCGAAACGCGCGCGCAAGGTTCTGCTCGCGGACAGCCACGCCGCCGTCAAGATGGGCTTAAAAGAAGGCGAGTACGTCGTTACCGGCAATCCGGTACGTGCGGAAATTGCCGCCACGCCCGCCCCGGCACAGCGTTTTCTCGGCCGCCTCGGTGCGGTACGCCTGCTGGTGCTCGGCGGTTCGCAGGGCGCCAAAGCCTTGAATGAATTGCTGCCGCAGGCGCTCGCGCTTTTACCAGAAAATGAGCGCCCGCAAGTGGTGCATCAGGTCGGCGAGCGCTGGCTCGATGAAGCGCGCGCCGCTTATGCACGCGCTGGTGTTGCCGCCGAAGTTGTGCCGTTTATTGAAGACATGGCGGCGGCCTATGCTGCTGCCGACTGGATTATTGCCCGCTCCGGCGCGCTGACGGTGGCCGAAGTGGCGACCGTGGGCGTCGCCGTGCTGTTTGTGCCGTTCCCCTACGCCGTTGATGATCATCAGACGGCGAACGCGCAAGCCTTGGTGGATGCGGGCGCGGCGACGGTGGTGCAGCAGGCGGATTTGTCGCCCGAGCGCCTCGCCGAAATCATCACCGCGCACCGCGAGCGCGGGCTTTTGTTAAAACAGGCGGATCGCGCCCGCAGCCTCTCACACGCGCAGGCGCTCGCCAAAATCATGCAGGAAATCGAGACCGTTTTATGAGTGCAGACCTTCATTTTGGCCGCATTGAACGTCGCCAGATGCGGCGGGTGCGCAATGTTTTCTTCGTCGGCATCGGCGGCGTCGGCATGAGTGCCATCGCCGAGGTGCTGATTACCCTCGGCTATGCGGTTAGCGGTTCGGATTTGAAGCCGTCCGCCAATACCGAGCGCCTTGCCGCCAAGGGCGCGACGCTGTTTTTCGGGCATGCGGCGGAGAACGTCAAGGACGCTTCGGTCGTCGTCACCTCGTCGGCGATCGACCCGGCGAATCCCGAAGTGCTGCGCGCGCGCGAGTTGGGCATTCCGGTCATCCGCCGCGCCGAGATGCTTGCGGAGCTGATGCGCTTCCGCTTCGGCATCGCCGTCGCCGGAACCCACGGCAAGACGACCACCACCAGCCTGATTGCTTCCATCCTCGCCGACGCCGGACTGGACCCGACCTTCGTCATCGGCGGTGTGCTGACCGCCGCAGGCAGCAACGCCCGCCTCGGCGACGGGCAATATCTGGTGGCGGAAGCGGATGAATCCGACGCCTCTTTCCTCCATCTGCAGCCGATGATGTCGGTCGTCACCAACATCGACGCCGACCACCTGGAAAACTACGGCGGCAGTTTCGACAACCTGAAGCAGGGCTTCGTCCGCTTCCTGCACAACCTGCCGTTCTACGGGCTGGCGGTGCTGTGCATTGACGACGAAGGCGTGCAGTCCATTTTGGGCGACGTCGGCCGTCCGGTGCGTACCTACGGTTTTTCCGAGGCGGCGGAAGTACGCGCGGTGAACGTGCGCCAGGTCGGGCTGCAAATGCATTTTGACGTGGTGGACAAGGCAAGCGGCGAAACCTTCCCGTTGGCCTTGAGCATGCCGGGCAAGCACAACGTGCTAAACGCGCTTGCCGCCTTCATCATCACCAGCGAGCTGGGGCTGACGCGCGCGGAAATTACCGCCGGACTGGCGCAGTTCAAGGGCGTCGGCCGCCGCTTCACCCATCACGGCATCATCGAACACGAACACGGCCGCGCCGAAGTATTTGAGGACTACGGCCACCATCCCAACGAAATCCGCGCGGTATTGCAGGCCGCGGCGGAAGGCTTTGCCGGGCGGCGCATCTTTGCCGTCTTCCAGCCGCACCGCTTCACCCGCACCCGCGACTGCCTCGACGACTTCGCCGAAGTGCTGTCCAACTGCGAGGCGCTGGTGCTGACCGACGTCTATAGCGCGGGCGAAGCGCCGATTGCAGGCGCCGACTCGCGCGCGCTGGCACGCGCCATCCGCGCGCACGGCAAAGTGGAGCCGGTGCTGATTGCCGACAAGGCGGCGATTAACCAGCAGCTCTACGACAACCTCCTCGCCGACGGCGATGTGGTGATTTACTTCGGCGCGGGTGACATCGGCCGCGTCGCCAAAGACATGGCAACGGAGCATGGCATCCATGAATAACGAATTTGGCAAAGTCGCCGTGCTGTACGGCGGCACGTCTTCCGAGCGCGAAGTATCGCTCTCGAGCGGTGCGGCGGTACACGAAGCGCTGGTCACATCCGGCGTGGACGCGCACCTGCTCGACACCCGCGACCATCAGGCACTCTTTAACCTGAAAGGGCAGGGCTTTGCGCGCGCTTTCATCGTCCTGCACGGTCGTGGTGGCGAAGACGGGCAGGTGCAGGCAATTCTCGACTGGCAAGGCATCCCCTACACCGGCTCCGGCGTGCTTGCCTGTGCGCTGGCGATGGACAAAGTGCTGACCAAGCGCGTCTGGCAAACCTTCGGCCTGCCGGTCAAACCCGATCTGGTGATTGACGCCGCCACCACCTACGCCGAACTGGTCGCCGCGCTTGGCGGCAGCCATTTCGCCATCAAACCGGCGCTGGAAGGCTCCAGCGTTGGCGTCAGCCGCGTGGGCAACCAGGCGGAGCTGGAAGCGGCCTACCAAAAAGCGGGCGGCATCCGCGAAAAAATCATGGCAGAGCCGTGGGTCACGGGACGCGAACTCACCTATCCGGTCATCGGCGGGCGTGTGCTGCCGGGCATCGAAGTGACCGCCAGCGCCGAGCACCTTTTCTACGATTACGACGCCAAATACCTCGCCGAAGACACGCGCTACCGCTGCCCGCCGCCCATTGACGCGGCGCTGGACGGACAACTGCGCGAACTCACCCGCCGCGCCTTCGATGCCATCGGCGCCAAAGGCTGGGCGCGCGTGGATTTCATCCTCGACGGCGACAACCGCCCGTGGATACTGGAAATCAACATGGTGCCGGGCATGACCTCGCACTCGCTGGTACCGCTCGCCGCGCGCGAAGACGGCATGGATTTCGCCGCGCTGGTGCGGCAAATCCTCGCACAAACCCGTTGAGGACAGATAATGAAGCCACCGGATAACCGCTACCTGCGCCGCTCCTCGGTCAGCGTGCCGCGCGAGCAGCGCACCGCCTGGCAAGTCTTCCGGCTGGTACTGGAATGCGTCTTTGTGGTCGTCCTGCTGATGGGCATCGCCGCCTCCATCTATGCCATCTACCAGCGCCTCTCGCAGCAAAACTTCTTCCCGCTGAAGCGGGTCATCATCCAGGAACCGCTGCGCTACGGCGACATGCGCGAAGTGAGCGAAATCATCCGCAACCACCACCAGCGCGACCTCTTGCACATGGACGTCACCCTGCTTGCCGACGAAATGCAGCGGTTGGACTGGATTGCCAAGGCCAGCGTCTACAAGCGCTGGCCGGATGCCGTTGAAGTCAAGCTGGAAGAACGCGTACCGGTGGTGCGCTGGGGCGGTCGCGCCTTTCTCGATGCGAGCGGCGAGCCGTTCTCCATTCCCGACAACGACAAACTGCGTGAACTCGCCACCATCCACGGGCCAGACGGCTACGAAAAACAAGTGCTGCAATACTGGCACGACATCGCGCCGTGGCTTGGCGCGCGCCAATTACAACTACAACAACTGTCGCTGGATCAGCGCCTCGTCTGGCACGCCGAACTGGAAAACGGGCTGGACGTCATCCTCGGCCGCGACCAACTAAACGATCGCCTGAAAAAACTGGCGGTGGTCAATGACAAAGTCATCAAACCCTACCACCGCTACATTGAAGCCATCGACCTGCGCTACCACGACGGCTTCTCGGTGCGCTGGAAACCGGGGGTCAAACCCGTCACCGCCGAAAAAAACACCGCCCGCAGCGGCCAGCCCAACGTGACCATGATCAGAAACGAAACGGCGGAAGCCCCTGCGGCAGAAATAGCGCCGGTCAAGGCGGCAGCGAAAGCGGTCGCCAAAAACAAACCCGTCGTCAAAGACAACAAAACGGCGACGAAACCTGCCGTGGCAGACAAAGCCCCAGCCAAAGAAAAACCGGCAACCACGGAAAAAACGCCGCCCAAAGAAACCAAAGAAAAAACAGCGGCGAAACCCGCTGCCGCAGAAAAAGCGGCAGAAAAAACCCCGCCCAAAGAAAACAAAGAAAAACCCGCGGCCAAACCGGCTGCCACAGAAAAAGCGCCGGTAAAAGAAGCAAAAGAAAAACCCGCCACCAAAGCGGCAAGCGCGGAAAAAACACCGCCGAAAGAAAACAAAGAAAAAACGGCGAACAAAGCCGCACCCGCAGCAAAACCCGTAGCTCCCAAAGAAAAAGACAGCGCAAAAGGTAAAAAATGAAAGACTCGGCCATCAAAGTCGTTATCGACGTCGGCAGTTCCCGCACCCGTGTCACCATCGGCGAAGTCGGCAACCGCGAAGACAGCGTACTGGAAGTGCTCGGCAGCGGCTTCTCTGCTGGCGGCGCGCTAAACGCAGGCATCGTCACCAACATCCCTGCCGTCAGCCATGCCATCCGCCATGCCGTTGCCATCGCCGAAGAAGAAGCCGGTCTAAAAATCAACAGCGCGCTTATCAGCATTAGCGGTGACCATATCCTCGGCATGAACAGCGACGGCCGCGCGCAAATCCGCAACCGCCGCATCAGCAAAAACGACCTCGTCCATGCCGTGATGCGCGCCCGACAACTGGCGCGCAAAGAAGGGCAGGACACCCTGCACGTGCTGGAACAACAATTCATCGTCGATAACCACCAGGGCATCACCGACCCGGTCGGCATGATTGCGGACAACCTCGAAGCGCGGGTACACGTCATCAGCGCGCGCCGCGCGGCAGTCGTGAACCTCTGCCAATGCGTGCGCAACGCCGGCATCGAAATCGAAGGCGTCATCTATGCCGGACTGGCGTCCGCCTACGCCGCCAGCACCGCCGACGAACGCGACCTCGGCATCTGCACCGTTGACCTCGGCGCGGGCACGGCAGACCTCATGCTGTGGTGGCGCAACCAGCCAATGCACGCCGCCACCCTGCCCATCGGCGGCGAACAAGTATCGAGCGCGCTCGCCACCATCCTGCGCACACCGCGCCAATCGGCAGAAATGCTCAAACGCAGCCACGGCGCCTTGCTCGACAAATACAGCCGCCACACCCGCATCCCGCTGCCCAGCACCGGCAACCTGCCCGACCGCTACCTGTCAAGCAGCGACATGGTCGAACAAATCGCCGCCTGCTACCAAAAATTCTTCGCCAGCATCAACAAAGAATTCCACCGCATCGGCCTGCGACAAATGCTAGACGGCGGCATCGTCTTTACCGGCGGCGCGGCACAAATACCAGGACTGGCAGAAATGGCGGGCGCAATCTTCAATTGCCCGGTGCGCGTATACATCCCGCCACCCGTTTCCGGACTGGATGAACATCTACAAAACGATGCGGGCATGGTGACAACCCTCGGACTCTTCCAATTACAACAAAATCCCGTCAATGACTACGTTTGGGCAAAGGAAGAAAAAGACGGTATAATCTCGAGCATTACAAATTTTCTAAAGCGTTACTTATAAAACGGCAAGAGGTAAACACATGGCCTTTACAATTCAGATGGACGAGACCGACAACACATCCCCCGTCATGATCAAAGTCATCGGTATCGGTGGCGGCGGATGCAACGCGCTGAAGCAAATGATGGATTTCGACCTGCACGGCGTAGAACTCATAGTAGCCAATACCGACAAACAGGTATTACAAGAAAACCCCATTCAAAACAAACTGCAACTCGGCGTCAAAACCACGCGCGGCATGGGCGCGGGTTCCAAGCCGGAAGTCGGCCGTGCTGCCGCTGAAGAAGACCGCGACAAAATCCGCGATGCCTTAAACGGCGCCGACATGGTCTTCATCGCCGCTGGCATGGGTGGCGGTACCGGTACCGGCGCCGCACCCGTCATCGCCAACGTCGCGCGCGACATGGGCATCCTCACCGTCGCCATCGTCACCAAACCGTTTACCTTTGAAGGCATGCCGCGCATGCGCAAAGCCGAAGCGGGGCTGGAAGTGCTGAAAAGCGAAGTCGATTGCCTCGTCATCATCCCGAACGACCGCATCTCCGCTGTCATGGGCGAAGACGCAACCCTCATCGGCTCCTTCAAAACCGTGGATAACGTCCTGCGCGACGCCGTGTACAGCATCGCCACCATCATCCAGAAACTGGGCGTTATCAACACCGACCTCGAAGACGTCAAAACCATCATGAGCGAGCGCGGCATCGCGATGATGGGTTCCGGCGAAGCCAAAGGCGAAGACCGCGCCCGCGCTGCCACCGAAAAAGCCATCTCCTCGCCGCTCCTCGAAAACATCGAACTCGCTTCGGCACGCGGTCTCCTGGTGAACGTCAGCGCCAGCCAGGACATCAAAACCTCCGAATACCAGACCGCCTGCAATGTCATCTACGACATCATCGACCCCGAACAAGTCAACCTCAAAATCGGCCTCATCATAGACGACAACATGGGCGACACCCTGCGCGTCACCGTCGTCGCCACCGGCATCGAAGGCAGCGACGACGGCGGCATCTTCGGCGGCAGCGGCGGCTACACCAACCCTAACGAACTCTTTGGCTTGGGCGTCCGTGCCAGCGCGAGCGATAACACCCCGCCGTTGCGCAATAGCGTTGACGACCGCGAACCCTACCGCGACGACTACGCCGAACCCGAACAAAGTGGCGGTTTCAGCCTCTCCAGCCTGCTGCGCAAACGCACCCGCTAAGGGGCGCGCATGGCCAGACAGCGCAGCATCCGCGACGCCGTTGCCGGCTCCGGCATCGGCGTTCACAGCGGCAAACGGGTTGATATCCGCCTCCTGCCCGCTCCCGCCGACAGCGGTATCACCTTCCGCCGCACCGACCTTGACCCGCCCGCCGAAATCCCGGCACGCGCCCACCTCGTGCGCGACACCCAACTCTGCACCGCGCTCGTCGATGACAGCGGCGTGCGCGTCGCCACCATTGAGCATCTCATGTCGGCGCTCGCCGGTGTCGGCATTGACAACATCATCATCGAGCTGAACGCGCCGGAAGTCCCCATCATGGACGGCAGCGCCGCGCCCTTCGTCTATCTCCTGCAACAGGCGGGCATCCGCGAGCAGGATGCCGCCAAGCGCTTCATCCAAATCCTCGAACCCGTAGAAGTACGCGAAGGC
>ERZ773067.2171-NODE-2171-length-10041-cov-3.555177_pt1 | contig 10041 bp, 19 predicted proteins | sample MGYA00580622_ERZ773067 | MGnify/ENA primary metagenome ERZ773067 (study PRJEB29015, sample SAMEA2737998) | human oral metagenome | biome: human oral; feature: human-associated habitat; material: dental | place: China | collected 2113 ...
TCATTAAAAGTGTCTTTATATGTATCTTATGACGAAACCCGCAACGTAAAGATATGTAAAGAAATATGCGGAGACATCAATGATACAGTTTTAACTGACAATATCAGTAAATTGATGGAAGAAACTATCAACAGTCTAAATAAATCAAATAAAACATAACATTATGAGCAAAGTTAAAAATCCTTCAATTTCAGAACAAAAGAAAATAAACGAGGTTATGGAATTGATGAATAAATATAGAATTAGAATTGCCAGAGCTGAAGGTTCCGATGACGCAGACCTTATCTTGTCTATAGATATGAAACACTATGCAATCACAAACTCAGAAACTTTTCCACCTATTTTTGATGGTGAGGTCGAATTTATTAAATCAAATCCTTATGGCCATATCTATACTTATGACGATGAGGGTAATATAATAGAATAAACAGGTTTGCATTATACTTAGATAAATATAAAAATAACTAGAATAATATGCAAGAAATATTTAAAGTAGGAATGGAAGTTTATGACCAAGTAAACTTTCCTAATATGAAAGGAATAGTTAAAGATACACATGGCATAGGTGAATATTGTATAGAGGTTCGTTTTAATGGGTCTCGGTATGCACATTATTATAATTTAGAAGGTCGTCTTGAGAAAGACCAAATACCAACTCTATCAACAAAACCTTATAAATTCGACCTCACCATTCTTTTTGTTCTCTTATAAATTCATTTTAGATGGTTTTGAACAGAAATCCCCCGTGCCAACTTTTGAAGAAGCATTTAAATACTGTCAGGATAGAAAAAAGAGCTGTACAATGGCTCCAAGTCATGAACTTGCACAAGCAATCAAGGCTCTTGCAAAACTTATATTTCTTAGAGATTATTACAATGAAGACTGGGAACCAGATTGGAGAGATGATAATTCAAAATATTGCATTGAAATATATCAAGGAAGAATAATTTCTGAATGTTACAGAGGAACTTCAAGAGTGTTAGCTTTTAAAACACAAGAAATTAGAAATGAATTTTTAAGAGAACAAAAAGAATTAATAGAAATCGCAAAACCTTTATTATAAAAATCAAATGACTAAATTTATATTAGACCTTGATCAGTATATTCCAACATTGGATGATGAGAAAGCAAAAGCAATCATCAGTAGAGATCTGGGTAGATTCATAAATGAAAGATCTAACTTTGATGAAGAATTTATGAATCACGATAAGGTTGAAATAATAGTACCTGAATATATCTATACTCTTGGGGTGGGGTTCTTCTGTGGATTGATTGGTTATGTATTCTCAGAAGTTGGAGAACAAGTAGCTCGTAAGAAGATAAAACTTGTAAACCAGGGAGAATATAAGGCAAATAAGAACTACAACGAAGCAATCAGAATATTAAAGAGACAAAACTCTGAACCATACCAATTAAATGTATTGAACAATGAGTCAAATAATTCTGATGTTGAAGAAGAGGAATAATACACTTAGTTCATTACGTGGATTTGACTCATTCCTAGATAAGGTAGCTTCTGACATAGAATTCATGATATATGAAAAATCATACTATGTATGGAAGTTTAATGTATCGGATGAAAATATAATGAATCATATAGTAGAAGAAATAGCTAAACTCACGAATGAAAAGAATCCAAATCTTATATTCACCCTTCATCCGATTGCATATAGTATCTTTTCAAAAGAAAACAAAGCAACATTATTGGACATACTTAAAACACAAATAGACCAGAACGATGAGAAGAATGCGGTTCGAGCACAAAAAATTAATCATTAATGAATATATGATTGATGGAGATATTAAATCATCATATCTTACAGACAAGAATCTGAATATATTGAATGATAAAAATATCAAGAAAATAGTATATACATCTGACAATAAATCAACTCATTGTGATGTTATTATTTTAGATGGTGAAAAAGAAGAAACTATCAGATTTACACCTCCTTTCTATAAAGGCGAGATAGTATCATTTCCTCTTTCATATTTTGACTCAATACCATATCTAAATTTTGACCAAGTCGCCGAATATCAAGATATTCTAAGAAAGGCATATTATGCCGATTATTACGAAGAATTATCAGAGATACCAGGATGGGAAAATAGAGATAAAACTTGTCCTGATGTTTCATTATATCATCTGGAAATAGAAGATGTTTATATGATGAAGATGGACGCTTTTATGCGGGTATCAGAAATAGACGTCGATAAATCACCATTTGCAGTATTATTATTTAACCCTAAACACGTAGAAACTAATCCATACGTCTGGGGATTCACATTTAGATTATTCAAGAACCCTAAGGTATGGAATAAAATAGAAAAGAAAGATGGAAAATGACAAAAATATGGAAAGACAGATGTCAAACAAAGAAAAGTTCTTTATATCCAGAATTGATTACTCCGAATGGGGTAAAACATCACACAAAGGGGTTATAAAACATCTCAATACACTGGAAAGAAAAATAGTTATCGGATACAACAACTTAACCTTGTACATCTTATAATTATCATTGTAGTAACCGTGATTTCGATACTAAAAGAGAAGCTTTTGCTTCACTTATTGATGAAATACACGGAGCAGGAACTTGGGAAAGTAATCCGTTTGTATTTGTGTATGATTTTGAATTAGTTAATTATAACACAATAAACAAATCATAATAAATGAATCATGAAACAAGAATTAAGAATAGAAATAGAAGTACCTGACGGATTCACCGCAGTGTATAATGGCAAAACTCAAAAGATTGATATAGTATCTGAGTTTCCAAAGTCATGGAAAGAGTTCTGTAAAAAATATCCAGTTCAACCACACGAATGTTTTGTTGGAATTAGTTCAGATATATTCAATGCGTGCAACTGGGACAAAAGACATCCAGTAAATGACAAATTCTTATTTCCTAACCAGGAAACAGCAGAAGCAGTAGTTGCTCTTGTACAACTTTTACAACTTAGAAATGTTTATCGCAAAGGCTGGGTACCTAACTATGAAGATGATGAATATAAATTTATCATCAAACGTCAGTACAATTCGATAATAACAACATCGACCAAAATAGACGGCAATGTTCTGACATTTCAATCTATGGAGATAAGAGACGAGTTCTTGAAGAATTTTCGAGACCTAATCGAGAAAGCAAAGGATTTAATATGAAAACCATATACATTGAACCAGATTTTGAAATACGAGAAAAAGTAACCAGAGGTGAAATCACTAAAATATTAGATCATAACGTATTTCACGAAATAAATGAAAAGCGTGATGTGAGAGGGTATTCTGTTGAGTATATCTGTACTCCTCGGTATGAAATAGGTAAAACATACGCAATAACCAAAAGATTATGTGAACTACCTTATACAGATGGAGAAATTGTTGCTGAATTACAGAAAGAAGACCCTGATTGTACGGTGGAACTTTACCACGACGCACAATTAGGTCGTATTTTGGCAGAAGATGAAGGAAAATCTGAAATGACTAAATTTCTTGATTATGCGGTTAAAATAAAAAATGCCAAGCTAATCAAGGTAAAAGATATATCAAATGAAGAATGTTTACGATTAGGAATATTCAAAGAGGGCAAAAAATACACCTTTTCAGGTAGTGATGGGTTCTTAGGTGATTCTCCAAAAATAGCCTTTCAGGAAATGTATTCCAGAATATATGGAGAACCTTTCTTAAAGAGGAACGACACCGTATTTCTATACGACCTTGATGTTATGAGAATCAACAAGAACAGAAAGGTATGTTTCGATGATGATTTTGGTCTGGTTAAGGCTGCTACATCTGGAAAGATGACAAAATTCGTTGAGATACCTTATGAAATAGTATATAAGGGCATTCAGCAAGAATTTGATGATAACAGAAACCCTGTATATAAGGAAAACCATCAGTATAAACCTAGATTTGTTGTTGGTGATATTATAAACATAGAAGGAACTAACACAAATATAGAGATAACTGATATTAAATTCATCTCAATAAATGAATTATACAATCTGGATGAATCAGATTATTTATCTATGGGTGTTATGAAGATGTGTGATTTTTACACATATCATAATGGTCAAAGATTCAAATCGTCACAAAAGGCATATTTGGATTTAATGGATAAAGCAGAAGAACTTGATACATTCGAAGATTCTTGGGTCTTGTTTTTATACTCTTTTAAGACTGTAAACGTTTAAGAAGACTGAGAAATGAAACAGATAACATTTGATGACCGATATAATTTAACAGACTTGGTGCTGTCTGGACAAAAAACTCAAACAAGAATCTTAGTTGATACCAAAGATGAATTTCTTGATGGTGTATTCAATTGGGATTCCGCAGGCACAATGATAACATTTTGGAAGAATGAAAAAGAATTCATCGATATAAAATCGCCGTACCATTATGGTGATGAAATCGCCATTAAAAACATATCAGGATATGGAAATAATAAACCTAACATCATAACTATAACCGATATACGTTTCGAAAGGTTGCAGGATATAAATGATGAAGATTGTATCAAGGAAGGAGTGTTAAAATCTGATAAATATGCTATGCCATACGGTATTCCTGAGAAATCAGCACCAAATGGTGTTTTCTTCTATTACAGTACACCACGAGAAGCCTTTGCTAATTTAATAGATAAAATACACGGTATGGGTACTTGGGAAAGCAATCCTTGGGTATGGGTATATGAATTTGAACTAATTAAATAGGATTATAAAATGGAACAAAACACAGCAGAACAATTTAAAAATATATTATACAGGATATACCACGTAACTAAAACTTGTCAAGAAAGGTTTCATGTTATTGAGGATATACATCAAGTAGCATTAGTTGAAGATGCCTTATTTGGATATTGGGTATCAATGTTTAATGAAGATAGATTTATTGACAATTCTTTTTTCACAATTACTGATGATTATTTTTACGTAAGAACATACTTGTCAGGCGAAATCGAAGAACTTATCGGAACAATTGAGTTACCTATAGAAATAATTAATTTCACAGATGAAGAGTTAAAAGAATATACCAATAAACAAGCCATAATATATCTGGACAAGAAGAAAAAAGAACTAAAACAAAGCGTTTCTTTAAACAAAGAACTGTTAGAAGAATTAGAAAAGATTGATTTAACATGAATTCTTTCATAAAATATGCTGGCGGTAAACACTCTGAGATGAATATAATACAAAGGCATTTACCAACAGACATAGAAAACTATTATGAACCTTTTGTGGGTGGTGGATCTGTATTCTTATCTATGTATAGGAATCGTCTGATAAAAAACGACACATACATAATAAATGATAAATCTCGTAACCTAGTAAATCTATACAACCACATCAAAAATAACAATAATCAATTAATATCTATATTATCTAAATTAGATAGACAATGGAAATTAATATCTAAATTTATTGATATTTACGGAAATGATTTAGTATCAATATATCGTAATAATCCAGATATTACTGATTCTGTATCATCTTGGTTGAAAAAATTCAAAGATACAGAGTTTAAGTTCTGTGTATCTAAACCTGAATCAATAATAAACAAACTTGTCAATTTATCAGAAAACATAACTAATGAGGAAATTAAAAATAATATAGAATCGGCTATTAAGTCTGAAATGTATATGTCTGTGAGATCTCTTTACAATAAATGTATATCAGAAAATGTTTTTGATGCCAAAAGAGCAGCAGCATATTTTTTCGTATCTGAGTTTGCTTATGCAGGCACAACAAGATATAACAGTAAGAACGAATTTAATGTATTATATGGTGGCATAGGATATAACAGAAAAAGTCTAACAGATAAGATAAAATTCTTCGGGAGTGTAAAAAACTTATTCGATAAAACGATAATACATAACCTAGATTTTGAAGAATTTCTAACACAACAAAACATAAAAGAAAACGATTTTATATTTCTAGATCCTCCATACGATTCAGAATTTAGCACATACGACAATAATGTTTTTAATAAGGAGGATCATATACGTTTAGAAAAACTATTATCATCAATCAACACAAGATGGATGATGGTGATAAAAAACACAGATTTTATATATGATCTATACAATAACAAGGGATATTATATAAAATCATTTGATAAGAAATATACGATAAATCTAAACAACAAAAACAACAGAGAAGTAACTCATTTGATAATAACATCATACGACACTGTTGTGAATTGCTCTCAAAAATTTGTATCTTTGTAGTCTGAAACGACCAATATAACCATACACGCCAAGCATTGAATAAATAGTACATATTTCTTAGTAGTTTACAAAATACAATAAATAATAATATACAAAACAAATAAAATCAGAATAATATGAAAAAGAATACAGCTGAGACACAGAAAACAGAATTATCAGAATTGCCAAAGACTTGGGAAGACTTCTGTAAAAAACATCCAGTTAAAGAAGGAGAAGAATATTTTATTGGTGAATTCTCTGATATAGTATGTGTCAAAGATGCACAAGAAAGAAATTGTGCAATGGATAGAAACATCTTACCAAATAAAAAGACGGCTGAATCTATATTGGCTCTAATGCAATTGATACAGCTAAGAGATCATTATCGTAAAGGCTGGGAACCTGATTATAGAGATGACCAAACACCTAAATACGTGATTTCACGATTTATTGATGAAATATATTGTGAATCATGTTATTTTTTCAACCAAGTATTGTCGTTTCAATCAGAAAAAATAAGAGATGAATTCTTGGTAAATTTCAAGGATTTGATTGAAAAATCGAAAGAATTAGACAAAACATCTGATAATTTATATAAAACCTGGGCTTGGGAAAAATTCTGTGCGGTTAATCCCATAAACGAAGGAGAATACTATATTAATATAGTTTCAGATATATGTCAAGCAAGTACAGGGTCAGCAAGACATTCAGACAGTGATAAAAATGTGTTGCCTAATAGAGAAATAACCGAAGCTTTCCTAGCCTTAATGCAGTTGTTGCAATTAAGAGATTGTTATCGTCAAGGTTGGGAACCCGACTGGGCATCTAATGATAAAAAATACACTATTTCTATGTGTCGAGATGAAATATATTATGACATAGTATATGGATACGCATATACTCTATCTTTTCAATCTCCAGAAATAAGAAATGAGTTCGTGGAAAATTTTAAAGACTTAATCATCCAAGCTAAGGATTTGATATAAAATATCTGAATAAATATGAAGCAAACAATCGAAATCGAAGTTCCTGATGGATACAAAGCAGTGTATAATACAGATACACAAAAGGTTGATATAGTAAGGGTTGGATTACCTAAGACTTGGGAGGAGTTTTGTAAATATAACCCTATTTTTGAAAAAGATGAATGTTTTATTGGGAATTATTCAGAGATAAAAAACGTATTTAGTTGTAATGATAGACACCCAGAATATGATAGATTTATACTGCCTAACAAAGAAACTGCCGAGGCTTTTCTTGCCTTGATACAACTCATTCGATTAAGAGATTGCTATCGGCAGGGGTGGGTGCCTAATTGGAGTAATGATGAGCAATTAAAATACTCGGTCGTAACTTACTCTGACAAAGTAAGTGTGGACACATATTTTGCTATAAAGGGTGTTATATCTTTTCAATCCAAAGAAATAAGAGACAAGTTTATGGAGAATTTCATAGACCTAATCGAACAAGCCAAAGATTTATTATAAAATATCATGGAAGGATTGGATGAATCTACATATAACAACATAAATAATCTTGTTCATGATTTCTATGATGGTGATATATCAAGCATAGAAGAACAAAAAGATTTGATATGTGATACAACTACTGAATTAATCGATAATATGATATATTCAGGATTAACAGAATGCACATATACATCTAGGGTGGTTTTTGATGTAAAGACCAAAGGTGTATTTGTGTATTTCGCAGCATATAACGACATAAACAATAATCATCCTTCATCAGAATATTAATATTATCTTTTTAAAATAAAACATCATGACAATAAAAGAAAAAGTAGAACATTACAAAAAACAGGATTTTCAAGCATGGTTAAAAATGAGGAATCAGGTATTTGATGAATTATCAGATATGCAAACGATGTTCTGTGTATGTGGACGGTTAGCTACTGGATTACACGAAACGAATTGTAGAAAATTCAATGAAAAAGTTGATAAAGAAACAGCTAGTAAATTAGAGCTAGTAAATTAGAGAAAGATGAAAAAGATTTACTTTAATGATAGATACGGCATTACGACGAAAGCAATACATTATAGAAATATTGATTTTATCGTACCAATCAAGGAATTGATAAAACCTAGTTCTATCATCGACACAGTAGTGGAAGATGTAATATTTCTATTTCTAAAGAATGATAAATGTTACATATCTAACTATTATACAGGGGAACAGCTTGCTGTTGCTATGTCGTACGAGACCATTGCTAAAATATTTGACTTAGACTGTATCAAGAAAAAATATCAGGATACGCCTGGATACACCAATAAATCATACACTAAGTCAGATATTTTACCATTTATCGCAACTATCGATAACATCAGATTAATAAACATAACTAATCAGATGGGACACGATAGTCTATTACGACACGGAATAAGCTATAACAGTATAACATCTGAATATTACTTTTTTGACGATAAAACCAAGAAAGTTATATCATCAAAGAATAAAAGAGATATATGGAAAGAATATATCGGTAAACTATACGGTAGAGACATATATCATGAACATAGATATGCCTGGGTTTATTCAGCCGTGATAGAAACTAGAAAAGAACCAATTAACAAGTTAAAAATATTATGAATACCACGAATACCACGAAAGAAACATTATATCAGGAATATCGTAAAATATTGGAATTCGTACAATTATGCCAGAAGAAACTATACGAATTGGAAGATAAATACGGATATGAATTAGGAGAAGATATGTTTGGCTCACATTATATTGGTGTTTATGATATTGATGAGTTATTAGATAATTGTCTGTTTGGTATCACATCTAAAAATAATTGTAAGAAAGAACCTGATGTAATAATACATGGAAATGGTAGTTTCAGTGGTTTTTTATACATCAATTTTCACGCAAAATACCTTGAATATACCTATGGACAAATAGATGAGTTGGTAAAGCAACACTACCTCAAGGAATTAAAGAAATATGTTGAAAAAACTGAGCGTGAAATATCTAATTATGAATCAGACAAAGACAAATTATCAAATATAATAAATGAACTTGAACACAATGGAACAACCAAATAAACAGAAAAATATATGCGTATCTGTTGCAAGAGATTTTACAACAAATCCAGGTGCAGATATAATAGAACATTCTGACTATTCTGGTCAAGAATTTTATGAAAAAATACTTAAACCAAAGTTTGAGGAAGCAATTGCAAAGGACGCACAATTAGATGTAAACCTCGACTTTACAAATGGATATGCAGCTTCATTTCTAAACCAATGCTTTGGTTCTCTAGTAGAAGAATTTGGAATTGAACAAGTATACAGGACAGTATCAATCATATCAACCGAGGAACCACAGTGGATAAATTACATATACGGCACGGTGTTTAAGAATGCTCAGAAACGATATGATGACAAAAAGGGTCATCAAAAAACAGCAGCCAAACTAATAGAATTATATAAGAAAATATATCGTCTAGTTATTGATTTTCAAGAAAGGTTTCAATTACTCGAGAATAAGTTTGATGTATCTCTTTTTGATGACGCCCTTTATGGTATGTCCATAACAGACGAATGTATCGATGATATGATATCATTTGGTCGCATATCGATGGATGATGCTAAGAAAGAGATAAGAATAACATTCACATACAATAACAAAGAAATTGTTTTACCTTATGAAGTTCTAGATTACAACGACACTGAAATAGACGAATTGGTTAAGAATGAATTCAAGACACACCTAAATAACAAGATAGAACGCAAAAAGAAGAACGCAAAGAATGTGAACGAATAATAGAAAAACTAATACTTGCAAAAAGAGATACATCAAACTTATTCTCGAG
>ERZ773067.2175-NODE-2175-length-10030-cov-5.644411_pt1 | contig 10030 bp, 7 predicted proteins | sample MGYA00580622_ERZ773067 | MGnify/ENA primary metagenome ERZ773067 (study PRJEB29015, sample SAMEA2737998) | human oral metagenome | biome: human oral; feature: human-associated habitat; material: dental | place: China | collected 2113 ...
GCGACCTGCGCGAGGCTATTGAGCGCGGCGACTACCCCGCCTGGACGCTCTACGTGCAGATTATGCCCTACGAGGAGGCGAAGACCTACCGTATTAACCCCTTCGATCTGACGAAGATTTGGCCGCACTCGGATTACCCGCTGATCAAGGTGGGCCGCATGGTGCTGGATCGCAACCCGCAGAATTTCTTCGCCGAGATTGAGCAGGCAGCCTTCTCCCCCTCGAATTTTGTGCCCGGTATCGCGGCTTCGCCCGATAAGATGCTGCTCGGACGTATCTTCTCCTACCCGGATGCGCACCGCTACCGCATCGGCACTAACTTCGCGCAGCTGCCGGTGAACGCACCCCACGCGGCACCGGTGAACAACTATTCACATGATGGGTCGATGCGTTATAACTTTAACGACCCGTCTGTTCCGACTTACGCACCGAACAGCCTGGGTGGCCCGCATGCCGATGCGGCGCGCGCTGGCGAAGGTAGCTGGGAGTCTGATGGCTCCCTAGTGCGCACTGCTTACACCCTGCGGGCTGAAGATGATGACTTCAGCCAGGCACGCACCCTGTACGAGGTGACCATGGATGATGCTCAGCGTGAGCGTCTGGTCAGCAATATCGCTGGCCATGTGGGCGCCGTTCGCTCCGATGAGATTCGTGAGCGTGCTTTCACGTACTGGGAGAACGTGCACCCTGAACTCGGTTCTCGCGTACGCGAGGCCGTGGCGGCCGCCGCTGCGCCTAGTTCGTGCGGCGCGGCAGCGTAAACCTCCCGTAGGTTACGTGTGGCCGTAGCTCGGGGCCGGTGACTTTCTGTGAGGTGGGGTCACCGGCCCTGAGCCTTTTAAAAGACAAAGTCAGTAAAAATTCGTGCCCGCCACCGGATAGTTCGGTGGCGGGCACGTCCAGTATGTGCAGAGGCAATACGTGCGGCTATATGTTTACCGCTGCCTCGCTCATTGCCTCTTTCTGCATGTTCTCCTGTTCCTGGGTGATGTCCAGGAGCTCACGGATCTGCTTCAGGCTCAGCGTGGTGCTGGGGTTAAACAGGTTGATCTGCACGCTCTTCGCGCCGTCCGAGATGGCGAACTTGAGCACCTCCAAGGCGTGGGCTGCGCGCACCGTAATCTTCGGGTCGATTGCGGCCACCTCAATGGGCGAGGTGAACACCAGCATACTCTTTGGTTTGCCGTTCTCGTCCGGGGCGTAGAAGGGCCGGCTCATCGGGTCATTCGGGTCAACAGCCACCAGAAGCATTGAGTTCGGGGCCACCAGGGAGCCAAGAAGCTGCTGCATATTATCGTTCATCAGCGCCATCTTCGCCCCGTCGTTACGGGGGGCACCCACAACCCACTCCACCTGGGCGCGCTCAATGTAGCACTCGTGGTCGCTGCCGGGGTCGATCACGATCAGGTCCAGGTCCTCGTTACTGAGGAAGTCCATGAGGATCTTCATCGCGGGCTCACGCAGGATCAGCTCATCGCCTTCACGGGATTTATCGTAGCCGGGGCTGCCCAGAATGTACTCCGAGGATGAGAAGACGCTCAGCGCCTGAGTATTCTGGTCGTGGCGGATCACCTGGTAGCGCAGCTGGGATTCGGGGCCGATTTCAAGCTGCCCCTGGGGCACAACGGTGGAGCCGGTAGCATCGACCAGCACATCCCCGCCCACAAGGGTTCGCACCACGTTAATGAGGGTCTCTTCGCGAACGTCATTCTTGAAGACGTCAAGGGCGTGCACAAGGTAACTGTTTGGCACCTCGTGCTCTTCTTTGCCTTCCCGCGTGAACTCTTCAAGGTCTTTGCGGTCGGCGCGGCCACCCAGACGCTCGTAGGCCCATTCGGGCACGAACTTGCGGGCGCGCGGGAATTGGCGCAGGTGCTCACGCACATCTACCGCCGTCAGCCCGCCTTCACCTTTCCAGCTTTCGGGCTCAATATCGCGTTTGTAGGATGCCCCAACGCTGAACTGCGGGTTGGGCCAGTTCATGGCGGCAACCACGATTGAGGCGGTGAAGAAAGTACCGCGCACATCGTCGTAGGCTGCCTGCTGTAGCTTACGGATCTCCTCAATGACGGGAGAGTCTTCCTTAAGAGGCCCGATCGTTCCGATGAACTCTTGGTCGTCACGGAACTCGCGCACACGCACGAACGTCTGTTCGGCGAGCGGTTTAATGTCCAGAATCAGCTCGTTCCAGCCGGGTTCTGCACGCACCACATCAAGCAGCCAGCTGCCGATGTTGTTCAGGGCCTCCTGCACTCTGACTGCTCGGCGTGCAGGTTGAGTTGATTGAATCTGTAGCATACGTTCGTTTTCTTTGTTCCTCTTAGGCGGTGGTGAGTTAGTGCCGAGTGTATGAGTTGAGCGCGGCGTCCTATCTCCACCCATTTTAGCGAAAATAACAACCGGATATGCGACGATTTCGCTCTCAAGGTGCACAGATGCGGGTAAAAACGCTGGGTTATCAAGAATATTTCTAAATTCACGAAGCGAAATAACGGTTTTGAGGTGCTTATTTAGTGCGAAAGGTTGCTAACCTTAAGTACATGACAAATTCTCTGCAGGAACTGATCGACGCGTCAATCTTTATCTCGACCGAGTACCAGGCTCGTGTGGCCGAACTGGTGGGAGCGGCGCAATGGGATGTTGATTTTACGGCTCAGTCGTTAAGTTTTGAGACCACTCCCCCGGTCTCACTTCGACCTTACCTGCTGGGTACCGAATCTGAAAACCGGGGAACCTGGGTGTGGTCGTGGCAGCAGTTGGGGTATTTCCCGGACGCTGTGGTCTCTGCTGCGGTGCAGGCACGAGAAGCCGGCGAGAAAAAGTCCCTGACAGAGCTAAGCACCGACGAAATTCCGCTTTCTGATTCGCTGGCGCGACGCCTGACCCTAGCGTCAAAGACTGTGACCGGCCTCTACGCGCACTACCCCCTACCCGCTGGTGCCGGGGTGCGCGCTTGGACTCTGCTTGACGGGGATGAGCTGGTGCTGCCGGAGCCAACCATGAAACGTGTGGGCCGCGTTATCGCTCAAACCCTGCAGGGTGAGAATATTGTTAATCAGGTTCTTGCAGTTGATTCATACGCGAAACAGCGCGGTTTCCACATCGCTTGGGATACCGAGGCAACCGCTGTACTGACTCTCACCGACGGGGCATTGCGCCTATGGTTTGATGAGGGCCGCATGAGCGGCATTGAAGAAGCCAAACCCCAGGTGGGCCCGGAGGTGCTGGCGAAATGTTTGTCCCAGGCGGCTGAGCATCGCGCTGCGCTGGCTCAAGCACGCGAAAGCCTTGAGAAAGTGGCTGCCGCCGAGGCTCAGCAGCAAAACGCTGAACGTGAGCAGCAGGCCGCGCAGAAGGCTGCTGCCCGTGCTGAGGCTGAACGGGCCGAACAGCAGGAGCGGGCCGAAGCTGAGCGCGCGGCAGAACGCGCCAAGGTAGAACGTGAACAGGCTGAACGCGCAGAACGCGAGAAGATGGCAGCCCAGAAAGCCGAACGTGAAGCGGCTCAGAAAGCCAAGGCTGAGCGTGAACAGGCCAAAGCTGAGCGTGAGAAGGTTACGGGCGTCTCGACCACCGAGCACCTGTACCCGGATACCGAGGCACCCTTCGATCAGGACCCGCGCGAAGATTCCGAGCATGGTACCGTGACCACCTCCACCCTACCTGCAGGGGCGTACCGCGATGGGGAGGCCGAGGATGCTTACGAGGCTGAGACCGTGGATCTTCAGGTGCACGAAGACGAGGTTCACACCGGCGTCACCGAGGTTGTTGAGGTGCAAGAGGAGCATACCGAAATCAGCATTGATGAAGAGCTGATCCACGTACCGGAGGAAGAGCTGGAGCACCCCGAGCAGGAGCCGGAGGAGCTGCCCGAGCCTCTAGAACCTGAACATACCGAGCCTGAACACGCTGAACCTGAGCATGTCGAGCCAAAGGAGCACGAACCGGAGCACCCCGAGCCAGCACAGCAGGAGCACAAAACCGACGAAGAGGGCAAGAAGAAAGGCTTCTTCTCGCGGTTCTTCGGGCTCTAAATCCCGTAACCGCCGGTTATTGCGGCACAGAAACAATACGCGGTACGCCGCCTTGCACACCCGCAAGGCGGCGTACTTTTTTGCTGCGAACCCGCTGGCGTCTATCCTCCCCACCCCACCTTGACGCTGCCAGCGGACCCGCAGTTTACGGCCCAGCGGCTGCCGCATATCTGGGGAGGGGCGCTCACGATACAGAAGCCACGCCGCATAATATGCTCACAGCAGGCGTGGTACGGGTACCCGGCGATAGGTATAGTGGAAAACGTGTCCCGCGGGCCGCTTCATGCTTCACCGCAGGGCTGTAACCGCATACCGCATAACCACCCCACTGTAGATAAGGAGCCACCGCATTGGCAGCAGATAACCGCGCCCCATCACATATGCGCACCGGGCTTTTCTACGCGATCATTACCTACCTGATGTGGGGTATGCTGCCGCTGTATTTCAATCTCATGGCGGATGCCTCCCCCGTTGAAATTGTGGCCTCACGCGTGGTTTTCTCCCTGATTTTCTGCGCGGCACTGCTACCGATGCTAAAGCTGACCGGCGGGTTCGTTGAGGTGCTGAGGAATAGGCGAGCCACGCTCGTGCTGTTTGCAGCGTCCCTGCTGATTGGGGTGAACTGGTTTATTTACGTGCTTGCCACCACCACAGGGCGCACGATTGATGCCTCCCTGGGGTATTTCATTAACCCGCTGGTGTCGGTGAGTCTGGGCGTGATTTTCCTGAAGGAGCGGCTGCGGGTGGCGCAGTGGGTGGCTGTGGGGCTCTCGGCGGTGGCCGTGCTGATCATGAGCCTCGTGTATGGGCAGGTGCCGTTCATCGGGTTGGGCTTGGCGTTTAGTTTCGGCATTTATGGGCTTCTTAAAAGCCGGGTTGGCGGCACGGTTGCACCGGTGGTCTCGTTGTCCCTGGAGACGCTGCTGCTCATTCCTGTTGCTCTGCTGGCGCTGGTGTGGGTGCAGGGTACGGGGCAGTCCACAATGTTCACCGCGCCGGGGCGGTTTTTGCTGTTGGCCTCCACGGGGGTGGTGACGGCGGTGCCGCTCATAGCGTTTGCGGCGGCGGCTAAACGCCTGCCGCTGACGGTGATCGGGATGGTGCAGTACCTGGGGCCGAGCATCCAGTTTTTCTTGGCGGTGTTCGTGCTGAAAGACCATATTGGCGCCGAGAAATGGCTGGGGCTGAGCATCATTTGGGTGGCGCTGGTGATTTTCACGGCCGATGCGGTGCGGGCTTCACGTACCTCGCGCCTTTCGCGCACGGCAGACCCCGAGACCGGTATGGTACCCATCGTGCAGCGCGGGGAATAAATACTCACCGAACTATTGCATCAATGCATAAGTCCTGGGCGCACCGAATATGGTGAAAAATTATTGGTAAATTTATTGATTAGCGTATAAATGACGACAGAAGACTATGGCTTGTGAATGTAGTTTATACCGCCCATTTTATGCGAAGCTTTCAATATTTTACGAACCATAAAATTGTGCACGCCACCCATTGTTTTATGAGTGGCGTGCACAATTTATGTATTTATATTCTTTTAGTTTTACATCCTAGCAAGGTGCGGAGCACCCGTTACGATGCGGCGGATGTTCCCTCGGTACCCGAACGTGCGGGGGCCTCATCAGAGTCGCCGGTATCGGTTTCGGGGTGCTTGTATAGGTTCAGCAGCGCGAACCCCAGACCACCCCAGATAATGAGGATTGCCACGATCATCATAGCGATAGCTGCACCGCTCATTATGCCTCCTCACCCTGTGTTTTTGCGTGTGCTTTCAGCGCGGCATCGTCCACATGCGTGTGGGCGAGTTTACCGCCGATAACGGGCGGTGCCGGGGGTTCCTCGGCGGCGCGTGACTTATGCGACCACGGCAGGAATGAAATCACGACGGAGCCGATGATGAGGAATGCCACCATGCCCCAGCCGAAGATCAGAAGCAGCTCCGCCGGGTACCCCTCATAAGGTTTAAAAAGGGACGTGAAGAACGTGGATATTAGGCTGTACCCCAGGATCAGCGGGGTAACTACCGCCAGAAGAATCATCCAGAGCCACCCCACCTTGAAGGAGGAGACAGAGTTCAGGTGATCCCGCAGGGTCGGCAGGGCCCGCACACAGTAGACGACCACAACAATGGAGGTCAGACCGGCAGCGAGAATACCGAAGTTATTCACGAAGTTATCGAGAATATCCAGCACGTACAGGCCGGATGAGGTGGGCATCAGCAGGGTCGAGATAATCGCCAGCGGAATAATCACGATCATGGTCGAGATCAGGCGTGACGTACCGGCTTTATCCTGCACGCCGGCGATAATGACCTCAAGAATCGAGATGAACGAGGTGAACCCGGCGAACAGCAGGGAGCCGAAGAACAGGAACCCGATGAGCGCCCCCGCCGGTGCCTGGGAAATAATGGTGGGGAAGGCGATGAAAGCCAAGCCGGTGCCTTCTTCGACCACTTTGTCTACGGCGACGCCCTGTGCCTGTGCCATAAAGCCCAGCGCAGCGAACACGCCAATACCCGCCAGCAGCTCAAACCCGGAGTTGGCGAAGCCCACGACGGTACCCGAACCGGTCAGGTCGGTCTTGGGCTTCAGGTAGGAGGCGTAGGTGACCATAATACCGAAGCCGATGGAGAGCGAGAAGAAGATCTGCCCGTAGGCTGCAACCCAGACCTGGCCGTTAGCCAGCGCTCCCCAGTCGGGGCTGAACAGGGTGTTCAGACCGGTCATCGCCCCGGGCAGGGTGAGTGAGTACGCCACCAGCCCCACGAACATCAGGATCAGCAGGGGCATAAACACCACGTTGGCGGCGCCCACACCTTTTTGCACGCCCAGCGCCATAATGACGATCAGGGAAAGCCACACCAGCACGAGCGGAATGAGAATGCCGGGGTTAAAGTCGAGCGAAAGCTGCGGCTTCCCCGCTTTCAGGAAGTCCTTCATGAAGAAGGTTTTCGCGTCGTCGCCCCATTCTTGGTTGAACGAGAAAATCATGTACCGCACCGACCAGGCGATAATCGCGGCATAGTAGATGGCGATCACCGAGTTAATGCCCATATGCCACCAGCCGATGAACTCGGTTTTGCGGTTGAGACGGCGGAACGCCAGCGGGGACGATGCGCGCCCGCGGTGGCCGATTGCGTAGTCGAAGAAGAGGAAGGTGACCCCGGCCGTCAGCAGCGCCACAATGTAGGGGATCATAAAGGCGCCGCCGCCGTTTTTATAGGCTGCAGCAGGGAAACGCCAGATATTGCCCAGCCCCACAGCTGAGCCGATGGCGGCGAACAGGAAGACTCTGCGGCTTGAGAATCCTTCACGTTTCGCCGGGGTTTTAGCAGGAGTTGCTCCCATGGTTTGGTATACCTCGGTCTAGATGTTCACGTGTGCACATTTGCACGGCAAAAGGCGCCCCTTGCGCCGGTAAGGTGCGGGGTGCGGTGCCGATATCGGGATGCACGCTGGTTGCGGCGTGTCTCCTTCGTCGATGCCGCCGGTACCGGGTATGACCGGGAGCATAACTCTAAAAGGTTTACAGTATTTAATGCATGCGGTCAATGTGCTTGGGCCTGCATGCCTCGCTTTAAGGTTGTGAGCTTAACCCTATAGTTACCCTTCACGGTGTACCACGGCGTGGGCGAATGAGGTGAGGGCAGCTTTCGCGGTGCTTTCAGGCAGGGGCGCGAGCGCCGCAATCGCGCGGTCAGCCCATTCGTAGGCGATCCGCCATGCCTGCTCTGTGACCGGGTGCGCGGCGAGCGCGGACACGGCGGCCCCCAACGCCTCATCAGTACTGAGGTCGGTATCAATGAGGGCACGCACTTCACGGGCGGATTCGTCCCCAGCGTCTGCGGCACGGTCGAGCAGGATGGTGGGCAGGGTGGGCACGCCTTCGCGCAGGTCAGTGCCGCGTGTTTTGCCGGAGGATGCACCATCACTGACGATATCGATCACGTCATCGGCGAGCTGGAAGGCCACGCCCACAAGTTCACCGTAGCGGGCCATGATCTGCACGGTCTCTTCGCTTGCCCCCGACAGCAGGGAGCCGTACTCCCCCGCCGCGGCGATGAGCGAGCCGGTTTTGCCTTCAATGACGGCGATGTAGTGGTCAAGAATGTCTTGGTGTTCGCGTGGGCCGGTTGTTTCGTACAGTTGCCCCAGCACGAGGCGTTCGAAGGTTTGCGCCTGAATTTTCATGGGGCGGGTGCCCAGCTCTGAGACGAGCAGTGAGGCGCGGGAGAAGATAAGATCGCCGGTGAGGATGGCGACGGAGTTGCCCCAGATGGTTTGCGCGGTGTCTACTCCGCGGCGTTTGGGAGCTTCGTCCATCACATCGTCATGGTAGAGGGTTGCCAGATGGGTGAGCTCGACAACCACCGCAGCCTCAGTCACCTCGTCGTTAATCTGTCCGTCCACGGCGGCAGCGAGCAGGGTCAGCAGCGGGCGCACGCGTTTACCTCCGGCGAGCAGCAGGTGGCGTGAGGCAACATCCGCAAGCTTATCGGTTTGGGCGATGGCTTCTCCCAGGCGCTCTTCGATACGCGCTAAGGAGGTGAGAATACGCGGCCCAAGCTCGGGGTCTGCCGCGATGAGTTCGAACCCTGCGGGCAGAGTAAAGTCATCTGCCGCCATGAATTCGGTTGCCGCGATGGGCTGTTCTGTGTTGCTTGCGCTCACTGTGCCTTCTCTTATTGATGCTGTGCGTTTGATGCCGGGTGAGTGGGTGCGCCAAGGTGCAGTGGTCTGCTGACTTGGCCGTAGTATACATTTTGGACTATTTAGTTAGGCTCTGCGAGTTTGAAGCCGCGGTGGATGGCAACGATTCCGCCGGAGAGGTTGCGGTATTTGACGTCTCGCCAGCCTGCGCGCGCGAATTCTTGGGCAAGTTCACGCTGGTTGGGCCAGGCAATAATCGACTCCGCAAGGTATTCGTAGGATTCGGGGTTTGAGGAGATAGCGCGCGCTACTGGCGGTATTGCCTGCATAATGTACTTTTTATATACCTTACCGAATGGGGCGAAGGTGGGGGTGGAAAATTCGAGGACGACGATACGCCCGCCGGGTTTGGTGACTCGGTACAGTTCGCGCAGGGCCTTTGGGTAGTCAGCCACGTTGCGCAGCCCGTAGGACATGGTGACCGCGTCGAAAGTGCTGTCGTTAAAGGGGAGGTTGGTGACATCGGCCTGTACGAAGGTCATATCGGGGCGGCGTTTACGCCCCACCTCCAGCATCCCTTCGGAGAGGTCTGCGGCGATAACATCTACCCCGGCGTCGGCGAAAGGCTCGGAGGATGTGCCGGTTCCGGCGGCAACGTCGAGTATTTTCTGGCCGGGGTGCGCCTCGACGGCGGCGACGGCGTGTTTGCGCCAGCGCAGGTGCTGCCCCAGCGACAGGATGCCGTTCATGAGGTCGTAGCGGTGCGCGACGGTGTCGAACATGGCGGCGATGTCGCCGGTTTTTTTATCGAGGCTCGCGCGGCTTCTGGCGGAGTTGCGGGGCATGGGGTTCTTTTCTGTGGTGCTCACGCCTTCAATTGTGGCATGTTCTACCGCCGGTGGATAGTTGAACACTTTCTGCGAGGAGGCGGGGTGCGTGGGAGTGCGGGGTGTTTTCACCCTTTGACGGCGCGGAACTCATGAATATTCACTGCCTTCGGAGGCACTTGTTCCCCGCCATTTCGGGCGAGTATGCGCATTCAGAATATTCATATCCTGTATTTTCAGTAATTTTATGAATATTTATTATATTACTTGCATTCTTTATCGTTTGGGTGCAGACTAGAGAAAGCCCGATAAACGTCATACACCTACGGAGAGACCATGACCACCGCTGCCAAGAAAACCCTCGCGCTTTTCGCTCTCGCCCCCCTGCTGTTGAGCGGATGCGTCTCAACCGCATCCGACGGCGAAAACGGAGAGGTAAACCTTATCAACAACGGGGTCCTCACCGTCTGCACCAACACCCCCTACATGCCCTTCGAATACGAAGAAAACG
>ERZ773067.2176-NODE-2176-length-10027-cov-2.564982_pt1 | contig 10027 bp, 5 predicted proteins | sample MGYA00580622_ERZ773067 | MGnify/ENA primary metagenome ERZ773067 (study PRJEB29015, sample SAMEA2737998) | human oral metagenome | biome: human oral; feature: human-associated habitat; material: dental | place: China | collected 2113 ...
AGACATTTATAGGTCAGGCCTCAGGTGAGTCCTATGCTTTTGAATGGAGCGGCGGTGTTCCGGTAACGGTACTGGTTCAACCAAGTGAAAGAAGGGGCGGAGTAAAATTAAGTGTTGATTAAAATATAAATAACTGATAGTGGCTGTAGCTTCAGTGCTACAGCCATTAATTTTTGTAGAATATACCAATTGTTTATTAAAAGAGAACAACTTTACTTAAACTGTATTTTATAAAGCTTTTACATACTGTATAGCCTGCTTTGATTATAAAATAATTTTCATGGCCTCTTTAAAGAAGTCCTTAGCATATCTATACATAACCAGTGAATACTCTCCGAATTCCTCACCTAAATTTGCCTTATAGACAGTCCACAATGCCCAAAGATAACCGCTAAGAGCCATGTAGGAATAGAGCTTTTTATATTCGGTCTTTGTAGGAAGTCTTTTTAAATAGTTTTTTAAAAGTATATCGGAATCATCCTTTGTATAATATGAATAGATTGCACACATTGCAACATCAATAATCGGCTCCGCCATACCGGCATATTCCCAATCTATAAGTTTTATTGTATTCTCTCCTGTAATAATAAAGTTGTCGGCAACACTGTCAATATGACATAAGCAGGATTTGGATTTTATATTGTCTAAAATATTTAGAAGAATCATCATATTGTTATGAACGGTTTCTACATCTTCAAATGATATACCTCCGGAATTCAGGCAGAGATTTTTGTAATAATTAATTCTTTCACCTATATTAAATTCATGGTTCACATTTATTTTTTTATCATGCATGGATTTTAAAAGTTCCATACATCTGCTCATCTCATTCATATCCTTTGGGTTTGCATTTTTAGAATTTTTATAAAACTTTGATATCTTATATCCGCTCTCTCTGTCAAAGTAAATTATTTCCTCAGTAATATTTAAGTCCTTCACCGCCATATAGCAATCATATTCATTTTTACGGTTAATCAGTACATCAGTGCCCTTTCCGGGAATTCTGCAAATATAGCTTTGACCCTTTACAGAAAATAAAAAGGACTTATTCGTCATTCCGGATTTTAGGGTACTAAGATCCACAATCTCACTTTCAGAGATTTTAAAAACTTTTGCAATAAGTTCAAGAGCTATATTTCCGCTTTTTTCCCTGTAACGGTCATCAAAATTTCTAAGTTCCTCAAGATTTTCAAATTCATACACCTGATTATCAGGTTGTGGATTAATGTAAATTGGAGGAAGAGAGTTTTTATTATTAACTTCATTCATTAAAACATTTTCCCAGTACCAGTCATTACTTCCCGGAGACTTGTATGCCTTTATAATGAGTGGCATAAGAGAATTTAAAAAATCTCTGCAAAAATAAACGGGGCCGTACATCACATAATCATCCATGCCTCCCACATTTATAGATTTGATTTCTCTTTTTTTATTAAAACCGATTGCCCATTCACCGGTTTTTCCTTCCATATAAACAGCCGAGTACCAGGAATAGGGCTCATATTTGTGATACATATTTTCTCTCATCCAATTATCGGAGGAGAGGATATAGACATTTGAGTTATTGATATATTCTCTGACATGATAAAGTGTGGATAAATTATTTTTTACAGAATAGTCGGGATTGTAAATTAATTTCACATTATATTTATCAATGAGATAGTCAAAATGTTCTTTAAGATAACCGACCACAATAATTATATCTTTTATTCCGACTTCATGTAGCTGCTTTATCTGCCTTTCAATCATTCTTTCACCGAATACTTCCAAAAGCCCTTTAGGTGTTTCAAATGTCAGAGGAACAAATCTTGAGCCGAAACCGGCAGCCATAATAATTGCTCTTTCAACCTTAAACGGCTCAAGATAGTTTATACCGCTTTCACTTATGATAAGTTCATTTCCTTCCTTATATATAAGCCCCTCACCTATGGCAGCATGAATAAGATTGTTAACACTGCCAAGTGATAGTGAAAGCTTGGCGGAAAGTTCCCTCTGCGTAATGTTTTTACATTCATATATTTCTCTAAGTAAATAGGCGTATCTGTTCATAATCCTCCATAAAATAATGTGGGCATCAAAGACCTTTTTTCTATTGATACCATAGTGCTTTGTAAATAAAGTTATAATTGTTGAAACAAATCAATAAGTTCAAAAATAATAAAAAAATACATATATTGAACATTCTAACATAAAATTTCTTTAAAGTATATAATAGAATGTTATTATAAATATGGCATTTAAAGTGGTGTGAAATAAGCAATAAATTAAAACTGCATGTGCGTGTCTTAGGCACAACACTAATAATAAAAGTCGGAACAAATTTAGAATATATTAAATCAGACCGACGACGGATGCAATCTTTTAAAGAAGAACATAATATTTATTCTTTCGGGCTGTGTCCATACAAATTATTATTTTATTCAATTTATTATGTTTTAACTATAATACAGTACTTGGAAAAGAGAATAAAAAATGGTGGAGAAAAAAATATATATATTATGTAAGGAGTTTCTTCCTTATATAGGTTAACTATTTATACAGACAGAAAAACAGATATTTATAGTATAATAAGAGAAGACTTATACAGAAAAGTAAATTATGTAATATTTTTGTAAGAAATCAGAAATGGAAAATATATTGTAAATATAAAAATAAAGTTATATACTACGATTGTCTTGAAACAAAGGGACTAAAAAGTTAACTTTACGAGACGCATTAGATTTCAAAAAGGATTTCAAAAAGGAGATGCATTCATTATGAGAAAGCAAACAAAGATTGCTGCATTAATTTCAGCAGCAGCAGTTCTCTCAGTTGGTGGAGCTATGACAGCTTTCGCTGCTACAGGCTGGCAACAGGAGAACGGTACATGGGTATATTATAACAGAAACGAAGAGAAAGTAACAGAGACATGGCAGAAGTCAGGTGACTACTGGTTCTATCTTGACGATAAAGGCGAGATGGCTACAGATTCACTTATCGACGATAACGACGATACATACTATGTTGACATTAACGGTGTTATGGTTACAAATCGTTGGGTTGCAGTTGACAACGAGAACGCAGGCGAAGAGAACGAGCCAAATCAGTGGTGGTACTACTTCGGAGCTAACGGTAAGGCTTACAAGAGAAGCGATTCAGCTACAGGCGACGTTTCTTTAAAGACTATCAACGGTAAGAAGTACACATTCAATGCTGACGGTAAGATGCAGTATGGTTGGGTAAAAGACGGTGAGACTCAGCATGACGACAATGCTTGGCAGGAAGCCGACTATTACTTCGGAGATGAGAACGACGGTGCTATGGCAGAGGGATGGAAAGAGATTTCTATAACAGATGACCAGGCGGCAGACCTTCAGCCGGGTGACAACTACTGGGATGAGGATCAGACCAGGTGGTTCTACTTCAAGTCCTCTGGTAAGAAGGAGAAGAACTCCGAAGGAAAGACCATCAATGGCAAGAAGTATGGATTTGACCAGTATGGACGTATGAATGCCGGATGGTATTCCAGCGCTACTGCTTCTGTTTCTTCCAGCAGCGTTAAGGATGGCGGACTCCAGGGAAGTGCTACCTACTCCAAGAGCTTCATGAACTTCGCCAGCCCTGACAATGGAGCAAGGTATACCAAGGGATGGTTCAAGACCACACCTGGATATTTCCTCCAGAGGGATAAGTATGAGGATGGCAGCGAGTACTGGTATTATGCAGATAATAACGGTAAGCTGGCTGTTAATGAGATCAAGACCATCAATGGTAAGAAGTATGCCTTTGACGAGTATGGACGTATGATGGACGGATTTGTTGTTCTTCAGATGGCCAGCCTTGCTTCTGGATCCAACGCTTACAGCACCAAGGACATTGTTCAGAAGGTAGGCAGCCAGGATAAGTATGACACTTCCGACAACTTGGACAAGTTTGTTGCAGCCAACATTGACCTGTTCAAGAGCGGTGAGTTAAGATCCTACTATTTCGGAGACGGAAATGATGGTTCTATGAAGACCGGCAAGACCAATGTTGAGTTAGACGGCGAGAAGCTGACCTTTGAGTTTGCTAAGAACGGTTCTGCTAAGGGATCTGGACTTCTGGGTATTAAGGATCATAAGTATTACTTTGCCGGTAAGCTGGCTAAGGCTGATAGTGACAACAAGATTGAGGTTTTGGTACTGGGAGCGAACGATAAGTTTGAGTTCCAGGGATCTGTTGAGGAAGCTTTTGCCAAGTTTGGATATACCAGCCAGCCAATACGTAAAGGTACCCAGTATAAACTGACTCTGGGAACTGGACAGAAGGCTTATTTGATCAATACCTCCGGTGCTATGGTAAAGAGCGGAACAAAGACCGATGGTGACAACTACAAGGTTAGCGTTTCCAACTACAAGATCAACCACATTGATCTGTCTGAATAATTTAGAGTGAAACAAAATATTGTTTTCATGAGATTCTAATTGCGGGCTCTCGGGATTTTCCCGAGAGCTTTTTGCTGTATAAGTCCCCGGAGGGTGCCAGAATAGCCGCCATGCTTGCATGAGTGGCTATTCTGGTATCGGCCGGGACAACAGGCATGAGTAAGCAGGGCGACAGCCCGGATTACGAATGCCTGGTCGCAGCACGAAAGCTGTTAAGCGGAGTGCTGCGAAGACTTATACAGCCATATACAGCCATATTCTGCTGTCCTATGCTATACTATATCCCAGGAGGAAAAAATGTCATTTACCCATTTGCATGTACATACAGAATATTCCCTGCTGGACGGTTCCTGTAAAATCAAGGAGCTGGTAGCCCGGGCGAAGGCCTGCGGCATGGATTCCCTGGCTATCACAGACCATGGGGTTATGTATGGTGTTATAGAATTTTATAAGGCAGCCAAAGCCGCAGGGATCAAACCCATTCTCGGCTGCGAGGTTTATGTCAGTCCCGGTTCCCGCTTTGACAGGGAAAAGGGAAGGGGAGAGGATCGGTATTACCATTTGATCCTGCTGGCCAAAAACAACCAGGGCTATGCCAATCTGGTGAAAATTGTATCCAAGGGTTTTACCCAGGGCTTTTATTATCGTCCCCGCATTGATTTTTCGCTGCTGGAGGAGTACCATGAGGGGCTGATTGCCCTTTCAGCCTGTTTGGCCGGGGAGATACCCCGGCTGATTGTCAGGGGAAAAAAGGAAGAAGCCAGAGCCGTAGCAAGAAAATACCAGGCTCTTTTTGGCAAAGACAATTTTTACCTGGAGCTGCAGGACCATGGTATTTTTGAACAAAAAAAGGTAAATCTGGAGCTGCAGGCCATGGGGAGGGAACTGAATATTCCCCTGGCGGCCACCAATGATATCCATTATATTTATGACAGGGATGCCGCTGCCCATGATATACTCCTTTGCATTCAAACAGGAAAAACCGTCCATGAGCCAAACCGGATGCGCTATGAGGGGGGGCAGTTTTATTTTAAAACCGAAGAGGAGATGCAGACCCTTTTTGCCTTTGCGCCGGAGGCTGTGGAAAATACTGCAGACATTGCCGCCAGGTGCAATGTGGAGATAGAGTTTGGCGTTACCAAGCTCCCCCGGTTCCCTCTGCCTCAGGGGGAGACTTCCAAAGGCTGTTTAAGCCGCCTTTGTACTGAGGGGCTGGCTGCCAGGTATGAAAGCACCCGAGAGGATATGCCGGCTCTTAGGGAAAGACTGGAGTATGAGCTGGATATTATCGAAAAAATGGGCTATGTGGACTATTTTTTAATTGTATGGGATTATATCAATTATGCCAGAAACCAGGGCATTGCGGTGGGGCCGGGAAGGGGCTCTGCCGCCGGGAGTCTGGTGTCCTACTGTTTGGGAATTACAGACATTGATCCCATCCGCTACCAGCTGCTGTTTGAGCGTTTTTTAAACCCGGAGCGGATCTCCATGCCGGATATTGATGTGGACTTTGCCTATGAAAGAAGGGGAGAAGTCATTTCCTATGTAATAAAAAAATACGGTGCAGACCGGGTGTGTCAGATCATTACCTTTGGTACCCTGCAGGCCAGAGGGGTGATCCGGGATGTGGGACGGGCTTTGGAAATTCCCTATTCCCGCTGTGATACCATTGCAAAGCTGGTGCCAAGGGAAAAGGATATGACCTTGGAAACAGCCATTGCCCAAAGCAAGGAGCTGCATCAGCTTTTTGAAACTGACCCCCAGGTGCGCCGTCTTTTAGAGCTGAGTCTTCGCCTGGAGGGGCTGCCCAGGCATACCTCCATGCATGCCGCCGGCGTGGTGATTTCCCAAAAAAGCGTAGAGGAATATGTGCCTTTGGCTGTGGGGGCAGAGGGTTCTGTCACCACCCAGTATACCATGAATACACTGGAGGAGCTGGGACTGTTAAAAATGGACTTTCTGGGCCTGCGCACGCTTACAGTGATCCAGAATACCCTGGCTCAGATTCAAAAAAAACACCACAAGACCATAGATCTGCACAGTTTGGGTTATGATGACCCTAAGGTATTTGCCTTTATTTCCACAGGAAAAACCGATGGAGTGTTCCAGCTGGAAAGTGCCGGGATGCAAAGTTTTATGCGGGAACTGAAGCCGGAAAATCTGGAGGATATTATTGCGGGGATTTCCCTGTTCCGCCCCGGCCCCATGGATTTTATTCCCAAGTACATCCAGGGAAAGAATAATCGTTCCAAAATCACCTATGATACTCCTCTTTTGGAGCCTATTCTTTCCGCCACCTACGGGTGCATTGTATACCAGGAACAGGTCATGGCCATTGTCCGGGACCTGGCAGGGTATACTGTGGGCAGAAGCGATCTGGTGCGAAGGGCCATGAGCAAGAAAAAGGCTTCTGTGATGGAGAAGGAGCGGAAAAATTTTGTATACGGCAATCCAGAGGAGGGGGTGCCGGGCTGTGTGGCCCGGGGAATTCCGGAAATAACCGCCCAAAAGATCTTTGATGAAATGATGGATTTTGCCAGCTATGCCTTTAACAAATCCCATGCAGCCTGCTATGCTTATATTTCCTATCAAACGGCTTATTTAAAATACTACTATCCCAAGGAATTTATGGCAGCCACCATGACCTCGGTGATGGACAATACTGACAAGCTGATGGAATACATGGGGGGCCTTCATGCCATGGGCATCCGGCTTTTGCCGCCGGACATTAACCGGGGAGAAAGGGGATTTTCCGTGGAACAGGAGGGCATTCGCTTTGGTTTAAATGCCATAAAAAATGTGGGAAAAAATGTGGCAGATGCCATAATCCGGGAAAGAGAGATTCGGGGACCCTACCAAAGCCTGGAGGATTTTATCAGCCGCATCAGCCTGAAGGAAATCAGCCGTCGCAGTGTGGAGAGCTTCATCAAGGCAGGGGCCCTGGATCTTTTAGAAGGCAACCGAAGGGAAAAAATTCTCAGTGCAGAGGCTTTGATCAATGAAAAGAACCGGGAGCAGCGGGGCAGTATGCCGGGGCAGATGTCCTTATTTCAACAGGACAATAACTTCCTTGGCAGACAGCTGATTACCATGGCTGAGTATTCCAAGGAGGAGCTTCTGGCCTTTGAAAAGGAAGTGCTGGGGGTATATCTCAGCGGCCATCCTTTGGATGAATTTTTGCAGGATTTGGAAAAAAATACCAATGCCAAAAGTACGGATTTTAAAAGGAATTTGGAGGAGGAGGACGCACTGCCTCCGCCTCCAAAGACAGCGGTGGGGGGGATTCTTGCCCAGGTGAGCAAAAAGTTTACCAAAAAGGGAGATATGATGGCCTTTGCCACCCTGGAAGATCTGTATGGTACCCTGGAGGCAGTGATTTTCCCCAAGGTATTTGAAAAGTTTGAGGAGCTGATCCGTCTGGAGGAAAAGGTCTATCTTGTGGGACGGATGGATTTTTCCGGAGAGGAGGAAGCCAAACTGATTGTGGAGAAGGTGCTGCCTCTGGGGAGGCTGCCAGGAGAGCTTTGGATCCGGTATGCGGACCGGGAAAGCTATGAAAGGGACAGCGGTCTGCTTTTAATCAATCTAGGGCAGTCCGAGGGCGAAGACAGTGTGGTGATATATTTAAAAAAAGAAAGGGCCAAAAAGAATCTGGGAAGGGAGTGGCTGGTGAAGGGGGAAGAAATACAAAATCAGCTGCAAAGCAGACTGGGCAGGGAAAATGTGGTACTGGTGGAAAAAAAACTGCTTTAACCGGCACTGCTTCAATTTGACGAAAAAGGGCTTATTTACTATACTATAGCCAACGACAAAAATCCTTTGCCGTTGACGAAAAAGCCTCCGGCGGATGCATAGATCTTTGCCGGGGAATCAAACCCTGGGAGGGAATAAAAGTATATATGAGTAAAATAACAGTGGAAAGATGCGGCATAGAGGGGCTGTGTGTGATCACACCAAAGGTGTTTTTGGATGACCGGGGATACTTTATGGAAACCTATCATAAGGAAGAGTTTGCAGAACATGGACTTTTCATGGATTTTGTCCAGGACAACCAGTCCCGTTCCGTCAAAGGAGTGCTGCGGGGGCTGCACTTTCAAAAGGAACATCCCCAGGGAAAGCTGGTTCGGGTGATTTTGGGTGAAGTATATGATGTGGCGGTGGACTTAAGGAAGGCCTCCCCTACCTTTGGGCAGTATTTCGGAGTCCTTTTATCCCAGGAAAATAAAAAGCAGTTTTATATTCCTGAGGGCTTTGCCCATGGTTTTGTGGTGCTTTCCGATGTGGCGGAATTTGTTTATAAATGCACGGATTTTTATCATCCCGGAGATGAAGGCGGGCTGGCCTATGACGACCCTGCAATCGGCATTGACTGGCCTGTGGAGGGACTGGAGCTGAAGCTTTCCGACAAGGACAGGAAGTGGAAGGGCTTAAAGGACACCTTCTCCTTTACATAGGACTGCAGGAAATCAAAGATGAGGAATATGTGGACCCTGATAAGGGAGATTGTTCAAAAAAGAAATCTCATATGGGATTTGGCTAAGGCGGATTTTAGAAAACGTTTTGTAGGTTCCTACTTTGGGGTGGCCTGGATGTTTGTGCAGCCTGTGGTAACGGTGCTGATTTATTTCTTTATATTTCAAATGGGTTTTAAAAGCGTCCCCCCCATTCCCGGGGTGCCCTATGTGATTTGGCTGGTGCCGGGCATTGTGCCCTGGTTTTTTTTCGGGGAGGCCTTAAACGGAGGAACCGGCTGTCTGCAGGAGTATAATTATCTGGTAAAAAAAGTGGTGTTCAATGTGAGTATTTTGCCGGTATTAAAGATTCTTTCCTGCTTAATTGTCCATGGTATCTTTGCATTGATCATGGTGATGCTTTTTTTTGCCTTTGGAAGGCTTCCCATGGTGACCTGGGCGGGAATCTTGTACTATAGTTTTGCTCTGTCGGTGCTGACCTTGGCTTTAAGCTATATTACCTGTTCCATTCAGGTGTTTTTTAAGGACATGTCCCAGATTGTGGGGATCGTCCTGCAGATTGGCATGTGGATGACGCCCATTATGTGGGATCCCTTTATGTTCAAGGACCGTCCGGAGCTGATGGCCTCCCTGGAGAAAGTTTTACGGATCAATCCTGTGTACTATATTGTGGTGGGGTATCGGGACAGTATGCTGTCGGGAAATTGGTTTTGGCAGCGTCCAGGGCTGACCCTGTATTTTTGGGGTGTTACTTTGATCCTGCTGTGGATCGGTCTGCGGGTTTTCGGCAGCTTAAAGCCCCATTTCTCAGATGTATTGTAAGGGAGAGGTATGAATAAAAATCTTGCCATATCAGTTCAGGATGTGACAAAAGTCTATAAATTATACAACAAACCCATGGACAGGCTGAGAGAAAGCCTGTCCATTACCCGTAAAGAATACCACAGGGATTTTTTTGCCCTGGATAAAATTTCTTTCCAGGTGGAAAAGGGAACCACCGTGGGGATTATCGGCACCAATGGTTCTGGAAAATCCACTATTTTGAAGATTATCACCGGGGTGCTGAGCCCTACCACCGGGCATGTGGAGGTGGACGGCACCATTTCTGCCCTTTTAGAGCTGGGAGCTGGTTTTAATATGGATTATACCGGC
>ERZ773067.2177-NODE-2177-length-10026-cov-3.921573_pt1 | contig 10026 bp, 10 predicted proteins | sample MGYA00580622_ERZ773067 | MGnify/ENA primary metagenome ERZ773067 (study PRJEB29015, sample SAMEA2737998) | human oral metagenome | biome: human oral; feature: human-associated habitat; material: dental | place: China | collected 2113 ...
GCAGAGCCTGTGCGGCCCCCGAGCCCCTTCACCCCTCAGCCTTCGCCGTTCTCGTCACCCTTGAGCCCTCCGCAGGCATCTGCTTTCCAGGCAGCTGGGCCGTGGGCGGCCACCTCGGGGGCACCCGTGTTCCCTCCGGTCTCCCCGGTTGCCCCGGCTCGGGCCACCGCCGTCTCTCCTGCCGAGCCGCGGCAGGAGCAGGAGAAGCCCGTTCCGGCGGCTCGGGCCGTCCGGACCCCGCGTTTCCTACAGGAAGAGACACTGCCCGATGACGCTCCCGGTGTGCCGGACGTGATCTCAGAGGTGGTGCTGGACGACGGCCTGCGGATCAAGGTCGATGGCCCATTGGTCCTGGGACGCAACCCCCTCGCCCCCGATGCTTACCCTGATGCGCGCTCGGTGCAGGTCACCGACGAAACCATGCGACTGTCCAAGACCCACCTGGTGCTCATACCAGAGGGCGGGCATGTGCAGGTGATCGACATCGGCGCTACCAACGGCGTCTACATTGAGATTGACCGGGAACGCACCCGCATACCAGTCCACGAGCCTCAGCGGCTTGCGCCCGGGACGCTGGTGCATTTCGGCGGGCGCACCCTGAGGCTGGTGTCGTGACGCAGCCCCGGATGACGGTGCGGTTCGCCGCTGTGACTCATCCGGGGCTGGTACGTCCCGACAACGAGGACGCCTGCCTAGCGGCGCCTCCTGTCTTCCTGGTGGCGGACGGGATGGGAGGCCATGAGGGGGGTGAGCGCGCTTCTGGCGAGGTGCGGCGCAGGTTCCAGGAATCCTCTGCTGGAGAGTGGCTCAGCGGCGCTGAGATCACCAGAATCGTGCGGCGGGCGGCTGACAACATCGAGAGCCTGGAGCACCGGGGCCGGCCACCGGGTTCTACTGTGGCCGGGGTTGCCCTGGCGAGGTATGCCGGTACGCCCTGCTGGCTTGTCTTCAACATCGGAGACTCGCGGGTCTACCTGATGCGCTCCGGAGAGTTGAGGCAGATCAGTGTTGACCACTCGGTCGGATCCCATTCCGGGCAGGGCGACAGGCCTCGGCTGACCCGCGCCAGGGTGGGGGACAGGATGCTGGTCTGTACTGACGGTTTGAGCAACGCGGTCGCAAAGGAACAGCTCGCTGCCGCGATGGTGGGGGACGATGATCCTCAGGAGACCGTTCAGCATCTTCTCGACGAGGCTCTGGCCGCCGGGGGAAGGGACAATGTCTCCTTGATGGTGGTGGATTGTCTTGAGGTGATCCAGGTGGCCGGTGACGAATTGGATGACGTCATGTCGCTTGACGAGAGTGAGGAGGAAACAGTCTCATGGAATCACGACGACACCATTCCTGATCCGGAGGGCAAGTGATGGCGTTCAAGGGCGTGCTGCGGTGGAGCGAGGGGCGGTGGATCGCTGTCGCCTGGCAAGGGGGGTTCGCGTTGCTTGCCCCCAGTGCGGGGCTGCCGCTCGCGGAGCTGTTGTTCTCCAGGCTGCGGGAAAACTCTGAGCTAGGGGTCTTCCTCAGGACCCTATCGGAGGGCACGGGGGCTGGCTTGCTGGAGCTGCCCTCATTCGCCGTGGCGATCGCTGATGGGGACAGGTGGCATCTCGCCGTACGTGGTGCTCTGACCCTCAGAGTGGCTAGCCCCAACGGCAACGAGCCACTTCGTGGTGATGGGGTGGCCACCTGGGCAGAACGGGTTGTGGTTGACGTGACAGCGTTGCACCTTGGACAGGTCAGGGCATCCTCCAGCCCGCTCGTCGAGGGTGTCGTGCTGGCTGAGGGTGTGGGGTTCGGTGATTTTCCTAGGGCCAGCCGCTCCTTGGAGAAGTCCGGCGAGGATTCCATCCCCGGCTCGCTCCCGCCGGATGCCCTGGAAAAGCCAAGCGGTGATGACCCAGACGATGAGGCCGCTCCCGCCCCGAGACACGGCCCGGCGCCCCGCACAGCTGAGGAGCTGCTGCTCGGGGAAACCCTCTCCGACGCGATTCCGGCCAGCCGGCCGCGTCGCCCGGAGGTCACTGAGGTGCTGTCCCGGTTCTGCACAGCCGGGCACGCGAATCCTCCGGAGCGCGCTCGCTGTTTTGTGTGTGACGAACCGGTCGAAGGCGAGCCTCGCAGAGCTGGACGCCCCCAGCTGGGCTGGTTGAAGGTTCCCCGTATGGAACCCATCGCGTTGCTTGGTCCCATCATCATCGGGCGGCATCCCAGCGCAGATGCGCTCTCCTTGCAGGAGGCGCCGAAGTTACTTGCCTTGCCATACCGGCATGTCTCGGGAAACCACCTGGCGATTGTGCTGGACGGCTGGCGGGTGCTGGCGCAGGATCTGGCCAGCCGTAATGGAACTTGTATGCGACGCAGGGCCAAACCACCCGTGCGATTGCCCCAAAGGCCCATTACCCTGCTTCCTGGAGACGTGATCGACATGGGTCACGACCTGCTCCTACATCTTGATCGGATTCCTTGATGGCACAGCGCACGACTCCTCCGGAGATTCCGGGATTCACCTTCATCGAATGGCTCGGTGGTGGTGGCTTCGCTGACGTCTTCCGCTACCGTGATTCGCTGGGACGTGGGGTGGCGGTGAAGGTGCTGCATCAGACCGTCAACGAAGCGACCTTCAACGCTTTCGCCGCGGAGGCGGTACTGATGGCCAGGCTGTCAGGGCATCCCAACATCGTCACCATCCACAGCTCCGGGCTGTCTGCCGATGGCCGTCCCTTCCTCGTGATGGAGGAATGCTCCACGGCTCACCTTGGCACCCGGGTGGCGAACCGGGTACTTGCCACTACATTGGCCATGGAATACACGGTGCAGCTTGCCGGAGCGGTCGAGACCGTGCACCGGCAGGACATTCTCCACCGGGACATCAAGCCCGCGAACATTCTCTTCACGGGTTTCCAGCGCCCCGCACTGACCGACTTCGGGATTTCCGCGTCCCGTGACTTCTCCGCCGCTGCGAACGCGCTCAGCCCGCTGTGGGCTCCCTCCGAGATGCATCCCGATTCGCCCATGGAGGCGGGGCCGTGGAGCGATGTCTTTTCCCTGGCGGCAACCACCTGGGCGATGCTGGTGGGCCGGAGCCCACTCGCTGTCCCTGGCGGTGACAACGAACGTCACGCCCTGCGGGAGCGGGCTCGTTCCTTCGTGGCTCCCCGCACCGGTAGGCCTGATGTGCCTGAGATGCTGGAGCAGGTGCTGGGGACGGCGATGGCCGCTCATCCGGCCAGGCGGTACAGCTCTGCGCTGGAGTTCGCCCGTGCGATCCAAGCGGTCCAGGCCTCCATGGGAGTTCCCGTCACCCCGGTCGATGTCCTGACGGAGTCCGAGGATCACACCGCGTATGGCACAGAACATGGAGACCCGGGGTCACTGGAGACGGGCTGGCTGCTGGGCGACTCCGGCTCGATGCTCACCGCGGGATACACGATGGGGATGTCGTCCCTCACCGGCGGATATACGTTCCACGACACGATGAGTCCTGCCTTCGACCCGACCCCTCCTGGGATATCGACGGGAGCACCGGGTCCGGGGGTACTGCTGCGGGGCCATGGATTCGCCCAGGCCGGGCTGCGGCATGTCGAGGGGCTTCCGGTTCCCCAGCCCAAGAGCCCCGAGGAGGACCAGGCCGAGGAGGCCGGGGCCGCGCTGAAGAACAAGAAGGGGTGCGGACAGCTGGTCTTGTTGCTGACGGGAGTCTTCGCGATTGCCACGGCTGTGACTCTGGGGGTGCTGTGGTTCAACGGTGTGATCGGTCCCCGTCAGGATGCCATGGGGGAGGATCGTCCCAAGAATGTCCCCGCCGTCGTCGATGCCTCTGGGAAGGTAACCGGCCAAGAGGTCAAGTTCACCTGGACCAACCCTGATCCCCAGCCTGCTGACACCTACCTGGTTGAGGTTGTCGGGGCTCCTGATGCGGAGGCCCGGCGCAGCGTCGAGGAGCCTAGCATCATCATTCCCGTCAGGGGCGAGCAGACCTGCGTGAAGATCGTGCTGCGCCGCGCCAAGGGACAGGTCTCGGACCCAGTACAGACCTGCGTCCATCCCTGAAATGACACTATTGGTGCGCCGAGTCCTCAAAGAGCGTGCGACTGTCATCGCAGCTTATGGCCGTTAGCCCGGCGATCCCGGCCACATAGGCGTAGGCGGCAACCGCCAGTTGTGCGCGAGGACTTGTCAGGTCCTGCTGTGCGGTGGCCTGCCCGAAGTGGGCAAGGGCATTGCCTGAGAACAGGGCTTGGAGCAGCCCCGACTCAGTTGTGACGCGTTCCAGACACACCGGTAGGGAGAGATCCAGGCCGCGCACCAGGGCCTTCCCGTCGCCTGCCAGGGCCGTGGCTATCAGGGCGATCCCGATCTCCTCGTCCAGTGACTCGACATGAGCTGCGGCCTCCTGGACGCTGGCCGCGCGGGGCCCACTCTACGTCCAGGCCACGAGCTCGGGAAGACGGGCCGCGATCTTCTCGCGCGTCGCGGGCTCACTGGCCGCAGAGCGTCAGCCAGGGTGGTGTCATCCGTGAATGAGCGTCCCGCGAAACGGAGAGGCGGCCGCGAGGGTGATCTGGCTGCTGCCCCATCTTCCTGGCTCCTTCTCCCGGGAACATATGCTTGTCATCCCCCAGGCCGTCCTTGGGATAATTGGTGCATGCCGCTGGTTCCTGACCACCAACATCCCGGTGCCTTCCGTGTGATGTTCGGCGACACGTCGCAGTCCTGGGTAGACCCGGATCGTCCTGATCTCCTGCTGTTTGAATACGTCGTTCAGGTGTCGCTGCTGTTTGAGCACGGTCTGCCAGACGCGGGGGGAACCGAGCGGCTCCGGGTCATTCACATCGGTGGAGCCGGGCTCAGCATCCCGCGGTGGATTGCCTGGCGGCGTCCTGGAACAGCACAGATTGTGTGCGAACCCGATGCCGATCTTACTGCTCAGGTCAGGCGAAAACTGCCCCTGCCCCCACGAAGCGGGATCAAGGTCCGTGACATCGATGGCCGGGCTGGAGTCGCCGCCATGCCAGCCAGCTATGCCGATCTGGTGGTCGTGGACGCTTTCGACGGCGCCCAGGTCCCCAGGTCCCTGGTCAGCGGTGAGTTCCTAGATGAGCTGGCCAGGATAGGCAGGAACAGACGAATGGTGATCTACAACGTGACCGATTCGGCACCCTTCCGGTGGACCAGACGTCTTGCCGCCGGGCTGGCTGAGCGCTGGCGGCACCTGGTGACCGGGACCGAGCACTCGGTCTGGAAGGGACGCCGGTTTGGGAACCTGCTGCTTGCGGCCTCCGCGGCGCAGGTGGACATGAAGGGCCTGCGACGCGACGCCGCACGGCAGCCCTTCCCCTACCGCTGGGCCGAGGGACGGGAGCTGCGAAGCTGGATTGGGGGAGCGGAGCCGTTCACAGATGCCGATGCCCAGGACTCGCCGCTGCCCTCCGGTAGCAAGCTGCGTTTTTCCTGATGGGACAATGTGAGATGACTGAGACTTACGGAGCCGAGATGACTGATCGTGAAGACCTGATCCAGGCCATCAGGGAACTGGCCATCGTACGGGGCCGCGTGACCCTGGCATCGGGCAGGGAGGCGGACTACTACGTGGACATGCGTCGCGTGACTCTTGATGGGGCGGCCTCCCCCCTCGTAGGACGCGTCATGGAGGAGCTCGTCGCAGACCTGGACTTCGACGCTGTGGGGGGGCTTACCCTTGGCGCTGATCCAGTGGCGGCCTCCATGCTCCATACCCGGGCAGCCAGGGGCGGCAGGCTGGATGCCTTTGTGGTGCGCAAGGAGGCCAAATCACACGGTCTCCAGCGGCGTATCGAGGGAACCGAGGTGGCTGGGCGGCGTGTGTTGGTGGTGGAGGACACCTCGACAACAGGTGGGTCGGCCCTGACCGCGGTGGACGCTGTGCGCCAGGCGGGAGGTGAGGTAGTGGCCGTCGCCGTCATCGTGGATCGTGACACCGGAGCCGCGGAACGCATCGCAGGGGCAGGACTGGAATATCGCCACGCCATCGGGCTGGCCGACCTGGGCCTGTGAAAGCGCCCAACTTGACCCTGTGGGCGAGATAACGTTGATGGTGATCCGAGATCTTCTAAGGAGTTGGCTCATGACAAGCGCACTCGGTTTTGTGCTGGGCCTCGTCGGGTTGGTGTTGGTGCTGGTCCTGATAGCTGTTGTGTGGGGGGTTTTCTCCTACAACGGCCTGGTGAAAGCACGGAACGTAATCCAGGAATCCTGGCGGCAGATCGACGTGGAGCTGAACCGCCGTTACGAGCTCATCCCGAATCTTGTTGAGACCGTCCGTGGCTCTGCGGCCCATGAGAGCGCCGTCCTGGAGAAGGTGACGAGCCTGCGCACCAGTGCCATGGCTTTGGCGAACCAGTTCCAGGGAGCTCCCAGCGAACAACGCGCCGCCGCCGAGTCTGAGCTGACCAATGCGATCCGGGGCCTGATGATCTCCGTGGAGGCCTATCCGCAGATGAGGGCGAACACCAACTATCTGGAGTTGCAGCGTGAACTCTCCGACACGGAGGACAGGATCGCCGCCAGCCGTCGCTTCTACAACGCGAACGTGCGTGACTACAACACCCGCATTGAGTCGGTTCCTTCCAACATCGTCGCAGGCATGGGGAAGTTCCAGCAGGCCACCTATTTCGAGGTCAATGACCCCACGGTCCGGCAGGCGCCGGCTGTGAACTTCGGTCCTCCTGCCGGAGCCTGATCGCATTCGACCACCGGATAACGCTAACGTTTGCCAGGTCGCTGCGAAAACTAGGAGCCTGATGCAGAACCCGAGGCGCGCCACTGGGCGCTTCAACCCGCTTGCCGCCGTTGCAAACTTCGTCAGGGGGATCCTGATCGGCTCAGCTGAGCTGGTGCCTGGGGTCTCAGGGGGCACCATCGCCCTGATCTCTGGCATCTATGAGCCCCTCATCAACTCAGCTGACCACGTGGTCACCGCGATCAAGCACTGCGTGACTCTCAAGTTCGCGGCCGCCTGGGCTGAGGTGAGGAAGGCTCGCTGGGACATCGTGGTGCCCGCCCTACTGGGTATGGTCGTCGTGGTGGCCGCCATGGCGGGGGTCATGAGGGTGTTCGTGGAGGACACCCCCCAGCTTGCTCATGCGCTGTTCTTCGGGATGGTCCTGGCCTCCGTGGTGGTTCCCGTCATGGAGATCCGGCCCGAGGACAGGCACACAGGCGCCCAGAAGGGCATCCTGGCCGGCTTGTTCGCCGTCGCCGCGGTGGCTGCTTTCTTCCTGACAGGTCTCGGCGCAGGTAGCGTCATAGAGAATCCGCCAGCCTGGATGATCTTCGGGTCGGCTGCCATCGCGATCTGTGCCCTCGTACTGCCAGGCATCTCAGGATCCTTCATGCTGAAGATCTTCGGTTTGTACGTGCCGACCATGGCTGCTGTCGCCGACAGGAACTTCGGCTATCTGGCGCTGTTCGCGGCCGGTGCGGCTGTCGGGCTCGGCCTGTTCGTCAAGGGACTCAACTGGTTGCTCGAGAACCGGCACGCCGCCACCATGGCCATCATGTCAGGTTTGCTGCTCGGCTCGCTCAGGGCCGTGTGGCCGTGGGCTGCCGACGGCACTCCCCTCGCTCCCAATGTGAGCTGGCCCGTCCTGCTCGGCTTGGCGCTCGCTGGTGCCGCTGTGGTGGCCGGTGTCGTCTGGGCTGACCGGCGCCTGCAACGGCGGTGAGCTCCGAACCGGACGACCCCACGGCCCCAGTAGTGGGAGTTGGTCCCCATCCCGCGCCGTGGCCGCGTGATGAACGTCTCGACCCCGACCTGCTGGCCGGCGGTGACCGCCGCAATGTGATCGACCGCTACCGTTACTGGCGGGTGGAGGCAATTGTCGCCGATCTTGACCTCAACCGTTCCGGCCTGCACGTCGCCATCCAGAACTGGGAGCACGACTTCAACATCGGCTCCATCATCCGCACCGCGAATGCCTTCAATGCCAGCGGAGTGCACATCATCGGCAGGCGCCGCTGGAATCGCAGGGGCGCGATGGTCACCGACCGCTACCTTCACCTCCATCATCACGAGGACGAGGGATCGCTGTTCAGCTGGCTGGGGGAGCGGGGCATCGAGGCGGTGGGGGTGGACAACCTGCCGGGGGCCTCACCCCTGGAAGGCTGCCGTCTCGTGCGAGAGACCTGCCTGATCTTCGGTTCGGAGGGGCCAGGCCTCACCCCCGCCATGGTCGCCGGCTGTTCACGGCTGGTTGCCATCACCCAGCGCGGCTCCACCCGTTCGCTCAACGCCGGGGCCGCAGCGGCGATCGCCATGTACCACTGGTCCCTCCAGCATCTGGCCTAGCTGGTGCCGTGGCTAGCGGTTCCGGGGCAGATTGTGCCAAGAATCGAGCAAAGCGCTACTGGGTGTACCGTGAGCGAGGCGCCGCATCTGAGAGAAGAAAGCACCGGCGAAATGACAGTACCCGGCACTAGCATGAGGCCATGAATCCAGAGCGTTTCGTGGTCGGCCTGACGCCGTCGCCAACAGCCGCTCGCGTTTCCAGGCAGCGTTCCTCGCTACGTCTCCAGATCATCTTTGCAGCCATCTTCGGGGCAGTCCTGCTGATGATCTGGCTGGGACCCCAGCTCCTGCCAGGCGGGGTAGGTCAGGCGATGCAGAACATACTTCCTGCGTGGGGGCTTCCGGCCATCGCAGCCTTCTGGGCTCTCGCCACGCTGGTGCGCATCGGTGTCACCGTGTTTTTTCTCAGTCGTGCAAAACGGGACCTGGTGTCGCTGGACCAAGGTACTGCGTTCTACATCGACCCGGCGGGGATGGAGTTCGTCCGGCCACGACAGGTGCGTGCCCGCTGGGCTGAGATCACGGCGTTGAAGATCTCGGGGCCGTCATGGGGCGCTGGCCCGCGGCTCCGGCTGGAGGTGGCAGGCCAGGAGGTGGTGAGCATCCCCGCCAGTTTCCTGGCTGTCAGCCCAGGGGACATCGATTCGGCGGTCAGGGCCAGATCTATGGGGCGAATCGGCCTCGACGCTTCAGACCTGGACCGGATGCTGTGACGCCCTCTCACCGGCTGTGGATAGGCCGGACGTGAACCTCGCCGCCAGGGAAACCGGCGAGGAATTGCCATGCGAGACGGGATGTACCGAGCCTGTGCTCCAGTGTCAATAACTGCTACCCGGTCTTCATTCGTGTGTCTTTTCCGGTGCTACGCATCTCGCTATACTGTCAATATGACAGTTATTGAATCTCGTGGGTTGACGGGCATCTTGCGGAAGACGGGCAGCCACAGGGAGGCCGTCTATGAGGAGGGACTGCGATCGGCGCGCCAGGACAGATATGACGTGCGTGAGTACGAGTCTGTGCCCTGGGTCTTCAAGGACGGGGGTGAGCGCAACGTCTACAAGAACTTCAACCTGTCGGTCTTCGTTGATGAGCTATGCAATGCCGACTGCCCGTTCTGCGTCTCCCTGCTTCGCTACGAGCACAAGAACCTGATCTACGCCAAGCAGAAGATCTCCTCCGACGCCGAATACGAGAAACGCCTGTACGAAGTCCTTGAGGCCATTCGCCCACTGAATCCGTCGGTGAGCGTGACCGGGGGCGAGCCGACGATCCTGCCGCGTACATACATCATCGCCAAGGCGCTGAGAGAGCTCGGTTTCAGGAAGAAGACCATCACATCCAATGGGTCAGGGCTATTCCGCCCGGTCGGCGGTCACCGGGAGGCGCCCATTGACGCCCTGCTGGAAGCGGGATTCGACCACCTCAACATCTCGCGTGCCCACTGGGACGACGCCGAGAATGCGCGCATCATGCGCTACAAACGCACTGTCGGTGACACCAGCCTGGCACATCTGGCCAGGATCCTGTCCTACCTTGAGGGTGAGAGGCTTGCCCCGCGCATCAGTTGCATCCTCCTGCGGGAGGGGGTGGGGACCGTCGGAACGATGAAAACCTATCTCGACGTCCTGCGGGAGGTGGGTGCCAGGAACTTCATCTTCCGGGAGCTCATGGACTACGACCGTAATGCCGTGAACCTCCCCATG
>ERZ773067.2179-NODE-2179-length-10018-cov-3.004316_pt1 | contig 10018 bp, 8 predicted proteins | sample MGYA00580622_ERZ773067 | MGnify/ENA primary metagenome ERZ773067 (study PRJEB29015, sample SAMEA2737998) | human oral metagenome | biome: human oral; feature: human-associated habitat; material: dental | place: China | collected 2113 ...
GTAACCTCGGTCTCCACCCCCACCGCCTTGGTGCTGAGCAGACAAAATCTGCCCCAGCTTGCAGGAAGCGGAAGGGAGGCCCTAAAGGGAGGGTATGTGCTGGTAAAGGAAAAAAAGGATGTGCCGGATCTGATCCTCATAGCCTCCGGCTCCGAGGTAAGTCTGGCGGTTTTGGCCGCCCAGGAGCTGGAAAAGGAAAATGTGGCTGTGCGGGTGGTCAGCATGCCCTGTACGGATATTTTTGAGGAGCAGTCTCCGGAATATAAGGAGGAGGTACTTCCCGCCGCCCTTCGGAAAAGGCTGGCCATTGAAGCACTTTCCGGCTTTGGCTGGGAGCGCTACACTGGTTTGGATGGGGATGTGATTGCCATGGAAAGCTTTGGCGCCAGCGCTCCCCAGGATCAGCTGTTTAAAAAGTTCGGTTTTTCCCTGGAAAATGTATTGGAAAGAGCAAGAAAACTTTTAAAAAAATAATATAGAAACAGGAGAGGTTTCGATTGGAAAACCACCTTAAACCAGAGCTTTTCTTCTTGGGAATGTGCTGTTCATAGCGAAAAAGGACCCGGAGCTTTTCGGGTCTTTTTTTATGCACTCCCTGGCGCGATTGACCAAAGGGGGAAAAGAATGTAAAATTTACCCGGATTAGGGAATTGGTGTATACAGCCAGGCAATCGCGTTTTAAGATGGTTCACAGGGAGGAAGAAAATGGGCGGAATATTTGGAGTAATCAGTAAGCAGGATTGTGTAATGGATTTGTTCTTTGGTGTGGATTATCACTCCCACCTAGGAACCAGAAGGGGAGGGATGGCGGTATTTGACGGGGAGATTTTCCATCGGGCCATCCATAATATTGAAAACTCCCCCTTTCGAACGAAATTTGAAAAGGATGTGGAAGCCCTCCAGGGGCATATGGGGATTGGATGTATTTCCGATGAGGATCCAGCCCCTTTTGATTCAATCCCATCTGGGCAGTTATGCCATTACCACAGTGGGGAAAATCGCCAACCAGGAGGAAATCTTAAAAATGCTTTTCGCAGACCGGATGGTGCATTTCCAGGAGCAGAGCGGGGGGAAAATCAATGCCAATGAGCTGGTATCCATTTTGATCGACTCTAAACCAAGCTTTGCCCAGGGGATTGCCTATGCCCAGGAGGTAATTGAAGGCTCCATGTCCCTGGCCATTATGACAAAGGAGGGGATCTATGCTGCCAGGGACCGGCTGGGGCGTACCCCCCTGGTACTGGGGGCCAAGGAGGGAGCCTTCTGCATTACCTTTGAAAACCATGCCTATTTAAATCTGGGGTATCATTTTTTAAAGGAGCTGGGACCGGGGGAAGCGGTTTTTATTACTCCGGAAAAGATCACCCCGGTGCTGCCGCCCAAAGAGGAAATGAAAATCTGCTCCTTTCTATGGGTATACTATGGCTATCCCACAGCCTCCTATGAGGGGGTAAATGTGGAGCAGATGCGCTATAGATGCGGGAAGCTGTTAGCGGGACGGGATGATGCAGAGGCGGACATTGTGGCGGGGGTGCCGGATTCCGGAACGGCCCATGCCATAGGCTATGCCAATGCTTCCGGGATTCCCTTTGCCAGGCCCTTTATAAAATACACTCCCACCTGGCCCAGGTCCTTTATGCCCACGGCCCAGAACCAAAGAAATCTCATTGCCAGGATGAAACTGATTCCTGTGCAGGAACTGATTGAAAACAATTCCATACTGTTGATTGATGATTCCATTGTCCGGGGTACCCAGCTGCGGGAAACCACGGAGTTTTTGTACCGCTCCGGAGCCAAAAGGGTGCATGTGCGCCCGGCCTGCCCCCCTCTTTTGTTTGGCTGCAAATATTTGAACTTTTCTCGTTCCTACTCGGATTATGACCTTATTACCCGAAGGATTATCCGGGACAGGGAGGGGGAAAATGTAAGTCAGGAACTGCTCTGGGATTATGCGGATCCAGACAGTCGAAACTATAAGGAAATGGTAGAGGAAATCAGAAAAATCCAGAATTTTACCTCTTTGCGCTTCCACAGGCTGGATGATTTGTTAAAATCCATCGGAATCCCCTCCTGCAGGCTTTGTACCTATTGCTGGAATGGCCGGGAGTAAGCTTTGGGGCTTCTTGCAAGCCTTGACAGGATTTAGTATAATGAACTGATGCCTGTGGCGGCACACAAGCCTTTAACAGTGTGCGCATAAGACTGATACAGCAGGAGGCCTGGAGTCTGCCGCAGGGGAGTTTACACAGGAAAGCAGCAGAGGGTATCCGCAAAAGGGGACGATGCATGGGGGATCAGGGATTTGGAAAATTTAATGAGATACTCACAAGGCTTTTTCGTGAAATCCTGGATTTAGAGGAGAAGGCCCTGACGGGATCGGATTTTCAGGATATTACCAATAACGACATGCATGTGATGGATGTGATCGGACTCAAGGAAACCAAAAATATGTCCGCCATTGCCCAGCAGTTGTCGGTAACTGTGGGTTCCTTAACCATTGCAGTGAACGGGCTGGTAAAAAAGGGCTATGTGCTGCGCAGACGCTCCGAAAAGGACAAGCGGGTGGTGCTTTTAAGCCTTTCCCCCAAGGGGGCGGCGGCCTACAGACATCATCAAAGGTTTCACCGGGAGATGGTCAACGCCATGCTGGAAAACCTGAATGGACAGGAAACCCTTATTTTGCTGGAGGCTTTGCAAAAAATTGACCGTTGGATCTTAAAAAATGCTGATGGATTCATAGTTTCTCCCAAGGCCCCCAAAAGTATAGGATCATAATACCATAGGAAAGGAATCTTCCATGTGTCATAAACATAATAATGAACCCTACTATATTACCACGGCCATTGCCTATGCCTCGGGAAAGCCCCACATCGGCAATACCTATGAGATTGTTTTGGCAGATGCCATTGCCCGGTTTAAAAGGCTCCAGGGCTATGATGTGTTTTTCCAAACCGGCACAGACGAACATGGGCAAAAAATAGAAAACAAGGCCAAAGAGGCAGGGGTATCCCCCAAGGAATATGTGGACCAGGCAGCAGGCCAGATTCGCAGAATCTGGGATTTGATGAATACCTCCTATGACAAATTCATCCGCACCACGGATGATTACCATGTGGAGCAGGTGCAAAAGATCTTTAAAAAACTCTATGACCAGGGGGATATTTACAAGGACTGCTACCAGGGGCTGTATTGTACAGCCTGCGAGTCCTTCTTTACAGAATCCCAGCTGGTGGAGGGGAAATGCCCGGACTGCCATGGAGAGGTATATCCGGCCAAGGAAGAGGCCTATTTCTTTAAGATGAGCAAATATGCAGACAAGCTCATTGCCCATATCCAGTCCCATCCGGAGTTTATTCAGCCTGTCTCCCGGAAAAACGAAATGATGAATAACTTTTTGCTGCCGGGGCTGCAGGATCTTTGTGTCAGCCGAACCAGCTTTACCTGGGGGATTCCCGTATCCTTTGATGAAAAGCATGTGGTGTATGTGTGGCTGGATGCTCTGACCAATTATATTACGGGACTGGGCTTTGACTGCGGAGGACAGCAGGGAGAACGGTACAACCGGTTTTGGCCTGCAGACCTGCACCTGATTGGAAAGGACATTATCCGCTTCCATACCATCTATTGGCCCATTTTCCTGATGGCTTTGGATATCCCTTTGCCAAAACAGGTATTTGGCCATCCCTGGCTTTTACAGGGAGAGGGGAAAATGAGCAAGTCCAAGGGCAATGTGCTGTATGCAGACACTTTGGTGGATTTTTTTGGCGTAGACGGAGTACGGTATTTTGTGCTCCATGAAATGCCCTTTGAAAATGACGGGGTGATCAGCTGGGAGCTGATGGTGGAACGGTTTAATTCCGACCTGGCCAATGTGCTGGGCAACCTGGTGAGCCGCACCATTTCCATGACCAATAAGTATTTTGACGGCATTATCACCAATGCAAAGGAGTCCTGGGAGCCAGGACAGATGGAAATTGATACAGAGCTAAAGGATACGGTGCTGCTGGCAGTGGAGAAGGCCTCCCGGAAGATGGAGGATTTGCGGGTGGCGGATGCCATGACAGAGATCTGGGCCATTTTTAAGCGCTGCAACAAATATATTGATGAAACTACCCCCTGGATTTTGGCAAAGGATGCCTCTAAAAAATCCAGACTTCAGACGGTGCTTTACAATCTGGCAGAATCCCTGACCATTGGGGCCTCCCTTTTGGCGGCCTTTATGCCGGAGACTGCAGAAAAAATCCTTGCCATGCTGGGAACCACATCCAGGGATTATGGGGATATGGGAAGCTTCGGCCAGTTTATGAGCGGCACCAAGGTAACAGGGGAGCCGGAGATTTTATTCCAGAGACTGGATCTGACCCAGGTGCTGGAGCGGGTTGAGGCGGTTTTAGCCCCGGAGGGAAAGCCGGAAGAGAAAAAGGAAGAGGGCATGGATCCAGAGCCCAAGGCGGAGATTGTATATGAAGATTTTGCCAGGCTGCAGATTCAGGTGGGAGAGATTCTGGAATGTGCAGAGGTGCCCAAGTCAAAAAAACTTCTTTGCTCCCAGGTAAAAATCGGCTCCCAGGTGCGCCAGATTGTTAGCGGCATTAAGGCCTGGTATTCCCCCAAGGAGATGGTGGGGAAAAGGGTGCTGGTGGTGACCAATCTTGCTCCCAGAAAACTAGCCGGGGTAGAAAGTCAGGGAATGATTCTTTGTGCAGAGGATGACGCAGGAAACCTGGTTTTGGTTTCCCCGGAGAAGGAGATAAAAACCGGTTCCCAGGTAATGTAATATGCCGGAGGCAAGTATGCAGGAAAAATACCGGGTCTTTTCCGGAGGAGGCTTAAAGCTTCTGGCCATACTCAGTATGGTGATAGACCATGGGGGACTGGTGATTTTTGGAGAGGCTCTGCCCTATACTCCTTTTCACAACAGGATCTATTGGATCATGCGCTGCATCGGGCGGCTGGCCTTTCCGATTTTTTTATTTCTTTTGGTGGAGGGATATTTCCACACCAAAAATTTAAAAAAATATATGATCCGGCTGTTTCTCTTTGCCCTTATATCGGAAATTCCCTATGATTTGGCCTTTTCCAAAACCCTGTTTGACTTCAGCAGCCAGAATGTATTTTGGACTTTGCTGATTTCCGTGGGGATGTTTGCGGCTATTGAGCGTTTTCCGGATTTTTATCTGCTTTGCATTGTGGCAGCAGCTGGGATTTCCTGGCTGATCCAGGCAGATTATGTGTATATGGGGCCTATTATTGCAGCAGTGCTTTTTATCTGCCGCAATCAGGTGCTGCGAAGGAATATCCTTACAGCCATTTCCCTGTGCTTTGAGCCTCCGGCTATTGCATCCCTTCTTCCCATCAACCTTTACAATGGGAAAAAGGGAATTTCCTTAAAATATTTTTTCTATATATTCTACCCGCTGCATCTTTTGCTTTTATATGCAGTGTGGTGGTATTTAACCAGGTAAACAATGACAATGAAAACGTTCCCCGGACTTAGCAGTCCGGGATTAATTGATACCCATGCCCATTATGATGATCGGGCATTTCGAAAAGACCGGGAGGAGATTGTTTCCTCTCTGGAAAAAAAGGGGATTCTTCGGGTGGTAAATATTGGCTCCACCTATGAAAGCAATGCGGACTGCCTTTCCCTTTCCCATGCATATCCCCAGGTGTTTGCAGCTGTGGGAGTCCATCCTTCGGAAACGGCAGCCATGAACGAGGAAAAATTTTTGAATATCCAGGCTATGATCCAGGATAAAAAGGTGGTGGCAGTGGGGGAGATCGGACTGGACTATCATTATCCCGACCCGCCCAGGGACCATCAAAAATATTGGTTTTTGCGGCAGCTCAGTCTGGCAAAGGAAAAAAATCTTCCTGTGGTGATTCATTCCCGGGAGGCAGCATCAGATACCATGGAGATACTGAAAAAAGGAGAATACTTCCATGGAGTGATCCACTGCTATTCCTATGCCCTGGAGCAGGCCAGAGAGTATACTGCCCTGGGATTTTTCTTAGGCATCGGCGGGGTGCTTACGTTTCAGAATGCAAAGAAATTAAAGGAGGTGGCGGCACAGATTCCATTGGAATACTTGGTCTTGGAAACCGACTGCCCCTACCTGGCTCCGGTGCCCTTCCGGGGAAAGCGCAATTCCTCTTTGTATTTGCATTATGTGGCAGAGGCCATTGCCGCTATCAAAGGTATTTCTACAGAAGAGGTAGTGGAGGCAACCTTTGAAAATGCAAAAAAACTCTATCCCAAACTGTATTAAAGGAGATGCCATGGCGGATATTGCAACCCCTGGGAAAACCATTGAGATTCTTCAAAAATACAATTTTCGTTTTCGAAAAAGCCTGGGGCAGAATTTCCTCATTGATCCCGGAGTGATTGACAAAATTATAAAGGCTTCCTCCATTACAGGGGAGGATCTGGTGATTGAAATCGGCCCCGGCATCGGCTCCTTAACCCAGGCTCTGGGAAGGAAGGCGGGGGCTGTGCTGGCAGTGGAGCTGGATCAAAACCTGATTCCTATTTTAGAGGAAAACCTGGCGGAGCTTCAAAATATCTGTATTATACAGGGGGATATTTTGAAGACAGATTTGTCTGCCTTGATTTTAGAGAGGAAAAGCCAAAATCCCGGACTTCTAAATGTTCGGGTAGTGGCAAACCTACCCTATTACATCACCACGCCCATTATGATGGATCTATTGGAAAAGAGACTGGGGTTAAAAAGTATTACTGTAATGATCCAAAGGGAGGTGGCGGATCGGATGACAGCGGCTCCCGGCACCAAGGAGTATGGAGCCCTTTCCCTGGCGGTACAATACTATGCTGCTCCTGAAATTGCAGGAAATGTGCCTCCCAACTGCTTTCTTCCCAGACCCCAGGTGGGTTCTGCTATTGTCCGTTTGGACCTGTTTGAAGCGCCGCCGGTAAAAACCAGGGATGAAAAGCTGATGTTTCAGCTGATCCGAGGGGCCTTTAACCAAAGAAGGAAAACTCTTTTGAACGCTTTAAGCAATTCTTCAGATTTGTCCTTCTCGAAAAATTCCATTATTCATGCTATAATGAAGGTTGGACTAGAAGAAAAAATCAGAGGAGAGGCTCTTAGTCTTTCCCAGTTCGCTTCCTTAACGGATGCATTGCTTTCCGGTAAGAGCGCCATTTAGAGAAAGAACATGGATAAAGATAATAAAGAACCAAAGAAACAAAATCAAAGTGATTATGACGTTTTCGGGAACCGAAAAGCTTCCGGTAAGAAAAAAAACAGCAGCTCTCTGCGTGGTCTTCTGGATGAGGAGGATTCCTCTAAGCAAAAGAAAAGCAAAGAGACCGAGTCTCCAGCCCCTGTCAATGTATTTTCCCAGCACTATAAAAAAATCCTGGTGGGAGCCCTTGGCTCTGTGGCAGCAGCAGCTGTGATCGGACTTTCTGTAGCTGGGATGGGGCATCCCAAAACCGAGGGGACTGAAGCAGAAAGCACTCCGCCTACAGAAACCAGTGTGGAGGTGATGGCTCTGTCCCCAGAGGGAGCTCAGTTTCCGTCTTTGGAGGTAACCCTTCCCACAGAGCCTCCGGCCCCGGAGTTTATCCGGTTGGGAGTGGAGCATTCCATTGTAGCCAAGCTTCAGCAGCGTCTTATGGAACTGGGTTTTATGGATGTGGACGAGCCCACAGAGTATTTTGGTAATTATACAGAAGCTGCTGTAAAGATTTTTCAAAGACAGAACAATCTGGATCAGGATGGTATTATCGGTCCGGCCACACTGCCCCTTTTGATGAATATTGACGCCAAGTCCTATGCGGCGAAAATGGGAGATGTGGGAGATGATATTACCCGGATCCAGAACCGCCTCTATGAGCTGGGATATCTGGCAGAAAGCAGTATGGTCAGCGGCACCTTTGACGATCACACAGAGGCAGGGGTGCGAAAGCTCCAGCAAATGAACAATCTGTCAGAGGACGGCCGGGTGGGAACCGAGACCGTGAACCTTCTGTACTCCGATGAGGTAAAGGCCAATATGCTGGTGTACGGAGAAAAAAGCGAAGTGGTGGAGGCAGTGCAAAAGCGCCTGTTTGATCTGGGATATATGACCACCACCCCCGACGGCACCTATGGAAGTGACACCAGCATCGCAGTGAAGGCCTTCCAGTCAAAGAACGATCTGGTGGTGGACGGCTATCTTGGTCCCTCCACCAGGGCAGTGATTTTGTCCGGCAATGCCAAGCCCAATGGCATGACGGTGGGGGATCAAAGCGACCAGGTGGCCAAGGTCCAGTATCTGCTGGCCAAGTGGGGATATATGGGAAATTCCGGCGTCACCGGCTACTATGGGGAGGCCACCCAGGCGGCAGTGATGGCTTTCCAGCAAAGAAACGGTTTGTCTGCTGACGGTCGGGTGGGGGCCATGACCATCGCCAAGCTTACCTCTGACAATGTGGTGCGTCCCGCAGCCAGCACTCCTAGAAACAGGGGAGGCGACAGCCGAAGCGGTGGCGGTGGCGGCGGCGGAAACGCCGGAGGAGGGGGCGGTGGCGGCGGCAGCGCAGCACCGGTGTATACCGGAGGCGGCGGTGTGGGCACCATGCTAAACCTTGCTTCCTCAAAGGTGGGTTCTCCCTATGTTTGGGGGTCTAAGGGCCCCAATGCCTTTGACTGCTCCGGCTTTGTATACTGGGTTCTGAACAGTTCTGGTGTGAGCCAGTCCTATATGACCTCCTCCGCCTGGCGAAATGCAGGCAGATATACCAGAGTCAGCTCCTTCTCCCAGCTTCAGGCCGGTGATATTATTGTGGTATCCGGCCATGTAGGTATTGTGGCTGGAGGCGGTACAGTAATTGATGCATCCTCTGCCAATGGAAGAGTGGTGCAGCGGTCTCTAAGCGGCTGGTGGCAGAACAATTTCATCGTAGGATGGAGAGTATTCTAAGTGAAAAGATGCGGGAGCCGGGAAGTGAAAGATTGCTTCCCGGCTCCCGTTTGTTGTGCGCCTGGCGGCGCACGTTTCTATATGCAGAAGAAATTCTGAAAAGAAGGAGGAGCAGGTCTTAACCTGCTTTTTTTGTATGAGAGATGCAGAGTTTTGCTGTTATGGCAAATGTGGTATAATATGCACAGAAGGAAGGACGAGAGTGCATCGGAAAGGGAGAAAATGATGGTTGATTATACACAGGGGGCCGGTGTGCAGTACCACATCGGTACAGCCCGGGGGCAAGTGGGAGAGTATGTAATTTTACCCGGTGATCCCAAACGCTGTAAAAAAATTGCTGCTTATTTTGAGAAGGGGGAGCCGGTGGCAGACAGCAGGGAATTTGTCACCTATACGGGCTTTTTAGAGGGTGTGAAGGTTTCTGTTACCTCTACGGGTATTGGAGGCCCCTCTGCTGCCATTGCTCTGGAGGAGCTGGTGCGCTGCGGGGCCCGTACCTTTGTCCGGGTGGGAACCTGCGGAGGCATTGCTTTGGATGTAAAGGGGGGAGATTTGGTGATTGCCACAGGGGCCATCCGTATGGAGGGCACCAGCAAAGAATATGCTCCCATTGAATTTCCGGCCTTGGCGGATTTTACAGTGACCTCTGCTTTGGTGCAGGGGGCAGAGAATCTGAAGAAAAAAGTTCATTTAGGGGTGGTGCAGTGTAAGGATGCTTTTTACGGTCAGCATGAACCGGAAATGATGCCTGTGGGCTATGAGCTGGAAAACAAGTGGCAGGCTTGGAAAAAACTGGGGGTTTTGGCTTCTGAGATGGAATCTGCCGCATTGTTTACTGTGGGAAGCTTTCTAAAGGTGCGAGTGGGATCTGTATTTTTGGTGGTGGCCAACCAGGAACGGGAACGGGCCGGGCTTTCCAATGACCAGGTGCATGAAACGGCCGGAGCCATTGAGACGGCTGTGGAAGCTTTAAGGATTTTAATCAAACAGGACAGAGGAGATGGGATAAAGTTGTAGCTCTCTTATAGGAGGAGAATATGAAAAGAAGAATCATATCAGGGGGAATGGCAGTATGTCTTGTCCTTTCTCT
>ERZ773067.2183-NODE-2183-length-10010-cov-14.757710_pt1 | contig 10010 bp, 6 predicted proteins | sample MGYA00580622_ERZ773067 | MGnify/ENA primary metagenome ERZ773067 (study PRJEB29015, sample SAMEA2737998) | human oral metagenome | biome: human oral; feature: human-associated habitat; material: dental | place: China | collected 2113 ...
CCGAGCGGCAGATGGCGACCGCACGCGGCTCATGGAAGTCCTGGGTCACGAGCAGGGCCCGCTCGACCCCGAAGATCCTACGAGCCCGCACACAAGTGTCGTAGGTGTCGAATCCCGCGTAGTCCAGAGCGATCGCCTGGCTGGGCACCCCTTGAGAGGTGAGGTAGTTGCGCATGACGGTGGGCTCGTCGTAGCCGACGCGCCGGTTGTCCCCGGAGACCAGGATCGCCTCAACTCGGCCGCTGGTGTAGAGGTCGGCGGCGACGTCGAGCCGGTGAGCCAGCCAGGGCGAAGGCTGCCCGTCGGCGTGTACGGCGGCCCCCAACACGATCGCCACCGGGGCCCGAACCCGGCCTCCCTCATCGCCGTCGTCACCGAAGGCGATGATGTGGCCGGCGCTGACGCTCCAGGCCCAGATACTGGCTCCTGCCGTCACAACGGCAAGGACGCCGACGGTGGCGAGCGCTGCCCGCACCAGCCGTCGCCGAAGAGTCCGGCGGCCGCAGGGAGAGCGCAGAGCGGGCGCCTGATCATCCCCGACCTCAGCCCTGCGGCCCGTAACGTCGTCAGGCACTTCAACAACGTCGGATGTGGATTCCTCGTCAGTCATCAGCTCCCCGCTCATCACCGGCCACCTCCGCAGACACGCGGAGCACCGGCACACCACGATACTCGCCGACCGCCAGGCAACCTGCTGGGCTCCACCCAGCGGACATCACGCGCATCGGCAGGTCCGCCGTGAAATGATCTGCGGTGATGGCTGAGAACCACGTCGCGCTCCTCCTGACGCCCGAGGGCTGGGAGCTTCTGTCCTCCTTGCCCCCTTACACCCCGACCGAGGCCCTCGCCCTGGGACGCTCCCTGCGCGAGGAGGGTCACTCCCCCGCGCTCGTGGCGGCCGCCCTGACTCAGCAGCGCCTGCGTTCCCGGGCAGCCGCCAAGTTCGGTCCCTTCGCCCAGCAGATGCTCTTCACCGCAGACGGCCTGGAACAGGCCACCCGGCTGGTGGTATCGGCCCATCATGCCGCCCGGTACACGGCCGCGGGCGTGACGAAGGTCGCGGACCTGGGCTGCGGGATCGGTGGCGACGCCGTCGCCCTGGCCGGGCTCGATCTGCCGGTACTCGCCGTTGACCGCGATGAGGCCGCAGCCGCTCTGGCCACCATCAACCTCATGCCCTTCCCCCATGCAAGCGTCGAGTGCGCCGACGCCCTTGAGATCAACCTGGCCGAGCGAGGGGTGGACGCCGTCTTCGCCGACCCTGCCCGCCGGGCCCAGGGGCGGCGCATCACTGATCCGGAGCAGTGGTCGCCGGCTCTGTCTCGGGTACTCGCGCTGCGTGAGTCCGTGCCCGCTCTCGGTATCAAGGTCGCCCCCGGCCTCGACCATGCCGCGCTGCCGCGGGACTCCCACACCCAGTGGGTGAGCGTGGACGGCGACGTCGTCGAGGCCGCCATCTGGTGCGGTCCGCTCGCCCCGGAGGGGCCCGGACGCTCCGCACTGATCATGCGCTCAGGGGCGGATGGTGTGAACACCTGCACATTGGTCGATCCCAGCTCCGCCGCCCCCTCGCAGCCGCCGGTTCAGGTCGACCCGATCAGCTCGCCCGACGACCTGGGCAGCATCATCCACGTCCCCGACGGCGCCGCCGTGCGCGCCGGGCTCGTCGCCCACCTCTGTGAGCGCCTGGACGCCCGGCCGGTGGGGCCCCGGATCGGCTACCTCACAGGAGAGCGGCTCCCTGATGAGGCAACCACCCCCTTCGTGCGCTCCTTCCGGCTCACCGAGGTCCTGCCACTACGGCTCAAGACCCTGCGGGCCCGAGCCCGCGACCTGGGGGTCGGAAGCCTGGAGATCCTCAAGCGCGGCGTCGACGTCTCACCCGACGCGCTGCGCACCTCACTGAGACTCAGCGGTCAGGAGTGGGAGACCTGGATTCTGACCCGTGTGGGCGAGAAGGCCAAGGGAGTCGTCCTCGTCGTCGACCCTATCTCCAGGGGGCCATCAACCGACTCGTCAACGTCCCGAATCCACGACGCGCCTTCCGACGACTAGCCCACCGCATCCACCTGCCGGCCCCCGTCAGGGACCCGAGGAGATGACCAGGACATGCAGGACACGAACCAGAGCACCCCATCCGCCGCCGGAACGACAACGGACCTGCCGCCGGCCTGCCGGCCCCAGTCCCTGCCCTTCACCAGATCGGAGCGATCCACATTGGGGGTGGAGTGGGAGCTGGCGCTCATCGACCGCGACAGCCTCGACCTGCGCCAGTGCGCCGAGGAGATCCTCCAGAAGGTGGGCCCGGATCCGCACGTGCACGGCGAGATGATGCTCAACACCATCGAGCTGGTCTCCGGGGCGCGCCGAACCGTCGCCGAGTGCGTAGAAGACATCGCCCTCGCTTTCGACCGTGTCCTTCCAGTCACCGACCCCCTGCGCGTGGACCTGGCCTCGGCCGGCACCCACCCCTTCGCAGACCCGCTGGTGCAGAAAGTGACCAACGCCGAGCGCTACGCCCGCCTGGTGGACCGCACCCGGCTGTGGGGCCACCAGATGCTCATCTTCGGCACCCACGTGCACGTCGGGGTCGAGGACCGGGCCAAGGTCCTACCGATTCTCAAGGCCCTGCTCACGCGCACCGCCCATCTGCAGTGCCTGAGCGCCTCCTCACCCTTCTGGGCGGGTGCGGACACGGGATACGCGGACAACCGGGCCATGATGTTCCAGCAGCTGCCCACCGCCGGCGCACCCGAGCAGTTCAACACCTGGGAACAGTTGGAGAGCTACACCGGAGACCTGGTCCACACCGGCGTCATCGAGGATTTCACCGAAATCCGCTGGGACGTGCGCCCCTCCCCACGACTGGGGACTATCGAGGTTCGGGCCTGCGACGCCGCCACGAACCTGACCGAGCTGGCCGGGATCGCGGCGCTGACCCAGTGCCTCGTGGAATCCTTCTCCCGCACCCTGGACCGCGGCGAGGAACTCGACGCGATGCCCGACTGGTACGTCGCCGAGAACAAGTGGCGCTCGGCGCGCTACGGCATGGACGCGATCCTCATCGTCAACTCCGCCGGCGAGGAGGAGCTGGTTGGCGACACGGTTGAGCGGATGCTCACTGAGCTCGCCCCCGTCGCCGAGGATCTCGGCTGCGCCGCCGAGCTGGACTCCGTGCGCGCCACCCTGGAGACGGGAGCCTCCTACCAGCGTCAGATCGCCGCCGTCGGGGCCTACGGGGGGCAGAGAGAGGCAGCCGTCAGGCTGCTGCTGGCCGAGGCCCGCGCTGGCAGGCCTCTGCGCCCCACCGAGGTGCTCTCGCTGGCGGCCAAGTCCTGAACTCCGCTTGCCGGTGGCTTGCCGGCAACTACCGACATCGGGTACCCCGGTTCTGGCCCAGCAGCAGTCCGATGGCGCACGCGACCATGCCCATGATCGCGATCACGGGCAGCTTGCGGGACTGTGACATCAGGTCCACTGGATATCCCGTCCACAGACACACGCTCACAAGCCCGACGATCACGAACATGGTCAGCGCTCCGAGCTTTCCCCGGAGTGCTGCTGAGCTAGCGGTGAGGACACGGGCGGAGGGGGCGACGTGCACCGCAGCAGGAAGAGCGGACACGAATTCTCCTTTTCTTCCTGTGGAACGAATAACGGAAAATTCGGGAGAGAATATTATGCACCGGCACCACAGCAAAGCACGACACCGAATGTCAGGAACGACGTAGACTATTTCCCACCCCTGGGGCCCACCCACCCAATGGAATTCATATCCACGCAAACCCGATGTCTACACTTTCCACGTCATCAAATTATTGTCGCAACAATATTGTGAAAGATTGTGTTTCAAAAATGCACAGCCTACATTCGCACCCATGACCTCACTTCCCTCTCAGCCTTCCCCCGAGATTCTCCGCCCCTGCGGCACGAGAACCCCATCACAACCACTCGCGGGGAACGGTGTGCCCCTGACCGTACGCCCAGGGCGGTTCACCATGACGTGCAGCCGCGTAGGCCTGGTCGACGCCGCCCTGATCGGCTTCGCCGCCTTCATGGCGGCAGTAGCGATCCAGCGAGGAACCCTCAAAGAGATTGGCGCAGTCAGCATCGCCATGGACGACAAGCAGATCGTCCTTCCAGGAGCCATGGCCCAAGGAATTTTCCGTAAGCGGGCTGAGTCCCGCGCAGAGCGTATCGTTGAAAGAATCAAAACCATGGATCCGCTGAACCGCTAGTCTCAGTCCATTACTGAGAAGTCAAGAATGACATCCGTCCCCGAGCCTCGCTCCGACTCCGAGCAGGCACAGGCTCAGAGTCTCCCCCTGCTCACGGTTGACGGTCTCCGGGTCGATCACCCCGCCCGCGATACGAGCGCCCAGCCACGCGCCCGGGTACGCTGCTCCCAGAAGTTCCGGTAAGGACCATCCACCTCCACAAGATTCTCGTGGCGCCCGCACTGGGCGACGTGCCCGGCGTCGTCGAGGACGATGACCTGGTCGGCCGCTGCGATCGTCTCGAGCTTGTGGGCGATGACGATGAGTGTCGAGGTGCGCCGCAGCTCCTGCATCGCGGCAACAATATTGGCCTCGTTCTCCGCGTCCAGGGCACTGGTGGCCTCGTCGAGCAGGACGATCGGTGCGCGCTTGAGCAGGGCCCGAGCGATGGAGACGCGCTGGCGCTCGCCGCCGGACAGGGCCCGCCCACCCTCTCCCACGCGGGTGCTCCAGCCGTGGGGCAGACGGTTGACGATCTCGGTGACGCCGGCGAGGTCCGAGGCCCAGCGCACCTGCTCGTCGTCGGCCTCGGGGTCGCCGATGCGGACGTTGGCGTCCAGGGTGTCGTCGAAGAGGTAGACGTCCTGGAAGACCATGGAGAGCTGTTCCATGAGCTGGGCGGTCGGCATGTCGCGCACGTCAGTGCCGCTCACGCGCACGGTCCCGGAGCCGGTGTCCCAGAAGCGGGCGATGAGTCGGGCGATAGTCGTCTTGCCGCTGCCGGAGGGGCCCACGATCGCGCACATGCTGCGCGCGGGCACGTTCATCGATACTCCACCCAGGACAGGCTCGTCGGCACGGTAGCCGAAGACGACATCGTCGAGCTCGACGGCGCCAGGATCAGGTAACACGGCACGAGCCTCGGGCTCGGCCATGAGCTCGGCGTCCATGACGGCATCAAGGTGGTTCATCATCTGACGCCGTTCCTCCAAACCCATGACGGATGCTCCAATGTCGTCGAGCATGGTGGTGAAACGCAGACACATGCCGATGATGGCGACGGCCACGAGCGGCTCCATGGTGCCGGAGACCGCGTAGGAAGCGGTCAGGGCGATCATGGCGACGACGATGACCTGACTCAGTGCTCCGTTGACGACATTGCCGGCGGTCTCCCACCACAGGGAGCGCCTCGAGGCACGGGCTCCGTTGTCGAAGGCGGAGGCCAGGCGGCTGTAGCCGGTGGCGGCTCGGCACGAGCGCAGGGCGCCTTGGCAACGGGCGATCTCAACGATGCGGGTGGCGAGCTCGCGCTCGGCGGGTTCGGAGACGGACTTGCCATGGTCCAGCAGACGGCGCGCAGCACGCACCAGCCCGGCGAACAGGGGCGCGGCCACGGTCAGCAGCAGGCCCAGGCGCCAGTCCCAGGCCCAGGATCCGACCCAGACGACCACGCAGGCAGCGCTCGTGGAGGTGAGCATGTACATGAAGTGGGCGGCTGACTCCCCCAGGGCTACCATCTCCTGGCTGACGGCCCGCGACAGGGTACCGGCGGAGTCGGCGTTGAACCAGCGCAAGGGCAGGCGGGCAATACGGTCGCCGACCGCGTGGTGAACATCATGCATGAAGCCGAGGGCTCCGGACATTCCTCGCCGCTGCCCCTGGAACTCCGTGACAGCGGCGACAACGCCGCAGATGCCGAAGGTGACGAGCCAACCGCCGAAGGACAGCCCCCATCGGGGCGCACCGGACCCCAGCGCGACCGAGGCGGGCAGGAGTGAGACCAGTGCGGCCCCGGAGGCGATGCCGTTGGCCGCTGCCAGCATGAGGCAGCCACGCGTCTGGCGCCAGGAGGACTCCAGCATGAGCCTACGGAAGCGGGCCAGCAGGGAGCTCGCGCCCCGGGAGGTCTCGGCCTGCGGTGTCAGCACCGGGGAAACGGGCCGTGGACGGTCGGCTTCCACGCCGGCGTCCGGGCTGAGAGCGGCGGGAGGCTCCTCCTTCGATCCGGCACCTGCCCGAGTGGGACCGTCCGGCGCGGCGACGGGTCCCTGACCGGCCAGGGCGGAGACATCGCCGAGCTCGCCGCTCTGACGCAGAAGGGCGCGGTAGTGGGGCTCGTCGACCAGATCGTCGTGGCTGCCAGAGGCGACGATGCGCCCGCGCTCCATGACGATGATGCGGTCGGCACCGCGCACGGCGGCCGGACGATGAGCGATGACCAGGACGGTTCGGTCCTTGACCAAGGCACTGAGCGCCTCCTGGATCTCGGCCTCCGACTCCGGGTCGGCCATGGCAGTGGCCTCGTCAAGCAGGATGACGGGGGTGTCCAGCAGGATGGCACGCGCAATGGCGATGCGCTGCTCCTGCCCACCGGACAGAGCCGTGTCCTGCCCCAGGACGGTGTCGTAACCCTCCGGCAGGGCCATGATCTCCTCGTCGATGTGGGCCACGCGGGCAGCGTCGCGCACCTGCTCCAGATCGGCGTCGGGGCGTCCGAGCGCGATGTTCTCCCGCACGGTGGTGCCGAGCAGCTGGGCGTCCTGGAGGACGAAGGAGACCGTGGAGTACAGGGTGGGCTCGTCCATGTCCCGCAGATCCACGCCACCGATGCGTACGGCGCCGGCGTCCGGGTCGGCGAAGCGTGCGATGAGAGTGGCCAGCGTCGACTTGCCCGAGCCGGAGGGGCCCAGCAGAGCGGTGACGGTGCCGGGTTCCAGAACGAGGGAGGCGTCGTCGACGGCGAGGGTGTCCCCGTAGGAGAAGGAGACACCGCTGATCTCGACGAACGCCGTGCGAGGCCGCTCGGGGCGGTCTGCGGTTGGCAGCACGGGAGTGTCGAGAACCTCGCACAGGCGCAGGGCCGCGGCACCGGCGAGCTGGTAGGACCAGGAGATCGAGGCAATGGTGATGAGTGCGGCGGGCAGGACCAGGGCGACGAGGGTCGTGGCCAGAACCTGGGGCAGGGCGACGGCACCGGCATGGATGAGCAACGCCCCGCCACCGAGGTTGACCAGGAGCAGTACGGGGATCGAGACCCAGGTGAAGGACAGACAGGTGACGGTCACCAGGGGCATCGCCCAGGCGCGGTAGAAGGCGGAGAACTCGTCGGCGGCGGCGAGGTAGGCCGAGTGGGCGCGCCCCACGCGCCCGAAGGCCTTGACCACGCCGATACCGGAGACGAACTCGACCATGGTGGAGGAGATGACCGCCAGCTTTCGGTCCATCTCCACGGTCTTCTCATTCATGCCGCGCATGGAGACCGAGTAGGTGAGCACATAGAGGACAAGCGTGGAGACCGCCAGCAGGGCAAGGCGCCAGTCGATCCAGAAGGCGCACACGAGCAGCGCCAGCGGGGTGACAACGGCGTTGAGACGCTCAACGGGGCCGTGGGCGATGACGGTGTGGACCAAGGTCGTGTCATCCTGGACGGCCTTGCGGATACGCCCGGAGGTGGAGGCGGTGAACCAGGCCAGCGGAGCGTGGGAGATGCGCTCGACGATGTCGCGCCGCAGTCGGTCGCGCAGGGACAGGTCGGCCAGGTGAGTGATGAGCAGTGCCAGGAAGTACAGCAGCAGGCGGGTGGAGTAGGCGCTCACGAGCAGCATGACGGCGGAACGCACCTGCTGCGGTTCGGGGCTCACACCCGCCCGGTAGGCGCGCAGCAGAATGTCGCCGAGCTGGACCAGAGCGATATAGGGCGCCGCCGCCAGGACGGCGGAGAGCAGGACGAGGACCTGACCGATCCGCAGACGGGTGCGCACGGGAGCGCCGAGGCGCGCGATGGCGGCCTGCCCCTCACGGGAGCGCTGGGCGTTGCTCCTCCTCGCCTGCTCGCCTGGCTCCCCGGCTCTTCCGGGGCCCGTCGAAGGCGGCGACAGCTGCGAAGACGACTGCGGTACCGTCTGCGGCGACGTCCCTGGCGCCGGCCGCTGTGCCTGCGTGCTCATCAGGTGCCTCGTTCTTCCGTCGACTCTAATTCTGAAGGTATTTCAGAACTCAATAAGGCACACCTTACTCTGGTCGCTGAACCGGGAGCAACCGTCGCTGAGTCGCACTACGGTGCTGTCATGGCATCACAGGCACGACTGGGCAGGCCGACCGGACCGAGACCCGGTTTCTCGCGCGACGACGTCGTCGACGCCGCCCTCGAGATCGGCATCGCCGAATTCACCCTGACCGCCGTAGCCAAGCAGCTGGGCGTGGCAGTCTCCGGCCTGTACCGCACGATCACCTCGCGAGAGGATCTGCTGGCCGCCTGCCTGGAACGGATCGCCGCCCAGATCGAGGTTCCCCGCCCCAGGAAGCGCTGGCCCGACACGGTTCGGGCGCATGCCGAGGCCGTCTGGGAGATGCTGGAGCGCTATCCCGGCCTGGCCGGCGTCATCATGGGGGTTCCCTGGGCTCACCAGGTCTTCGCCAGACCCGTATCCCAGGCATGTCAGGCCCTGATCGAGGGAGGACTCGAGGCCGACGAGGCCGGGGTGGTCCTGGACTTCGTCGGTGACACCGTCATCGCCACGCACGCGCAGATCGAGGTCATGCGCTCCCCCGCCGGTCGCCCCGAACTGCCTGCGCCGGTCCTGGGACACGAATCGGGAGAGAGCACCTCGGGCGCCGGGAGGGGCGGCGCCACGGGGCTGGAGGAGGCGAGCCGGTTCGCGACGACCAGCAGGGCACCGACCCTGCCCGAGGCACTGACTCCGAACGAGAGCTGGCTAGGCCGAGGCGGACTGGACCGCAAGATCGAGATCATCATCCGGGGTGTGGCCGCAGACATCGGACAGACATCGGACTGAACGCGCCGGAGCCTGCGTCGAGAAGCGTCAGCGGACGTCAGCGGACGTCAGTGAGCGACGCTGACGTCCAGCGGCATCCCGGAGTCCGGGGCGAAGTTCATGGGGCTGGGGGCCACGCCGGAGCGCGCCGCCGCTGATCCCAGGGCCGCGATCTGGGCACCGTTGTCGGTGCAGAAGCGCAGCGGTGGCAGGCGCAGGGTGATGCCGGCGGCTTCGCAGCGCTCGGCCGCCAGGGAGCGCAGGCGGGAGTTGGCCGAGTAGCCGCCTCCGACGACGAGCGTGTCGCATCCGGTATCCAGGCAGGCCTGGACCGCCTTGGCCGTCAAGGAGTCGTTAACGGCCTCGGAGAAGGCGGCGCAGACGTCGGCGCTGGGGACGCCCCGCCCGGCGTCCTCCAGGGACTCGACGTAACGGGCCACCGCGGTCTTGAGCCCGGAGAAGGAGAAGTCGTAGCGGTGGCGCTCCTTGTCCTTTCCGGCGGCCAGGCCGCGGGGGAAGCGGATGGCGCTGCGGTCGCCTTCCTGAGAGAGACGGTCCACGTGGGGGCCCCCGGGGTAGGGCAGCCCCAGGAGCCGGCCGACCTTGTCGAAGGCCTCGCCTGCGGCGTCGTCGAGGGTACCGCCGAGCTCAACGACGTCGGTGGCGATATCACGGATGCTCAGGAGGTTGGAGTGGCCACCAGAGACGATGAGCCCGATGAACCGCTCAGGCAGGGGGCCGTCGACCAGCTCATCGACCGCCAAGTGCCCGATGACGTGGTTGACGCCGTAGATCGGTGCGCCCAGGCTCGCAGCCAGGGCCTTGGCGGCGGAGATGCCGACGGTCAGGGAACCGATGAGTCCGGGGCCGGCGCACACGGCGACGGCGTCGATCTCGCTCAGGTCGACGTCGGCCTTCTCCAGCGCGGCATCAAGGGTGGGCAGGAAGGACTCCAGGTGAGCCCGCGAGGCGATCTCGGGGATGATCCCGCCGAAGCGCGCGTACTGGTCCATGGAGG
>ERZ773067.2184-NODE-2184-length-10009-cov-11.643359_pt1 | contig 10009 bp, 9 predicted proteins | sample MGYA00580622_ERZ773067 | MGnify/ENA primary metagenome ERZ773067 (study PRJEB29015, sample SAMEA2737998) | human oral metagenome | biome: human oral; feature: human-associated habitat; material: dental | place: China | collected 2113 ...
ATACTTTCCGGAAACCTACAGGTCAATCCGTGAAAATCCGCGATTCCGGACACACTTTTTGACCCTTAACCCGAGGGACTATCGCCCAACATCGAGGACTATCAATCAACGCCCCTGCGGGGCGTAAGACCATCCTCACCCTCCGTATGTTCTCAGGGAAGGGGCGGAGGCGGGGGGTTTGTAACGCTTAATCGGGGTTTGTAACGCTGGTGTAACACCTAAAAATGCACAAGCGTTACAGCGTTTCGCCTCGTATCTCAACGAAAAGCTGACCTTGTAACGCTTGTAACGCCTAAAACCGAAAACTTTTATATATAGAAAAACACGGGTGAAGAAGTATTTCCCGTGCGTAATTTATAGAAAATAGGCGTTACAGGCGTTACAACATATAGTTTTGCTTGATATACCAACGTTTAGAGCGTAACGCATGACGAAAAATAGGCGTTACACAGGCGTTACAAGCGTTACAACTAGCGTTACAACCCGCGCTGCCGGGGAGGGCCTCCTCACCCTCCCGCTCCCACTCCACGAGAACATGCAAGGGCAATAAAGATCATCCCCCTGAGCGATAAATATCCTCCTCCCGCTCATTCCCTGAGAAGGTCGCAAAGCGACCCCGAGCCACTCGTTGGAGGTGAGGTCGCCTGTGTGCGTCCTTACCCGAGCTGGGCTGCCCGGCCTCACCTCCACCTACTCGGGAGGTTGGAATGATTACTCAAACTACTGTTCGCCCATCAGTCTGGATCGGCTGCCTTGCCTGCTATAACGAAGGCATACTCAACGGGAGATGGTTCCCGGCAGAAGAAGCCGGTGAGGTAACACCTGAAGACCTACACCTTGGCCTCACAGCTCACGACGAGCTATGGATCTTCGATCATGAGGGGTTCCCTCGCGGAACAGGTGAAATGTCGCCCGATACCGCACAGCTTTGGGGTGAAGTCTTCGATGAGATCGGAGAAGAACAGTGGCCTGCACTGCTCGCATGGATTGAAACAGGCTGTTACGTAGCATGTGGGGATACACTACCGAGTTCATCCGACTTCAAGGAGAGGTATTGCGGTTGCTGGGACTCGTTCGAGGACTACGCGACACAGCTCGCTGAGGACACCTGTTTGATGGAGGACTGGCCTGAGGAGGCGAAGCGCTACTTCAACTGGAAATCATGGATCCAAGACCTCGAATACGAGTACACAGTCACCAACGCGCCTGATGGTGGCGTCTTCATCTACAGATCCCTATAACACGAACCCCGGTTACCTCACGGTAGCCGGGGTTCTTGTTTTCCTCATCCTTTGCCTCAGAACTCCATCCCATCGTCTTCATGCTGTGTGACCTCAGGGACGATAACACCTCTCATACGGCGTGCGTCTCGTTCTTCGGTAGTCTCAGGTCGCGTTCGGGGTGAATGTGTCGAGGTCTTCTTCAGTTCGACACTCTCACCCGCAGGCATTGGTATTTCTGCCTTCCCCGTGAGCACATCGAAGAGCGATGGTGACTGTCGGGGTGAGGGTGGCGGAGTAGGTTGAGGGTGAGGAAGCGGAGGCTTCTTCTTGGGTGCGATCTCCTCCTCCTCTTCGTCTTCCAGAACCGCTACCACTTGTCGGTGAGCAGCGAACACATCTTGTGCCTTATCGGCGGTGAAATCTGGAGACAAGGCGCTTGCTTTCTTCCTTCCCCACTTGCCATTGTCGAGCCGCCTCATTTTGAAAGACCATCCATCACGATCCGTGACCGCGAGGCGCACGTCATGTTCAGCGAGGACTTCCTCAAACGACGCTTGATCCACCGAGCGCGGATCAGCAAGCGCGTCGTTGACGATGTCGCCAAGTTGTTGCTCAAAACCACCGGGAGAAAAGTCCTCTCTGCGTTGAAGCCACCCCGGCTTGGGCCTGGTTGGATCGGGGAGCACGCGGAGCTGTTCCTCACGCATGATCTGATCATTCAACTGGTGCAGTCCGTGACGCCACGAGGTATAACGCGAGAGCGCCTTGCCCGTGAGGTTGTCATGGTTCGTCACTGTGATATGCGCATGCGCATGCTGACCCTTCGAGTCCGTATGAACGGCAATCAGGTAGTCAGCACTGTGCATAGACTCTGTGAGCCTCTTCGCGACATCGCACACGCGTTGCATATCCTCCGGTGAGGTCACGTCGAACTCGTCCGGGTGAAAAGCGAGAACATAGGTGTACGCCTCCACCTTCCTCCCATGCAAGCGTGCGAGTGATTCAGCGCGAGCAAGGAACTGCTCCGGTGTCGAAGCACCGTCCGCAGTATGGATGGCGAGTGCCGCCGCCCGAGTGCGTCCCTCTGATCGGAGGCGAGAGCGCACCTTTGCGTCGGCACCATACAGCACGTAGTTCACCGCCGAGGCGGCGGACTTCGAGGACTTGACGTTGATCGTGCTCATGACGTGATCACCGTCTTGTCACCAAGACTTGCACGCAAGTCATCGACGGCGCGAGCGAGGTCTCGCACCCGCTCGGGGTCAATCACCGAACCGCGCCTGAGTGCTTGGTTCAGATTGACCCCCAAACGCCGCAACTGCTCAACAGCCTGAGCAGTTTGCGCCGACTCTGGAGCCGCCGCCTGAGGCACCGCCTCCAGAGGTGGCTTCGCAGCGTCGAGCACATGTAGTGCTGCTGCGCGAAGCCATGCGCTCACCGTAACGTTGAGCGCAGTCGCACGACGCTTGAAGGCGTCGTACTCCTCCTCCGACACACGCACTGTGATCCTGTGCGAACGAGTGTCGGAGAACGTGGTAACGCCCCCATGCTGAGGCATGACTTTAGGCGATACCACGGTATGGCCAGCAGGGAGAGTGTCAGACAACGGTGGCGTGACCGCCCCCTGTCTGACATCTCTCCGCTGGCCCACGTCCTCGTTCGCGTTGCTCACTGCGGGCGCGGGGGACACCGTCCCTGCTACCCCTTGACGGGGAGCAGGAGACGGTGGGAGCGAGACGCGCGATAGGACATCCCCCACCACGTCTCGCACCAGCTCCTGCGCCTCGCTGAGCGGAGTAGCAGGAGCTTCGTCACGAGGCATCACCTGACGCGGCGCACGCGCTGCACGCTCCGACAGCGAGGGTGCACCTACCCCTGCCTCTCGCAACGCTTTGCGTGCCTCGTACACAGGGTCGTAGAACGTAGACGTGCTATCAGTACTCATAATTCGTACCTCCGTCCTGCTGGTCCTGCTCCGCCGTCGCAACCTCCGGCTGCGCGTCGGACTGCGCCGAACGCTTCGCCCGAGAGGAGCGAGCCAGTCGCTCCTCTTCGAGGAGGCGACGTGCCTCCTCCTCATACTTCGAATACGTGTCGGGGTGCTCCGTACGGATGATCTCCGCCGTGCGCAAGGCGAGGCGTTCCTCCTCCTTGCGTGCTTGTTCACGCAAGCGACGAACGCGCTTCTGATAAGCAAGACGTTCCTGCTTGATAAGGTCATCGAGAGCGTTGTTGCGATTATTCATTGTGCATCCTTTCGTAACTTGTTGCCGCTGCCCAGACGGCGAGGATTGAGGGCAAGTTTTGGGTCACTCGTCGTCAGTAGATGAAGTGCCTGCCCGCAGAAGCCCACGGGCCGAAACTGGCATGTTATGCGGGATCCCGATCTTGCACATAGAACCGCCTACAGGTTGGAGATCAAACCAGTTACTCAGGTCGTATTCCACAGCCAGAGGTTCATCACCGACAATGCGGTTTTGCGTACGCATGGATTTCTGCTTGCCGTCCGCACCATGAGGAACAACCCACCCGCACGAGGGGGTGGCATCAACGTATGCTGTAAGCCGCTTGTTAAACTCCCGAGAGCTGACTGCACGACCATTGGGAACCTCTTTGCGCATCCATGCGGAATACACCCCGTAGAGGAACCCCCACGGCAACAGGTCCCAAACGAACTGAGGCAAAAACTCCTCAGCGAACTGAAGGACCGGATCATTCTCAACGCGCATCTCACCGAGCAGCTCCTGACACACCGCAGGCTCAATAAACGAATCGAACCACGGCCACATCAGGGCCTTGTGCGCGACGTACGCAAGAACCTCAGGCCGCTTCAAGTAATCGTTCTTGATCGCCTTGTTCTCATCCGCGCCAACATAGCGCTTGCGGAACGGAATGAGGATAAAACGGCGATAGAGCGACTCAGACTTGTCCTTCGAGGACGGCAACTCGTTGGCACAGAACACACACAAGCCACGACCCTTGATACTCGTCATTGGGCCGTGCTTAACGTTGAAGCGAGTCCAATCGTGAGTAACCCACGCCTTGAACGCCCCAGCTCGCTTCATGTAATCGCCAACCTCGTTCTCATCCGAGAGAACGCAAAAAGCGCTACGCAACTCCTCAGGAAGATACTGCTCTCCAAAATCAGACATTGAAAGCGTAGCCACTCGCTCAGCTCCCACGAGGTTTCGCATCAACTCAATAAGGGAACCCTTACCATTTGATCCGGTAGGGGAGTACAAGAGCATAGCCTTACCGAACGGGTGATTAGGGCGGAACAAGGCCGCAATGTTCTCCCAGAACAGCTGCTCGACTTCGGGATCATTGTTCGCAAGCTCCCTGAACCACTTGTCAATGTGCCACCCGTCAATCTCCTGGCACGAGGTAGCGTCTGCAAGGAAGGGGACGAACGCCTTCGACGTGAGAACAACCTCGGGTGAGAAATCACGCAGCTCCTTAGAGCGCACATTGAACAACCCGTTCGCCAATGCCACGACATCGCTGTCCTCGCTCTCCTTGAGCAACGGCACCGAGTCGCGCACACATTCCACGACAGCGTTGAGATCCTTGGGTGAGATCGTGTAGTGGTACTGACGAGCCAGGCTACGAATACGCTCCTCAGCAGGCACGTACAGCCCCATATCAGGCCCCTCAGCCTCATAGGTCATCAGCTCAGCCGTCGCTCTTGACTTACCAATCAGACCCGTGTGCTTAAGCTCGCGCTTGAGAATACCCTCCGCAATCACAGCAGGCGGAAGAGCCTTGAGCTGCTGATAAGCGTCCCTACCCTTAAGGCCGTAAGCCACGCTCTCACTGACCAGACGCGTGTTAATCCGGTTCAGTAGCTCCATCTCCACGTCCTCAGGGCTGCATGTGCTCTGGTCCCTCGTGTCGAAGAAGAGCAAGACCTCATCATGGATGAGCTGGTTAATTGGTGGCTTCCGTACAGCACGCCTGTCAGATGTGGTAGAATGGGTGCCAACAGAACTGATTGCCTCGGTGCTCTCCTTGGGGGTGCCGGGGTGATTTTTTATGCTCGTCATCGCTGGCCTCCCGTCGTCTCAACGCGGTTGGCACGGAGGAATGCATCGAGGTCCTCAGGGAGGTACACGATACGAGGACGACCAGGGCTTCCAAGACGCAAGTACACAGGCCCTAGACCACGAACTCTCCAGTTCGCAAGCGTCTGAGGAGACAAGCCGAGATAGATTGCTGCTTCTTCGGTAGTGAGAACAGCAGGGGTAACGAGGGTAGTAGGGGTAGACATTGAGGTCTCCTAGATATAGAGGATCTAGGCGACCCGAGTGGGATCCCTCGGTTGCAACGGGTGTTACATCGCTTGGTTTTGTGGCGACGGAGGCCACGCCTACTTGCTTATTCAGCATCCCTTATAGCATGCCAAAATAATACCACCATATACCTACATTTGGCAACACATCAGCGTTAAATTGAACCACAATTGCTAGTCCCTATGTATAATTAAGGTATGCCTAGACTTCAAATCGCCTCAGGAACCAACACAATCGACTCCGTGACCCCGGTCCGTCTTGCCAACGGCAAATACCGCATCCAATGGAAAATCAGACTCCAGGATGGTCGTCTCCTCTCGCGTGACACTACAGGCTCAACCAAAGGCGAGGCCCGTGCACGTGCGCACGCAAAAGCTGCTGAACTACTCGCACAGGGAGGAACTGGGGGCACGTGGAAACCATCATCGCTTGCAACCGAATATCTGGAAACGGTATCCAAACCCATCATCACCGAGTCCTCACGCCTGTCGCCCAACTCCAAGGCCCGCTACAAGACTGTGCTGACCTACCTCACTGAGGCGTTCAAGGGGTACTCCATCGCCTCAGTTGCCCGCAGGCGCACCATCGAAGAACTGCTCAAGGGGATCGCTGCTGAGCACGGCGCAGAGAGCGGCAGGCACGCCAAGGGAGTAGCCAGCAGGTACTTCTTTGAAGAACTCATCAAAGACGATGTCATTGAATTCAACCCTCTCGCAGGCGCACGGATCGACCTAGGAACGGTCAAAAAGACCACGCGCCCTGAAGGAGGGCGAGCGCTCACTACAGCCGAATATGACCGTGTGCTTACCCATCTGCTCACCCTCGACCCTGCCGAAGGTGTAGTACCACCCAAGCGAGGCCGGTACACGCTGGCAGACCGCGTTGCCGTCCACCGCTGCTGCATCGACCTAACCCTGCTCCAAATGGCCACAGGGCTGCGTGTGAGCGAGGCAAGAACTCTCATGTGGGACGACATCATCACCGACGACCAAAACCGCCCAGCGTGCATTATTCGAGCTGAAAACGCCAAGACTGGCACCACCCGCGTCGCGGCTCTCGTCGAGCCTGCGGTCTATGAGCACCTCATCCGTAGACGAGATGAGGTCGGGGGAGCCTATGTTGTGGGCGCACCGCTCAACCCGGACACCGAGTGGGACAGATACAACGCTCAGAAGGCTCTCAAGGCGTTCTATAAGGATCTGGCTCGCGACTGCGGAGTGCCTCTGTTGGAGACCTACCGCACCCACGTCTGGAGAACCACCCTCAACACCATGTACCGCACGGACGTAGACGCGCTACTGCGTGCTCGAACGCTCGGCCACTCGGTCGATGTGAACGCTCAGGCATACTCAGACCTGTCAGACCTCACAACGCTGTACGAGGCAGCCCGAGCACGGCGTAGGGAGGAAAAGTAGTCCCTACCTTATTCCCTATCTTTCATGGGGATATGCCGGTAACTTCAAGTATCTTTAGGGAAGGATAACGGGACAGTTACCGCACGATAGCAACGATTGCTCGGCTGTATCTCACTGTTTCATTAAAAAGAGGTGCAGACCCCGGAGGTCGCAGGTTCAAATCCTGTCCCCGCTACCACCACAGACCCGGTCCCGTAAGGGGCCGGGTCTTTTGTTTGTCACCGGCATGTCAAAGGGTAAGCGCCTTGACTAATCCGCGTCTCGACGCGATAGTATTGGACGTTCGCCATCAGGAACTGCGCCTTCGGGTGCGAGAGGAATTGAGATGAGCACTATTGATCTGTCGCAGCTCACCGCTGCAGACATGAGCAATCCGGCGCTGACAGCACAGGATCTCGCCGATATCACCGCCGCTCGTGCGGACCTGCATCCGTATGTGGCGTCGCACCCGTCGCTGTACCCTGCGCTTGCCCAGTGGCTGGCCAACCGAGGTGTCGTTCCCGCGCAGCCCCCCGTGGCTCAGCCCGCTCCCACCTCCGCCCCCGTGCAGCCGACCGACCCCTTCAGTCCGCAGGACGCTGAGCCCACGGCGCAGACTGCTCCCACAGGTGAGTCCGCGCCCGTGCAGGTTGAGCCTGTGCAGTCCGATGCGTGGGGTGCTCCTCAGGGCGAGGCCGCTCCCGTGGTTGAGGAGGCTCAGCCGGTCGTTGAGTTCGAGCCGACCACCGAGGCGCCCCAGGTGACACCCGTGACGGAGACTCCTGCGGATGCGGCCTCGTCGATCTCGGACGAGGATCTCGAGCACACGATCGTGGAAGGAACCCGCGAGCCTTCCAAGGCCGCGAGTGATGCTGAGGAAAACGCTGCCACGCAGGCCTCTGGCTACGGCCAGAATCCGGCCCAGGGCGCCGGTGCTCAACAGGGCTACGGCCAGGCACAGTACGGTTCGCAGGCGGGCCAGCAGTCCCCGTACGCCGCTCAGAGCGGTCCCCAGGGGTATGCGCCGAACGGTCAGCAGTCCCCGTACGCTGCCCCGGGCACGCAGCAGGGCGCGTCGACTGGGCAGCAGTTTGGGGCTGCAGCACAGCAGTTCGGAGCGGCCGCGAACACGGCGTTCAACCAGTTCCAGAACGCTGTCGTCAACGAGACCGGCAAGGTGAAGGGCCGTTCCGTGCGCGCGACGTACGCGCTCATCGGTATGGCGGCTTCCTTCGTCCTGTCGATCGTGTCGATGGTCCTGCCGTTCGCGTCGGTGTACGGCATGTCCTTCTCGATGCTGGGGGCGGGCGGTTACGCCTTCTTCCACATCTTCCTCATGCTGGTCGTCCTTGGCCTGGGAGCTGCCTACTGGTTCACGAACCAGAAGTGGGCGTTCCTGTCTTCGGGTATCGCGGCGATCGTGGTTGCCCTGCTGGGCGTGCTCCAGTTCCTGAGCATTCTCGGTCAAGCAACTCCCGGCATCGGCGGAATTCTCTTCTGCCTCTTCTCGATTGGCCTCGGTGTGTCCGGCGGCATCCTGCTCCTGGAGCTCAAGAACGGCAAGGTCGCGCCGGTGAATAACCCGAACGCTTTCGGTGGCGCGTTCACTGGGGCACCCATGAATCAGCCCGGCCAGCAGCAGTACGGCCAGCCCGGCCAGCAGCAGTACGGCCAGCAGGGCCCGCAGGGCGGTTACCCGGGTGCTCAGCAGCAGTATGGCCAGCACGGCCAGCAGGGTCCGCAGGCCGGTTACCCGGGTGCTCAGCAGCAGTATGGCCAGCAGGGCCAGCAGTATGGTCAGCAGGGCGGTTACCCCGGTGTTCAGCAGCAGGGTGGCTTCCAGGCTCCTCAGGCGGCGCAGGGTCAGTACGGCCAGCAGCAGTACGGTCAGCAGCCTCAGTACGGCCAGAATCAGTACGGTCAGCAGGGCTACAACCAGGGGCAGCAGGGTGATAAGCCGTACAATCCCTTCGGGACGCGTTCCTGACGCGTTGAGAGAACGCAGGGAGGGCCCGCGGCGAATGCCGCGGGCCCTCCCGTTTGTGTCGAACGTTTACTCGTCGTCGTCTTCGCTGATGTCGACGCCCGCGACGCCGTCGAGGTCTGCGAGCGTGGTGACGAGGAGAGACCGAGAGAGGTCCTGGCGCGTCGTCGCCGTGAATCGAGCGGTGGTGGCGCGCTCGGACGAATCCGTGCGGGTCGATACGCCTGAGACGTTCCAGCCGAGGGAGGAGACCTGGCCGAGCAGCGTTGAGAGAACCCCGTGTCCGGGCGTGTAGTGGACGGTGAGCGTGACCTTGTGCCCGTGGGTGCGCATGAGGATGAACTGGACGAGTGGGGTCAGCAGGGCGATGACGATGAAGTGCAGGACGGTTCCTGCGAGGGCAAGCCACCACAGGTCGGCACCGCAGGCCATGCCGATAGCGGCGGTCTCCCAGATCGTCGCGGCGGTCGTGAGGCCTCGGATCGCCCCGTGCCGGGTGAGGATGATGCCGGCGCCGAGGAAGCCGATGCCCGACACGATCTGTGAGGCGACGCGCGAGGGGTCGTAGCGGGTGATGCCGTCGACGAGGATGTCGGAGAAGCCGTACTTGGAGATGAGCATCATGAGGCAGGCTGTGAGGCCGACGATGGCCTGTGTGCGGATGCCTGCGCTCTTGCCTCGGATCTGTCGTTCGAGGCCGATGGAAGCAGAGAGGACGAGGGCGAGCAGCATCCAGCCGATACTCATGAGGGACTGTGTCATAGGGACCTCCTGCGGTGGCGTGGGTGGGTTTAGTCTAACCGCCTCGTGTGTGTGAGGCGCGTGAGGGGCGACGAGGTGGTGGCGGGGAAGGGGGTGTCAAGAGCGGAACTCAGCCACGACCTCGTTAAAGAATGAGAAAAGAATCTACCAAGTTCGACACAAGCATTTGTGGGGCTAAGATGGGACTCGACGATCGACAGATGAGGAACCCAGTCATGGAAACCCCCACTCCCGACGACATTGCCACCGATGTGCAGGAGCGCTCCAATACCGCGCTGAAGCGTGGCCTGGCCTCGCGCCATATGCAGATGATCGCCATTGGTGGCGCTATTGGCACGGGCCTATTCCTGGCCTCCG
>ERZ773067.2186-NODE-2186-length-10004-cov-2.877375_pt1 | contig 10004 bp, 4 predicted proteins | sample MGYA00580622_ERZ773067 | MGnify/ENA primary metagenome ERZ773067 (study PRJEB29015, sample SAMEA2737998) | human oral metagenome | biome: human oral; feature: human-associated habitat; material: dental | place: China | collected 2113 ...
CCGGGTTCTGCATCTCCTCATCCACGGATCCCTCCTCGGCCTTGGCCTGCTTGACCTCCGGGGAGTCCTTGGGCTGCTCCGGGAGGATCTCCTCAAGGTCCAGGTTATGCCGTCTGATGTCAGCACCCAGCTGTTCCGGGAGGACTATGACTTCCCGTTCCCGGGCCCTAAAGGCATCCGCGTACTCGGAGTACTTGGGTAGTTCGAGGTCATTCTTGGGGGTACCCGAGGGGCCCTTGAGGACCGACTGGTCAGGGGCATCCTCCGCCCAGGGATCCTTGACGGACGTCTGCTCCCATATGTATGCAGCGGGGTCCTCGATGGGGTCCGAGTGGGCCACACCCGCCCTGGCCTTGGCTTCGTTCACGTCGCCGATGGCCTTGAAGACCTCATCCCAGTCCGCATCCATCCTCTGGATGAAGGGATCCTCCCGGAATTTGTCCCAGGCGCCCTGGAGAGCCCGGGCCGTCCTCTGGGCCCACTTGATCAGGCCCACGGAGATGTACTCATGCTTCCGGGCCTTCCTGGAACCTTCGATACCCATGAACTCCAGGTACCGCCTCTGAGCATAGCGGACGGCAGCCTCGGCGGTAATCTCCTGGGCGTTGTTCCAGTAGGGGTCCTTACCCAGGACATCCAGGAGGGCCATCTGGGGATCGTTCTCCAGGCCCAGGAGGGTCCGGGAGACGTTCTCGGGGGTAGCAAAGCGGGAGTACCAGGCGCGACCCCGATTGTTCGGGTCCTCCATCAGGGCCTGGGTCCGACGTACCAACTTGCCCCACTTGTCCCGCATCTCCTTGGGCAGCTCAGCGAGAGCCCGGTAGGTGAAGCTGTGGCCCAGCTCGTGGATAGCTGTAGCCATCCCGTCCACGCCCTTCAGGCCCTTGGCTACCCGGATCAGCACAATGTCAGACCCGATAGGCCAGCTATCCCCCAGGGAGCCATTCATGAGCTTGGCGTTCTCATGGACCACCCAGACCTTGGCATGGGGGTTGATGTCAGAGGCAAAGGACTTGACTGCATACTGGATGTCCTTGGGGAGGTCCTTGGACATCCGGAGGTTACCGTCTTGGATGAAGTCCCGGAGAGGGAGCTTCCGGAGGCTGGTCTGGACCTTACCGGCCTTCATCCGAGCCTGGAGATAGCTCAGCTCAGCCTCTTGGTCCGTCCTACGGCCGCCCTTCTCAGACTGAGCCCATTCCTTCCATTCCTTCCAGGCCTTGTCCCCTTCGACCGTCAGCTCAGTCATGTAGGCCGGGGAGGGGTCCTTGTCCCCCTGGGCCTTCCCGGAGTTGTACTTGTACAGCTCTCCGTCATCGATCTTGGGAGGAGCAACCTCGGCTACCCCACGGGAGACCTGGCCGGAGGTATCCACCCAGCCCGCGGGCAGCTCCCAGAAGTCCACCGGGGCGGAGACCTGCTGGGCCCGCCCAGAGCCATCCCAGATGATGCTCTCGGACAGCCCCAGATTGTCCAGCTCCTCCGGGGTAGCCCAGGAGACATCCCTAACTACCTTGGATTGGGCAGGGAAGGCCTCAGAGGCCGTAGGAGGCTCTATGGGGCTTTCAGGGGTCTGGGTGGGGTCATCACCTTCCCGGGACTTCTCAACGGCTCCTGCGGCCTCTACGGGGCTCTCAGGGGCAGGTCCTGGGGTTGCTGCCGGGTCAGTCTTGCCCCTACGCATCCACTCAGGCATCTTGATGTCCAGGTTGGTCAGGGTATGCCCCAGCTCCTTCCCTGCAGCTGCCCAGGCTCCGCCTACCCCAGCACCCCTGATGGCACCCAGAGAGCCCCCGATATCGAAGAAGGTAGCCCCGAGGATGTCCTCAAGGCCCCTGTAAGGGTCCACGGTATAGGCAATGGCTTCCGGGACAGTACCGCCCAGGAGGTTACCAGCGACAGCCCCTCCGATCCGGGTACCAATGACCTTGGTAGCCAGGTTGGAGGCAGCCCCGGTAGCCAGGGACCGCTGGGCGGCCCGGACACCCATATTGGCCAGGCCACCCCCGACCATCCCAAGGGCTACTCCCTCCGGGAGGGAGCCCAGGAGACCCCCGACCAGCTGCTGGGTCAGGCCACCAGCCCCCGCTTTCTCCAGGAGTTCCCGCTGGCCCTTGAGCTTCTCCCAGCGAAACCTGGCGTGCTCCTCATTCCAAGACTCCTCGATGTAGGTCCGCTCGGCCTCAGTTAGGCCATTCCATTCCTTCTGGCCCAGGATCTGGCCGATGGCCTTCTCCCCGTAGCGTTCCTTCTTGGAGAGGTCTGTCTGGTACTGCCAGGCCTCATAGGCCCGCCCCAGGAGGGTAGGGATAGCCCCCATCTCCAGGGAGGCCTCAGCGGCTCTCAGGGTACCCGCTACGGAGCTACCCTCCAGGGTAGCTTGGGCTTGCTGGTCAGCCTCTGTCCCGGCAACCAGCCAGGAGTGATCGGACTGCCCGTAGTCTGCCTTCTGATACTCCCGAAGGGGCTGAGCAGCAGCTGCCCTGAGGGCCTCATTCTGGTAGGAGACCCGAGAGCGGTCCTGGGGCTGATAGGGTTGCCACCCTTTCGGCCAGCTCTCAACGGGGTCTACCCACTGTGTCGATTTAACCATGTGTTCTCCAGAGACGAAAAAAGCCCCCAGGTACCCGGGGACTACCCCAATGGTACCTGAGGGCTACTAAGAAGGCAAGACTACTTGCCGGTTAACGATCCGGTTCGGCCAGCCAACCGCCGGCTTTACCATACCGCTCGCGGGTCTCCTTGAGCTTCTCTCTGTCCTTGGCCTTGTCTTGGGACCAAGTGGGAAGCTTCTGGGCCACGTAGGCCCCCAGCTGAACACCAAAGCCTCCAGCACTAGCCGGGGTCTGTGCCCTAGAGATACCCACAGTGTTCTCCTGGGGCTTCATGGACGCCTTGTAGTAGTCCTGGACATCCCTATCCGTGATAGAGACCTTCTGGACATTACCTGAGGAGTCCATGACACGGATCATGATGTGGGGGATGGTAGATCCCCCAGACTGGTGCATGACATCCACCATCTTGGCCAGGGGGTACTTCTCCATGGCCTTCTCGATGGCCCCCTCCATGGCTTCCTTGGCCTTGTCCAGGGGGACCCCAGCACCTTCCTCGGGGTACACCAGGGCATCCACGAAGGACCGCTCTCCCTGAAACATGGAGGGAACTGCCTGGCCTCCGATGATGGCATACTTGGGGGCTTCCCCTGAGAGCATCTGGGTGAAGGCCGTGGGTAGGGCTTTCTCCACAGGGATGTTCTCCAGCTCAGCGATCTCCTTGGCCCGAATGTAGACATCCGCCTGGAATGCCTCAGAGCCCCCGTCCTTCAGACCGGAGGCCAGCTGGGCTATCTGTCCCTTGGTCTTGTCAGCGAAGATGCTGAAGAAGCCGTACCCTGCGTACTCCTTGATGGCCTCCTTGGCCAGCTTGAGGTCAGTCTGAGAGGCCCGGGGAGGGGTGTAGCCCTTGAAGGCCCGCTGGGCGACCATAGTGGCTTCCTTGGGGTCAGCCCCCATATCCAGGGCTTTCATGCCTGCCTTGAGGGCCTTGGCGTAGTCTGCCCCACCAAAGGCCTGAGCAGCTTTATCAGCCCCCCAGCGGGCCTCCAGATCCCGATACTGGGTGATGATCCCCATGAACTGGTCAGAGGACTTGGCTACCTCCTCTATGGGTCGGGTGAGGATCTCCTGGGCACCTGGCTTATACTGGACTTGGGCTATCCGGGGGGCTACAGAGGAGACCCTCATGACCAGGTCCCTGGTCTCCTGGGAGGTACTGGGGTCCGTGAAGACCCGTGCATACACCTGCTGCTGCTGGTCTGCAGATACAGCCCTAAGGAGAACTGCTTTCTCGAAGCCCACGGGGTCAGCCTTGGCCAGATTAGTCAGGTCCAGCAGGTGCTTCTCCTTGATCAGCTCCTTGAAGGCCTCGGCCTCAGCCCGGTCCCGCTTGTCCCGGAGATACCTCATCTCCTCCTTCCGATCAGCCTCCATCTTGGCCAGCTGCTCTTCCTTCTTCCGGGCAATGTTGACGGCCATCTGGGACTGCATGGCTACCGTGTCATTGGCATCGAAGAGGGGATAGGGAGACCCGGAGAGTCTCTGGGACTGATCAGAGATCTCCTGGAGGCGGGCCATCATGGCATTGACATTATCCCCGGGGCCTGGGTGGGATACCCGGGTCTTCAGCATGGCAATCTCCTTGGCAAAGGGCTCCATGTACTTCGGGGTTGCCTTCTTGAAGGCCAACTCTGCCTTGTCCATCAGCCGTTGGCGTTCTGCGTCGGGGAGCTGCTGAACTACCTGGGAATGGTGAAGGAGGGCAAAGATGCCATGGGCTCCCCTGGTCCGGAGCCCCTGGGTCCCATCCTCCTTGAGGTAAGCCTCCTGCTCCCCGATGGCCCCGATCTGAAGCTCCAGGGAGTCAATGAGGTTCTTCTGCCAGATCTCGGGCCGCTGGCCCGGCAGGGGTTGGACAGCCTGATCCCACCGGGCTACCGAGGAGAGGGCCCTCTGGAGGTCAGCCTTGGACTCCCCAGTCATGGAGGCATTGGCCATGAAGGCCTGGACCTCCTGCCCCGCCATGTCCATGAATCCCCTCTGGTTGGCTGAGAGGCGCTCCTGTTGGTACTGAATGGCCTGCTTGGTGTAGGTGTCCATGAGGCCCGGGAAGCTCTCCATGAGCTTCGTCTGAACCTCAGTGTCTACCGCAGGGTCTCCAGTCTGGACGGAGTTGACGTGCTTCAGGATGGCCTGCCGGGCTTGATCCGGGCCGAGCTTCCTCAGCTCAGGCATGGCCTCCTGGATGTTCTTGAGGACCTCCTGGCCCTTGGTAGCCTTGGCGTAGAGCTTGGCCCCCAGGGTAGCATCCGTGTCCCCAAAGAGGGTGGCATAGGCCGGCCTCTCGGCCGCCACCTGATTGATGGTCTGTCCCATGGCCACCACCTGCATACCCTTGAGGACCTGCTCCTGGCGGTATGGGGTCAGGGCCTTCTCGGTAGCCTGGTACTGCCCCTGAGCTACTGCCCTTACGGCTGCCGAGATGGCCTGCTGCTGGCCCACAGAGGGGCCCAGGGAGTCTATCTCTGAGCCCAGAATTGCCGAGCCCATAGGTCCGATTATGCGGCCCACGGAGGGGTTACCTCCGGGGACCTCCCGGGAGGCCTTGAAGAAGGCCTGCCCGTGCACTTGACCGTCTGATGCGTGGTCTACCATTACCTACCTCCGAAGAGTGATCCGAACTTCTGGATCATACCATACATGTTGGAGAAGTCGAAGCCACCCTTCTGGGCCCCTCCGATGCCTCCCCCGGAGATCAGGGAGTACCCACCCTGGAGCTGAGGGATAGCCCCCTGCTTGCCCAGGGAGTTATACCAGTCCATGCCCTGCTGGGCAAAGTTGAACAGGTTAGGGTTGTCCTTGGTGCCCTTGAAGGCGTCCAGGAGAGCCCCGTTGGTCTTCCCGGTCATCCCGAAGCCCGCTCCCCAGGAGGTCAGGTCTGGTCGCTGGGCTTGGGCCAGCTGGACCTGTCCCCGACCATACAGGGTATCCAGGGAGTTCTGCATGATGGCAGAGCCCGTCTGGTAGCTGTTCTCATAGCCTTGGACCTTGTCGATGGCCCCGAGGGCCCATGAGCCCCCGAAGTACCCAGCGACTCCCCGGGCAGCATCCTTGACAATGGACTTGAAGACTGACCCACCCTCCTTCTGCCTGACGGACTTGACCTGGGTATAGTCCAGGCCAACCATGGCCTGATCGGTCCGGAAGCTATTGAAGGAGGAGGAGATCAGGGAGGCCATATCCTGCTTGTAGTTCCAGTCAGCCGCCTTGGCTGTACGGTCTGCCAGGGAATCCTGGTAGCCATTCATGAAATCCTGAGCTGCCTTGTACTGGGCTGCCACCGAGGACCCCGTAAGGCCCTTGGAGGCGTCCATAGCCGCCATAGCCCCAGCAGCGGCCTCCTTGCCAATGACCCGCTGGAGGTCGTTGAACATCTGGTTGGTCTGCCGTTCAGCCTCATTGAGCTGGAGGGCTTGGCGGTCCTTGAAGAACTGCTTGGAGACCTGGGCGTTCTGTCTGGACTTGACCTTGGCGTCAAGGGCAGCCTGCCCGAGGGCTGCCTGGTTGTGGTTGTGAATGTCCGTGAGCTTGAGGCTCTCGGCCTTGCGGGCCATGTCGTTGACCCTACGTGCCCGACTCCTCCCCGCGAGGGAAGGGGCCAGGCTAGAGAAGAATTCCTTCATTGCCATCCCGAGGGAGTCTTGCCGTTACGGACCAGTACGGTGTACTGGGCTGCCTTGATCCACCAGTCCCCCTCACCAGCCACCTTGCAGGGGTGGCCTTCCCTGAGCCCAAGGTTAAGCGTCAGGGGGTTCCGATACACGGTGTCCAGAGGAACGGTTTGGCTGGCATGGTAACCGGCCACGGATACCTGGACATTACCACGTTCCGGATAGACTGTGAACTGCTTGAAGGTGTACCGGCCGTCAGGGGCGTAGGTCCGGAACTCCGGGGGAACATGGAAGACGATCCAGGCTCCCCCAGCGTCCCCTTGGGCTCCTGCTTCCCCTCGGGGGTACAGGTGGACTTGCAGGGCTTTCGCGTCCGGTCGGAAAGTCCAGTCCACCAGGCCCCTCTCGCAGTACGCCATGTAGACCCCATAGTTGGACTTGTACCGGCGGACTCTAGGGACCTGTCCCAGGTCAACCAGGAAGGCTTCCCCCGGACCTTCCCGGCCTTGACCCATCCAGATGCACAGAGATGCCCCGCCATTCCCCACGGAGACCCTGAAGCCCGTTCTGGACCGCGTGAATCCCCGCTGCTTCCGGGGATCCAGCTGCAGGAGGTAAGGCACCGGGGTTACCTTGTTGCCCTCCGGAGAGGGTTCCAGGAGGTAAGTAGAGAAGGTCCCTTCACCTACATCGAAGACCATCACGCCCATGCTGGTTGGGACGATCCGACCGTACTCACAGCCCCAGGAGGCAATTTTGTGCTTATAGGTATTTCCTGAGCCCTGGATACCCACCCGGTAGAGGGAGTCCTTGGTTAGCAGGTAAACGTCTCCCCCAAAGATGCAGGCAGCCACAATGGAGGTGGCCGGGGAATTGGAGACCGGGATGTAGTACCCATCATCCTCCCTCTTGGTCAGGAGGGAGCTTGGGAAGAAGTCCAGGGGAGCCCCTACAGCGCTCACAAAGACCCCTCGGTGGGTAACGAGGATCAGCCGGGACAGGTGCTCCGATGCCCAAACAGGGACATGCCCACCCAAGACATCAGCCAGGGATTCCTCTGTACCTGCTACTGGGCGCTTGAGGGTCCAGAGTCCCTGGTTACCCATACCGATCATGGAGGTACCCCCAAACCAGCTCATAGCCGTATTGGTGGCCTCCATCTGGTAGGGGGCTGCCTCCTTCCAGCTAGCTGTGTTCCGGCTGTACCGAAAGGTCAGGCCGTCTACCAAGGCCAGGTCCCCGTCCTCTGCCCGGGCCGGCAGGTCAGCCAGCTTGGCGGACTTCAGGGAGACTACCCGCATGGCGGTACCAGTGCCGGAGTCCGTGACCGTTACGGGGTTCTGCCCCTCGATGACAACCGTATTGGAAGCCCCATCAAGAATCCGGGCCGTAACGTTGATGCCCCTGAGCTGCTCCACCAGCTTCTGGGCGATATAGGAGGGCTGGGTACGCTTCTGGACCTCCGTCTGCCACTGCAGCAGTTGTTCCTGGTACCGATGGTTGGCTTCCTGAAGCTGGAGGTTGTAGGAGGGGTTGAGCTGGCGCTCGTTGTACGTGAAGTACAGGGCTACCCCACGGCCTCCCCGGCCGGTCAGGAGCCTCTGGCAGGGGCTGTTGGGGTCACTACTATAGGGGATCACGGGCCGCCAGGTACCCTTACCATCTCCGGAGGCGGACCCGATACCCCAGAGGGTGTAAGCCGAGGGGTTAGCCGGGTTCGGGTTACCTTCATAGGCCCCTATCATGGACAGGGAGGTACCGTCCATACTGACCCGTTGCAGACCAGTCATCCACTCCCTGAACTGGAAGCCCCCGCGGCCACTCTTGACACCCCAGCAGGTAATCAGGTGAGGGTACTCCTCGTCCCGGAACCACATGGAGCCTGGGAGGTTCGTGGAGAACTCCCTGGAGACCGAGGTACCTGAGTACAGGTTCAGGGAGGACAGGTCCAGCTTGGGTCTCTCATAGTACCCCGGGGCATTGGGGTCCGTGGTCTGCGGGGCATAGTACTCCACCCAACCCGTCCCCACGTCCAGCCGGTACTTGGTCTCAGCGGCCCCCGCGAGGACCGTCACGTACGCCTTGTCCTTGGGGGTCACCGCTGCCCCTTTGGAGAAGGTCAGGAGGCCCTCCTGATGTAGCAGGAGGGTACCTGAGCCAATGGTGGCCCCGTGGGAGACCAAGGGGCGGGAGAAGGAAGCCCCAGGGCCCCACATGGGGGCCTCCGTGGTGGCCGAGGTTCTCTTGAAGGCGATCCAGCCATTCTCCCAGGGGAGGGCAAAGCAGCTCCCAGCTCCTCCTTCCTGGCCCGGATAGGAAGCCAGCGGGTCAAAGGTCCGCCTTGCACGGACCCCACCCTGACTGGGGAAATCCACATTGTAGGCATCCACAGCGGCCCCTGATGGGCAGTTAGAGTTTAGGACTTCCCAGATGCCCGCTTGGATGTCCTTGAATTCTCCGGATACAGCTCTCATTAGCGCCTCCCGATTTCCAGGGTATCCCAGGGATGATAACTATTTCCAGCCAGGCGGTTGACCCTATTCCGGTTGTAGGCCCAGCGGGCTGGGGTATATGTGGAAGCCCCAGGGGTGTACTGGGATTGCCGAATGGCTTCAGCCCGGAGGGCCATCCGGGCCTCCTGGACCAGCCTCATGGCCCCGTCTACCTCGGTGGGGTCCTTGATGTGCGTCCGGGCAAACTCCAACTGACATAGGGCGGACAGGTACTCCAGGGCTACCTGAGGCATATCCGTGACGGGGATCAGAACTACCAGTCTCAGGGTAACCTTCTTGGGAGGCTCAGAGGCGTCCGTGGGCAGCAGGAGGTTCCCTTGACGGGTCAGGTACGTCTGAGGGGTATCCAGGTATTCCCGGATGGCTAGGGCGTTGGCTGGGAGGACCAGCTCCCCTTGGGGATTCTGGGTCAGCTCCACCACCGGGGTATTGAACCAGTAGCCCTGCCCCAGGAGCCTCTCGTGCTGCCTCCGGATGATAGCCCGGATACGGGCCATGGAGGGGTGGGAGGGGTCCAGGGTGGTCAGGGGATCTTGGCCCTCTTGGGCCAGCATAGCATTGCAGATGTCTAGCTCTGTCATGTGTTCTCCTTGGGGCCCAGAACGAAAAAAAGGGCCCTACCCCGAAGGATAGAGCCCTTATGGCTCCCCGTCAACCCGGGGACACGGTTACTACTTCAGGATTAGGCGGTCACGATCACGCCAGCATACTCAGGGCGGGCCACACCAGCACCACAGGCCATCCAGGTGGTGGCATAGGTGCACAGGTCAACGTCGTCCCACTTGATCGTGCTCTGCGGCTTCCAGAAGAAGCCATCTTGCAGGGCCTTGGCCGAGACCACCGTGGCAACCAGCTTGGTGGCATCCACGTTGTAGAAGTTGTTGTTGGCTGCGTTGCTCAGCAGGTGGTTCGTGATGTTCTGACCACCGATGAACTGGTTGGTTGCCACGACCGGGATACCGAAGTTACGCAGAACCACACCGTTCACCTCGGTGCCGTCCGACCACTTGATGTGGCGGTCGGTCAGCATCTCGTTCGACAGCAGAACTTCCAGGGTCTCGTTCGAGACCAGGATCACGTTGCCGTCCCGGACCCAGTCAACGTTCTTGTTACGGAACTGGGTACGCAGCTGACGGAAGGCGTTGAACAGCTTGGCCGGGTCATTCTTGTCGGCAGCGGACGCCAGCGTCACTTGGTTGCCACCCGAGAAGCCGTTGACACCCGTCATGCCCTGGAACGGGGTCTGGGTCATCATACCGGCCTTG
>ERZ773067.2188-NODE-2188-length-10001-cov-6.401066_pt1 | contig 10001 bp, 9 predicted proteins | sample MGYA00580622_ERZ773067 | MGnify/ENA primary metagenome ERZ773067 (study PRJEB29015, sample SAMEA2737998) | human oral metagenome | biome: human oral; feature: human-associated habitat; material: dental | place: China | collected 2113 ...
CAAAACCTATCCCGCCAGTCATCACGGGTTGCGGAAGCAGATCGAGACCAACGGTGCAGTCATCACGGAAATGGCGCCAGGCGCCCACCCGTTGCGAGCCAGTTTCCTGGCGCGCAACCGCTTGATCGCGGCGCTCGGGAGTGGCGCCGTGGTGGTGGAGGCGGGGGTCCGCTCCGGGGCCCGGAACACCATCTCCTGGGCGGCGGAACTGGGCCGCGTGACCATGGCCGTACCCGGACCGGTCACGTCCTCGCTGTCCATCACCCCGCATCATCTGATCCGGGATGCGGTGGCCACGCTCGTCACGTCAGCCGCTGATGTGACGGCCCTGTTGTCCCCTCTGAGAGCTCAGGAGGAGCTCCCATTGCGGGGCGAGGACCGGCCAATCGATTCTCTCCCGGCCCTACTCAGATCCGTCAGGGAGGCAATCCCGGTGGGTGGGACGTCAGGGGTTGCCGAGCTGACGGCCGCCACCGGGATGACAATGCCCGAGGTGATTGCCGCGGCTGCTGAGCTCACCGAACTGGGATGGCTCGAGAACACCGGCCAGGGATGGCGATTGCCCAGAGGGGGATGACCAGCTGCATGGAAAAGGACCGTGCTCCGTGGAACTGACCGCGGAGCACAGTCCGGAAAGGCTTTGCTTCAGTCCGGCCCCGGAAACCCGCGGCTCTGGACTCTTTGGCTGCAGCCGTTCACCTTGCCTACGCCGGCACGGAGCCCAGGGCCAGGTATCCTGAGATTTCGGTGTCCTGTTCTGCATTTGCGAACTTCAGGGGAGCGCCGCCATCCATGGGGTTTGGGATGCGGAGAGTTGCCAGGCCGCTGTTTCCTTCGAGAGTGGCTGTTACTTCCGTGGTTTGGCCGGGAAGGAGCGAGGGAAGGTTGGCGTCGGCTTGGGTCGAGGCCACCGTTTTCGCGGGTTCTTGGGGGTTGATGAGGGAGAACTCCAGTGGCCAGTTGTAGTAGAAGGGGGCGACGCCTCGGTTGGTGAGGCGAATGCTGACCTGGGTTTTTCCGTCTGTCACGACGGTGCGGGTTTGTGTGACCGCGAGGTCGTAGCCCAGTGCGGCGTGGGCTTTTGTTGCTTTCTCGAGTGCTGCTCCGCTGTAGCCTTCCGAGAAAGCCTTGTGATTCACGAGCCATGTGGCGTGAGTCTGTTTGGTGGCTTCGCTGAAGTCCTCAGCATGATCGCAGTCCGTTGGCTCGTTGAACACGCAGAGTTGGTTCTGCGGATATACCTCGCCCCCGATTGCCTCGGTCTGCCAGCGTTCGGTCAACTTGTATGTCTCCATCCGGGCCATGAAGTGCCAGTCAATGGTGGGAAGCGTCGATTCTGCGAAGGAATCGTCGTGGAAGCCAACTTTGATGTTCTCCAGGTCTGGTCCGGGGTTCCTGTTCAGGAGTTTTGTGGTGTTGAAAGCTGCGTCCCACGCTTGGTAATAGGAGAGCTCCACCTCACGAGTCGGCATCCACTGTGCGCCATTGGGATTGTCTGTGTGTGAATTGCCGTCCATCGGGTACGTGTGCTGCTCGCCCCAGAAGCCGATGAGGCCGGTGGTGATGTAGCCGATTCGGGGGTCCCCGTCATAGTTCTTGCCGAGCTCGGACACGAAGTCCTTGATCAGGGACTGGACTCTGGGGTCGTTGTAGTCGGGGGAAAAGCTGGTTCCGTTGTTGTCGTAGAAATTGTATTTTCGTGACTGGTCTATGCCGCCGGGTCCCAAGAGATAATCGGGAACCCCGGTGGGCTTGGTTGGGTAGTCAAGATAGAAGCGGAGCGCGGCTTGGTGCCCGCGGCTCTTGATGGAGGACAGCTGCTTCTCGAGCTCTGCCCAGTCGTAACTGCGTTCTCCCTTCACCACAGCGTTGAGTGGCATATAAAACCACTCCATGGTGTGGGGAAAGGCGGAGGCGTTGTTGTCGAGATTTTCGTTGAATGGTGCGAAGCCTTTCAGCGGGTTGTCCGTGCGGGCCTCGGTGGTTGTCAGCGCCTGCCAACCGGTGTCGGCGCGCGCCTGACCCGCACCGCAGGCGAGCCCGAGAGACAGGGTGGCAGTGACCACGGCTGTTGCTGCCACCTTCCACTTGGATGTGTGAGTCATGATGCTCCTTGATATCGATTTCCCCTGATTCCTGTTCCCCCACCCCCAGCTGCGAGGCTGCTGCTCCATCGCGACCAAGGCCAAGTACACCACAGTGGGGGTGCAGCCGATCCGCATGGCGGGAGGGGCGTCGTGGGGTCGTGGCAGTGGCGATCCGTGGTGGTGTTCATCGGTGGGTGGTCCTGTCGAAATTGTTCTGGTGAGGGTGATTGCGAGGGCGTTCAGTGCTGGTTTCCAGCTCGTCGTCCGGTGTGTCCGGCTCCTGCTGGTTGGGTCGAGCGAGCGTGTTATGGGATACATACACATGATCGTTGTGGTCTTAATTGGGGAGTGTCCGTGTGTCTGGGCCGCGTGGCGGTAGTGGGTGTTGATCGGACTCGATCGCATTCGTTGTGCGGGTCACCCGGTGGATTTCGGGGTCGTATTCGAGGAACGGCACGAGCTCTGACCATGATGATTTCCAGAGCTGGATGATCGCCGGATACCGTTCGTCCCAATCGGCTGCGAACTCCGCGGAGCGATGCTTGGGTGCCTGTGTGGAGGGGCTGTGTGAACGGGTGGGAGTGAGTCGAAAATTGTCTCATGGTGTTAGCGCCTGATGTGGTGGAGCGAGTTGTGGATTAGGTGAAAGATGCACTGCTGTACGAGCGTGTGTTCCCAGGCGGTGCTGATCGCTTCCGGCCAGAAACAGGCTCCCTCAGCGTCGAACCGCAGCCCAGATGCTCAGAATGTTGCGTTCTGTGTTCGTGATTTCCATGACGGTGTGGAACCGGTGTCCCACGTCAAGTAGTTGGCAGGATTTCTTCTTCAAAGGTGAGGGTGGTCGTGCTGGCGCGGTCGAGGTGGACTTCGAGAGGTCGGTTCCAGGCGATGGCCTCGTGGGGACGCTCGATATTTCTACTCGATGTGGTAGTCCTTGGCCGACCCTGGTAGGTTTTACGAGCTGGCCAGTCCGGTGGTGAAACGTAAACTTCTCACCGTCGTCTATGCCCAGATCTGGCTTGATGATGACCAGCGCACCCTTCAACCCGTCGCTGAGCCGCGGGAGATCGTGACCCGACTCCACCAGGCGGCTCGCTGTGCTGTGGGTGGGTCACTGAGGTCACGTAGCGACGCGAAACCAGTCGAAGACGGCGAAAACATGGCTGATGGGGTCTCGCCCGTCGAGGCAGCTGTGGGTTCGGGTGATGTGTCTCTCACCCCTGCTACATCGACGAAAACGCCCCCGGAGCGGAACTCCGAGGGCGCGTGTTCGAACAAGATGAGTGTGGTCGGCCACATCCACAATCCTTCGAACAAACCCTCGTTTCTCGTTCAACCAACCTTACCGGAGCTGCAGCGGCTGGTCGAGGTGCTGGGGCAGATGGCGACGGATACGCCAGCTGGTCCCGCAACAATAGTCGACACGATGGAACAGCCGTCGGCCGACGCGCCAGCTACCAACGCTACCGCGATGACCGAGGCGGCGAGACGGCTGCCGCTCCGCAAAGTGAAGCGTGATGCTACGGACGCACCGGATGGCACTGCTGTGACGCCCGACCCAGTAATAGCCAGCATGGATGAATACCGTTGCTGCATCGAGTCCAGACAGCAGGACAGCGTTTCAGCTCCCTATCTGGTTCGGCGTCGGCTTTCGCCTGAGGCCATTGCCCGGGTTGTGGAGCGCTACCGTGCTGGGGCGACGGCAGCGGAGCTTGGTGCTGAGCATGGCGTGTCGAAGAACGGCATGCTCAAGCTGCTGCGTGAGCAAGGGGTGCAGATCCGTGCCAAATCTCTGCCGACCGCGGTCGTCACCCAGGCCAAGCGTCTGCACGAGCGTGGCCTGTCGATGCGTCAGGTGTCGGAGCAGCTGGGCGTCTCGCGTACCGCACTCAGGCGGAACTTCCAGAAGATAGGGGTTGGGGTGTGATGGTAGTCACGATGAGGGGTGATTGTGGATGACTCCTCCTTGAGCTACATCTCGCTTGAAGTACCTACGGTCGCCGGCAACTGGCTCAGCCAGCTGATGTCAACGGGTGCTGAAGTTATCCGTAGGCTAATCAGTATGCCTTGCTAGCGACAGTAACCTACACTGCGCCACCGCCTTGCAGTAGAGTGAGGTACTCTCCGGTCCAAGCAGAACCGAACCGCTGACACGTGTCGAGGGGGTCGCACGCATCTTTGAAGCGCGTGCTACGATCATGGCATAGTTGGGGTATAAGAAAAGTGGATATCATGATTGATCTGCCTAAGGAAATTATTCGACGCAAAAATTTATCGAAGCGTGTAATTTCTACGCTGGTCAGGTGGCCTACGACAGAGAATGTGGAAGAATCATACAAGAAATGCTGCGTCTACATAACTGGATCCTTGGCGCGCTATGAGCTTGATGAGAATAGCGATTTGGATCTCTTCGTCGTAGATCATTTCGAGCCAGATAATCCTGAAAGTGCTCTCACATTCGTTGAACAAAGTCGCGTAGTGTCTTCCCTTGAAGATATCAGAAATGATTCGCTCTTTGCAAAAAGAAAATTTTCTCGCGGAGGCTACTTCTTGCAGCCACTCCCGTTCTCTGCCATGGTAGACGAAATTGGAGATCCACAAGACGATGCACGCAACCTCTTTACTGCACGGATGCTTCTTCTGATTAACAGCTATCCAATGATCAATAAAGATGGATATGATCGACTAAGAAAGGAGGCGACTGATGCTTATTGGACATTGGTGGACTCGAAGGGGCGCGCTTCAACTGCGCCAGGCGACATGCCGTATAAGCCCATCATGTTCCTCAATGATTTAAAAAGGTGGTGGCTATCGGTAGCTCTTAATTTCGAACGGAGCCACAACCATAGGGCTATTGCTAGAAAAATGGAGTTGCGTAAAGCTCAGGGAATTTTTGACCCCTTGGAGGATCCGCGAGTGGAGCGACGGCTTGCCAATCTCAAATTACGACATGCTCGTGTTCTTGCTGTCTATTCAGTTTTGGCCAGCATACTTGCTTGTGAGCGCAGTGAAGGTATTATCCGCTCTGATTTTGAGTACATTATACAATCATCTCCGATTGAGCGACTGATGTATATTGCTCAGTATCATCCAAACTTTGAAGAGGATGTTTCTCGCCTACTTGCTATGTATGCGACCTATTTGGAGTTCTTGACTGGGTCAAAGGTAGAGTTGGCATCTCGCATCAAGGATGATAAGCAATACAAGCCCGTCAAATTTCAGGCATACGATTTTCATTCGGGTTTGTTCAACCTCATAAATCGCCTAGGTGAAAAAAGCTTACTCTACCAGTATATAGTTGTTTAATTTTATACTATCTTCTGGTAGAATTAACTACATGAAAAAGGAAGGTTTACCCATGACGACGGTGGAAATGAACGTATTATTTGACGAGGTGCAGGTGGCGGCGGAAACGCTCTCGGGAATGGCGGAGCGTTTCACGGAGCTTGATGGTTCGATTGACCCAACTCTGAACCCCGCAGAGTCGGGTGTTGCTCGTCAGATGGCACGACGCCTGTCGGAGGCGGCACATATCGCCTACGTGTCAGCTAGTGACAGCAGTGTCTATAAAGACGATTAGAACACGCTGTGCTTTTCAGCTGGCTGTCCTCAATCCCGAAAAACTGAGATGGATATCTAAAGTCAATTTCATCTCATCAGGATTGGCGAGCTGGAAACTTGAAAACACATTTCATCTTACCCTTCTTCATCTTGGAGAAGTGGATGAGCTTGTAGCAGAAATTGCTGCATGCAGTCGTACGGGAAATGATGTTGATGCAGAACGCGAGGCTCTGGTGTTGTTCGCTAACAAGCTTGCAGCTCGAGAAACCAAGAGTATAGCAGTCAACGTGCGAAAAATGGGGTTCTGGAAGTCAGATGGTCGGGATTTCTGTGTATTGCTCGTGGACTCTTCGGCCGAGTTGATTGGGCTTCGTAAAAAGATATTGCTTTCATTGTGTGATTTTCTTAAATCGCGCGGTATAGCTAATCCTGCGGACTTCATTATCAATTCGCCAACAATGGCATTTAGGCTAATTTGGAGACCGCATATAACTCTCGCTTCCCGCAGGGCTGCAAGTAGAGGGAGTTTTCCGCTCAGGCCTAATCTAATTGGCTCTGGCTACCAGTTTACATTGAAGTATCTTCGCCCGTGTTCAAAAGGATGGTTGAGCTACGATAATCGGTTCAGAAATAGACTTAAAGCTTACCTGTAGCCGTCCTCAAACTTACCCTGACTAGGGGTTTCGTAATCGACACTCTGCCCTATGAACCAGGCCTCACAGAGTCCCTAAGCTACCTACTCAAGCCCCAGGTGAGCCTCAACCACATGCAGCCGCTTGTCCAGCGCTCGCCATTTCTTGTCCTGGGTGTCCCAGCCAACTGTGTCAGCGTGCTCGCGAGAGCCTTCCTCGAGAAATAAGCGGGTGCGTAGCGAAGCCAGTTCGGCCTTGAGGTCACTTTGGGTTGCCATGACCTTCTTGAAATTATGATCGGTCTTCAGTTCAAACAGCTGGAAGATGTCGTCGCTGTTCTTGATGTCTTTGCGGATAGCGGCTTGGCCCTGCTCGAGGTTGCCAAGACGGGTCTCTACGGCATCAAATCGCTCATCCATCTTGTCTAAGCGGCCGTCCATTTTGTCCAGGCGCTTATCGACGGTTTCAAATCGTTCATTCATTTGTTTTGCTAGCGCGTCAATTTTTGTGATTATTTCTTCCATGCAATATCCTCCTTATATCTATTTAATCATGGTTGCTATTAGCAAACAAGCAACTACTTCCCGATATAAGTATTTTGCGATATAATCATACCCAGCAATGCCGCACCCAAATCCCGACAACAAGCCATCGCTTCATACTCGTCTCCGCAAAACCAAAGCGGCCTTTCTCGCGACAGCTCTGACCTTGGCTGGTGTGCTGCTCATCATGCTGAATGGCTGGCTTTCTGGCCTCAATCTTGGCGACTGGTCGTGGCTGCACGCGCTGCCGCTGGGTGAGCTAGGCGGCACGCTGTTTGGTGCCGGGCTCCTCGGCACGCTGTTTGAATATTCCTTCCGCAAGGATCAAGAAGCTACCACCACCCGCCAGTTCCGCCAGATCATTCACGATGAGGCGCCGGCGATGCGGGATGCGGTGATCGAGGGGTTTCGGTTCAACACTGACGATCTAGAGCGGATAGCCACGCCCCGGCTGTTGGACGAACTGGCGGTCAACAGTTTGGGCATGCGCTTTGGTGATGCGGCCTTCGGGCGGGAGGTGTATGGGGATATCAAGCACCAAGCAATCACGGCCGAGGAACGCTGGTATGACGCGCGAGTCGACGCGACCCTAGGTATACCTAGGGTTAGGAGCGTAGCTCCTAACCCTTTCTTTGACTTACTGGTCCGCTGGGAATACACAGTGGTTCCCAAGCACCGGTTCCGGAAGTTCGCCGTAGTCTCAGACCGGCAGCGGTACGACCAGATGGTGGCTGAGCGCGGGGAGACGAGCGTGTGGTTCAAACCATCCGGCACTGGCCTGGACGTGACCGACGAAGCGAGCTTCGCCTTGGTTGAGTTCAGTGTGAACGGTAGCTCGGTCTCAATTGAACGCACCGCCGATACACACAGCCAGATTTACACGGTTGACATCGGTGAGGATATCGTCACCGCTCAGCAACCCGTGGTTATGTCGTTCACGTATCGGTCGCGGCTACGACGGGATGGTCACATGGTTCATTTCGACGTCGACCGCCCGACCAAGGGGTTTGAGCTGGAACTGAACTACCAGGACGCTGGAATAGCCAAGATGAAACTGGTGGACTTCATCTCAAGCACCCGGCGTGCTCGGGTGAGCGAGGCTCCAGACGTTGCCGGGGTGAAGAAATACACCATGAGCTACGACGGCTGGGTGCTGCCGCGGGCTGGTGTGGCGTTTGTGTGGATCCTGGAGGATGAGAGCCTAGACAAGTCAGTTCAAGCGCATGAAACACAAGAGGGCGCGGCACAGACCGCTAGCAAGAAGCGGGGGCGAGAGAACGGAAGCGCCCGCTCAGCCAAGACGGCCTAGCGGGCGCCGTTCACTGACACCAAGAGATGGGTCAGTGCCGTTTAGTAATCACTCGCCACCCATGAGCCGTCACCTCCCTCACTGTCTCGTCGGGACTCTTGCCATCACGCCACAAGGTCATGATGCGGCCGGTCAGCAGCCACCCATGGTGGTCTCCTTTCCGTCGACGGTCCTAACAGGATACATCGTCACAGGACTTATCGTCTCTGGATGCTCCGTCTTTGGGCGACTGGGATTGGCAGGTGCCCAATCCTGCGCGGAAGCCACCTCTGTCACCCGTAACCGGGGCCTTTGGCGACCGCGTTCGTGCCACCCGGGAGGCGAAGGGGCTCAGCCAGGAAGGCTTGGCCGAACGAGCAGGACTGCATTGGACCTACATCGGGCAGGTCGAGCGTGGGCAGCGCAACCTCAGCCTCCACAACATCCTGAAGATCGCCGGCGGCCTCGGCGTGGATGCTGGGGAGTTGGTGCGGGGGCTGCGGGTGGCGGAGTAGTCCACGGGAGTCCCAAGCGAGCTGTTATGAGGACGGCGAGTCGACCCTCCGACCCCCGCGGACGGCGTGTCGGAAATCGCTCACTAGGTTTATTCAAGTTGCACCAAAGATTTCTCAGGATTTGAAACTACATCTTTGTGATTTTAGCCCTATCCAATCGACTCTTGGTGTCCCGCAGAGTAGCCCAAGCGTCTTCAGGAAGTTCTCAGGTTCTAGTGTCAACCGATCGAACCAACCTAGACTTAAATTACCCAAGAAGGGTTACATACAACACTCCAACGAAGGAGGAACAAGATGTACCGCTTCAAGAGGCTGGCGAGAATCCTGCTGGCATTGGCACTGACGATCCTGGGAATCGTAGTGTCTACACCGGTCGCTCAAGCTGACAGTGCGCTGACGCTTCGGTCCTCTGAGGAATTTGACTGTGCTCGCTACAAGCACTTCGGTTGTTTCGCGGCCTTCGATGCCATGGGCTGGGCAACGCGCGTGACCAACTGGAAGTTTCCCAACGATCCGTCACAGCACAACGGCATGGCAGATGCCTTCCGGCACTGCATCTGGATGGGAGCTACCGCTACCCGCATCGGGAAGGTCAATGCATTCGGGATCGGTCAGATTCATGAAGACCATACGCCCAACAACCCGCAGCGGGAAAGGGACATGGACGAAAGCAATAACCTTGTCGGAGCACAGATCGGCGAGGATGCCCGCAACATGAACCTGACCGATCAGTGGGGCTACGTCATTGAACAGTGCGAGTCGAAGGCTCGTAACTACCAACTCTTTGGGCTGGGTGGCGTCTACGGTAAATACCCTTCTAACTAATAGAGCAGTCTAGGGCGCGACCCCCGGATCCGGAGGGGTCGCGCCCTCATTGTTGAGGCTATTTGCAAAAACGACTATATGATACAATTTAATACATGAAATTTATTTCCAATAAAAAGAAGTATCGTGCCAGAAAGCGTTTTATGGTGGCTGTAATTATATTCGCTGCCGCAGTCATTTTTTTAACCACAGTTTTCTTTATGCGCATGAAGTTAGAAGGCGCGGGAGAATTCATCACCATCCAGAGGGCAAACGTTGATTCGCTCAGCAAGTGCCTTGATGCTCGGGGTATCGGGTACCGCATTCACGAAGGTAACCTGCAGGTACGTAAAAGCAACTTCAATTTACTTACAAGCTATTGTTCATAGAAAGTGAAGAAAGGGTGGAGTCGCTCAAATCTCCTCATCCTATTAGTTTCCCTGCTTTCCTTCCCAGTTCCCCGGTCAAGCGCTTCAAATTTCTTGATGCAATAGTGCTCTTTAAGCAAAATCCTTTTTCCTATACCCAAGGATAAAGGAGATCAATCTGGTTCTGTCTGGCCAAGGGCATGA
>ERZ773067.2190-NODE-2190-length-9993-cov-5.458644_pt1 | contig 9993 bp, 11 predicted proteins | sample MGYA00580622_ERZ773067 | MGnify/ENA primary metagenome ERZ773067 (study PRJEB29015, sample SAMEA2737998) | human oral metagenome | biome: human oral; feature: human-associated habitat; material: dental | place: China | collected 2113 ...
GAATCCATCACTACCGGAATATCATATTTCTGCGCAATGGCATACATGCCGCGCAAATTGGCAATGGATACCGGCTGGCCACCAGCGGAATTACAGGTAATAGTGCAGACAATATACGGCACATTTTCAGCGCCCGCTTCCTTAATGCCCTCTTCCAGTTTTTCCAGATCAAAATTGCCTTTGAAATCGTATTTGATGCCGGTATCAAAGGCTTCTTTGGTATAAGTGTTTTTTACCGTACAGCCATTGATTTGCGAATGGCCTTGCGTGGTATCAAAGAAATAATTGGAAAAAGCGACCATTTTGCTGCGGTCGAGACCTTTTTCCTGCTCGCGTTTTTTAATGAGTACCGGAATGTAGATTTGCTCGGCGCCGCGCCCCTGGTGGGTCGGGACGATGTGCTTGAAGCCGAAGTATTCGCGCACGGTTTCTTCGAGGTGGTAGAAGTTGCGGCTGCCGGCATAGGCTTCGTCACCAATCATCAGGACGGCCCACTGGTAGTCGCTCATCGCGTTGGTGCCGCTGTCGGTCAAGAGGTCGATGTAAACGTCTTTGGAGTCCAGCAGGAACGTGTTGTAACCCGCTTTCTTCATGTATTCCTCGCGCTGTTTGCGGTCGGTCATCGCAATCGGTTCAACGGCTTTGATTTTGAACGGTTCTGCCGGGTATTTTTTCGGATAGTAGTTGCTCATGGCTAAACTCCTGGACTGTTTACAAAAACCACATCATGACACCCGTCATGACGGATACTTTTCGCCCGTTGCCGGGCAAATAGGTTAAAGATGCTCAATCTTTGTTGGCGCGAATCTTAGGTATTTTGCCCACATCTGTCAACATCTCATCACATCAAAACAACATATTTCCACAACTTTCCACGCCATAATGCGGGTAACCGCTGGTAAATTATGCGAAAAAATTTTTCACATTTTTTAACAACGGCGGTACGACATAGCCTTTATGACCCGCAAATGGCTGAAAGCGAAAACATCACCTTGCGCGCACGGGCAGCGTGACCTCTTTGCGCACGTCCAGCTCCGGCGCTGTTCAGTTTGTGGTGAAAACGCTACAAATCCACATCCCCTTGCTCATACCTGCGCGGCGGCTTTCCACAAAGCCATCTTGCGCGCACAAAAAACGGCGCCGAAGCGCCGTTTGGTTTTACCCGCCCTTGGGAACGGGATTGAGGAGAGGGCACACGCCCTGCTTCCGCTTAATCGTCCATGCTGACCGCGACAATACCGCCAGCATTCATGCCGCTCGGTTTGAGGCCAATGAAGAACAGCGCCGTCAGCGCAGCGGCAACCACCGCACCGCTTACCATCGCCGCATCCCACAGATGCTCACCGAAGCCGACCTTCGCCCAGACCCAGCCGAAGCCGATCTTCTGGTCGAAGAACAGATAACTGGCGCAGACCTGCGTCATGAAGACCGCCGGAATGGTGCAAACCCAGTGGAATTTCTGATGGCGATAGAGATAAGCCGCCGCCGTCCACAACATAATCGTCGCCGTAGTTTGGTTCGCCCAGCTGAAATAACGCCACAATACCGTGAAATCGACGCGGGTCAGAATAACGCCAACGACAAACAGCGGAATGGTGATTAGCAAACGCTTGCCAATCTTGCGCTGATCCGTGTCCATATAATCGCCGAGGAATTCGGCAATTTGCAGACGCGCGGCGCGGAAAGCCGTATCGCCGGAAGTAATCGGCAATACGACGACACCCAATACTGCGAGAATGCCGCCGAAAGTACCGAGCATACTCATTGCCGCATCATAAACGACTTTGGACGGCGTACCGGCATCAATCGCGCCTTTCAATGCCTGTACTTCAGGATAGAAAGAAAGACCGACCATGCACCAAATGAGGGCAATCACCCCTTCGGTAATCATCGCGCCATAGAAAATGAAATGGCCTTCGCGTTCATTTTCCATGCAGCGTGCCATCATCGGTGTTTGTGTCGCGTGGAAACCGGAAATCGCACCGCACGTAATGGTGACGAAAATTAGCGGCCAAATCGGCAGGCTATTGGCACCCGGATGGAAATTATGGAAAAAATGACTCCAGGAAACGCCATCTTGCAGGCCAACTGTTTGAAAGAGCGGGATTCCTTCAAAAAGCAGACCAAAGAGCATACCGCCCGTCATGAACATCAACAACGCGCCAAAAAGCGGATAAATACGGCCAATGATCTTGTCGATAGGCAGCAACGTCGCGATGATGTAATACACGAAGATAATGCAGACCCAAGTCAGCACCAGATTATCGTGCTGCGGATTGCCTTTCATGACCGCATCGCCGGAGCGTTCCAAAATCTGCTCGGTAATACTGGTCAAAAGTCCGGCGGGGCTGGTAACGAATACTACACCGACCAGCACCAGCAAAATTAGCGCAATGACGTTAATAATGTGCTTCATCGGCATCCCGATATAGCGGCCGGACATCGCCGGAATGGAAGCGCCATTATTGCGCACGGAAATCATGCCGCAGAAATAATCATGCACCGCACCGGCAAAGACACAGCCGATGACAATCCACAGCATCGCTACCGGACCATAAAGTGCGCCCAGAATCGGGCCGAAAATCGGCCCCGTCCCGGCAATATTCAATAATTGAATCAGCCAGATTTTGGTGCGCGACATCGGTACATAGTCCACGCCGTCGGCATGCGTATGCGCCGGCGTCGAGCGCTGCGGTTTGATACCAAATACCTTCACCATCAGCGCGCCATAAATGAAATAGCCTGCCAGCAGCAAGGCCACACAGAAAAAGAATAAAATCATACTTACACTCCTGAAATAAAAAAATCAAAATTCTTGCGAATCCTGCCGGTCTTTTTGCGCCTGCCGCCGCGTGTCTTCGTTCAGTTCTTGCAGACGGTCCGGCCGCAAGAGCGGCGGATCTTCCTTGATGAACGGTACACAACGCCGACAGCCGCCTACTTTGGAAAATCCGGCTTCATCGTAGAACTCGTTGTATTTGCGCCATAGCCACTTGAACAGGTTTTCACCGTCTTTGCGCATCGAATCACCTCGCTACGTTAATTTTTGCACATTATACCCGCAATCTTTACCCGCACTTCATCAGAAAAACTGTGCCTTATCGCCGGTTTTACGCCTTCGCCGCCATCGCGCCTGCTTGTATAATGCGCGCCGTCTAACTTCTTGAATCATCATCAGGCATCACATGAATTTCCTGCATAAATGGCTGCAACGCCGGGTCAGCCCCGCCGGTTTTGAGCGCTTGAGCGCCGCCGTGCTGCCGTGGCTTGCCCCGCTTGCCTGGGCGCTGCTCGCGGTGGGCGCCGTCTGGGGGCTGGCGTTTGCGCCGATGGATTATCAGCAGAAGAACAGTTTTCGCATTATTTACATCCATGTACCGGCGGCGATGTTGTCGATGAGTATTTATGTGTTGCTTGCGCTGGCCTCATTGCTATTTTTTGTCTGGCGCAGCCGCATCGCCGCCTTTTTCGCCCGCGCCGCCGCCCCGTATGGCGCGCTGATGACCGCCGTCGCCCTCGCCACCGGTGCGATTTGGGGCAAGCCAACCTGGGGCACGTTCTGGACGTGGGACGCGCGTCTGACTTCCGAGCTGATTCTGCTTTTTTTGTATCTTGCTTATATGTTGTTGCAGGCGAGTATTGAGGAGCGCGACCAGGCCGACCGCCTTTCTGCCATCCTCGCCATTGTCGGCGTTATCAATATTCCCGTGATTCATTATTCGGTGCTGTGGTGGAATTCGCTGCATCAGGGCGCGACGCTGTTCCGCGCGGGCGGCCCGTCCATTGATGGCACGATGCTCTGGCCGCTTATCGTCATGCTGCTCGCGTTTTATGCGCTGTTTGCGGTGTATATTCTGCGCGGCGTCGGCAATTTGATTCTGGAAGCCCGCATCCGGCGGCAGTTGGAGGGTTCATGAGTTTTGCCAGTTTGAGCGAGTTTTTCCGCATGGGCACGCACGGCGTGTATGTGTGGACGGCTTATGGCCTGACGCTTGCCGCCCTCATCGCCATTCATGTGTATGTCTGTCGCCGCCAACGCCGCCTGCGCCAAACCCTCGCAACCCTGAAACGCCACGATGACGCCCGCCAGAACTAAACGCCTCACCCTCATCAGCCTGATTTTTGCCGCTTTCGCTGCCGCCGTCGCGCTCTTGCTTTATGCGATGCAAAATGATCTGAACCACTACTATTCGCTGCAAAGCGTCGCCGAAAAGGCGGTGCCGCTGGAGCAGCCCGGCATCCGCGTCGGCGGTATGGTCGAGGAGCATTCGCTCACGCGCGAGGGTGACAGCCTCACCGTGCGTTTTCGCATCACCGATTTTCAGCATCCGTCGCTTGCCGTCACTTACACCGGCATCCTGCCCGACCTGTTCCGCGAGAAACAGGGGGTGATTGCGCGCGGCACGCTCGGCGCGGACGGCGTTTTCCGTGCCGATGAAATCCTCGCCAAGCACGACGAGAACTACATGCCGCCGGAGGTACAGGCAGACATGCAGCGCAGCGGCTACCAACACCAGAGCCAGAAATGATCGTCGAAACCGGACACTACGCCCTGTGGCTGGCGGGCGCGATGGCCTTCCTGCAGGCCCTCCTGCCAACCTTCTGCGCCGACCGCCGCACCGCCTGCGCCCTTGCCGTCAGCGCCGCAAAAACACAAAGCGCGCTGCTCACCTTCAGCATCGCCGCCCTCGGCTACGGCTTTATCGCCAACGACTTCGCGGTGCGCTACATCGCAGCGCACAGCAACAGCTTGCTGCCGTGGTACTACCGCCTCACCGCCGTCTGGGGCGGGCATGAAGGCTCGCTGCTCCTCTGGATAGAAATCCTGGGACTGTGGAGCGCGGCGCTTGCCGTGCGCAGCAAGGCGCTACCGGACGACCTGCGCGCGAAAATCCTCGCCGTCCTCGGCGCCATCAGCCTCGGCTTCATCACCTTCATCGGCTTCACCTCCAACCCCTTCAGCCGCGCCCTGCCCGCCCCCTTTGACGGCGCCGACCTCAACCCGCTGCTGCAAGACCCCGGCCTCATCCTGCACCCGCCGCTGCTCTATACCGGCTACGTCGGCTTTGCCGTCGCCTTCGCCTTCGTCGTCGCAGGACTCTGGCAAGGGCGGCTCGATACCCTCTGGCTGCGCCGCGCCCGCCCGTGGACGCTCGCCGCCTGGCTGGCGCTGACCCTCGGCATCGCCCTCGGCAGCTACTGGGCGTACTACGAACTCGGCTGGGGCGGCTGGTGGTTCTGGGATCCGGTGGAAAACGCCTCGCTCATGCCGTGGCTCATCGGCACCGCGCTGCTGCACAGCCTCATCGTCAGCGAAAAACGCGGCGCCTTCCTCACCTGGACGGCACTGCTCGCCATCCTCGCCTTCAGCCTCAGCCTCATCGGCACCTTCCTCGTCCGCTCCGGCGTCCTCACCTCGGTGCACGCCTTCGCCGCCGACCCGACGCGCGGCATCTACATCCTCGCCCTGCTCGTCGCCATCACCCTGCCCGCCTTCATCCTCCTCATCCAGCGCGCCCCCGCACTTGCCAGCCGCGCCCCCTACGCCCTGCTCTCGCGCGAAACCGGTATCCTCGCCAACAACTGGCTGATGACCGGCGCCTGCCTCATCGTCTTCACCGGCACCCTCTACCCGCTCGCCGCCGACAGCCTCAACCTCGGCAAAATCTCCGTCGGCGCGCCCTACTACAACCGCCTCATCGTGCCGCTGGCACTCGCAAGCCTCATCCTCCTCGGCATCGGCCCGCTCCTGCGCTGGAAAAACGACCGTGCCCGCCGCCTCGCGCCGCGCCTTGCCGCCGTACTCGCGCTGGCCCTCGCCGCCACCCTGCTCACCCTCACCCTCGCCGACACCTGGCAAATCCGCACCGCGCTTGCCGTCTTCGCCGCGATGACCGCCGCCGCCGCCATCATCGTGGATACCACCGACCGCCTGCGCCACCGCCTGCCCATCACCCGCGCTTACAGCGGCATGACCCTCGCCCACCTCGGCTACCTCATCACCGCGCTCGGCATCACCGCCACCGGCCTCTACAGCAACGAACAAGACCATAGCCTGAAACGCGGCAGCGTCCTCGACTTCGCCGGTTACCGCCTGACGCTGGTCGATTTAGAAACGCGCGAAGGGCCGAACTACACCGCCACCGTCGGCAAAATCCTCGTACAAAAAACCGACGGCACCCCCGTTACCGTCCTCCTGCCGAGCAAACGCAACTACCACAGCAGCACCATGCCGATGACCGAAAGCGCGCGCCACATCACGCCGACGCACGACCTCTACCTCGCCCTCGGCGAAGCCATCAACGCCGACACCTGGGCGGTGCGCCTGCAATACAAACCCTACATCATCTGGATCTGGCTCGGCGCGCTCATCATGGCTGCCGGCGCCGCGCTCGCCGCCCTCCCGCACCGCAAAGCGGCATGAATCCGCCGACTACCCCCCTCCCCCGTGGGGGAGGGACAGGGTGGGGGCAGCAAATAATCCGCACAGCGACCGCACCCCCAGACGACGTAAGCAGCTTCCACTCTCCCAATTACCAAAACACCACAGCCCCATGAACCGCAAAACCCTCGCCATCACCCTGCTCGCTGCCTTCGCCGCGCTCATCGCCCTCTTTGTCAGCGGCCTTGGCCAGAACCCGCAAGAACTGCCTTCCGTTACCACCGGCAAAGCGCTGCCCGCCATCGACCTGCCCGCCCTTGAGAGCGACCAACAACGCCACACGAGCGCTGACCTGCCACAAGGCGAACCCTACCTGCTCAACATCTGGGGCAGCTGGTGCCCCGCCTGCCACGACGAACACCCCTACCTCTTACAACTGGGCAAAACCATCCCCATCGTCGGCATCAACTGGCCAGCGGACAACCCCAACGAAATCGCAGACGCCACCGCCTTCCTCGCCCGCCACGGCAACCCCTACCGCCTCAACCTGCGCGACGCAAACGGCACGCTGATTACCGACCTCGGCGTTTACGGCGCGCCGGAAACCTACCTCATCGGCCGCGACGGCACCATCCAGCACCGCCACGCCGGCGCGCTCACCCCGCAGGTTTGGCAAGAACAATTCCAGCCGCTATTAAAGCATCCGTAACAACATCACCCGCACAACGCCCATGACCGCCAAAACCCACCACTACCACACCCGTACCGAATGGACAGGCAACCTCGGCGTAGGCACAGCGCACTACACCGCCTACAGCCGCGACCATATCCACCGCGCCCCCGGCAAAGCGGACATCCCCGGTTCCGCCGACCCCGCCTACCGTGGTGACCCCGCCCGCTGGAACCCCGAAGAACTGCTGCTCGCCGCCGCCTCCGCCTGCCACAAACTCTGGTACCTGCACCACTGCGCCGACCACGGCATCACCGTCCTCGCCTACCGCGACGACGCCGAAGCCGAAATGAACGAAGCCGCAGGTCGCATGACCGCCATCCGCCTCAAACCGCGCGTTACCATCAGCGCTGCGTCCGACCCGGCACTTGCCCTCGCCCTGCACCATGACGCCCACCGCGATTGCTACATCGCCAACACATTGAACTGCCCCGTCACCATCGACGCCCACATCGAACAAGCATGACCCGCCGCCTCCTCCCCCTCCTCCTTGCCCTCGCCCTGCCACTGCAGGGCGCAGCCCGCAGAGGAGCAGAGCCGGGGAGGAGGCAAACCAAACCACCCCACACCACCCGCTCCAACCACAGTCGCCACACCCATGAAAATAGACCATATCGCCCTCTACACCGCCGACCTCGAACGCGCCCGCGCCTTCTACGAACGCCATTTCGGTGCGACCGCCAACGACCGCTACCACAACCCCAAAACCGGCCTGCAAACCTATTTCCTCACCTTCCCTGACAGCGCGACGCGGCTCGAACTGATGACCCGTCCCGGCCTCGCCCCCGGCGGCGAACGGATGATGCGCGAAGGCTACATCCATTGCGCCTTCAGCGTCGGCAGCCGCGAAGCGGTTGACCGCCTGACCGCACAACTCGTCGCCGACGGCTATCCCTGCCTGAGCGGGCCGCGCACCACCGGCGACGGCTACTACGAAAGCGTCGTCGCCGACCCGGACGGCAACCTGCTGGAAATCACCATCTAACCCCAAAAAACCATGACCCGACCCCTGCTCACCCTCCTCCTTGCCCTCGCCCTGCCGCTCCACGCCGCGCTGAACGACGCGCCCGACTTCAGCGACCCGGTCGAAAACACCCGCTACCAGCACCTCATCCAGAACATCCGCTGCCCCACCTGCCAAAACAGCAACATCGCCGAATCCAACGCGCCGCTCGCCCGCCAACTGCGCGAACAAATCGCCGCCCGTATCCGCGACGGTGAAAGCGACAGCGACATCAACCGCTGGCTACAAGAACGCTACGGCGACTTCATCCACTACGACCCGCCGCTGAAAAGCCAAACCCTCGCCCTGTGGCTTGCGCCATTTGCGACGATGCTCGCCGCTGTCGCCTGGTGGTGGCACGCGCGCCGCCGCCCTCCCGTCGCCCACCGCTTGAGCGACGCTGAAAAACGCGAATTGCAGCAATGGGTCGCTGAAACAGAAAAAAACTAACCCACGCCCAAGCCACCCCAGGAGAACCCCATGCACAAAACCCTCTGCCTTGCCCTCCTCCTCGCTGCAAGCGCCGCCCATGCCCTAGCCGCAGACGACGCGACCAGCAAGCAAACCGCCGATTTCAGACAATGGCAAAAACGTGCCGATGCCGAACAAGCCGCAGCGGACAGCGCCCTCACCGACCTGCAACAACGTGCAGCGGCAGGCGACGCCACCGCCCAATTTGAACTGGGCGCTCTCTACTATCTCGGTCAAGGTGTGCCGCAGGACTACGCTCAAGCTGCTGTATGGTGGGAAAGAGCCGCCACACAGGATCATGTTGATGCCCAATTTAACCTCGGCGCCCTCTACGGCGAGGGCCAAGGCGTGGCGCAGGACTACTCGCAAGCGCGCGCCTGGTACGAAAAGGCTGCCGCCCAAGGTGATGCCAGTGCCCAACACAACCTCGGTGTCCTTTACGCCGAAGGTCAAGGCGTCGCGCAGGACTACGCGCAAGCACGCGCCTGGTTCGAAAAAGCCGCTGCCCAAGATGATGCCAATGCCCAAAACAGCCTCGGTATCCTCTATAACAACGGCCACGGTGTCGCGCAGGACTACGCCCAAGCACACACCTGGTACGAAAAAGCAGCCGCCAAAGGCGATTCCCATGCCCAATACAACCTCGGTTATCTCTACTACGAAGGCAAAGGCGTCACGCAGGACTACGGGCAAGCGCGCGCATGGTGGGAAAAAGCCGCTGCCCAAGGTGATGCCGGTGCCCAATACAACCTCGGTGTCCTCTACGCCAAAGGCCTAGGCGTTGCGCAGGATTACGGTCAAACGCGCACATGGTACGAAAAAGCCGCCGCCCAAGGTTATGCCCAAGCCCAATACAACCTCGGAGCCCTCTACGGCAATGGTCAAGGCGTGCCAAAAAATAACGCCCAAGCGCGCCTGTGGTGGGAAAAAGCTGCCGCCCAAACAGACAACAAAGAAGCGCAGCAAGCCGCACAGCAGGCCTTGCAAAAAATCCCCCAATAAAGCGGAAACAGACCATGAAAACCCTCTGCCTTGCCCTCCTCCTCGCCGCAGCCGCTGCCCATGCCCTGAGCGACAGTGAAAAAGAAACGCTAATGACCACCGCCGTAGAGGCTTACGAACAGCAGGACTACGCCACCGCGCTGGAAAAATGGCAAACCCTCGCAGAGACGGGCGATGCTGCTGCGCAAAATAATCTGGGTATCCTCTACAACCAAGGCCAAGGTGTCGCGCAGAACTACGCGCAAGCGCGTGCGTGGTATGAAAAGGCTGCCGCACAAGATGATGCCAACGCGCAATACAACCTCGGTATCCTCTACGCCAAAGGCCAGGGTGTGGCACAGGACTACGGTCAAGCGCGTGCGTGGTATGAAAAGGCTGCCGCACAAGATGATGCCAACGCGCAAT
>ERZ773067.2191-NODE-2191-length-9993-cov-2.639263_pt1 | contig 9993 bp, 5 predicted proteins | sample MGYA00580622_ERZ773067 | MGnify/ENA primary metagenome ERZ773067 (study PRJEB29015, sample SAMEA2737998) | human oral metagenome | biome: human oral; feature: human-associated habitat; material: dental | place: China | collected 2113 ...
AAGAAGATAAAGGAAGCACTGATAGAAATGAAGATACCGAATAATGAAAAACATCTCTTTCCGGTTATTTGTAATGACGTGGTAGTGATGTGCCTTTTCGGATACAGAATCAGTGATGATTATAAGATAGATGCAAAGACTCAAAATGTACTTAGAGTTGAGTTTGATTATGATGAAGACAGGAGGAATATAGTTGAAAAATATTAAGGAGATAGTGTTCCTATTATTTGTTATTCTGATTTTTGCCTTTGGGGCAAGGATTTTTGACATTGGTGGAGGCGGTAAATCAAATTTAGTTGCTTTTTCAGAAGTTTATAATAACCTTGAAAAAAATAACATCAAGAAAATTGAATTTACCGATCAAAAGATAACAGGAGAGACATATAACGGTCAAAAGTTTGAATCATATATGCCAACAGTAATAGACAAAAGTACCTTTACTCAAATGCTTCTTGAAAAGACAAGAGACGGACTTGAAATAATTGGAACACCTGATGAAAGAACATCTTCGTGGATTATAAACTTCATCCCAAGTATAATATTAATAGTTGTTTTGACAGGCGTATTGTTTTTCTCAATGAGACAAAATGCTCAGGGCGGTGGCGGAGGAAATATGCCGACGCCTTTTGGCAATTCAGCATTTGGCAATAAGGATAGACCTAAAACACTGGAGATAGACAATAAGATAAAATTTGAAAATGTTGCCGGACTTGATGAAGAGAAAGAGGAGCTTCAAGAAGTTGTAGATTTCTTGAAAAATCCTAAGAAATATTCCGACTTAGGGGCAAGAATACCTAAGGGGATGCTTATGATAGGTTCACCTGGAACCGGAAAGACTTATCTGTCAAAGGCAGTAGCAGGGGAGGCAGGAGTGCCCTTTTACTCAATAAGCGGTTCAGGATTTGTAGAGATGTATGTCGGTGTCGGAGCTGCAAGAGTAAGAGAGTTATTTGATCAGGCTAAAAAAACAGCTCCCTGTATCGTTTTTATAGACGAGATAGATGCCGTAGCGAGAAGAAGAGGTACAGGCCTTGGCGGCGGACATGATGAAAGAGAACAGACTCTCAACCAGATGCTTGTGGAAATGGACGGTTTCGGTGTAAATGAGGGAATTATAGTAATGGCGGCTACCAACAGGGTGGATATACTTGATCCAGCCATCCTCCGTCCGGGCAGATTTGACCGCAAGGTTCAGGTCGGCTATCCTGACGTAAGAGGAAGAGAAGAAATCTTAAAGGTACATGCAGCCGGCAAGCCTCTCGGTGATGATGTTGACCTTGAGCAGGTAGCTCGTACTACAGCCGGTTTTACCGGTGCCGATCTTGAGAACCTCTTAAATGAGGCAGCCATTAAGGCGGCGGCAGAGAACAGACAGTTCATAGTTGCTGAGGATATCAAGAAATCTTTTATTAAAGTAGGTATAGGTACAGAAAAGAAGAGTCATATTATTTCCGAGAAGGAAAAGAGGATTACGGCTTATCATGAATCGGGTCATGCTATTCTTTTCCATGTGCTTCCTGATGTAGGACCTGTATATACTGTGTCAGTTATTCCTACAGGAAACGGGGCAGCAGGTTATACTATGCCGCTTCCGGAAAAAGATGAGATGTTTAATACCAAGGGCAAGATGAAACAGGAAATTATAGTTACTCTCGGAGGCCGTGTTGCAGAGGAACTTATTTTAGATGACATAACAACGGGAGCTTCGGGTGATATTAAACATGCTACCAAGGTTGCAAGAGCCATGGTAACACGTTTTGGCTTTACCAATGAAATAGGACTGATTAACTATGACAATGATGATGATGAAGTCTTCATAGGCAGAGACCTTGCTCATACCAGAACTTACAGTGAAGAAACCGCAGGAAGAATAGACGAAGAAGTTAAGAAGATAATAGATGAGTGCTATGTGGAAGCAAAGCGTATTATTTCCGAGCATATGGATGTACTTCATGCAAGTGCAAAGCTGCTTATGGAAAAAGAAAGAATTACAAGAGAAGAGTTTGAAGCATTGTTTAATGAATAATACTTAGAAATGGCACATATTAATCGTTGTCAGCAAAAATAATACTTTATAGTTTAAAATGATAGTGGATTTTTTGAGGTAATTATAAAGTTTGGGTAATAATTAATAGAAAAAACTTTATAAAAATTTAATCTTTGTGCAGACTTATTTCGATTTCTCTGCTATAATAATACTCGTAAACCCCAATACATTATATAGTTTTTGCTACACCCCATAAGTAACAAAAATACCTTCTCCGAAGAGGTCGGCTCCCCCAAGCCGGCCTCTTTACTTTTAAATAAGTGTGTGAGGGCACCCACTTTTATAGGAAAATTTTTTCTTGAAATTTTCCCTATTTATGATAAACTTATAAAGTTAATCTACTATAAAGCATTTGGAATGAGGTAAAAAATAATGGCTTTAGCTAAAAGAAATGATATCAGAAATATTGCAATTATAGCCCATGTAGATCATGGAAAGACTACACTTGTAGACGAACTTTTGAAACAGAGCGGTGTATTCAGAGCCAATCAGGAAGTAGCAGAGCGTGTAATGGATTCTAACGATATAGAGCGTGAGAGAGGAATTACAATACTTGCAAAGAATACCGCGGTTACATACGGCGATGTAAAAATAAATATTATAGATACACCGGGACATGCTGATTTTGGTGGTGAGGTTGAGCGTGTACTTAAGATGGTAGACGGAGTTATCCTTGTGGTAGATGCCTTTGAAGGTGCCATGCCACAGACCAGATTTGTGCTTACCAAGGCCCTTGCAATGGAACTTCCTGTCATCTGCTGTGTAAATAAGGTAGACAGACCTGAGGCACGTCCTCACGAGGTAGTAGACGAGATACTTGAGCTTCTCCTTGAACTTGATGCCAATGAAGAACAGCTTGACTGTCCGTTTATATTCGCTTCCGCAAAAGCAGGCTATGCTTCACTTGATGCAGATGTGAAGGGAACTGACATGAAGCCTCTCTTTGATACTATTCTTTCTCATATTCCCGCACCTGAGGGAGACAGCGAAGCTCCGCTTCAGACTCTTATCAGTACAATCGACTACAACGAATATGTAGGCCGTATAGGTATAGGCAAGGTAAGTAACGGTACTATCAAAGTAAATGGTGAGGTTATGCTCGTAAACCACCATGATGAGAGTAAGAAACAGAGAGTTAAGGTAACCAAGCTTTATGAATTTGAAGGCTTAAATAAGGTAGAGGTTGAAAGTGCGACTGTAGGTGCTATCGTTGCTATCTCAGGAATCAGCGAAATACATATCGGAGATACACTTTGCGATGTAAATAATCCTGTAGCTATTCCTTTCCAGAAAATATCGGAGCCTACCCTTGCTATGAACTTTATAGTAAATGACAGCCCTTTTGCAGGTACAGAGGGTAAATTCGTTACTTCAAGACATTTAAGAGACAGGCTCTACAGAGAGCTTAACACAGATGTAAGCCTTAGGGTAGAAGATACAAGTACTACAGAGGCTTTCAAGGTATCGGGAAGGGGCGAGCTTCATCTTTCCGTACTTATTGAAAATATGCGCCGTGAAGGCTTTGAATTTGCGGTAAGTAAGCCTGAGGTACTTTACAAAGAGGATGAAAAGGGAGGCACCCTTGAACCGGTAGAGCAGGCTATTATAGACGTTCCGGATGAATTTTCGGGAGCGGTCATCTCTAAGCTTTCAGAGCGTAAGGGCGAGCTTAGAAATATGACCACCAATGCAAGCGGAACCACCAGATTAGAGTTTATTATTCCTTCCCGCGGACTTATAGGCTACAGAGGAGAATTTCTTACCGATACCAAGGGAAACGGTGTTATAAATACTATATTTGAAGGCTATGTGCCTTTTAAGGGAGAAATAAGCTATCGCGGACAGGGCTCACTCATAGCCTATGAAACAGGAGTGAGTGTGACATATGGACTTTTCAATGCGCAGGAAAGAGGAACTCTTTTTATCTCTCCGGGTGAGAAGGTTTACAGCGGTATGATAATCGGTCAGAACGGAAAGGCAGAGGATGTAGAGGTAAATGTATGTAAGACCAAGCATCTTTCCAATACCCGTTCTTCAGGCTCAGATGATGCCCTTAAATTATCTCCGCCAAGAATACTCAGTTTGGAGCAGGCTATTGATTTCATAGAAACTGATGAGCTTCTTGAGATTACACCTAAGAACTTAAGAATAAGAAAGAAAATCCTTGATCCTCTTGCAAGAAAGAGGGCTGCAAGAAGGAATTGATTATCCTACTGTACTATGCGGAATAAGAGGTCTGTGACCTATGGCGTGAATAATTTGGGATATATCGCTTTTGCGTTTGTATTAATTAGCAAAAGGGTGTATAATATTTTAAATAGGCATTTATAAGCTGTGAACAATGTCTAAGGGTAAGATTACAAGGAGAGTTGAAATGGAAAGAGAAGAATTTTTACAGGTTTATCGTCATTCTCTTGCACATGTACTTGCAAAAGCAGTGTTTGAGATATTTGGTGAAAGTGTTCAGATAGCTATCGGACCACAGATAGATGATGGTTTTTACTATGATTTTGTGCTTCCAAGAGCAGTTACTGAGGATGATTACAAAGTCATTGAAGATAAAATGCGCGAAATTTTAAAGCGTAAAGAGAATTGGACAAGAAAAGAGCTTACAAAGGAAGAGGCTTTAGAAAAATTCAAGGACCAGAAGTTCAAGGTTGAGATAATCAATGACCTTCCTGAGGATGCTGTAATTTCTACTTACAACACAGGAGATGATTTCTGTGACCTCTGTCGCGGACCTCATATTGAAAACTCTGCCGAGCTTCTTAATGTAGCTTTTCAGGTTAAGTCAGCTTCAGGTGCTTACTGGAGAGGTGATGAAAAGAGAGACAGGCTTCAGAGGATTTACGTATATGCTTTCCCAACCAAGGATGAACTCAAGGCACATCTTAACCTTATAAGAGAAGCCCTTGAAAGAGATCATAAGAAGCTTGGACCAAAGCTTGATCTTTTCATGTTCAATGAGACTGCACCGGGTATGCCTTACTGGCTTCCAAGAGGTTGGAGACTTTATCAGGAGCTTATTAACTTCTGGAGAAAGATACATGTTAAACATGGTTATCAGGAAATATCAGCTCCGGTTATTAACAACCGTAAGCTCTGGCTTATAAGCGGTCACTGGGCTCACTATGTAAACAATATGTTTATCATACCGGGATTTGATGATGACCTTACACAGAGAACTTTACAGAACATAGAGCTGGATTCGGATTCTACCTTTGCAGCCAAGCCTATGAACTGCCCTAATGCCATGCTTACTTATAAGAGAACGGTTCATTCTTATAAGGAGCTTCCAATCAGATATAACGAAATAGATGTTATACATAGAAAAGAAAAATCAGGCCAGCTTAACGGACTTTTCAGAGTTCAGGAATTCAGACAGGATGATGACCATACCTTCGTAATGGAATCTCAGATAGAAGAAGAAATTGCGGATGTAATGGAGGTTGCGGACCAGATTTACAGTACCTTCGGTATTACTTACAGAGCAGAACTTTCCACACGTCCCGATGATTTCATGGGAGATATTGAGGTATGGGATCGTGCAGAAGCGGCTCTTAAGAAGATACTTGATAAGAAATACGGTGAGGGCGGCTACGAAGTAAATGAAGGTGACGGAGCTTTCTACGGTCCTAAGATTGACCTTCAGATGAAGGATGCTCTCGGAAGAGAATGGCAGTGCGGCACTATCCAGCTTGATTTCCAGCTTCCGCATAACTTTGAGCTTACCTATCAGGACAGCGACGGTACTATCAAAGAACCTGTAGTTATACACAGAGCTATCTTTGGCTCATTTGAAAGATTTATAGGTATCCTTATAGAGAACTACAAGGGAGAGTTTCCATTCTGGATATCTCCGTATCAGGTTGCTATCGTGCCTATAAGAACCGAGCACAATGAATATGCTAAAGAGATAGAAGATGCCCTCTATGAGATGGGCATAAGAGTAGAAGCAAACTATGATGATAAGAATATGAATGAGAAGATTAAGGGCTTCAAGCTTATGAAGGATCCTTATATCATAGTAGTCGGCGACAAAGAGAAAGAAGAAAGAACTGTATCAATTACTGTCCGCGGACAGAAGCAGCAGATGCATGGAGTACCTCTTGATACCTTCTATAAGATGGTAAGAAAACTTCAGGATACAAAGGCACAGGAACTTATAAAAGATATATCTGAAATTTAATCAGTTGAAAAGGGCAGTAATTCGTGGGGTTACTGCCCGTAGTTTAACCGGTAACGATACTAACAAGCATTTTGCGGGTAATTCGAAAAAAAAAATTACTGTTTTAGAATGTTTCACAAGTTGTTTCGTGAATAATTTGGGATAAATTATATATTTGGAGAAGAGTAAATCAGATACTGAATATAATCTTTATTGCAACAGGTGGGTAAGGGAAATTATGGATAAAGAAACTTATATTTCATTAAAGGCAGAGGATGTTCACCGACGACTTATAACAGATATTGGGTTTAATATGGATGAAGCACCTGAACTCCTTGAGGAGCTTACAGCCGCAGACAGATATAAGGAAGATCATGTATTTAGGGCAAGCGTTGAAACCGCAAAAGTGTATCTGCTTTCCCGTGCAGGTAAATCATCCGAAGTGGTCAGAAGATGCGGTCAACTTATTGAAATTGCCGGAATTCTTCAGGAATGGGAAATCTTGTCCTTTGATTATAATATGATGGCCAATGCGTATTTTTTATTAGGATTATATGTAAAGGCTTTAGAGTATTATTATAGTGCCATTAATAATGAAAAAGAGCATGGTTTAAAAAATACCCTGCCTGTATCATATGCGAATATCGGTCTGATTTTCTTAAACCTGGAGGTATATGACAAGGCAGTGGAGTATCTTAGATCTGCTTTGAAATACATAGAATATTCAGACAAGAATTATCTTAAGTTTAAAGAGAAAAAGATTCATATATTATCTGATATTTTAACCGCAACAACCAGAATGGATAATCCAAATCCTGAGGATATAGAAAAAACATATACTGAGCTTAAAAGTATGGATGCAACAGGTATTGATCCGAATGTTACCTATACCTATTATTTAGGCATGATGCATTATCATTTTTGGAAGAATAATTTTGATAAGGCTAAAGAGGAATACCTTAATTCAATGGAGTATGCAAAAATAAATCTTATTAACAAGGCGGTTGTTTTATACTCATTTATAGATGAATGTGACAGGTATAAACTGAATTTAGAGTTTTTTGAAGAAGAACTGCTTGAAGCTGAGAATATTGAAAAAGACGAGAATTTAATGGATGAGGCTGTAATATATACCAGTCTTAAAAAATATTATGTTTCTAAGGGAAATACTGAAAAGATAGAAGAAGTAGAACATAAATACAGGGAATATCTTGAAAATAATATGAGGATGAGCCGTAATGCACAGGCAGACTCGGTTCAGATAATTGAAAATTTGCTTAAGGGCAGTGATAAAGTAGATATTGAAGGAGATAAGAACGAGGAATTTAAGCTGGTTGCAGAAGAGGCCATAAGGAATAAGGATGAGCTTCAGAAGACCTATAACAGAATAAAAATGATACATGAGATAGGGATTAAGCTCACTTCTTCAACAGATTTAAATGAAGTTGTAAACATTATTTATAACAATATCAGGGAGAAGATTCCGGCAGATGTGTTCATCTTTTTGGCAGCAGAGCATGAAAAGAATCAGTTACGTTCACTTCTTAGCTATAATATGGGAGTTATTGGCTCAGGATTTACTATCAGTCTGACAAGAAAAGAAAGTGCCCTTGTAAGATGTTGTATTTATAACCGGATAATCAGTACTGAAGACAGTGACTTTAAACCTTTGTTTGAATCAATAGATGATGGCTATCACGCAGATGATGAAGAGGATATGAAATCAGCCCTGTTTATTCCTCTCAGTATCGGAGATAAGGTTATAGGAGCTTACTCTGTTCAAAGTAGATATGAAAAGGCTTACAGTCAGGAAACCTTAGATTTCCTGAGGGAACTCCGTCCTTATCTTGTAATAGCTTTAAATAATGCTGTTCATTCTCAGAAGTTGCAGGATGAGATAAACAGGAATAAGGAAATACAGGAAAAATTGAAGGAAGCAAACAATATGCTCAGTAAGATAGCCGGTCTTGATGCGCTTACTCAGATAAGTAACAGAAGGGAATTTACCGAAAAATTTCATGAGCTTCGTAAAGAGGCGAGTAAATCTTCGAAGACTGTCAGTGTATTTATGTTCGATATAGATGATTTTAAGAAATATAACGATACTTACGGACATTTTGAGGGCGATGAGGCACTTAAGAAGGTTGCGGGAGTTATTAACAATAATATTATTGCCTGTGGAGGTATAGCGGCCCGCTTTGGAGGAGAAGAATTTATAAGTGCCTGCATAGGTCTTACTCCGGAGGAAAATTTTGAATTAGGAGAAAAGATAAGAAAAGAAATTCTTGAAATGGGAATAAAAAACGAAAAGACGGAATTAGGGATACTTAGTATAAGTATAGGTATTGCTATTGCAAAACCGGATAATATTATAACCAAGTCTGAAATTATGAGTTTGGCGGATGAAATGCTTTACGAAGCAAAGAAAACAGGAAAAAATAAAGTGGCTATGAAGCTGATGGGTTGAAACAGAAAAGGATGTTGTATGAAAAGTAAAATAATCACACTTTGTCTTATTCTATCCATGGGTATTTTTACTGCCTGTGGGAGTAAGGGTTCGGATAAAGGTGAAAGTGTAAAGCTTTCAAATGAGTTTACTGTTGAAAGTAAAGAACTTGACGGAGCAGTTAAGTTAGACAATATTTTATTTGCAAGTGAAATTTCTAAAGTGAAGGTTTCTGCTTTAAGTGCTGACAAGAAAGGTGCCTCTCTCAGTTATTCTTTGGAACAGGAAGAGACCGAAAAACTGATAAATCTTTTTCAGAAGGAAGATATAAGAGGCATAGAGGTAGAACAGTCAGATTACAATGATACAGCTATGAGAGACAGTTATGGCTATATGGTTGAGTTTGTAGACAGTATGGATCGTTTTTATCCCGGAGTTTCCCGTCTCACATGTTTTACTACCGCTGATGAAAACTATCTCAGTATTATTGAAGAGGGAGGAAGTACAAAACTCTATAAAATAGAACTAACGGAGGATATAATATCCTTCTTGAATAATGCTTCGTCAGAAAGCTATAAAGAATCTAAAGGAAGAACCGGATGGTTCAATAAGGCATTTAAGCAGAAATAAGGAGAGATAATGGTTATAGGTATAATCGGAGCTATGGAAGAGGAAGTAGCTAAGTTGAAAGTTGAAATGACGGAAACAGAGCAGGTTTCTAAAGCAAGTATGGATTTTTTAAGAGGGAAACTCTGCGGTAAAGATGTAGTTGTGGTCAGAAGCGGAATAGGTAAGGTAAATGCCGCAGTCTGCACCCAGATCCTGATTGATGATTATAAGGTGGACAGAGTTATAAATACGGGAGTTGCGGGAGGTCTCTACAGTGAATTAAATGTAGGAGATATCGTTATTTCAAATGATGCACTTTACCACGATTTTGATGTGACGGGTTTTGGCTATGAAGAAGGTGTTATACCGAGAATGAAAACCTCAACCTTTGTTGCAGACAGTGAATTAGCCTCAAAAGCTAAAGAGGTCTGCGAGAGGGTAAATCCTGATATAAAGTGCTTTATAGGAAGAGTTGTCAGCGGAGATCAGTTTATCAGTACAAATTCAAAAAAAGAGTGGCTGGTAGAAAAATTTAACGGATACTGTACTGAAATGGAGGGTGCCGCAATAGCACAGGTTGCATATTTGAACAGAATTAAAGCACTTATAGTCAGAGCCATATCCGATAAGGCGGATGACAGTGCAAGTATGGACTATGACGAGTTTGAAAGAAAGGCAATAGAAAATTGTGTGAAGCTTACTACAAGATTGATAGAAACTATT
>ERZ773067.2192-NODE-2192-length-9992-cov-14.478313_pt1 | contig 9992 bp, 10 predicted proteins | sample MGYA00580622_ERZ773067 | MGnify/ENA primary metagenome ERZ773067 (study PRJEB29015, sample SAMEA2737998) | human oral metagenome | biome: human oral; feature: human-associated habitat; material: dental | place: China | collected 2113 ...
GAGAACGAGTCATGGAAACAAACGCCCTGCGTTCATTACCGCGCAAGTATAGCACAAATGCGTGTGTTGTGCAAGTGATTCCTCACATACAGTCCATTCCACTAGATGCGATCATTGATTCGGCGTTTTGCTGTAAATGTCTCCACCTTGATCTTATAGACTGCGGTATTGGCAAGCTGCGCCGGATGAAAGGCGTTCGCCGCAATTCCATACTGCTCCACAAGTTGAACAAGCAGCGCTTCTTTTTCAGAATCACCCACTTGTTCAACAAGCCCCTGTCCGACAATGCTTTCATAGGCAAAACTGGCTGTGCAGGATTCCTCGCCAACAGGCGGCATCAGCATATGTCCGCAGTCAATTTCAAACGTTGTATGGTTGTCCCTGAGGATCACATCATGCTTTGTTCCGACCTTGGCGCCATGAAAGAATAGCACAAGGTCAGCTCCGTTCATTTCAAATCCGAAATTAACCGGAACGACATAGGGATATGCTCCGTTATTTAGAGCGATCCGCATGACATCTGCTTTTTCCAAAATGCTTTTTATTTCACTGAGCTTAGTGATCTCTCTATCTTTTCTTCTCATAATTACTCCATCTTACTGTGAATGATGCGCGCGAGACGCGTGCCAAAGAAGAAATTCCAAATCCACTTGATGGAGACCGTAAAGTCTGCGTATTTTCCCGCAAGGCGGATGAGGTGGACGAGCATCCACGCGAACCACGCGAAGAAGCCCTTCGCCTTGAGCATGAAGCCCAAGACGGGTATGGGACCGTTCATGACCGCCTCGCCCTTGCCGATGGTCGCCATCGCACCGAGATCTTTGTAGACGAATTTACCGAGCTGGTCGGGTGTCTTGCCCGCAATCAGCGCCATGATATTTTCCTTGACCTGCATTGCCTCCTGCGTCGCCACAGGCGCAACCGTCGGGAGCGGACGCTGCATATCGCCGTGCTGGAAGTTCGCGCAGTCACCGATCGCAAAGACGCGGTCGCTGCCCTTCACGAGCAGGTTCTCCTCGACGATGATGCGTCCCGCGCGGTCCACCTCGCCGCCGCAGTCCTTGATGAAGTCCTGTGCGCGCACGCCTGCCGCCCAGATGACTGTCTTGGTTGGAATGACCTCTCCATTGTTGAGCTTCAAATCATTGCCGTCATACTCTGTGACCGCCGTATTGAGGCGCACGTCCACACCCTTCTTGCGCAGCACGTCAATCGTATGCTGCTGCAGATCGGGCGGCACCATTGGCAGCACACTGCCCATCGCCTCGAGGAGTGTAACGTTGACCTCCTTGAAATCGATCGTATGGAATTCCTTTTTGAAGATGTCGATGAGCTCCATCAATGCGCCCGCCATCTCAATGCCCGTCGCACCGCCGCCGACAATGACGAAGTTCAGATGGCGCTGTCGTGCCTCGCGCTGATCCGGTCCGCTCTTGCGTGCAGCGCGCTCGAATTCATGGATGAGATGTCCGCGCAGGGCAATCGCCTCCTGCAGCGTCTTCATCGCATAGGAGTTGCGTGCAACGCTCTCGTTCCCGAAGAAATTTGTCGTCGCGCCTGCCGCAAGGACGAGGTAGTCATAGGACATCTCACCGTGCTTCGTGATGAGCACGCGGCGCGCCTGATCAACGCCCAATGCCTTGGACATGAAAAAATTCACATTGTTATTGTTCTTGAAAAACTGGCGTGTGGGGTACGCAATCTCTGATGCGGAGAGCACCGCTGTACTCACCTGATAGAGCAGCGGCTGGAATAGGTGATAGTTGTGCCGATCCACAAGCGTGACCCGCACATTTTCCTTGGCGAGTTCCTTGGTGAGACGCACGCCTCCAAATCCGGCACCAACGATAACAATATGCTTTTGATCTGCCATAATAACCCCACTCCTTATCGTTATAGTGAAAAAAATCACATAGTTGAGAAACATTCAGCATAGGAGAAGTTTATTTTTCTGTCCTTTTTGAACAGCATGATTACATCATAGCACGTTTTGCAGGAATTTCAATAGGATATTTCCTATGAGCTTCTCAGGAAATACTATAAGCAGTACGGCGCATGCGCTGCTCAATGATGCGCAGACGGATCATGAGCAGTACGGCACCCACGATAATACCGCCGTTCAGCCCCACCCAGTATCCATAAGGACCAAGGGCAGTCCAGCCCGCGAGCACATAGCCGCTCGGCAGTCCAATCCCCCAGAATGAGAGCACGGCAAGCCAGAACGTAACGGTAACATCCTTATATCCGCGCAGTGCTCCCTGCAGAGGCGCGTTGACACAGTCGCAGAACTGCATGATGAGTGCGTAGAGAAGGAATACGCGCAGGAGTTCCTGTACCTCGGCATTCGTCGTATAGAGCGCCGCAACAGTGTCGCGCATGGCCGCAAGGACAAGTGCAATAGCGCCGACGAAGACGAGGGTCAGCACGCGGCTGAGGCGGATGTAGGCGCGCGCTCCGTTCTCGCGCCCGCCGCCGACCTCGAATCCGACAAGAATTGTGATCGCCATCGAGACAGAGAGCGGCAGCATATAGACAATCGTCGTAAAATTCATCGCCGCCTGATGTGCCGCAAGTACGGTTGTCCCATACGCCGCCATCAGGAGTCCGACCGCACCGAAGATACTCTGCTCGCAGAAGATGGTCAGCCCGATCGGAATGCAGATTTTCAGCAGTTCCCACCAGTCACGCAGAACGGGTTTCGGCAGACGCCTGAGCACATGATAGCGCGCAAACTGCTTGATCGAGAGCACGACAATGACATTCAGCACGAGAAAGACACCATAGCTCAGCGCCGCACCGAGCCCCGCACCCGCGCCGCCGAACGCGGGCATGCCGAGCGCTCCGTACATAAAGATGTAGTTGAGCACGATGTTGATCGGAATGGTCGCAATCGTAATATACATGGTGAGATGCGTCCGCCCGTGCGCGTCAATGAGGTTGCGCAGGACAACGGCAGGTGCGACCGGAATGAGACCGCATGAGATATAGGAGAGGTACTCCATCGTAATGTCCTCGACCACGGGTTCAAGCGCGAGTGCATAAACAAACGACGGAACGATCAGAACGCCAAGCGCGAGAATGAGCACAGCAAGAAGCGTCGCCCAGTAGAAGCTCTGCTGAACGACGCTCCGAATCGCGCGCACCTGCCGCGCGCCGTAATGCTGTGCAATCACAGGGGTCAGCCCAGAGATAAGCCCCATAAAAGCGCCAAATATGGGAAAGAAGATGCTTGCACCAACTGCAATCCCAGCAAGGTCCTCCTTACTGATATGCCCTGCCATGACTGTATTGAAAAAACCCGGCGCCATGAGAGATACCTGTGTGACGAGGATCGGGAGAAGCACGATAAAGAACTGCCGCGCACGCGCCGGATAGCCATGAACCTCCTGCAATCTCCCACCTCCCCCTAATAAAGATCAGCCAAAGTAATCCGCAATTCCGTCCGCAATTCCCTGTGCGATCTTCCGGATGCCGGACTCACTGTTCATCATCTTTTCTTCATCCGGATTCGAGATGAAGGAAATCTCCACGAGAATCGCAGGCATATCCGTATGCTTCACCACATAGAAATTGCATGTCTGTGTCCCGCGGTCAAGGGTCCCGATGGAGTCAATCAGCGCTGTCCGCACACTGTCTGCGAGACGTTTGGACTGCGGTGTCCCCTTCGTATAGTAATACGCCGTCGTGCCCTTCACCTCGCGATTCGTAAATGCATCCGCATGAATCGAGAGGAAGATGTCCGCATTCGCACGGTTCGCGACCTCACAGCGCGCCTCGAGCTCCTCAACCGAGGTAGCGTTTGCGCCCTTCGAAGAGACCTCCGTGTCGCCCGTGCGCGTGAGGATCACCCGTGCTCCCTCCGCTTCGAGGAGACGCTTCAGCTCACGGCTGACGCGCAGGGTTACGGACTTCTCCATGATGCCCGTCGGTCCAATCGCACCCGAGTCACTGCCGCCATGCCCTGGGTCGACGGCAATGATCCGTCCCTTCATCCCCGTGATCGCATCGATATCACGATGGATCCGATCCGTATCACGAGGTTCGTCCGCATCCCCCTCGGGCTCTGACGGCTGCACAGGGGGCTGCTTCTTTGGCACAGGCCCAGCGGGCTTTGCCGTGGGTGCAGCACCAAAGTCCATCACGACGCGCGGCTTTTCCCCGTCAATCGAAAAAACCTTCCAACCGCCCTTCTGCACCGAGCTCTCTACAACGATGCGAACCGTGGAGGCATCGAACTGCGCCACACGCACACGCGAGACGAGAGGGGAATCCACGGCGATATCCTTCTTTGCCTCGGGGGCAATCCACGCATTCTGCACATCCAGAACAATGCGCGTAGGACTTGCAAGGACGCTCTGCTTATAGGAGACAGCGCGATCCGAATCCACAACGATGCGTACATTCCCATCCGTGCGCCCGATGCGAACCCCTGTAATCCTCGTCAGATCCTTCGCACGGTCGCTGAATGCGGCCTCCGCGGAAGCCGCAGGGGAAACAGTTCCAAGCACGCCAATAAGGAATGCAATGAGCAGTAAACATATACGGCGCAAGAATCTACCCTCCCAAACAATGAACGGATAAAAACCTGCGAAGTGATGTTTTCATCAACTTCGCAGGCTCTCTCCATCCGATATGCCGATTCCCTGTTACTGTGCCTCTGCGGTGTTCTCCGCAGGCTCTGTGCCCGGTACGGGGGCATTCTTGGCGGCATTGCGTGCGTTCATCGTCTTGCGCGGTACGCCCTCATAGATGATCTGCGTAATCTCCGCCGCGCGCTCCGGTTCGAACGCCGACATCACCTTCGCCGCATTCCCCTCATCCATGCGCTGAAGGATCGCAATGCAGAGATCGACATCGAGGCTCTCCATGACTTTCGCCGCATCCGCCGCCTTCATGTCATTGTAGAGACGTGCGAGCTTTGTCACGCGTTTCTTCTCCGCTGCCTCGCGCTCCTTCTGCTGTTTTTCGATCTCCTCTTTCGTGATCTTCACTGTCTCAGGCGCCTTTTTCGGCGCTCCTGCAGCAGATGCCGCCGCACTTGCCGGCGCAGCTGCATCGGCAGAGGACGTCATGTGCCCCTCCGCCGCCGTCGGCGGAACGAAGTACTCACCGATAATGGGGAGCTCGTGCAGACCATACTCCTCATTGAGCGCCTGTGTATCAAAGAGCCGGAGATAAACGCCGAGCGCAAAGCCTGCTGCAATCAGCACGAGGAGTAAGATCAGTCCAACTAGGATCTTCAATTTCTTCCGCATGGAATTCCCTGCCCTCTTTCTTCCCCTTAATATACGCGACTCATCCGCTTAGCGGTAGATGTCCAGAACACTCGTCACATAGTTCTGCGTCTCCGCATAGGGCGGAACCCCGCCGTATGCCTTGACTGCATTGGGTCCCGCATTGTAGGCGGCAACCGCTTTCTTCACATCTCCGCCGAAGGTGTCGAGCATCTCACGCAGATACTTCGTACCGCCCTCGACATTCCCCTGCATATTGTAGGGGTTGACACCGAGTCCTGCCGCCGTATCCGGCATCAGCTGCATGACGCCGACCGCCCCCGCAGGCGAGACGGCATCCTGGTTGCCGCCGGACTCCACCTCTGCGACCGCAGAGACGAGCTTCGGATCAACGGCATATTTCTGTGCAGCAGCGTGAATCAGACGCGTCAGCTCGGGATTTGCGATGTTGCCCTGTGCGGTTCCGGCAGATTTATGTGCGGCAGAGGTCTCCTGCACAGCCTGCACTCCCTGGGCGGCATGTGCCTTGTCTGCCGCAGACGTGACATTCTTGTTGATCTCCTGCTGCAGCTTTGCGGCAAAATCCATGCCCGGCAGCTGCTGATTCTGCAGGGAGAACTCTCCCTCAATCTCCGCAATACGTGCCTGTATCTGTCGGACGGCCGAAAGATCCATCATACTGCTTCCTCCAATTCCCTATTCCGCATGGTCAGCTGCAGGCCGATTTCATCGAGCATTTTCTGCTCCTCCTGCAGGACTTCCGCCTTGTACTCGGCAAGGCGTTTTTCTTTCAGTTTCTCGATACTTTTGAGTGCACTCATCTGCTCCATCAGGACTTTGAGACGTTTCTGCCGCTCAGCATTCGCCGCAAGAATCACCTGCTGCTGATCCTCGATCTGCTGACGCTTCCACCCAAAGAAGCGATTGAAACTCATAAGCGTACCGATCTTGATCCGCGTCCCCTCTTTCGAGAGATTCTCATAGTCGAGTTGTCCGCGGTGCATCTCCTCGAGCAGCTGACGCTGATAGGCACGTGCATCCTCCAGATGTCGAACGGCCTCGGCAAAGGCAACCTCTGCCTCCTCCTTCTTCATGCGCGTCACTTTGAGCAGAGTCTCAAGCTGAAATTTGAATTTTTTCATGTTGCTTCCTCAGCCGCAGGCTCTGCAGGTGCCGCAGGAGCGGCGGCCTTGCCCACAGCTGAGAGCAGGCGCTGCTCCGTCTCATCATAGGAGGTTACTTCATAGATATCCTGGCAAAGAAAGGCATTGATCCCGTCGATCTTCTGGATTGCAGAATCAATCTTCGGACTCGAGCCCTTGACATATGCCCCGATGTGTATGAGATCCTCCGCCTCGGCATAGACTGCCATGAGCTGGCGCATCTCCTGCGCCGCCTCGAGATGGTTCTTGTCAACCACCTCGTACATGACGCGGCTGACGCTGCCGAGCACATCAATCGCAGGAAAATGGTTCTGCGCCGCAATCCTGCGCGAGAGCACAATGTGTCCATCGAGGATAGAGCGCACGGCATCCGCAATCGGCTCGTTCATATCGTCGCCGTCGACAAGGACGGTATAGATGCCCGTGATCGAGCCCTTCTCGCTCGTGCCCGCGCGTTCGAGAAGGCGCGGCAGCATGGCAAAGACGGACGGTGTATAGCCGCGCGTCGCAGGCGGCTCGCCGATTGTGAGCCCGACCTCGCGCTGTGCCATCGCAAAGCGTGTCACAGAGTCCATCATGAGCACAACCTTGTGTCCCTGATCGCGGAAATACTCGGCGATCGCCGTGCCCGTCATCGCCCCCTTGATGCGGACGAGGGCAGGCTGATCGGAGGTTGCGACGACAACCACGGAGCGCTTGAGCCCCTCCTCGCCGAGGTCACGCTCGATAAAGTCGCGCACCTCGCGGCCGCGCTCTCCGACGAGCGTAATGACGCTGATGTCCGCCTCGGTGTTGCGTGCCACCATGGAGAGGAGCGTAGATTTGCCGACGCCCGAGCCCGCCATGATGCCGATTCTCTGCCCGTCACCGAGCGTAATCAATCCGTCGATGGCACGCACGCCGACGTAGAGGTGGTCGTGAATGCGCGGACGTGTAAGCGGCGGCGGCGGCGGTGCCTGCAGGGGATACTCCTCCTTGGCGAGGATTGGCCCCTTGCCGTCAATCGGGTTGCCGAGCCCGTCGAGCACACGCCCGAGCAGCTCCGGCCCCACCTTCACGCGCAGACGGCGCCCCGTTGCGATCACCTCGCAGCCGGGACCGATGCCCTGCATCTCACCGACAGGCATGAGGAGCACGCTTCCCTCACGAAAGCCCACGACCTCCGCCGGAATCGGCGGCATCCCTGCAAAATGCGAACTCACATAGCAGAGCTCCCCGACGGTGACCGTTGGTCCCTGCGACTCAATGACGAGTCCGATGATCTGCGTCACCTTGCCCGTCAGCTTCATCGGGGAAGCAGTGCGCAGCGCATCCTGAAATTTATGGATATCTATGGAAAATGGGGGATTGCCCCCCGTTTCACTCATATTCATAGCATAACTTCCCGCACAGCCTTTTTGAGCTGTTCGATCTGCGTCTGAAGGCGTGCATCCACATTGCCGTTTGGTGTCTCCACGAGGCAGTCACCGGGCTTCAGCCCCTCATCGGAGGTGATCGTAAGGTTCGTATCCCCCGCCGTCAGAATGCTGCGCAGTTCATCACGCGCCATCAGTACAAAATCATAGCTCTCCGGCGGAATGTGAACGACAATCTCCTTCTGATCTTTGACACGCAGGATAGCATCGCGCACAACGGGCAGAACCATCTGCGGCACGTCAATGAAATGCTGCGGCAGAACGCGCTCCACCGCCGTCATGGCGATCGAGACAATATCCTGCTCCGCATGAATGAGGTAGTCGCGCATCGCGTCATGCGCGTCACGCAGAGTCTTCTCCGCCTGCTCGTTCGTCTGGCGGATGAGCTCCGCCATTTCCTCGCGCACAGCGGCTTCTCCGGCCTCTCGGCCAGCGGCAAAGCCCTCCTCGTGACCTTTGGCGCGCGCCTCCTCGCGATCCTGTTCAATCTGTGTCTGCGCCTCACTGAGAAGCCGGTCGCGTTCCTCCTCGGCTTCCCCGCGAAGGACTGCAACGTGGATCTCCGCCTCTCTGACACGCTCATCCATCGCCTGCTCACGCTCTGCAATGCGCGCGAGCAGATTCTGGACAGCCTCTTCACTGAGGCCTTCCTCCTCGCCGTCTGCCTGGGGCGGCGGCGGAGGAGGCGGCACGTCGATGAGATGGGGATTTTCTTCCCAGACGGCTGCCTTGATAACTCTAGACAATCATCTCGTCTCCCTTGCCACGCGAAATCACAATCTCGCCCTTGTCCTCGAGCACGCGGATGACACCGACAACCTTCTGCTGCGCTTCTTCCACATCGCGGATCTTGACCGGTCCCATGAACTCGATCTCCTCACGCAGCATATCGGCTGCACGCGTCGACATATTCTTGAAGACCTTCTCCGCAACCTCCTGCGGCGTTGCTTTGAGCGCAAGCGAGAGGTCCTTGGTCTCGACTTGCCGCAGAACGAGCTGCAGTGAACGGTCGTCGATCTGGACGATGTCCTCGAAGACGAACATGAGCTTTTTGATTTCCTCGGCAAGCTCGGGATTGTCGACCTCGAGGGTCTCCACAATCGCCTTTTCCGTCGTACGATCGACGCGGTTGAGTACCTCGACAATCGCCTTGATGCCGCCCGCCGTTGTAAAGTCCTGCGTCACCATCGACGACAGCTTTCTCTCGAGCACGCGCTCGACCTCGCGAATGAAGTCCGGCGACGTGCGATCCATCATCGCAACGCGCTTCGTGACCTCGACCTGTGCCTCCGGAGGCAGCGAACCGAGGACGATGGCCGCCTGGTCCGGTTCGAGATATGCCATGATGAGCGCAATGGTCTGCGGATGCTCGTTCTGAATAAAGTTGAGCAGCTGCGCGGGATCTGTCTTGCGCAGGAAGTCGAAAGGACGTACCTGCAGACTCGTCGTGAGACGATTGATGATCTCGAGTGCCTTGTCGGGACCGAGGGCCTTCTCCAGTACGTTCTGCGCATACTGCAGACCGCCCGAGGAGATGTAGTCCTGGGCCATACACATGGAGTAGAACTCAGCAATAACCTCCGCCTTTAGAGCCGCAGAGACCTGCTTCTGATTCGCGATCTCGAGCGTCAGATGCTCGATCTCATCGTCATCCATATGCTGAAACAGCTTTGCCGAGTACTCGGGACCGATGGCGATGAAGAGGATGGCCGCTTTCTGCTGATTGGTCAGCTCGCTGCTGGAATACATATCCGGCATAGTTACTCCTCCTCCGAAAGCCACGTCTTAACGAGGAGTGCGACCTCTTCGGGCTTGCTGTCGATGAGCGCGAGCAGCGCAAGTTTCTGGTTCATCTGCTGCTGCTCCTCCTCGGAGAGATCTTCTTCCTCGACCTCGCCTGCCGCGATTGCTGCAGCACGCTCCTCTGCAATGCGCTCCTCTTCGAGACGCCGTGCCTCTTCGGCTGCTTCGCGCTCGAGGCGTTTCTTGCGGCGGTACATAAGGATACCTGCGATAATGAGAGCGACGATGAGCAGGGCAAGTCCGACCTGCGTATAGAAGATGCGATCCTGACGATCCTTCTCCGCCTGCGCCTCTGCGGCACGGCGCTCTGCAGCCTCCGTGCTGAACGGCAGGGGTTCAACGGAAATCGTATCGCCGCGCTGCGGGTTGATGCCCGC
>ERZ773067.2195-NODE-2195-length-9982-cov-9.982774_pt1 | contig 9982 bp, 7 predicted proteins | sample MGYA00580622_ERZ773067 | MGnify/ENA primary metagenome ERZ773067 (study PRJEB29015, sample SAMEA2737998) | human oral metagenome | biome: human oral; feature: human-associated habitat; material: dental | place: China | collected 2113 ...
ATCACAGAGAAATCGAAATTTCTCTGCGTCATCGGGGCGATGGAATATGTTGCTATGTAACTCACGGCGGCAAAGATATAGGAATCAATTTAATTAGGCAAAACTTAATCTATCTTCTTGATTTAGAACAAGAGGTTGTAATGTTATATTAACCCAAATTGGCCATAGGCAATGGCTCTGACTAGTTATGGAGTTTTGTACTACCTTTGCGCGGCTGATATAATAGGAAGTTTTATATCGCTCAGGAAACATTTATGATAAAGGATTCAAACAAATACGAAATGGAAAATATGAAAAGAACATTCGCCAGGAAACTGCTCGACATCAAAGCCATAAAATTGCAGGTGAACGAACCTTTTACATGGGCCAGCGGATGGAAATCGCCTTTCTATTGCGACAATCGTAAGGCGCTATCACATCATGACATCAGAACCTTCGTGAAACTCGAACTTTCGCACGCTGTTCTGTTGGAATTTCCGCAAGCCACAGCTGTTGCCGGCGTCGCCACCGGAGCAATTGCGCAGGGGGCTCTCGTGGCTGATGAATTGGCTATGCCTTACGCCTATGTGAGACCGAAACCGAAAGACCACGGAATGAAAAACCTCATCGAAGGCGAATTGCCCAAAGGTGCACGAGTGGTCGTGGTGGAAGATTTGATTTCAACCGGCGGCTCTTCGCTAAAAGCCGTAGCCGCTCTTCGCGAGGCTGGATATGAAGTGGTGGGAATGGTGGCATCCTACACATACGGATTCGCTGTGGCCGAAAAGGCTTTCAAGGAAGCCGGCGTGCGATTGGTTACGCTCACCGATTATGAACAGGTGGTGGCCGAAGCCGTGAAAATAGGATATATTTCGGCCGATGATGTTCGTCAGCTCGACACTTGGCGAAGCGACCCGGCAAACTGGATGGGAGGAATGGCCGAATGAGCAAGTTCGAAAGTAAGGTTAAACCGATAGCCTATCCGCAAAGTAGCGTTTACAAAATGTTGAGCGATCTGAAAAACCTAGAACGCGTGAAAGAACGTATGCCCGAGGATAAACTCAACGATTTGTCGTTCGACAGCGAAACAATAACCATAAATGCAAATATGATAGGGCGTATTTCGATGCGTGTCGTGGAGCGTGAGGAACCTAAAATGATTAAGTTCGAAAGCACAGAGTCGCCCGTCTCGTTCACGCTGTGGATACAGGTTGTTCCGGTAGGCAATGATGCCTCAAAAATGCGTCTCACCATCGATGCCGATATTCCGTTTGTTGCACGCGCAATGGTGTCGGGACCGCTGCAAGACGGCCTCGAGAAAATTGCCGACCTCCTGGCAGCTATCTCCTACGAAGAATGAAAAAAATAACGGTTTTTCTGCTCGCCCTTACATTGCTCGCCGGATGCGGAGAGAATAGTGGCTATGAGTTCAGCGATTATCATTGCAATCTAGTGCTCGACAATAGCAAACACCTCGACGCTACGCTTGCCACGGCCATGGACGTTTTCGCACCCGGTGTGTTCTGCACAATAGGCTATATATATAAAGGTGGAAACTATTACACTTTCCGCAACAACCATGGGCTTGTGTCGGAAAAACCATTCAATGGAATCGACCTGCGCCTGCAAAATAACCTACGCGTAGGACAGAATAACGGGCTTATTGTAGGATTTGGTAATCTGGACAACCCACCTCAGTTTTTTGCCTACGACCAGCAATGCCCCAATTGTTTTTCGCTCAATGCCATTCCAATGCGCTCCTATCCGTTAGTAGTCGACAACCTTGGTATAGCGCGCTGTAGCAACTGTCGTCGGGAATACAATCTCAACACCGGAGGTAACATAATAACCGGCCAGCGTGGTCGCCCGCTCATACGCTATCGCGCATCAACCAGCGGAGTACATGGTATTCTGAAAGTTTATTAATTAAACAAAGCTTTTGAAGGTTAGCTTTTAAGAATTATCTTTGCAGGCACATTGCCGCAATGGTGGAATTGGTAGACACGAGGGACTTAAAATCCCTTAGCCATACAACGGCTGTGCGGGTTCGAGTCCCGCTCGCGGCACAATTAACCTAATCGAAACTCTGATGAAACGAATCCTTCCTTTAATCTTTTTCTCCCTCTTGTTTTTTTCTTGCAGAAATCGTAATGGATTCTTCAAAATGGAGGGCCGATTGCTGCACATGAACCAAGGAGAGCTCTATTTATACAGCCCCGACGGCGTAATCGAAGGATTAGATACCATTAAAGTTGAGGCCGGTCGGTTCGCATTCCAGATTCCATGTGAAAAAGAAGGTACACTCGTGGTTGTTTTCCCGAACTTCTCTACACAACCTATTTTCACCGAACCTGGCGAAGAGGTGAATGTGAAGGCCGATGCGTCTCACCTCAGAGAAATAGAAGTGAAGGGCACTGAAGCCAACGAACTAATGTCTGATTTCAGAAAACAGGTGGCATCGGTTTCACCACCCGAAGAGCGCAAGTTTGCCGAACAGTTCGTGAAAGATCATCCTGAATCAATCGTTAGCCGCTACATCGTAAACAGATATTTCATACTCAACTCAACGCCAGATTATAAACTTGCTCTCAACTTGATTAAGGAAATACAAACGGCGCAACCCGACAATTGGGAGCTAGAAAGAATGAAACGCCAGCTTCGTACAATGAAAAATGCAACCGTCGGCTTGAATCTACCACAATTCACAGTCAAAACACTCGGCGGGAAAACTATTACCGGCAACGAACTACGGCGCAATCACATGGTTATAATAAATGTGTGGGCATCGTGGGATTATAATAGTCTCGAAATGCAGCGCACCCTCAACGAAGCTGCACGGAAAGGTTATGCTACTGTACTGGGAATAAGCATTGATGCCAGTCCGAAGGATGTTAGACGGCTTCTGAAAGCCGACGATATAATCTTTGAAAACGTGTGCGACGGTCAGATGCTCGACGGTAAACTGCTTCAAACGCTCGGCCTAACAACCATGCCTGATAACATCGTCGTGAAGAATGGTAAAATTACCGAGCGTCGTGTTACAGCCAATACTATTCGCCAACGCATAAACAACCTCTAAAGAAACACCTATGCTTGTAAAAACATATTGTGCTGCAGTGAACGGAATGGAAGTAACAACCGTGACCGTTGAAGTGAGTCTTACCCGCGGAGTGATGTTCCATCTCACCGGCTTGGCCGATGTTGCTGTGAAAGAAAGTCACGACCGAATAACATCCGCTCTCCAGAACAACGGATTTAAGTTTCCAATCGCCGACATCACAGCTAATCTAGCACCCGCAGATCTCAAAAAAGAAGGTTCCGCATTCGACCTCCCACTTGCCATCGCTATCCTCGCCGCAAACGAAGATATACCCGCAACCAAGCTCGATAAATACATGCTTGTGGGTGAACTCAGTCTTGATGGCTCTCTCCAGCCCGTTAAGGGTGCTTTGCCAATAGCCATCAAGGCTCGCGCCGAACATTTTAAAGGTCTGATAGTTCCGAAAGCCAATGAGCATGAAGCAGCCGTGGTTGATACGCTCGAGGTCTACGGGATGGAGAATATTTCACAGGTCATTAACTTCCTCAATGGAAGCTACGACGCCGAACCTTGCATAATCGATACTCGTAAGGAATTCTATGAAAAACAATATGATTTCGACCTCGACTTTGCCGATGTGCGCGGACAGGAAAACGTGAAGCGTGCCCTCGAGATAGCTGCTGCCGGAGGTCATAACATCATCATGATTGGGCCGCCGGGAAGTGGAAAAAGCATGATGGCTAAACGCCTCCCATCCATCCTCCCGCCCCTCTCGCTTTCCGAGAGTCTCGAAACGACACAGATTCATTCAATAGCCGGAAAACTCAAACGCAACAGCGGTCTTATCAACCAACGTCCCTTTCGCAGTCCGCACCATACTATTTCCGAAGTGGCCCTCGTTGGCGGCGGAGCCAATCCTATGCCGGGCGAAATAACCCTCGCGCATAACGGGGTGCTTTTCTGTGACGAACTTCCTGAGTTCAACAAACACACCCTTGAAGTGCTGCGTCAGCCGCTCGAAGACCGACAAATAACCATCTCGCGGGCGAAATATACAGTTTCCTATCCCTGTAGTTTTATGTTCGTGGCCAGCATGAACCCCTGCCCGTGTGGATACTATGGCGACCCTACACACAATTGCGTTTGTTCGCCTGGACAGATTCACCGTTATCTCTCAAAGATTTCCGGGCCACTGCTCGATCGTATCGATATTCAGTGTGAAATTTCCCCGCTCCCGTTTGCCGACATATCGCAAGCTTCGCCCGGAGAATCCAGTCGCAATATCCGCGAACGTGTAATCACCGCCCGCGCTCTGCAAACCAAGCGTTTCGAGGAATACAAAAACGTGCACTGCAATGCCCAAATGAGTGAACGAATGATTCATCATTTTGCCGAGCCAGATTCCGATTCCATTGCACTCCTCCGTAATGCCATGGAGCGTCTCAAGCTATCGGCACGTGCCTATAATCGCATTCTCAAAGTGGCCCGTACGATAGCCGACCTTGTTGGCAGTCCCACAGTTCTCTCTGAACATATAGCCGAGGCCATCAGTTATCGCAATCTCGACCGCGGTGATTGGGCCGAGCGCGGCATCCCCTGCTAGACAAATTACCCGAATAATCGATTAAGCTAAACACTTTCTGCCCTTTGCTTCGCATTGTGACCTATGCGGGCGTTCCGCCCGCCGTGGGGACAGACCCCGAGGGAATGATTCGCTGTCCAAAATCCATGCCTCGGCCGACAGGTCGCAACGTGGACGGATGCCAATTCGGGCCAGAAGGGCCCGCATGTAGGGACAGACCCCGTGTCTGTCCGATACCCGCGCCGATACCCGCGCCAATTCGGTCTACCGACCGCAAGACATATTTCTGTATATGAATTCGGTTCTGCGAACCGGAGGGATGCGGACAGACACGGGGTCTGTCCCTACATGCGGGCGTTCCGCCCGAGTTGGCGCGGGCAAAGCCCGAAGTGGAATGGGGCAATAAATCGCTCGCCCGAATAAGAAAACATATTGAAACAACCTTGCGGAAGTTCCGCAGATGAGAAACCAAATGGTTTTAGCCTCGCGGAAGTTCCGCAAACAGGAAACCAAATAGTTTTAGCCTCGCGGGAGTTCCGCAAACGAGAAACTAAATGGTTTGAGCCTCGCGGAAGTTCCGCAGATGAGAAACCAAATGGTTTGAGCCTCGCGGGAGTTCCGCAGCTGAAAAACCAAATGGTTTGGGCTCCGCGGAAGTTCCGCAAACGAGAAACCAAATAGTTTTAGCCTCGCGGGAGTTCCGCAGATGAGAAACCAAACAGTTTGGGTCTTGCAACATCGTTGCAAACGAGAAACTAAACGGTTTGGGCTTTGCAACATCGTTGCAAACGAGAAACCAAACGGTTCGGCTCTTGCAACATCGTTGCAAACAAGAAACCAAACAGTTTGGCTCTTGCAACATCGTTGCAAACGAGAAACCAAATAGTTTGGCTCTTGCAACATCGTTGCAAACAAGAAACCAAATAGTTTGGCCCTTGCAACATCGTTGCAAACAAGAAACCAAACGGTTTGGCTCTTGCAACATCGTTGCAAACAAGAAACTAAACGGTTTGGCTCTTGCAACATCGTTGCAAACAAGAAACTAAATGGTTTGGCCCTTGCAACAATGTTGCAACGCTATCGAATAAAATATTTAGAGAATAATTATTTAATTCATTTTTAATCCATCAGAAAATGAATATGGAAAACAAAAAGGCCTGCATGCTCCGAGATGGATGCGTGCAGGTCTTATTTTCTTCTAGTTGTTATTTGTAGAATCGTAACCCATTTAGAGGGTGAGACGCGAAGCTAAACGCGCATGGCTCGCATGGCGTTTAGAACGGCTAGAAGCATAACGCCAACGTCGGCAAAGACGGCCAATCCCATTGAGGCCAGTCCGAACGTGGCGAGAACAAGTACGCCAGCTTTTATGCCGATGGCGAATACGGTGTTCTGCCGAGCGATGCTGATTGTGCGGCGAGAGATGCGAATGGCTTGCGATATTTTCGAAGGTTTGTCGTCCATTAAAACCACGTCGGCAGCTTCGATAGCGGCGTCGCTTCCCAATCCGCCCATTGCAATTCCCACGTCGGCGCGGGCTAGAACGGGTGCGTCGTTTATGCCGTCGCCAACGAAGGCTAATCTTTCGGCGGGCAAATTGTTGCGCAATAATTTTTCAACATGTTCAACCTTATCGGTTGGTAGCAGTTCGGCATGAAATTCGTCTATCGCAAGAGCGTCGGCAATCTGTTTGGCAGATGCTTGTCGGTCGCCCGTTAGCATAACGGTTTTTTTCACTCCGAGTTGTTTCAGTTGAGCGATGGCGTCGGCAGAATCAGCTTTGAGCTCGTCGGCAATGAGGATGTGCCCGGCATATTGACCGTCGACAGCCACGTGTATGATTGTGCCTTGATGAGCGCAGCATTTCTCGCAAGTGTGTGGTTCGGCTCCTATGGCTAGCATCATCTTTTCGTTGCCGACGCACACGGTTTTTCCATTCACGGTAGCTCGTATGCCTTGTCCGGCAATCTCGCTTGTTTGCTCAATCTTGCAGTCGTCCTTTTCAGCAGGATAAGCCTCTCGTAGAGCGGCGGCAACAGGATGGGTGGAATGTCGCTCAACGTGGGCCGCAAGATGCAACAGTTCGGTTTCGGAGAGTTGTTCGGGATGCACGGCGTTTACTTTGAATACACCGTGGGTAAGGGTTCCGGTTTTATCGAATACCACTGTTCGAGTTTTGGCCAGGGCATCCATATAATTTCCACCTTTGATGAGGATTCCGCGATGCGAAGCTCCGCCGATTCCGCTGAAAAATGTGAGCGGAATGGAAATAACCAGGGCGCACGGACAGCTTACGACGAGGAAGGTAAGGGCGCGATAAAGCCAGGTTGCAAAGGCATTGCCATAAGAGGGATAGAAGAGTGGCGGAACAAAGGCCAATACTAACGCTGCTACAACAACAATGGGCGTGTAGACGCGAGCGAATCGACGAATGAACGATTCACTGCGCGACTTGTTTTCGCCTGCATTTTCGACCAAGTCAATGATTTTTGCGGCAGTAGATTCGCCGAAAGTCTTGGTGGCTCTCACCCTGAGCAATCCGGAGATATTGACGCATCCCGAGATAACCTCATCGCCTGTGGAAACATCGCGAGGAGTGCTCTCTCCGGTTAGTGCAAGTGTATTCAAACTCGATGACCCGTCGAGGATTATTCCGTCGAGCGGAATGCGTTCTCCGGGTCTGATTATGATTGTTTCACCAACTGAAACCTGGTCGGGCTGCACGGTGAGAATTTCGCCTTTACGTTCTACATTGGCGTTGTCGGGTCGGATATCCATCAGCTTTGTTATCGACTCACGGCTTCTGTCCTCAGCATAATCCTCGAACATCTCGCCCAGCTGAAAGAACAACATCACAAACACCGCTTCGAGGAATTCAGATTCGGCGCCAGGCAAGAATCCAATAAGCATAGCACCTATAGTGGCCAAACTCATTAGGAAATCCTCATCGAAAGGGTCGCCCTCCATAATACCTTCGGCAGCCTCAATCAGTACGTCGTAGCCAATCAACAAATAAGGCACAGAATACACTAGGAGCAATTGCCACATGGGCAGTTCTAAATTACGCTCAATTAGCCATGCTCCGAGTAGTAGCAGGGCGGTAAGAATAATTCTCAATAATTTTTTATTCATAGTTCAGTTGTATTGATTGTTTATTGCCGCAAAGTTATTTGGTTCGCCGTGCAACTGGGTTGCAAAAGGAGTGAGGTGATATAATTTCGTAATTTTGCATCACAACAAACAATATTCAATAGATATATGGTTAAAAAGGAAACACCCGTTTTGCTGCTTACGGGTTATTTGGGAAGCGGCAAAACAACACTGCTCAACAGAATTCTTTCAAACAAAAAAGGCATACGCTTCGCCGTCATTGTTAATGATATAGGCGAGGTGAATATCGACGCTAATCTAATAGAAAAAGGTGGCGTGGTAGACCAGAAAGACGAGTCGCTGGTTGCACTTCAGAACGGTTGCATTTGTTGTACGCTCAAGATGGACTTGGTTAAGCAATTGAGCGATATCATCGGTCAGAACCGTTTTGACTATATCGTTATTGAGGCAAGCGGAATTTGTGAACCTGCACCTATAGCTCAAACCATTAATGTTTATCCGAAAATGTATCCTGATTTGGCCAAGAACGGCTACGCAAAACTCGACTCCATCGTAACTGTGGTTGACGCCCGCCGAATGTGTGATGAGTTCTCGGCCGGCAACGACCTCTTGAAGAAAGACCTCGAGGAGGATGACATAGAGAATCTTCTCATCCAACAGATAGAGTTCTGCAACATTGTTCTGCTCAACAAAGCAGCCGATGTGTCGTCCGAAGAATTAGCTATGGTTAGAGACATAGTTCGCGCGCTGCAACCGCAAGCCGAAATAATCGAATGCAACTATGGCGATGTTGATTTGGAAAAGATTCTCAATACCGGACAGTTCGATTTCGAAAAGGTTGCAACGTCGGCCGCTTGGATAGCTGCTATCGAAGGTGAAGAGCATGAGCATCATCATCACGACCATCATCATCACGACCATGACCATCTTGAAAATGAAGAGAGCGGTGAGGCGTTGGAATATAACATTCAAACCTTTGTCTATTATCGTAGACAGGCGTTCGATATAAACTTCTTTGACGATTTTGTAGCTCGCAAATGGCCTGCAAATATCATCCGCTGCAAAGGTCTATGCTATTTCCAGAGCGAGCGCGATATTTGCTACGTGTTCGAGCAGGCAGGCAAGCAGGTGAATCTTCGGAATGCCGGTCAATGGTATGCCACCATGCCACAATTCGAACTAAAGGAATTTCTGAAACAGAATCCAACCGTGAAGAAAGATTGGGAAGAACCTTACGGCGACCGGATGCAAAAGCTGGTGTTTATTGGTAAGGGGCTCGACCGCGAAGCAATAACTAAGGCGCTCGACCAGTGTCTCGTGAAATGAAGCTTCGAGTTTTCCCTCACTCAAAAAGCGTTAGAATGCTAAATCTGAAAGGCCGAAATACTTTGATAATTAAGTTATAATTCTAGCGATAAGCTCTGCTCCAAACCGGTCATTAGAAGTATTCTCTCCTAATGACCGATTAGGAGTAATATTCCCAAACTGAATGCAGCCCTATCAATGCAGCAGGGAAAATCGTATTTAGTCAAGATTAAGCTAAAACCCAAATTTAGCTATCTGTTCAGTGATGGCACCTGGGGAACATTAAGTGCCAATCCCGGTAAATTCAGACATTTTAGAATTAACGGTATTTATTTCAGTTATTCCACGAAGAGTAACCTTGTCCTTGTCCGCCCGTTCGTGCATTTCTAATAGAAAAACAACGTTTCGGCACCCACCGACGGAGTGAAAATCGGAAAAATAGCTCTTTGGTAGGTGCCGAAGACGAGAAAATCCAAAAAACAGAGCTTCGGCACCTGCCGACGGAGTGAAAATCAGGAAAACACGTCTTCGGCACATGCCGAAAGCCGAAAAAACTCAAAAAGGGCGCTTCGGCACCCACCGAAGAGCAGAAAATTGAAAAAATAACGCTTCCCCCACGAGGGAAACCTAAAAAATAGCCTTGGCAGCGTTTCCCCCTAGAGCGAAAGACAGAAAATCAAAAAAACAGAGCTTCGCTCTGGCGCGAAACAGTGAAAAACGAAAAAATACATCGTCGCACAGGAGCGAAAGCTCGAAAATCTTAAAAACTAGGCTTCGCTCCGGAGCGAAGCACCAAAAATTGAAAAAACATCTCTTCGCGCTGGAGCGGGAACGCGGCCTCTCGAGCGGCTCGCTCTCGTTCGCCCGCGAGTTCCGCGGAACCGGCAAGAAGCGCGCGTATCTTCTTAATGTCGCCGGCAAGAGCCCCATCTGGGTCGTAATCTCTAAAGGCAAACTCGTCGTCG
>ERZ773067.2196-NODE-2196-length-9981-cov-7.582309_pt1 | contig 9981 bp, 8 predicted proteins | sample MGYA00580622_ERZ773067 | MGnify/ENA primary metagenome ERZ773067 (study PRJEB29015, sample SAMEA2737998) | human oral metagenome | biome: human oral; feature: human-associated habitat; material: dental | place: China | collected 2113 ...
CAGGGCCGCTCGGGGGGCCTGCCCGCCTGCGGCAGCGTCACTTCTGCGCGCGAATCTCGACGCGCCGGTTCTGAGCGCGGCCCTCGTCCGTCTCGTTGTCGGCGATGGGCTCGGCCTCACCCTTCCCATCGGTCGTGATCGAGAGGCCGGGAACCTTGCTCGCCAGGTAGTCGCCCACGGCCTTCGCCCGACGCTTGGACAGGTCGAGGTTGTGGGCGTCGTCGGCCACCGAGTCCGTGTGTCCCGTCACCGAGACCTTGGAGGGCTTGACCTTGGACCACTCCGACGCCAGGGAATCGAGAATCTCCCTGGCCCTGGCCGTGAGCTGGTCGGAGTCGACCTCGAAGTTCACGTCCCCCGAGAGCGTGGTGATCGTGGCGTCCTTCTTCTGCTTCGTCGAGACGGCGCCGTCGGTGGTTCCAACGGAGTAGAGGACTTCAACGGGCTCGGGGTAGACGACCCGCGGATTGCTCTGGGGGCCGGAGTAGTCGACTCCCGGCGGGTTCTCCGCGTGGGCGGGACTCATGCCGACACCGACGACGAGTGCGAGGACCGCGACGCCAGCCGATCCGATTCTCTTGACCGCGATCATGGCGCTCACTCCCTCGTCACCGGAACGTTCTCGAAGGGCTTGCCGACGCCGTTGATCTCCACATCGACCGCGGTGAGGTCCGCAGGAAGCCCCTTGAAGGTGGTGAACACCGTCTGGCTGTCTCCTGCGTCCATGCCAGCGTGCTGGAAGCTGCTGCAGATGCAGGTTCCGTCCTCGGCCATCCCCGGCGAGTAGACGAGGTGCCGAGAATAGTCGATGAGCTTCACCTCTTTGGTGAGCATGTCCTCTCCCCCAAAGTTGTTCATCCACTCGGCCGGAAAGGCGATTTTATCTCCTGTATTGGTGAAGGTCATGGTCAGCGTCGTCACGTCCTCCTTGACGACCACCGAGTTGATGTCGACCCGGAAGCTTCTATGCCCGACCTTTCCTTCCCAGGTGCTCAGAACCTGGGAGGAGCGCGCCCTGGGGTTGCCGCTCGCCTGCGACGAGGAATTCGATTGGGAGGCCGCCGCGTCGCTGGATTGGGAGGCGGACGGGGTGGGGTTCGATCCGCCTCCGCTCTCTCGTTTCCACACGCTCAGGTGGCAGCCGCTCAGGGCGAGCGCCAGGGGCAGCGCAGTCATGACAGCGAGGATCCTGCGTGTCTTCCCGCTCCGTTGTGCCTTCATGTCAATCATCCTCCGGTCGTGTTCCGTCGTACTTATCCCAGCGCCAATGGCGCCGACGTAAGAAGTCTAACCGCAATGTTTGACCATCCGGTCGCAAATGTGTCGCAGTCTGGCGACACCCGGAACCAGGACGGGGGCAGGAAGGCACCAGGCCCAGGAACGCCTTGATCGCCGGCATCTCGCTGCGGATCTGCACCAGGCCCGCGTTGTAACGGGATCCGCGCAGGGCGACCCCCTGATGGACGCTGGGGGAAACGGCGGTACACCATGCGTAGCAGCGCGCTCACGCTGGACGTGAGCGGGGGTTTGACGCAGTCGCGGGGACGTGTGAGGACCACAGATAGTTTGCGGTAGCCGTCGCGCAGGGGCGCGCCGAAAGGCAGCCCACCGTTGGAGCCGAGCACCCCGTCCACGTAGGTGCCCCCTTCGATAATGGTGGGGCATGAGGGTCGGCTGGGTCGACGAGGCGCGGATCACCGGGCCCACGGTGTTCAGGGTGGAGATCTTTTCCTTGGCGAACCACCGCACCTCCCCCGCGAGACGTTGAAAACCGCTACGTTCGTGCACGCGGGATTGCGCAGGAAGGCCCCCAGGTCGAAGGGCATCGCGCCGTCGGGGTAGCAGATGCGCTCGTAGATGTACTCGGCATTGAAGTAGCCCTGACCCCGCCGGAAGTGGCTCACGCCCCCGAACTCGGGGTCGTCGACGAGGTCCACGAAGGTCGCGTGGGCGCTGGCGGCGTCCCTGGACACGAAGTTGCACAGATACGAGGCCCCCGCGGACACGCCGGACACGTGGGGGAGTTGATGCCCTCGGCGATGAGCTCGCTCACCACTGCCGCCGTGTAGGCGTTGCGCATACCGCCGCCCTCGAAGACGACCGCCGTGTCGTCGATGGTCATCATCGTGGCGGAGAGAGATCGGCCCGCCTGCCGGAGGAGCGGCATGACCGTGCTCAGCTAGCCGCCGTGATGTTCCAAAACGAACCTGTGGGCTTTGTCTGGTGTTGTTGACACTTCGTGTGCCTGCGGAGAGTGAGGTGCCTGTTATGGGTTCTCGTCGTTGTTTTACGCAGGTGTATCGTCGTGATGTTGTGACTTTGGTGTTGGATACGGGGTCTACGATCGCGTTTGTGGCTCGGGATTGAGGGCTGGGTGAATCGGAGGTGGGCTGGTGGGTCACACTCGAGCGCGAGCGGCGCCAGGCCGCCGAACAGGGGCGCCCTGATCCACGCGAGATGGAAACTGAGATCACTGTGTTGCGTCGGCGGGTGCGCGAGCTGGAGAAGGGGAATGAGTTTGTGGGAAAAGCCAGCGCCTTCTTCGCGTCTGGGCACCACAACACCAGCGGTTTGAACTGATGGACGCGCACAAGGGCTTCCTACTCAATCACCTTGATGGCCGATGTTTTAGGGGTCACGCGCGCAGGCTATTACGCGTGGAAAACCGAGCGTCCCACAGGGGTGAGCGCGCGCTGGTGCGGAGGCGTTTGGATGAGGCGGTGGCCTGGGAGTATGAGGTGTCGGGCGGCACCTATGGGGCTCCTCGCATCCAGTGCGCCCTGACGCGCGGTGGCGTGGATGTGGGGGTGCGGGCGGTCGCCGCATCAATTGCGCCGCCTGGGCCTGACAGGATTACATGCGCGCCCGCATCACAGCAAGCGCGGTGGGCGGGGTCCAGTGGCCCATGAGGACCACTGCGCCCGCCAGTGGGACCAAGACGCGACTGACCGCGTGCGGATCACGGATTTCACCTACCTGTGGTGCGCGCAAGGCTGAGTCTACCTGCGCACCGTGCGCGATGCGCACTCGCGTAGAGTCCTGGGATACGCCATGGGCGAGCAGCAAAGCACCGTCGTGCTCCACGCTGATCGGGGAACACAGTTCACCTCCCAGAAGCTGGCCGCCAACATGCGCGCCGCGAAAGGAACCGTGTCAATGGGGCAGGCCCAAGTGTGCTGGGACAACGCCATGGCCGAATCCCTTTGGGCCACCCTCACAACCGAGTACTACTACCGGCGCACCGTCGCCACCCGCGACCAAGTCTACACCGGGGTCGCCACCTGGATCGAAGACTCCTATTAACCACCGCCGAATCCACACCAGCCTCGGCGGCAAATCCCCCACCGAACACGAACTACACCAAGCAGCCCAGACAACAGCCCCATCAACAACTTGCACACAGGCCCAACCCCAACAACTACCGCCTGCGCATGTTCCTCATCACCGGAGGCCTCGACGCCTCCACCCACACCCAACTACGAAGAGCAGGAAATGGCCGATCTAACGGCAGAACACACTCCATCGACCGGTCGCCGAAATCCTGATCGAGGACTACGAGCCCGGAGCATTCACCTAAGAATTTGCCAAGCCTGACATACACTATGCAGCGGCCCGCCGCGCCGAACTCAACTTCAGCCCAGAAGCCAAGCGGACGGTCCGCACCGACGGACAGAAGATTGAGATGTTCCTCCTGTTCACCAGCGGGACAATCCGACGTGAGCGGACAGAGATGTGCGGAATGAGTGAATCGATAATCAAAACAAAGCTAAGTTTGCCGATTAGGGTCATGACGGGCTGACGTAAGCGAACGGTGAGCGTGCCGTTACGATCGCAAATAGATCAAGCGGAAGACCGGTACCGGACAAGAACTGCTGGTCATCGATTCCCGCCTCGTTGATCACCTCACGGGCCCGAGCGAGCATCGATGGAGCCTCAAGGGACGAGATTCTACCGGGCTCAGCACGTCGCCAACCATTCTGCGACATACGAATCATGGCGTTCCTATAAGTCACGTCTCTCATGACGCCGAGCGTACGAGCGCGATAGAGAAGCGCAGCAAGGCTGACGCCCCAGTGCTCCTTTAGCTCCGCAAGTTTGCCCCAGCCACGAGAAGCAGTCGTCGCAGGCAGATGCAGCGCGATCTCCTCAGCTGGCATCAGAAACTCTGCGGCGAAGCGATTGGCTTGCTCCTCCGCAATCTTCCCACCAGGTTCGGCATCGTGGTGCATGATCAGGTGCCCGATCTCGTGGGCGACATCGAAGCGTTGTCGGTAGTAGTCCTCTTTCACAGGATTGAGCACGATAATCGGGCGCGTGCCGGTGTGCAAGGAATAGGCGTCGATTGCCGCGACGCCAGGTTCGCTAAACACGACGACCACACCAGCACGCTCCGCCAGCCGGACAACGTGTTGGATCGGCCCTGGTGCGACACCGAAGAAGTTCCGGGCTTCACGCGCCACTTCCTCCGGTGAGGCATCAGCTTCATCTGGAGCCACGGGGAGATCGGGCAGCAACGTCTCGGGAAGCTCAACGACCTTCTCGAGGAGTCCGGTGACCTCCGTGACGAATTGGCCGTAAGCCTCCGCCTTGTCCTGAGCGACCTGCGGGGTTGAACGCAGCGAACGGAAGTGTGGCTTCTCAATGCGGGGAGGGGGTCCCCCAGCAAAGAACTGTGGCTCAACCCTCAGCGCCAATGCCAGTTTGGCTACTGTGGCGCGATTAGGTCGCTTAGCCCCGCTCTCCCAACCCGTAACCGATGCTGGCGACATCCCGATCAGCTCCGCGAGACGAGCTTTTCGAAGACCGGCGAGCTGACGCGCCATCGTCAACCGCTGTCCGTTGAAGAACGACGTGGCGTTAGCGAGCGCTTGAGTGGTGCGTCCCGCGCTAGCCATTCGAAGTGGCCGTACCGTCGCCTGCCTGTGGCTTCTTGATGCGAACAGCGATCTCTTCAACCTGTGTCGAAGGAGCGCCACCCGGAAGCACAGGGAAAAGGACCCCTCCTGTCAGTCCAGGAGCCGTACCGCCGTCAAGTAAAAGACGACGCCAGTGCCAGCATAAATCTCCCCGGAACTCGGGGTTCTTACTCTGACCGATGTAAAGTTCAAACCTCCCGGTCAACGGTTCGTAGGAGTGTGCAGCAACGAGCGTCACTCCTTCGAAATCATCGTCGCCAGGAATTCCGGCGACGGTCTGCAAGCCGAAGTCCTCATCCGTGAAGAGCGTGTCCTGGGTAATGAAGGACTGTGATGCCACACACCGTTTCGCTTCACTCCGTTCTCCCCACTTAATATGATCGATCCCACCATACTTGAACGACTGCAGTAGTACGCGATAACCGTCAGCCGCCCATCCCGGCGACCGCTTGTAGTCGCTTCGACTGACACGACCCGGGGGAAGTTGTGGCATTGCCCGCCACGCTTCTGGCGTAATGCCGCGCCCGAGGATATCTTCGCCGAGATTGTTAGCTCCGTCGGGGAGGATATAGCGCCCATTGGCGGTCGCACGGTCGAGAAGGTCGCGGAGGTACACGAAGTTATGGACGCCAATGATCATCTGATCATGGCCGGCATCTTCGTCGTAGTCCTGCCCCGTTCGAGCGAACGCCACGGGCGCAGCCCACATGAGCACGTTAAGCAGCCCGGAACGATCCAGGCTCTCCAGCGCATCTTCTTCTGAGGTCATGCCCTCCAGAGTAGCACATAGTCAGTATGTGGCGTGCCTAAATTTACTTTCGGAGTGTCATCGGTGACTGGAAGCCAACTTTTGAGACTGGACATCTCGTCGTGTTGACATGGGCGCACCCACTGGGGTCACGAGCGCCGAAGCGCCTTGCGGCCGAACGATCACCACCTGGTGTCGGGCTCGGGTGATGCCGACGAACAGCAGTCGCCGCGCTGTGGCACGCTGCGCCTCAGTTTCCTTATCTCGAAAAAAAGTACCCCTGTACTGCCCCTCGACGAGCAGGACGCCGTCGAACTCTTTGCCCTTGGCTTTGTGAATGGTCATGAGCACGCAGCCGCGGGGGTCGCGCTGGTCGGACTGAAGTTTGACTACGTTAAGCGCGCGGCGTACCAGGTCGGTAGCCTTACCGTAGCTGCCTCGAAGATCCCACGCAGTGGCAAGTCGACTTCCGATCTCATCAGTCGCTCGGAAGAGCCTAACGAACTTGGCATGCCTCAATAGATCCGACAAGTCATTCCCGACATCGAGTAAATCACGCGCGCGCACCCAGTCCTTTGCTGGATCGCCCTGTAGCACCAACCCGCTGTTGTATGAGGCGGTGAGGGCCTTGGCGCTCTTCAACCGCTGCGCCTCACCTCTACGCGCCCGGCCAGCGGCCGTGCGGTACCGCTCGCTGGTCTCCCGGGAAGACTTGCTCCTACTGGCAGCATTTTTCGCGTCGAAGTATTCGGCGATGCAATCGAAGGTCAGGCCGAGTGCAGCTTCCTTGGGTTGGCTCTGCCACTCCAAAATCGAGGCCACAACCAGGGCGGCTGCTGCGGTAAGATCGGCATCCCACAGCACATCATGCTCGACGGGGCTGATTATCTGCCCCATAAAGCGGTGTTCCTGCCCCAGGACCGTCGATAGTCTCCCGACGAGCTCGTTCGTTCGTGCGAGAACGACGACCGAAGGATGAGCAATACCCGCTTCACAAAGCGAGTCGAACATCCAGGCGACGCCAGCGTGGACAGTGCTTTCGAATGCATCCTGCCTGTACAAACAAGTGATCACGTCATTGGTATCCGGCAGAGGCCGATTCGTAAGCACGGCGTTAGCGTACGGTAGGATGCCAGCATCCGGGCTTCGATGATTCTCCCCTCTGAGATCGAACTCGGCGGGCCCGAGGTGGGTACGCAGGTGTTTGAGGCGCTCTGGATCCACCCGCGGGTCGTAGTCGAAGATCCGCTGATCCGGGTCGGCCATGAACATGGTCTTCGAGTGTGCGGAGAGCGCCTTGACCAGATCCCATTGCGCATCATCGGTGTCCTGGAACTCGTCCAGGATGATCACGGGGTACCTGTTGGCAAGCAGGGACGCTATCGACGCACTGCCAGTGACGAGCCGGGCAGCGGCTGCGGCGAACTGACTGAATACGTAGCGACCCTCATCACGTGCGAGGCGCGCTGCTTCGGAGTCCCAGTCGCCGTCGAAGACTGCCTTGGCGAGTTTCTCTTCGCCGGGATAGATAATGCGCGGAACGTGCCCAGTGAGCAGGCGACCATGCGCTCGCAGGATGTCCATTGCGAACGCGTGGTAGGTGCGCACGGCAATCTGGCGACGCTCTTCCGATCGCAAGATGTCGCGGCAGCGGATTTCGACCTGGCGAACGGCCGCTCGGGAGAAGCTGAGGAAGAGGATCTCCTGGCCTGGGTACAGGGCGGGGAGCATTGCCTGGGCTTTCAGGAGAGACAGGGTAGTCTTGCCGGAGCCTGGGCCGCCGAGTACCAGGACGGGACAGTCGTGCTCCAAGGCTTCTTGGGCGGTTTCGGAGAGCTGCACCTCCATGGCGCTTATTCCTCGGGCTCTGCGGCACCGGCTGGTGCAGCCGCGTCGTCCAGTACCAGTTCAGGCTCATCCTGGAGCTGTTTGTTGATAGTGAGAAGCGCGTCGCGGATGAAGGCAGGCAGATCAGCCTCGGTCTGGCACTGCTCAATGAGCATGCCGGTATACCCGAAACCGAATGCATCGCCCTTGCGGGCCTTCAGTACCTTCACTGCCAGTGTTGCCAGGTCATCGTCAAAAATCTGCTCGGATACATAGGGATGATTTTTCGGATAATCATCGCGCTGCACAACCACGTCAAGGAAGCTCCGCAGCACATGCGTTGGAACCTGCTTCACGAGGAGCTGTTCGATGCCCCCTTCCGGCGACTCCCAGAACTCATCGAACGACTCGATGTTCTCCTTCGCCTCCCCTGCATCGACGGCGTTCAGCTTGTCCCGCATGCCATAGACCCGCTTGCCGAGAGCTTTGAACACCGGCGCGTACCTCGGCACCGCACGGTCCCCACCGGCGTTGAAGAGGGTGACGCCAGCAAGATCGACGTGCATGTAATCGTCGCGGAACTGTTCGAGTGCCGATGAGACCGCGTACACGGCGACCATCTCCGTCTGTCCCTCGAGGACGAACACGGCGCGGCTCAGGATTGCCTCGGCAAACTGGCGGCGCTGCGTACGGTAGTCCTTCGGTTTGACATGCTTGGTATCGATTGGTGCACCGGTGACAGTATCCCCGTCGCGCGAGAGAATCACGACGTTCTGCGGCTCGAACTGCTCGATCACGTAGGGGGAATGGGATGTGACGATCGACTGTCCCATTTGCTGTACCACGTACTTGGTCACGCGCCGCTGAGTGTGAGGAGGAAGCGCGATCTCCGGCTCCTCCATCACGAAGATGACCGATTGGTATTCCTTCAGATCCGCGATGATCGTCAGCAACGCGAAGACCAGCAGATTAATCGAGCCGGTGCCCTGTTTGGCGAACGGCACCGAATGGTTGCTTGGTTGAGTCGCGACGAAGAGTCGGACGACCTCACGTAGGTGCTCGCGCGTCAAGTCTGAGGCGAAGAACCCCACCGAGTTCTCACTGGGAGCCAGGTTGACGAATTTGGCGAGGCGCGTGCGGATGTTCGCCCGGACGACCTTGAGCTGTTCGATCTCTCCGATCGCAGGATCAAGGCCTTGCAGCGTCCCAAGCGCATCCCGCCACATCTCCGCTGCGCCCTCACCTCCGAGCCGGAGGATTGTATCGAGCAGCGAACCGCGCTGCAGACTGAGCGCACGAGATCCAGTGCGCAGCGCTCGCAGGAAGATGAAGCCACAGAGTCGCTTGTGCGCACGGTTGAACTGTGTGCGGCCCGAGCCGAGTGATGCACGCTCGTCTTCATCAAGCTCATCAAGTTCAGGTAGCGGGTGGTCGAAGAACGTGTCCCCAATGAAGTCGTCTTCCTCGCGATCGTAGCGCCCGACGAAGATGATGGGAAGCGCCCAGACAATTCCATCGCCATCAGCGGCTTGGAGGCCGTTCTGTTCCTCGTCAATGAAGGAGAGTTCCTCGTCATCCCAGCGACGCACGTGCCCGCAGAACCTGCGTAGTTGCTCATCCGAAAGGTCTGTGAGCACGACGCGAACGCGAATCTCGCGGGGGTCACCCTCATTGTCGAGATAGGCTCCATCGGAGAAATCGTGTTCGTCGATAACCGGACGGCGGTAGAGGCGCTCCAGGCCCAAGACGAGCTCTAGCGCCTCGCACACTGTGGACTTCCCGATGTTGTTTCCGCCGACCAGCAAGGTGTGCTGCTGGAAGATCACGCGCCCCTTTGTGATTCCGCGGAAGTTATCGATCTCAAGCAACCTGACCCGCATGCCGTGGCCTCCTCGTCACCTTATACAGCTGTCTCACTGGGATTGGCTGCTTCATTTAACAGGGCGCACACCAACACCAGTGAGATGACTTCGTCGGCCAGTTTACCAAGTCTGCGCACATTGCCACCCTATCAGCCAGCGGATATGGCTTGGCCTGAATGGTCTCGGGTTCCAGTCGCGCTCGTTCGTCAGGTACGAGCTTGGATCCGCAGCTGTCGCCAAGCTGGATCGTCCTGGATTTTGTGGAGGATTGGTTATGCCATGGCGAGTGGGGAAGTGGCGTGGCTGTAGTCATAACAGTGTTCGGCGGCAATGGGTGGGAGATCGTGGTCGTTGGCCGAGCGGTTGCGGCTCCCGAACCTCCGACGCCGGCTTCTTGATCCGCTGCGCCTTCTCAGCGGTAGTTCCACGCCGGTCGCCAACATCGTTTCAGACCCATCCGAATTCCGGCCGCGCAAGGTTTGTGGGTTGATCTCCACTCCCTTCGCCGACGCGGCGCACTCCGTGCACCCCAACCACGCCGACCGCCACGACCCCCAGAGCTGCCCCGTCATGGGGCGCGGGTCCGTGCTCAAGATCAACTCGAAGCAGCGTAACGCGACCGACGCCG
>ERZ773067.2203-NODE-2203-length-9947-cov-8.947533_pt1 | contig 9947 bp, 9 predicted proteins | sample MGYA00580622_ERZ773067 | MGnify/ENA primary metagenome ERZ773067 (study PRJEB29015, sample SAMEA2737998) | human oral metagenome | biome: human oral; feature: human-associated habitat; material: dental | place: China | collected 2113 ...
TAATTCTTTCAGTTTTTTTACATTTCTTATATTTACTATAGTTTAAACTTCATAAAATCAATTTTATTATTATTTAATCATATGATATATGCTTGATTAATCATATGTTTTTATAATAGTTTAATATTTTTTTCTTTTTTCGTTGACAATTGTTACTTTTTATTATAAAATTTTGTTATGATAGTAAATATCTCGTAATACTATAAAAAACACACTTATTCAAGGAGGAAATATGAAAAAACTGCTAACTGTCCTACTTTTAGGAGTTCTTTTCCTGTCATGTGGAAAAAATGAAGGAGAAAAAACTCCAAAAGAAAATGGAAAAACTGAAAATACTGTATCTGAAAACAAGGAAACACTTGTGGCAAGTACAGCTCCGCTTAAATGGCTCGTTGAGAAAATTGCCGGTGACAACTACAATGTAATTGCAATTGTTCCACCTAATGCAAACCACGAACTTTTTGAGCCAAAACCGGATGATCTTAAGAAACTGGAAAATTCAAAATTATTTTTCACATATAATCTTCTGGGATTTGAAAAGAAGATATCTGAAAGTCTTAATAATTCTGATAAAACTGTAAATGTCCTCAGTGCTGCTGACCCTGCACTGCTTCTTAAAGGACATCACCATCATCATGAAGATGAAAAAGAAGAGCATGAACATCACAAAGATAAGGATAAACATGATGACCATGATAAACACGATGAAGATGGAGAAATAGATCCGCATGTATGGTTCTCATTAAAGCTGATGCCTACGGCTGCTCTGGAAATAAAAAATAAACTGGTTCAGGCTTATCCTGATAAAAAAGATGTTTTCGAAAAAAATTATAATGCTTTTTTAGATGAACTTGCAAAAGTAAAAGAGGATATTGATAAAAAAATGGCTTCCAAAACAAAAAAAGCATACATGATTTATCATCCTGCACTGAACTATTTCATAAAGGACTATGATGTTGAAGAAGTTGCAGTGGAATATGAAGGAAAAGAACCTACGGCACAACAGATTAAAGAAATAATAGATGAAGCTAAGGAACATAAAATAACTACAATACTTGTTCAACCTCAGTTCCCTAAACAAAGTATAGAAATAATATCTAAAGAAATTCCAAATGCTAAAATTGTGGAATTTAACGTTGACAAGGAAGATGTATTTGAAAATTTAAAACAGTTTGTAGATTATCTTGACTAGAAAACTTAAGAAATAAAAAACAACAAACTTTAACATAACGGAAAGGATGCAAATGAATAATTCCCAGGAAAAACTGATTAGTGTCAGAAACTTAAATTTTAAATATAATAAGGAAACTATTCTCTCTGATATTAACTTTGATATTATAAAAGGAGAAAATGTAGCCATTTTAGGAAGAAACGGTGGAGGAAAATCTACTTTGATTAAAGTAATCCTTGGTTTCTTGAAAAAAAATTCTGGCAGTGTCGAATTCTTTATTAATAAAAATAAGATAGGTTATCTTCCACAAATAAGAGAATTCGATGCTTCCTTTCCTATTAACATATTTGATCTTGTAATATCGGGACTGGCAAGCAGAAAAAATCTTTTCCGAAGATTTAACAAACAGGAAAAGGAACAGACAGAAATTCTTTTAAAAGAATTTGGAATCTACAATCTAAAAGATAAGCTCATAAGCGAAGTTTCCGGAGGACAACTTCAACGGGCATTAATTGCTCGGGCTCTGATTTCTTCTCCTGACATTATTTTTCTTGATGAGCCTGAATCTTTTCTTGACCAGAAATTTGAATTTCAGTTATTTGAAAAGATAAAACATCTTTCAGATTCCACACTTGTTATTATTTCTCACGAAATAGAAAAAATATATAACTATATTGATACCATATTTATTGTGGAAAATAATATAAAAATTTTTAGAAATAAAGAAGAATACTATTCAAAACATACACATAAACATTAAAAGGGGGAAAAATGAGCTTTTTAGAAATTTTTAAATATTCCTTCATGCAGAACGCATTGATTGTTGGATTACTTTCCAGTATATGCTGCGGAATAATCGGTACATATATTGTGAATAAAAAAATGGTTTTTATATCATCAAGTATAAGTCATGCCTCTTATGGAGGAATTGGAATCGGAATATTTTTAATTTATTCTTTCAAACTGGAAATAAAGGATCCTCTGATTTTTGGACTGATATTTTCAATTTTTTCAGGTATACTTATACTCGTTTTAAAGGATTTTTTTAATGTAGACAGCGATCTTGGTATCGGTATTATGATGTCTCTTGGAATGGCAGTCGGAATTATTTTCTCCTTCATGACTCCTGGATATCAGGCTGATATGTCTACCTACCTTTTTGGAAATATACTTTTATCAAATAAACTGAATATAATTTTGTTAGTTGCCCTGAACAGCATAACGATAATTTTTTTCATTGTATTTTATAAAGGTATAGTTTATTCAAGCTTTGATGAAAATTTTTATAGAATATATGGCATACCTGTTACCTTCATAAATTATTTTATGATTATACTTGTTTCTTCTGCCATTATCATAAATATAAAAACAATAGGAATCATACTGATAATCTCAATCCTTACAATACCTCAGGCTACTGCTTCGATTATTGCAAAGAAATATTCTGTAATTCTCTTTTTATCTGTATTTTTTTCCTTCCTTGGAATTCTGTTTGGACTATATTTTTCATATATCTTCAATATTCCGTCAGGGCCTTCGATTATTGTTTCATTAACTATTTTACTGGTCATAGTAAAAGTTGTTTCGTTTTTTAGAAAAAGTTGTTGACATTTTCCATTTTTTGTTTTATAATAAATTTGTAATCAATACAAATATAAAACAAATTTATTTAGGAGGTAATTATAATGAGCAAAACAGTAGAAAAATTAAACTTATATTTGGTAAATCTAAACGTATTATACAGAAAGGTACAAAATTATCACTGGAACGTAGCAGGTAAAGGATTCTTTACTATCCACAGTAAATTAGAAGAATTCTATGATGACCTTAACGGACAGATAGATGATGTAGCTGAAAGAATACTTTCAATCGGAGGAAGACCATACGGTACGTTAAAGGATTATTTAGAATTAACTACAATTAAAGAAGCTGAAAATAAAGAAATTGGGGTACATGAAGTTTTAGTTTCTGTAAAAGCTGAATTCGAAGCTATGCTAAACCTTGTAAAAGAAATTAAAGTAGCTGCAGATGAAGAAAATGACTATGGAACATCAGCAATGGTAGATGAATACATATCTAATTATGAAAAAAATCTGTGGATGTTAAATGCTTACCTTAAAGAAATCTAATATAATTTGAGTTAAACCATACAAAGTGTAACAAAAAAACTATATTTCTTAATTCATTTAAATTTTGCAATTTAGATAATTTGAAATATAGTTTTTTTATTTCTTTTTCCACCCCCATATATATTATAGAGCCTATAAAAATGAATTTGAACAGGCGGGAATGGACATAGTAGGATTATCGCCTGACGGAAATTATGTGGAAGTAATTGAAATTAAAGAACATCCTTATTTTCTTGCAGTCCAGTATCATCCTGAATTTAAAAGCAGACCGACAAAACCTCATCCGTTATTTACAGGTTGGATAAAGGCTGTATTGAAAAAAAGATGGACTTAATATTAATCATATTTTTAAAAGAATAGAAATATAAGACAGAATTTTTACTTTAAAAATAAATCGACAGAAAAAATATAAAGAATTATAAATTTTAAAATATAATAAATTATTTAAACTTCAGCACAAATAGAAAAGAAAATGTAGCAAAAAGAAAAATAAGAAAAAAAGAATTTGATTGCATTTTATTTTTCATTTGAGTATTTTATACTTTGAAATTCAAGTAAAAATTAATTATTGTATTTCTATTTATAAACTGATAGAATGAAATAAATAGTTGTTGATTATTCTCCAAAAAAATAAATAAAAAAGGACAGAATCATTTGAGAGTCTCTTACGGAGGTCCGTATAGCAGAATTCAAGAAATTTATATAACTTAGGAGTTTTAAATTAAATGAATAAAAATACAAAAAAAATACTTATTCCATCGACATATTCAATAATTTTTACAGTTATCCTGATAATTTTTGAAGGTCTTTCTTCAACAGGTCTTGCATTTTATGAAGGGAAAGCTATAGATGTAATAACAATAGGCTCTTCTAATAAAATAATGGTAAATAAACTTGCTATTACAATAGCTTTATGTTTTACAGTACAATGGTTAAGTAGTGTTTTTGCTCCATATTTTCAAAGAATAATTTTCATTAAAAGAATAGAAATTCTCAGAGAAGAAATAGTAAAATCTGTTTTAAATGCTTCTGTGCCAGATATAGACAGATTTGAAACAGGAGATATACATTTAAGATTAACAAAAAATTTGAATAATATAAATTATTTTTTTTCGGACATACTGTATATTTTTGTTCGGAGAATGGTTATTGGAGTAAGTGCAGTTTTAATTGCATTTATAATAAGCAGAGAATTAGCTGTTTTAGAATTTTTTTTACTTCCGTTTATAATTATGATAAATGTAAAAATAAATGATTCTATGGAAAAGAATTTTTATTTAATGGACGAATATTATGGAAAAATAGCAAATATACTGGAAAATATTTTGAGGTTAATGCAGACAATAAAAATATACAAAGCAGATTTTTTTATAAAGAAACGCTTTGAAAATTCGCTAAAAGATATATATTCAGAAAATAAAAAGAATAACAGAATAATAATAAAAAAAGTGAATTTTCTGACAGTGATTAATTATCTTCCTGTTATTATACATTATATAGTCGGAGTAATATTAATCTATAATAAAAACATAACATTAGGTACATTTGTAACATTCGGTTTATTCAGAAGTTATGTTTCAAATTTTTTAAATTATTTTCCTAATTTTATATTGAAGTATCATGAGATGAAAGCTTCGGTAAAAAGATTAAATGAGTTGATAAATCTTAATGAAAATAAATGTTTTATAAAATTGAAAAAAATTGAATTACAGGATGATAAAGATATTATAATATCAGGAAAGAATATTTCTTTTTCTTATTCGAAAGAAAAAAATTTTTTTCTAAATAATATAAATATAAATATTTATAACAAAAAAATAAATGTAATAACAGGAAAAAGCGGTAGTGGTAAAACTACATTACTGCATTTGCTATCGGGAATATACCCGGTTGAAAAAGGTGAGGTTATATACTATTTAAATACAGATGAAAAAAAAATGTATATAAAAAACAATTTTAAAGATAAAATTTTATATGTAGGACAACATGATTTTCTATTTATAGATACAATATTAAATAATTTGACTTTAGGTTCAAAAGAAATAGATATCGAAAAAGTAGTTGAAATATGTAAATTATTTGATATTCATAATTCGATAATGAAACTGGACAAAGGTTATGAAACAGTAATTGGAGAAAAAAATACACATTCATTGTCTGGAGGAGAAATCAGGAGGCTTTCTATTGCAAGAGCCTGTTTAAGAAAACCTGAAATCCTTTTTCTGGATGAACCTACGTCTTCTCTTGATCATAAAACAGAAAAAAAAATTATTGATATAGTGGAAAAAATGAGAAAAAATACAACATTTATCATATCATCACACAGTTTATCTTTTATTGAGAGAGCTGATAAACTATTTATTATAAAATAAAGATAAAATTGAAGAAGAAGATTCTTTGAAGTATATATAATAAATGGTATAAAGATATTATTTTTCAAATTTTTAAATAAAGTAAACAAGGAGTTACCATTAAAATGAAAAATATGATGTTATTAAAAGTTTTAGGTATAATAAATAAGTTGCCAAGTAGAAAAAAAATGTTAAAAATGCAGTTGTTGTTAACAATTTTTGTGTTTTCAGGTTCTTATTTATCTGCTCTTTTACTGGAGAAATTTTATGTAAATATGGCAAAAAGCTTAAATTCTTTTGCTTTTCCTGTATTATATCTGATTTCAGTTTTAATTTTTAAATTTATAATAAATTTAATGGAATTATATTTTATGCCTAATTTAGAAATGCTTATAAAATCGGATTTATATGTTAAAGTAAATGAAGCACTACACAATTCAAAGAAAATTCAAGGAAATATTTCGGAATATCTGTCAAATATTTTGCAAAATGTGGAAATTGTTACGGAAATTTTATCAAGATGGATTTATAATTTTTTTTCTTCTTTTATATTACTTTTACTTTTTTTAGTAGTAATTTCTAATGTAGATATCATAATAGGAATATTATACACATTAACAGTTTTGGCATCGGCAATTACTCATATATTTTTTTATTCAAAAATGGGTATGGAAAAAACGGTTTTTTTAGAAATAACAAATAAAAGCAATTCTTATTTGAGTCAGGCTATTTCAGGAATAAGAGAAATCAGAAGTTTCGGTCTAGAAGAAATGTATATTCGAAATGTTCTGGAATTTAACGATGGAATAGTAAAAAATCAGTTGAAATATGAAAAAACTTTTATGGAACATGAAATTTTTAATAATTTATTGTGCTACTTGTGTGAGATAATTCCTATTTATATAGGATTAATATTAGTTTCGACAGTTTCTTCGGAAATCGGAAAAACTGCATTTTTAATACAGTTCACTCAAAGCATGATTGTATTTATGACAGAGTTTAGCGAGTCATATTGCAAAATAAAGTCATCAAAAAATGAAGTAAATAAAATAAGTGATTTATTAAATACAGAAAGTTTGAAAGTGAAAAAAGATCAGAGCAAAGAGAATGTGGAAATAACAAATAGTAAAATAGCATTGGAAATTAAAAATTTAACGGCTTTTTATGGGAAAAATAAGGTGCTTGACGATATTTCATTTTCCGTTTTGGAAGGAGAAACTGTAGCCATAATAGGAAAAAGTGGAAGTGGAAAGAGTACATTACTCAAAATTCTTTCCGGATTTATGGAAAATTATGACGGAAAATATTTTCTTTTGGGAAAGGAAGTAGTTAAAGATGTTTCCGAAAGTTTTATTAGAGATAATGTATCTTACGTATCTCAAAATGAAGTTTTGTTTGATTTCAGTATAGAGGATAATATAAGAATCGGAAAAAGTGATATTTCAAATGATGAAATAGGCAGAATTCTAAAAAAAGTAAATATGCATAAAGAAGTTGAAGAGTTATGTAACGGGATAAAAACAGTAATCGGAGAAGAAGGAACGGCTTTATCAGGAGGACAGATACAAAGAATATGTATTGCAAGAGCATTGGCTAAAGATACATGTGTATTTCTTTTTGATGAAATAACGTCCTCATTGGATAGGAAAAATGAGAGAAAAATAATGGAAGAATTAAAAAAAATGAAAAATAAAACTATATTAATGAGCACACACAGTCGTGAAATACTTCCATATGCCTCTAAAATTATAATTCTTAAGGAAGGAAAAATAGAAGTAAAAGGAAGTTTTGATGAGCTTTATAAAATAGAGGATTATTTTAAAGAAGAGTAGATGATGATTATAAAAATAAATTAAATATGTAATATAAATAAGTTTTAAATAAAAGAAAGGAAAAATATATCATTAATTAATATATCAAATTTATCTTTTTCCTATGATAATAATTATGAAATGATTTTTGAAAATGTCAGCTTTCAAATAGATACGGATTGGAAATTAGGATTTATAGGAAGAAACGGAAAAGGAAAAACAACTTTTCTGAATATTTTAATGGGGAAATATAATTATAGAGGGACTGTTTCATCAAATGTTACATTTGAATATTTTCCTTATGAAGTAAAAAATGAAAAACTTAGCACTATGGAAATTTTAAGGGAAATTTGCCCTGATTGTGAAGAATGGAAATTTTTGAAAGAATTTTCACTTTTAGAAATAGAGGAAGACATAATTAATCATCAATTTTTTCTTTTATCAAGCGGAGAAAAGACAAAAGTACTATTGGCAGCTTTATTTTTAAAAGAGAATAATTTTTTACTAATAGATGAACCTACAAATCATCTTGATATAAATGCAAGAAAAATTGTGAGCAGATACTTGAAGGGAAAGAAAAGCTTTATTCTCGTTTCACATGACAGAAATCTTTTAGACAGCTGTATTGATCATATACTTTCAATTAATAAAACAAATATTGAAATTCAAAAAGGGAATTTTTCAACATGGGAAAAAAATAAACGGCAACAGGATGAACTGGAAATATATCAGAATAGGAAACTGAAAAAGGAGATAAAACGTCTTGTAAAATCCTCAAAAAGAGTTGCTGTCTGGTCCGATAAGGTAGAAAAAACAAAAAATCTCGGAATGGGAGATAAAGGATATATCGGACATATGGCTGCCAAAATGATGAAAAGAGCAAAATCAATAGAAAAAAGAAGTGATAGATTAATAGAAGAAAAATCCCAATTACTTCATAATATTGACATAGATGAAAAATTGAAGTTAAGTCCCTTAATATTTCACAGCAAAAGATTAATTGAATTTAAAAACGTCTCATTATTTTACAATAACAGATTAATCTGTAGAGATATAAATTTTAAAATTAATCAGGGAGAAATTATTTCTCTGACAGGAAAAAACGGATCCGGAAAATCAACAATTTTGAAATTGATAATAGGAAAAAATGTTAAATACACAGGAAATATTTATTGTGCAAAAAATTTAAAAATTTCTTATGTTTCTCAGGATACTTCCGATTTAAAAGGGAATTTGTTTGAATACATTGAAGAAAAACAGATAGATAAAACATTATTTCTATCAATACTGAGTAAAATGGGTTTTAACAGCTTACAGTTTGAAAAGGATATCTCAGATTACAGTGAAGGTCAGAAAAAGAAAATTTTAATAACAGCAAGTCTCTGTGAAAAGGCACATTTGTATATTTGGGATGAACCTTTGAACTTTATAGATATTATGAGTAGAATACAAATAGAAGAATTGATATTAAATTACAGACCGACATTATTGTTTGTTGAACATGATGAATTATTTAATAAGAAAATTGCAGATAGATTCATAAATTTATAAAATAAATTAGTCGGATTTTTCAATTAGGGTAATTTAATCCTAAATTCCCAGATTTTTATACATAGGATACCTCAAAGTCTTAATTTACAAGCCATCTAAAAATTGATGTTATGTTTAATTATACATATTTTATTTTTTGCAGAAATCTCTGAAAGATTTAATTTTACTAAGTTAGTATATTTCATATGTATAATTTTTTGGGAATTTAGGTTAAATAATAAACTATTTTCATTATAATAAAAAATAGAGTTATAAAATACATAGCAACTGATTCGTATTTCTACACTCTATTTTTTATATTATTTTTCTATTCCTTATTTGTTATTTTCTCTGTAATATTCCCATTCTTCCACTGCTGTTCCATCTTTCAGCTTACAAATTCCAAAATCTCCCTTTTTACTTCTTACAAGAATTGACTCTCCACCTTGCTCCACACAATAAACTGATGCTGGATTTGACATTCCAATCATCGGTGATTTTTCTTCTTCTTTTTTTACAGCTGTTTTCTTACCAGAAGCTTTTCTAACAGCGGATTTTTTTGCAGCAGACATACTTGCAAAGGACACTGCCAACATAAAAATACTTATCATAATTTTAAAGTTCCTCATAATTTTACCTTTTTTCATACAATATTTTCTATTTTATTTTATCATAAATAACTTTATTTTTACTTATTTATTTTAAATAAAACTCCCTTGCCTTACCATACAGAACATACTTTACATTCTGAAGTTCCTTTACATTTTTAGCATTTAAGGCACACATTATCATTCTGCATTCTTCTTTCCAGCTGTTTACTATTTCTATTATTTCTTCAGTGGAATTATTTTCTGCAAGACGAAGCATTGTTCCTGAAAGCCCTACTGCCTTTGCTCCCAGTACAAGAGCCTTTATAATGTCAAGAGGATGCCTTACCCCTCCACTTGCTATTATT
>ERZ773067.2206-NODE-2206-length-9926-cov-5.549995_pt1 | contig 9926 bp, 5 predicted proteins | sample MGYA00580622_ERZ773067 | MGnify/ENA primary metagenome ERZ773067 (study PRJEB29015, sample SAMEA2737998) | human oral metagenome | biome: human oral; feature: human-associated habitat; material: dental | place: China | collected 2113 ...
TCATTTAATAACGTTTTATCTGGATGACCTGCTACTTTAAGTTTATTAACTTTATTTTTATCATTATCTTGAATTGGTCCTTCTGGAAAAGCTGCAAACCATGCACTCATTGGATTAATTATGTCTTTTCCACTCTTATTAGTTGTATCATACCAGAAGGCTATAACAGGATTTTCACCATATTCATTTCCTTCCTCTCCTACTGGAATAACTTTATATTTAGTGATTTTAATATCAATATCCTCCATAGAAACCTTTCCATCTTTAAAAGTATACTCTCCCTTTCTACTAGATGAATTTACTTTATCTTTATCAGTTTCATTCTTAACTGGATTTTCTTTCTTTTCTTCTTTTACTGATGAACATCCACTTATTAATAAACTAGACGCCATTAACGCTGTTAATAATTTTTTTGATTTCATAATATTCTACTCCTTTTTATAAATCTATGTTAAGTCTATGTTCTATTATAACATAATTCATAAAAGAAAATTTAGTTTCCCGATTAATATCTCTCATTATTTTTAACTAAAATAATACTTATTATTTCTTTTATATATCTTTCAAATTCAAATAAATCACTATCAACTAAAGTATCTAGTTCATTAGAAAAAATATCAATTATAGATTTTAGTGAAATATTACATTTACTTTCAAATAATTTTTTAAGTTTAATCTTTTCTAATTCAACATTATAATGGAATATATTATTTCTCAATTCTTTACAAATTCTGTTTACGTTTATTATGTCAATAACAATTTTATGATTTGAAATATTATCATAGATATTAACAAATTGTAAAAGAACTTTCCTAACATTTAAATATATAATATACTTAATTCTATAAAATAAAGAAGCATCAGTATTTAGAAATATTGGAAGGACGTGATACAAAAAATTTAATTGACAATAAATCATAAATAACATTATAATTTGAGAATTATTAATCTCATTATTCTTTGTCAATTCTTCACTTTTGAAATCAATGCTATTTAACTCAAAATTTTTTATTTTATAGTTGTGATAATAATATTTGCAAATATCATCTGAACAATCAAAAGTACGTGATTTTTCCATAATAAAATTTGTTATATTTTCTGAAATTAACATTAACTCTTTTCCAAAATGATATTCTAATTTTTTTTTACTGGCATACTTTAAAGAAAAATAAAGTTGTACTTGGTATGTATTTAAATAAGGGTTCCCATTGATAAAATAAACACCTAAATCAAATGTATTAACTAAATCACCATTAACACATTCTAAATATTTCGTTCTAAGTTCATTAATAATTTTTGGCGCTTTAGTTATTTTTTGATCACTAAATAATTTCAAAGATGTCCTCATATTTTTTATAATATTTTTCAAATCTTCATCATCTATACCATTAATTTCTTCATAACCCATACAAACCAATGAAACATAAGGAAATATTTCCATACTTAATTCATATTTTACTTCATTTGGATATTCGTTAAAATTTAAAAGTAATTTTTTTGCTTCAATTAACTCCCTTTGCAATATTAAATTAGATAATCGTTCACAATGCAATGTATTTTCTTCATCATTTTCTATAGTTCTATTAACATATTTCATATTTAACTCCTTTTTAAGAATTAAACTTATTTACCATAATTTTTATTAATATTATCCTCTGCTACTTTTTGATAAATCCCTTCAGATTCTCTTAATTTTTTATAGTCTTCATCCATTTTTTGTTTGATTATTTCATTGAATACTTCTTCATTTAACCATTTTTTAAAATTAGCATTACTTGTCCATTGTTTAAATAGTTCTATATTGTCATTCATGATACTCTTGAATACACTTTTCAATGCATTATTATATTCTATTTTGATATTTTCTAAATCAGAATTTTCTAATGCATTTCTAAATTTATCATCACGCATTACTATTTCTGGTAATGATTTAATTTGTCGAATTACATTATCTTTATCATTCCATGAAATATTACCAAAAATATCATTAAATATAACAATAATATTTTCAAGATAATCTAACTCAAGTTTATTCTTTCTTCCTGCACCAATATTATCACCATTAAGTTTCCCATTTTCATCTTCTAAAATAATATCGATAGTATTTTTTTTCTCTAATCTATAACTTTCTAAATCTATAGTATCTAATAAACCTTTTGTAAAATCTTTTTCTTTAGGAGTAGGTAGCCTATATACTAATTTTTCAAAAAAGATTACTTTTCTTTCCCAGTCAATTTGACCTATTGGGAGTATTGATGCTAAGAAATTATAAGTTCTTATAAATGACTTTACACCACTTTTGAACTCCACTTGTTCTTCTTCGTTTAAAGTTTTATATCTTTCTGCCACACTATCTAAAATGGAATCTAATTGAGCTCTATTTTTATTTTTTAGAAATATTTCAACTACTTTATCAACTTCATCTTCTTCATATACATACATTCCATCTAATATACTTAATAAATCATGTAGCTTATTAGGATCTGTAAAAGATTCTAATTTAGTTTCTTTATAGTAAGGTTGAAATGCCTCTAAAATATGATCAGGAGAGTTAGCGAAATCTAATACACATGTATCTATTTTAAATTTAGCACTACGGTTAAGTCGTGATAATGTTTGTACTGCTTTAACATCATTTAATACTTTATCTACATACATAGTATGTAGTAGCGGTTCATCATAACCAGTTTGATACTTATCAGCAACTATTAAAATTTTATATTCATCTTCTTTGAATCTTTCAGTAGTTTCTTTAGAAGAAAATCCATTTAAACTAGCTTCTGTAACTAATTTTCCTTTATATTCTTTTTCACCAGAGAATGCTACGACAGCTTTCCAGCCAGTTTTACTGGTCTCTAAAAGTTCTGAAACAATATGATAATACTCTACTGCTCGAAGTATATTTTGTGTAATTATCATAGCTTTAGCTTTCCCATTAATTTTTTTAGAGGTATTATCGATAAAATGATTTACCATAACTTCTGCTTTTGATCTAATTGGAAAATCTTGACCTTCTACATAAGTTCTAATTTTACGTTGAGATTTTTTCCTATCAAATTCTGGATTATCTTTTACTGTTTTATAGATTTTATAGTAATTTTCAAAATTAGTATAATTTTTTAATACATCAAGAATAAATCCTTCTTCTATTGCTTGTTTCATAGAATACAAATCAAATACTTCACCAAACATTTGTAATGTTTTGGCTTTTGGTGTAGCTGTAAAAGCAAAGAAACTCGCATTTTCTGGCATTTTTCTAGCTTCAATAATTATATTTAATTGGTCTTCTATGCTTGTTTCTTCATCACTCATTTTTCCTGATACAGCCATGTTAAGTGATGCTGCTGCACGTCCACTTTGAGAAGAATGAGCCTCATCTATAATAATTGCGAAGTTTTTCCCTTTCAGATCAGAACCAATTTTTTCTATTAGGTATGGAAATTTTTGTACAGTCGTGATTATTATTTTTTTACCATCTAATAAAAGATCTTTTAAGTTTGTTGATGAACTAGCATGACCCACTATACTTTTTTCATCAATAAACTTCCTAATATTATCAGTTATCTGTTTATCTAAATTTAATCTATCTGTAACAACAATAACAGAATCAAAAGCTTTTTTATTATTGTAGTTTACCTCTACTAAACGATAACTTAACCATGTTATTGAATTACTTTTCCCACTACCTGCACTATGTTGAATTAAATATCGTTTACCAACACCATTTTCTTCTACATCTTTTACTAACTTAGTTACCGCTCTGAATTGATGATATCTAGGAAAAATTTGTGTTTCACTTCTTTTCACTTTATCTACCGAAACATAAGCGAAATCTCTAATTATGGTAGTTAACGTCTTAGGTTGTAAAAACTCTTTCCATAAATAATCTGTCATTGTTCCGATTAAATTTACAGGGTTACCTGATCCTCCAGCTAATGTCCCTTTATTAAACGGCATGAATCGTGTACTCTTTCCTTCTAGCTTTGTTGTAAATGTAATGAAGTTCTCATCCACAGCAAAGTGTGCTAAGCACTTTTTAAAATTAAATAATGGGTCTCTTGAATCTCTATCATTTTTGTATTGTTCTTCTGCATCTTTATATGTCCACCCCGTGCTAGAACCTCTGCTCTTTAGTTCCATTGTGAATATTGGTAGTCCATTAATAAAAATTGCTAAATCAAGTTCTAACGCTCTGTTTTGATTTGAATATGTTAATTGATTAGTTACTGAAAAAATATTCTTATCAAATTCTTCATAAGAACTTATTCTTTTTGGATCTAAAGCATGATAGAAAAGAATAGTCCCCTGTGAAGGATAACATTTAATCCCATTTTTTAAAATAGATACAATACCATCACGTCTGATATCATTATTAAGTTTGTTATAAAATTTCAAACGACCATTCTCAGTATCAAGACCGAGAATCTCAAATTCTTGAGGTTGACTATCTTTTATAAATCGCAGTAGTCTATCTTCATCAATCGCAAACTCACGATTATAACTACTCTTCATTTCTAATGGTGTTATATATTCATATCCATTTTTATCAACTAGATATTTAATTATTTCTTTTTCTAATTGTTCTTCCATATGAGTATCTTTTATCCCCATAATTCCACCTCCTTTTCTTTTTTACTTTTTATTTTCTTTCAGGAATTTTTACATTTCTAACATCTATCTGACCAGTTGCTACTTCTGAGATTAGGGCATTTTTCAATTCAATTAGTAATGAAATTTTCTTATTAGATAATTTTATCGTATTTTCAAGTTTTTCTTCTAATGAATAAATATTCTTAACAATTTTTTCTTGAATTTCTATAGACGGTATTCTCATTTTAACTTGCAAAATTTGATTTGCTACAATACTTGGTTTTACAGTATTAGTTAAAAAATCTTCCCAATTAAAAATGCGTAATAAGTAATATAAATAATCCAATAAAACTAAATCATTATTTTTTATTGCATACGCTGTATCCACTATCCAGAATTTTCCACTAAGTTTATATGGTTTCCCTATAGTTCCTTTTCTTCCAAAAATAATATATTCACCATTTAATAATTCTTTTGTTGTATATTTAAATATATTTTTTCCTGAACCGTATACTGGTATGCCTTCCTTAGTTTCATCTTCAATTTCTTTACCAGAATATATCTTACCAACTCTTTTTAAAGGGATTTTTTTATAATTAACTAAATTTTTATAGATATTATTAAATTCTTTTAACTTATACATCTCCAACTCTTCTATTTTATTCTTTTCAATTTGTATAAGCTTATCTATTTCCCCTATTTTCCAATCAAGATACTTTGCAATATGCTCTTGTTCAAAATAACTAGGGACAGGTATTAACATGTCTTGCAAATTTGAAACAGACATTGTACTTCTAACCCCAGCTCCTAAATTATTATAGACTTCTTCTATATATAATTTATAAAAATAATAGTATGCATATTTAGGAAATAATCTATCTGTTAATATTAATCTTATATATGCAGGGCTCATTATTCCATCTTCATTAACAATTCCCACTCTACTAGTCTTTATGTTCTCTAAATCTATTAATTTAAAAACTAAATCATCTTTTTTAAACTTTTGGTATGTTTCATAAGATTTCGGTACTAATCCATTAGGTTTATCAATATGATTTTTTACTACTCCTTTATATGTAAGTGATAATACATTTTTTTCTTTATTTCCTTTGTTTAACTCTTTTTTATTATCAGAATATCTTTTTACCTTATTTATTCCCCAATGATTTGGAATTTCTTTTAACCAAGGTAAACCTATTTCTCTATAATTTTCATATTTATTCATAAAGTCCCCCCAAGATTTCCTTCATCATACCTTCTGATAATTTTTCTAATTCTCGGATTCTTTCAACTATAGTTTCTACGCTTTCTAGTTGTTTCGGCTTATAGAAGTATTTTGTAAAGTTGATTTCATAACCAATTTGTATTTTACTCTCATCTACAAAAGCATCAGGGTGATACGGTAGAACTTCTTCCTGGATAAAAGCATCTATTCCTCCAGGATATGTTAATGGAATAATCTCTGTATCCCTTAACTCTGTATCTACTACAATATTACCTTGTTTATCTTTTTGGATTACTGCTTTATCATCTTTTACTATGATATTCTCTAATAAACCAGTTGAAACTAGCTTTTTAAATGTAGTACCTTTTATTCCTAATCCTTTTAATTTTTTATCAAATTCTTTTTCAAATTTTCTATAATCTAGATAAATTTCCTCATTTTTTAGCTCATTTAGGACTTTTAAATAACTTTGAATATTTTCTTTCTTTTCTAATTCTTTAATCGCTCCAGCTGTATTTTTCATAAAACTTTCAGCTAGTTTTTCTTTTGTTATTTCGCCAGTATAAAAACCTATTTTTTTAAGTTCTTTTTCTACTTGAAGTATATTTTCATTATTACAAAACACTGCTTGTCTTAGAGGACGTTCTACCGTAACTTTATAATACCCGAAATCTTCGTTATTAAATATTTTTGAATTATCATTATCTTCGAAGTTTTGGAATAAATCCAGAATAAGGTTCCTATCTTCTTCTGAAAATCCACAGTTTTTTAAACCTAGATTTTTTCTAAGCGGGGTTTTAATATTACTTGCATCAATTAATTGAATTTTACCTTTTCTTCTATCTTCTTTTCTATTTGATAACACCCAAATATGTGTTGTAATTCCTGTATTGTAAAACATATTTTCTGGTAATTGGATAATAGCTTCTATTAAATCTTCTTCTATCATGTAGCGTCTGGCATTACTAGCTCCACCTCCTGCATCACCTGTAAATAATGCAGAACCATTATGAACTTCTACAATACGAGAACCTAATGGGGTATCTTTCATTTTTGAAATATTATTTAATAAAAATAATAATTGTCCATCACTTACATCAGGAATCATTCTATAATCATCTTGTTCTTTATAACTTCTTACAAATCTACTATCTGTAACATTTTTCTTTGGATCTTTATCAATTCCTGCTCCTAGAATACTTAAATCATTTTTCCAAGTTTTTCCGTATGGTGGATTCGACAGCATAAAATCAAAGTGTTTTCCACGCGCTCCATCATTTGATAATGTTGAACCGTAGTATACTTCTCCATTAGAAGTATTACCACCTTTAATTAGTAAATCTGCTTTAGCTATAGCATAAGTTTCCTCAGTTGATTCTTGCCCAAATATATGAATTGATAACTGTTTATTATTTTCTTCTGCATGTTTTTGTAGTTTTTCTTCAGCAACAGTTGCCATACCTAATGTCCCACATGCTCCATCATAAATAGAATATGTTCCATTCTTGATTTTATCTAATACTGGAACTATTGCTAAGTCTGCTACTAATTCTACAGCATCTCGAGGAGTGAAGTGTTCTCCCGCTTCTTCATTATTTTCTTCATTAAATTTTCTAATTATTTCTTCGAATAAAGTTCCCATTGCATGGTTATCAAGACCACGATGAATAATTTCACCTTTATTGTTCACTTCATCATAAGGACTAAGATTCATTTCCTTTGAAGTAAATTTTTCAATAACAGAACCCAAGATTCCAGCATTAGTCATTTTTCTAAGTTGGCTACTAAAATCAAATTTCTCAAGTATTTCTTTGATATTATCTGAAAATCCATTAAGATATTCCTCGAAATTTTTCTTCAGATTTTGACGATTTGTTTCATGTCTTAAATCTTTCAGATTAAAATTTGAAGTGTTATAAAATGGTAATTCCACCATTGTATTTAGTGTCTCTTCAATGTCTAATTTGTTTTCTTCTGCCATTTTTTTTAATTCTAAAATCTTGCTTTTATGTGGCTCTATTATAGAATCAAAACGACGTATTATAGTCATAGGAATTATTACGTCTCTATATTTTCCTCTAACATACACGTCACGAAGACAGTCACCTGCCACTGACCATATGAAACTTATTAATTTATTATATTCTAATGCATTATACGAACTACCCATTTAATAACTCCTAATTATTATTGATTAAATCTATATTTTTTATACGTTTTTTACACATTTTTACAAATATTTTTTACTATCAAATTTAATTATAACAAAATCAAAGATTAAAATAAATATTATTATATGAAATTTTGTTGTTAAAACCGTAAACTGCTAGTAATTCTTTAAATTTAATATATTATAAAGCTAACCGATAGAAAATTTCATAAAATGTAGTTTTCTCACTTTTAACTTTTTAATTCTAAAGAAGCTCGATATTTTTATTAAATATTTCTTTTTCATGAGTTTTATTATTCACACTTTTTATGTTTTTATCACTTTTCTACTTTCTTGAAATTCCTATTTCTACTATATCTGTTAGTATCTTTAAATAAATTTCCGCCATAATTTTTCATTTAAACTCCTAAATACATTAATTTTATATAACAACATTCATAATAGCTACATACTTAACTACTTTTATCCTCTTTTATTTCAAAAATTTTTTTTGAAATAATTGGAACTATATTAGATTTTAAAACTTCTATTTCCTTCTCATCGTCTATTCCTGACTTTTCTATAAAATTATTTTCTACTTTTTCATACAGTTGCCCTATTTTCCTAGGTAGTTTTCGAATTAATTCTATATTTGCTTCGTAATAATGAATTAATATAGGTATATTTTTTTAATAGAATTTTCGGCAATTTTATTCCATATATAATTATCAGTTGCTCCAATAGATGTACCAAAAATTATTATCATATCTGCCCAATTAATTAAGTTATCATTTTTTATATTTCTATTCTCCCTAACTTCGGAAAGAAGAGACTCTTTAATTAAATATTTTCTATTTTCATCTTTGTATTCTATATTCAATTGACTTTCCTCACTAACACCAAGTATTAAAGCAAATTCTAATGTACCATGAGCGTGTTCTACACTTCCAATACTACATCCGTTACTATTACTTCTAAACGTATTATTTACTGAGCTAGTTACTTTCTCTATTAAATTATCTAAAATATTTGTATAATTAAAAGTTAATATTCTTATTTGATCAGTAGTGTAATTCATGTTATTAAGATAATCTGAAATTCTTTCAACATCTTTTTCAGGAATAAATTTCAAAAGATTAGCTAACTCATTTTCTATTGTAATATTCTTGCTTGTTACATCAAACTTATCTTGTTCAGAGCGAAGATAGTTATTTAAGTCTTCATTTACATCATCTAAATCTTGCATAAATTTCTCTTCATCTATTTCTGAATTCTTTGTTAATTCTCCTAAAGATAATTCCATGTCAGACCAATTTTCTTTATCTTGTTGAATATTATCATAAATAACATTAACATACTTTGAATTTTTTTGTCTTTCTTGATATTTAGGTAATTGATATTCATAAAAATGGGAATATTTCGTCTTAAGACCATATTGAATGTCCAATTCATTTCCTATAATATATAATAAATTCATCAGTATACCTTCTTTCTTAAATTTCTAATTATATTTTACCAATAAGTTCTTAAAATTTTCAATAGGCTTCTGTAGAAAATATCATAATCATATAACACAATTATCATGCATCTATATCTTTTTCTATTTTAGAAAGTCTATGAGTCTTTTAAAAAATACTTACCAACTGTAATAATCTCTCTGACTTATGCCCACTTACTTCACCAAAAATTGTTGATTGGACAATACCAGGTAATAGTTTTACATTTAGTTTTTTTCTTCTATTTACTCCCACCACAAAAACCTCAAAACACTTATAATGTTCTGAGGCTATTTTTATTATTATCTCTTCGCTATTTCTTCTAATAGCATTTTGTTAATCATTTGTGGGTTGGCTTGTCCTTTAGAAGCTTTCATAATTTGTCCTACTAGGAAACCAATAGCACGGTCGCGTCCGTTTTTGTAGTCTTCGATAGATTTTGGATTGTTATCTAATGCTTCGTTAA
>ERZ773067.2210-NODE-2210-length-9922-cov-2.478160_pt1 | contig 9922 bp, 7 predicted proteins | sample MGYA00580622_ERZ773067 | MGnify/ENA primary metagenome ERZ773067 (study PRJEB29015, sample SAMEA2737998) | human oral metagenome | biome: human oral; feature: human-associated habitat; material: dental | place: China | collected 2113 ...
AAAATCATTACCCGCCCCTCCAAAAGCCCCTTGGCTCTAGCAGTACGGATATAATCCTCCTGCATGACCTCTAAAATATTAGAACGGGTCATTCTGGCAATATTTCCTGCCGAATTCCATCCCAAAACAATGGAGGGCAGCACCCAGGAGGCCGGAGAATCCACCCCTGACACAGGGAAAATCTTAAAATGAAAGGAAAAAAGATACTGCATCACCAAAGCAATCATAAAAACCGGCATGGAAACCCCAAACAAGGCACCTCCCATAAACAGCCGATCCAGAAGCTTGTTTTGGTGTACCGCTGCCGCAATTCCTGCTCCGATCCCAATCACCCAGGCCACCAGGGCAGCACATAAAGAAAGCTTCAGGGTATTGGGGAAGGCATCCAGAATGATCCCGGTCACATTCCGGTTCAACCGGTAGCTGGTTCCAAAATCCCCCTGTAAAGCATGGGAGATATACCTGAAAAACTGCACCCGCATGGGCTGGTCCAACCCCATTTCCACCCGGATCTTATCAATCACCTCCTGGTTCACATGCTCCCCCAGCATGGTAGTCACCGGATCCCCCGGCACCACCCGCAGCATTAAAAAAATAATAAAGACCACCCCTATTAAAACAGGAATGGAAATCAAAATTCTCTTTCCGATACTTTTCAGCAAATTCGTTTCCTCCGATACACAGGTATCTGTACAATGCTTAGGATTATACCACAAAGTCACTCCTGCAGCATGCCGAACATTAAAAAAACGCCAAAACAAAAATCATTTTGGCGTTGACTTATCTCTATGGCGTTGCCGCTCCCCAGCAGGGGAAGTTACTGGGTTTTGGAAAATCCTCCAAACTTCAAATCCGAAGTTCCCGCCCAGTTGGGGGTAAATCCAGAAACCTTCTCACTAACAGCAAAGTAATGCTCTCTGGAAAACATGGGAAGCCAGGCATAGTCCTGGGAGATGATCTGCTCCTCCAGCTCCCTATACTCCTCCAGTCTTTCCTCCTCATTCACAATGCTTCTGGCCGCCTCCACCCGGTCCATCACAGAATTGTCATGGTAATTCAAAGAACGGAGCTTGGTGTTGTTTGCATTTCCAAAGAAGGTATACAAAAAATTGTCCGGATCATTATAATCCGCTGTCCAGGTTCCCAGATAGGAACCCAGGCTTCCATCCTTGCGGGTAGCCAGCCAGGTGGATTCATCATAATTTTTTATGCTGGCCCGAACCCCTGCCTCTCCCAGCTGGGAGGCAATAACCTCAGCCACGGTTTTGATGGTATCGGAAGAGGAAGAATCCACAGCAATCTCCATATCAAAACCATCTGGATATCCTGCATCTGCTAAAAGCTGCTTGGCTGCCTCCACATCATAGGTCACAGCAGGCAGATTGTCATTATGGCCGATCAATCCCCTGGGGAAAATTCCATTCTCCGCTGCTCCCACGCCTCCCAGCAAAGAATCAATAATAGACTGGCGGTCCACCAGCATGGACACTGCTTTTCTTACCCGCACATCATCAAAGGGCTTGTTATCCTCATTAAAACTAAAGAAGGTAATACCCACCCTGGGATTATGGGTCAGACGATCCGGCATCTCTGTTTTGTATTGTTCAATATAATCCAGCATATAATCCAAATCCAGAATATCCAGTTCCCCGTTGCGGAACATGATATTTCTGGTTTCCGAATCCGGCACAATACGCACCAAAACCCCAGGAAGAGCAGGAGCCTCCCCCCAGTAGCTGTCATTTTTTACCATAGTGATAGAATTGTTCACACTCCACTCTGTAAGCTTAAAGGGACCGGTGCCCACTGTAACCTCCGGATCCATTCCAAAGGCATCTCCTGCTGTCTCTGTGGTTTCACTGTCCAGCATACATACCGGCGGGGCAGACAAACAGGCAAGGAAGCCTGCATAGGGCTCTGAAAGGGTAATAGAAACCGTATAATCGTCCAGGGCCTTTACCCCTCTCAGTTCCTTGGCGCTTCCCTCTGCCACCTCCTTGGCTCCGTCAATATAGCTTACAAAGTCTCCGTTTACCCCACCTGTTACCCCGAGAATCCGGGTAAGGGAATACAGCACATCCTCTGCATTAAAATCTGCTCCATTGGAAAATTTTACCCCCTTCTTTAAATGCAGGGTATAGGTCTTTCCATCCTCGGAAATCTCCCAATTCTCTGCCAGGGAAGGCACCAGCTGGGAGCTGCCGTCAGCATTTACCTGAACATCCACCAAACGATCAAAAATATTCATGGGAACCAGATAGTCCTTGGAGGTTTTGTGGGGATCTGTTGTTTGAATATCAGAATTTAATGCCGTTACCAAAAAGCCCTCCCGACCCTCTGCCGCTGCTCCTCCCTCGGCGCTTGTCCCGGCTGTGCTGCTTTCTTTGGTCTGGGGTGCCTGGCTGCTGCAGGCCGACAAGGCCACCATCAATCCCACGCTTAATGCAATCCATATTTTTTTCATAAATCTCTCCCTCTATGCCTGGACCAACTGTCCTGATCATGTTCCTTATGAAAACAGATAGGCAAAGCCTATCTGTTTTCGTATCTACTAGGCGTAGATCATTATAATACTTTTTTTCCCTTTTATCCAGTATATTCCCATATCAATCCTGGTACCGCCTACCTTAAAAAGGTTACAGCCTTACAGGGTGTGCGGTAATTCATATTGGTAATAATAATACCCGTTTTTGCATTGCTGGCATGGATAAGCTGTCCATTTCCCAAATACATGGCCACGTGGTTGATTCCTCCGCTTTTATTGGCATAAAATACCAGGTCTCCCGGCTGTACGCTGGAAATCGGAATCTCCCTTCCCCGAGTGGCCTGTTCTCCGGAATTCCTTCCAATGTTAATGCCAAAATGCTTGTAGACCTGCATGGTAAAGCCGGAGCAATCCGCTCCCTCCGTTAAGGAAACGCCTCCCCATTTATAGGGATTGCCCTCAAACTGCCTGGCATAGGCAGCAATGGCGGATCTGGAGGCCGACTTCAAAGCCTGGGTAGTGGGAGCCGCTGTGGTTTGGGCCTTGGTTGCCCCGGGGCCTGGGTTTTCCGTGGTCTGGGATACCTTGGCTGCCCTGGAAACATTTTCCCTTCTTGTGGTTTGCGGCTGGGTGGTGGGAGCCTGGGCAGCGGTTTCTGTCTGTTTTGTGGCTCCCTTTGCCTTCACCACATTTTCATCCACCATTTTCGTTTCCCGGGTGGTATCCTGTAGAGCTGTCTGCAAAGCATTGTTCCCGTTTTCCTCATAGGCAGAATCAATGGAAGCCTCTGGAGCAGATTCCACCAAGGGCCTGGGGGATTCGTTCTGGGCCTCTACAGCCGCTTCTGCTTTACTGGAGGCAGCAGGCGCTACATCCACTGTTTTTTCTGTTACTTCCTGGGTTCTCTCCACTGTCTCAGGGGCCTCGGTTCTAGGGGAAACAGTGGCCTGGGCTGTGGCAGCATTGGGATCCGGCACCACGGTATGCTTTTCCTCTGTAGGCCTTGGCTGCACGGAAGCTCCCTGACTGGTTTCTTCTGTAATGGCAGCAGAGGTTGCAGCAGTCCCTGTGGTTTCCGGGTTTTCTACTGGAGTATCCGTCTTACTCTCTGGAAACACTGCTGTGGAAGAGGCCTCGGTGCTTGGTACCTGGGTAGAAGGAGCCTCGGTTTCTGGAGCCAGAGTGGTTTCCAAAAGGGAGGTGGAAGCAGGAATTGTGGTGGTTTCCGGACTAATAGCAGAAATCGTCTGCGTTTCCCTGGTTCCCTCTGTCCTGGGAGCCACAGTGGTGGTTTCCGGACTGATGGCAGAAATGGTCTGGGACTCCCTGGTTCCCTCTGTCCTGGGAGCCACGGTGGTCCCCGGACTGGATGAAGCCACCAGCAGGGTCTCTTTGGTTTCCTCTGTTTGAGAGGTTACTGCCACCGCCGTACTGGTGGCAGAGATCAAGGTTCCCTCTATCCTGGCAGCTGTCGCAGCAGTTTCCGGACTGATGGCAGAGATGGTGAGGGTTTCTTTGGCTCCCTCCGTTTTGGGAGCCACCCGGACCTCTCTGCCGGAAGCCGCGACGGTAGATGTTCCTAAAACCAGCTCAATATTTTTAGATGCAGTGGTTTCTTCTACAACAAGGGAAGAAGGAGAGGTTTCGCTGTTTTTCTCTTTTGCGCCCAGAACAGGAGCCGCTGTGGAGATCCCCCCTGGTGCAGGGGCTGCTGCCATCAAGGTGCTGTCGGTGCGGGGAGGCGCCTGCATGATACTTCCACCCTGGGGAGGCGCTGCCACCAGCTTCTCCTCTTGAACGGGGGAACCATCACCGGTCAAAATCGCCTCTGGAATACCCCCCTCTTCCTTTCCTTTCACAGACCGCAGAGGAATTCTTTGTCCGGCAGGTTCAGAGTTTTCCACAATCGTAATGGTGGACCTGGCAGAGCCCTCCGGTTTTGGCTCTACCCTGAGCACACCCTCTTCCGTTTCCAAAAGAGCTTCCCAGGTCATACCAGTCTCCTCTAAACTCTCTGCCGCTGTGCCTTCCACCAAAGCATCCAGCTTAGCCATGGCTGTCTGGGCCTCCATTTTCCGCCGCTGCCTCTGGGTTTCCAAAAGAGCTTCCTCCTGGGTGGAAATGGCGGTGTCATACACCACATCCGTTTTTATAAAGTCCTTAACCGCATATCCCACCAGGTCATCATCCACCTGCACCTTTAAAAAATCTCCCTGCTGCCCCACAATTTCATACCGCTCCCCCTGGGAAAGCAGGGTCAAGGTTTTGGCATCCTGATCAGGATTCTCCCTCAAACGCAGGGTTTTTGTATCTGTCACAACGCCATAGGTGGTAGCTGCTTCCTTGGCCAATGCACTGTCCCCCACACTTAAATAGGCAGAAGGAACATATCCCTCCACGTTTCCAGAGCGGATTTTGAGCCAATCCCCTTCCTGGGTAGAAACAGCGGATAAAATTCTGGCTGCAGCCTTGTTTTTCATCCTGCCCACAGCCTCTGTTTCCTCTCCCGCCCCACTGCGGATGATTACAGTACTGGGACTTTGGGCAATGGCCACATCCTCATAGGCCCCTTCATCCACCACAGGCTCTTGCCTTTCTGCAACTTCCTGGATTAACCGTTCCGTTGCCGACTGACCATTGACAAGATCAATTTGAAACTCTCCCCGGGAAGCCGCCTTTACAGACCTGGCAAGAGCTTTTTGGGGCGAGGCGGTACCGGCTTTATAATTATTCAATGCCACCGCCATACCGGAAACCGCAGCATCCGCCTCCAGATCCATATCGGCACGGGATATAATTCCCAAATAAGATGACATCGCAACTGTAGACAATGCCAACACGAACATTTTTTTCATATATAAAAATTTCCCTCTATTAAATTGCTTGCGTTTGAAAATATAAAACACGAACTCCCTACGAAATGATACCTAAGGCGGCACGAGAATGTGAATACCTGTTAAGCGGCACAAAGGCTCCCCCAGCAGGGAGGTGACGCATAGACTTATATTCTTCCCATAATAAAAAACCGAATCCATCCTAAATGGCCTATTTTGAACCCGGTTTTTCTCTATCCTATAATCAATAACTGTTCCCAGTATACCAAAAGGGATTTTATATAACAATTCTTTTTCTTACCCATACTTTAAAATATCCATTACAATATTATTAAAAACCAGAACAAAAAAAATCCCGGCACGAAAGCTGTTTTGCAGTAAAGTGACGCATAGACTTATAGGTATGGCGCTGCCAGTCCCTTGGCATGGATGATTATATGAAAAACAGAATTATCTGAAAAAAAATTTATATTGATTTATTATAATTATGTTATCCTTCCAACAGGGACTTTCTTTTTTAAAAAAAGCCTGGAAATTTCATAAAATTTTTCAAAGGGGGTTGATTACATGAAAAAAATCGCATTGGTAACCGGGGCTTCCCGGGGAATTGGAGAACAAATTGCGCTGCATCTGGCAAAACAGGGCTGCCATTTGGTGCTATGCTGCAAAGAAAGACTGGATTTATTACAGGAGGTACAGAGAAAAGCAGAAAACTGTGGGGTAACTTGTATTGGCTTTGGCCTGGATATCAGTAAAGAAGAGGAAGTAAAGTCCATGGCTGAAAATCTCCTGCACCGCTATGGACAAATAGATGCCATTATAAACAATGCAGGGATTTCCCATGTGGGACTCCTTCAGGATATGACTCTGGCAGAATGGAATCAAATCCTGGCAGTCAATCTTACCTCTTTGTTTTTAACCACCAAGTATCTCCTGCCCTCCATGCTCCGCCACGGCGGAGGAAATATCGTCAATATATCCTCTGTTTGGGGAAATACCGGGGCCTCTATGGAAACAGCCTATTCCGCTGCAAAGGGAGGGGTAAATGCCTTTACCAAAGCTCTGGCTAAGGAACTGGCTCCCAGCCGAATCCGTGTCAACGCCATTGCAGCGGGATTCATTGATACCTCTATGAACCACCACCTGTCTCCTGCGGAACGGACCGCTCTCCAGGAAGAAATCCCCCTGGGCCGCTTCGGAACCCCGGGGGATGTGGCAAAAACAGTGGATTTAATTTTAAAAAGCCCGTATTTAACAGGACAGATTATTACTTTGGACGGGGGATGGACCTAGGATGGGGCTTTGGCCCCTCCTGCACCCTAAAACTGTTTCCCGCTGTTCTGGAAAAGATTTCCCTGGTATATGCTTTGATCAAAGGCGAGCACATAAACAAATATAAAGGGAAGGCAAAGCAAACCGATGGCCATTCCAACATCATATCCAAAGGACTTTGCAAAAAAATAGCTGCTTCGGATAGAAAGTGTCAAAACAATCACTAACATTACTAAAACAATCGAAAAAACTGACAAAACATCCATAAAATCGGTTCCTCTAATCTTGTTTAAAAAATGAATCATGAAAGACAAGACCAGTATTGTCCAGAAAAACCTGGAGGCATAGGTTCTCTCCGCTACAAGATAGCCATTGTAAAAGGGAATCAGCCCCTTCCAGCTCTCCAGTCCCATCTTCTTGAATAAAAAGAACAGCCCTATCACTTGTACAAGATAAAGAACCGCACTCAGACAATACCAGGCAAACACAAGCCTTAAAGCTTCATACCCCATAGTCATAAGCATTACCCTCACAAACTAGCACTTTCCCTCTTTATAAAGAGACGGTATCATAATTATTGTCAAGGATAAATCTTTTTTTGTCAAGTTAAAAGACAATCTTCTGTTATTATTCCCCCTATCAGGGGAGGCTGGCACCACCATTGCTGGCGGAACCGCCTCTGCCGTTTCCAGGAGGGCCTCCCTGGGGACCGCCTCTTCTATTGCTGGGAGGACCTCCCTGGGGGCCGTCTCCTCCAAAAGCCCCCTGGCATTGATACCGTCATCGCTGGAGGTAATATCAATATTCCCCCCTGCAATCAGCACCTGCACTCCCTCCATTCCTTCGGCGGATTCCTTGATGAAAAGATTTCCATTATAAAAGCTTAAAGCTCCCTCTGTGGTAATGGCGTCATCCTTGGCAGAAATGGTCAAATTTCCATCCTCAATGGCAACACTGTCGCTGCCCTTGATGCCCTTGTCTGCTGCCGTGATATCCAAAGTTCCGGCTAAAATCACCAGATTATCCTTCACCTTCAGGGCTGACTGGGAATTCCCGGTTAAAGTAAGACTTCCGCTGCCATTGATGGTCAGGTCGTTTTTTACATAAATGGCCGCATCCGGTGCATCCTCACTGGTATCCGAATAGGTGCTGCCATCAGAAACAGTATTTTCTGTTCCCGCTGCCAAAGTCAATACCACCTTTTTTCCAGAGGAAGCTGTCATTCTAAAAAAGAGCTATGGAGAAAACATGGAAAAATCGTGGAGAAATTGTGGATGGAATATGGGGAAACTGTGTTTTATCCCAAACACCCAAATGAAACCATATAGAATAGATTATCGAAATCATAATGAAAAATTACAGAAGGAATAGAAGGTTTTCACACAGGAACAGGGGGCCTGGGCCCCCTATTCCTCTTCCTGAAAATATTTTTTTAAGCAGAGGAAGGTCTCCTCACTGATATAATGCTCAATACGGCAGGCATCTTCAATCGCCGCCTTTTTGCTGACACCGATTTTTTGCAGAATTCTCCCAAGAACATTATGTCTTTCCCAGGTGGCATTGGCAATCTCCTCTCCCTTGGGGGTCAGAAGAATATGCCCCTCCTCATCTACTTCAATGTATCCGTTCTCCCGGAACTTTTTCATCTGCTCACTCACTGTCGGTTTTGAATAGCCCATTTCCCTCGCAATATCAACAGAGCGTACAGCTCCTGTTTTTTGCTTAAGCCTAAGTATTGTTTCTAAATACATCTCACCGGCTTCCTGTATGATCATATCTTATCCTCCAATTTAAAATCCGTTTTGATGCTGCGTAGCTTAAGTATACCATTTTATAAATATTTAGTAAAGCGGGCATTCTACATCATCCAGCCTTCTCTCATAAAAAGCTTCAGAGGAATAAGCTCGCCCTCTATATCTTCGGGCAGTTTTCTTGCTACCTCTTCTATCGCAACAGTATAGCATATTGGAAGGTCCAATTTTTTTGACACCTCTCTGCAAAGCTCCTGTCCCTTTAAAATATCATCCACCGTAGTTGATTTAAGCATGTGTGTAGTATTTACAATCCCTGTAATATCCAATCCTGACTGGGCTCTGATTCCATTCATAAAATTTATCGCTTTTTCACAGGTATTAGTTTCAGGGCGGTTGGCATTAAGTACAAATAGATGCTGATAGCCTGTATTTTTCAAAAAATTTCTATACCTTCCCAAGGTTCTGGTACCTGCCGGATTTCCGCCTATGTCCATAATAAGCTGGCAGTCATCTTCCTCTATCGGAGTCATTATGTCAGCTGAAACCGCAGGTATGTCTACTGCGCTTGCCCTCACTGAGCTTGAAAAAACTCTGATTCCGATATTATTCATTTCTTCTTCTTTTTCTCTGCTTCTGAAGTAAAGATTTATTACATCAAGGTCCGCTATGGCAACATTATCATAGCTTTCTCTTAATCTTACCGCAAGATTTAAAGCAAACTCTGTTTTACCGCTGCCATAATGCCCTGTTATAATACGTATTCTATGCTTTGACCCATTAATATCCATCGTAGTTCACCGACACCTTTCAAAACTATAATATGGAGCGCACCTGTTTGAATACATAAATAATAATGTATCTGCAGATTCGCTCCATCTTAATAAAATTTTTAATTATTCAGCACGCTTATTTAGCATCGTCAATAGTACCGCCTATACCAGTAGCCATAGCAATAATTGTAAATACTACTGCAAATACCGCTGTGGGAACTACCCATTCAAAGCCTATAGCGTTGAGCGGCAGGGAGCCTATAAAGCCCTTAAAGCCTTCGAAAGCTGCTCCTTTAATCGGAACGCTCTGAACAAATCCGACTATAAATGCACCTATAACAGCACCTGCATAGGTGAGGTTATATTTAACAAACTTATCAAAGAGTGAGATTATTATAAGTGCTATAATCATTGGATAAACGGTTGACAGTATAGGTCCTGAATACTCAATCATCTTTGTAACGCCTATGAGTGAAAGGGCAAAAGATACCAAGGTTGTTACAACTGCAACTGTCTTATATTTAAGTGCACCCTTTGATATAGATTCAAAATAATTGCCGCAAACCGATACCAGACCAACTGAAGTAGTAAGGCAGGCAAGCGTTACCACTATACCCATAAGCACCTTTCCTACAGTTCCAAGCATCATGGTTACCATGCCGATCAGGATTTCCGTTCTCTCATTATCAGGAGTATAATAGCTGCTCACTGTAGCGCCTGCATAAGTAAGACTTCCGTAAACCACTGCAAGAAGTACAAAGGCTACAATGCCAACCTGAATGCTTGCTTTGATCTGAGTTTGTTTAT